>Ga0315271_10000309_pt1 | contig 25974 bp, 23 predicted proteins | sample C3_top_MG_FD_204664 | JGI IMG/M metagenome (GOLD analysis project Ga0315271, IMG submission 204664) | Sediment microbial communities from Yellowstone Lake, YNP, Wyoming, USA - C3_top | ecosystem: Environmental > Aquatic > Freshwater > Lake > Sediment | place: USA: Wyoming | collected 2017-08-01
GCTGATCGCCGCGCTGTGCGCCGTCGTCATCGCCGGCGCGTCGTGCGCCATCTCGCAGCAGCAGGAAGTGGAGCTGGGCGCCGGCTACGCCACGCAGATTGACACACAGCTGCCGATGATCCGCGATGCGCAGGTCGTGAATTACGTGACCGCGCTCGGCAACTCGCTGGCCAAGGTCACCGACACGCGCGGGCTCACGTGGCACTTCGCGGTGGTGGACAGCAAGGAAGTGAATGCCTTCGCCGTCCCCGGCGGATGGGTGTACGTGAACCGCGGGCTCATTGCCCGCGCGCAGACCATGGACCAGCTGGCCGGCGTGATTGGCCACGAGATCGGGCACGTGACGCGCCGCCACAGCGTGCAGCAGATGCAGCAGCAGGAGCAGGTCGGCGGCGGCCTCACGGCGCTCTGCACGCTCACCAAGGTCTGCGGCAGCAACGCCAGCCAGGCGGCCATCAACCTCGGCGGCACCGCGCTGTTTGCGAAGTTCAGCCGCGAGGACGAGGCCCAGGCGGACGAGGAAGGGGTGGCAACGGTCGTGAAGGCCGGCATTGATCCGCACGGCATCCCGCAGATGTTTGCGCTCCTGCTGGCCGAACGGCAGTCGAACCCGACGGCGGTGGACGCCTTCTTTGCCACGCACCCGCTCGAGGAGTCCCGAATTACCGCGACCAACAAGCAGATCGCGGCATATTCCGCCGCGCAGCTCAAGGGTCTCACGGTGGACGCGACTGCGTTCCAGACGATGAAGCGTCGCCTGAACGCGCTGCCGGCTTCACCGGTGCCGAAGGCCGCGGCGAAGTAGCCGGGCCCCGTCGGCAGGGTCGCGCGCGGCTCAGACCGTGCGCGATTCCCGCGCCGCGGGTGCGAACGCGCTGGTGCGCTCGAACTCCTTGGGGAACCGCGTGAACCAGCTCGACACGAGCAGCAGCTCGTCAATCTCGTGCGAAGGCACCGTGCCCTCGATGCGCTCCGCGGGGGCGAAGATCTCGGTGACCCTGGCATCAAACGCCCGGCGCTGCTCCGCGGTGCGCGGCGCGGGCATGGCCTCGCGCACGCGGCCGCGGCGGATCACGTAGCTCACGTCGTCCCCCTCCACGGCGGGGGGCGTGTAGACGAACGACAGCGACTCCACGGCAAAGCGCAGCCGCGCGAATTGCGCGCGCAGCGACTGCAAGCGCTCGATCTTGTCGCGCAGCGACGCGGCCCGCTCGAACTCCAGCCGCCCGCTGGCCTCGTCCATCGCCCGCTTGAGCGCGGCCACCGGCACGTCGTTGGCCCCCTCGAGAAAGGCCTGCGCCAGCGCAAATCGCTCGTGGTACTCCTCGCGCCGCACCGCGCCGGCGCACGGCCCCAGGCACTTGCCGATCTCGTGCCGGATGCAGCCCGGCGTGCGCGGCGGCTCGGCGAACAGCGTCTGCTGCTCGGGAAAGTGCATCTTGAAGTCCAGCGCGCAGTCGCGCAGGCCCAGCGCGTCGTTCAGCTCGCGCAGCGCCTCCTCGAGCTGTACGGCGCCGTGGAAGGGGCCGTAGAAGATGCCGCCCTCGTCATGGCCGGAGTCGCGCACCACGCGGAACGACGCGGCCTCGCCGCGCGCCACGCGAATGAACGCCATGTGCCGCGCGTCGCGCTTGCCGGCCACGTTCATGCGCGGCCGGTAGCGCTTGATGCGCTTGAGCTCCTCCAGCAGCGATGCGAACTCGGTGGGGACGTACTCCCACTGGATCTCCGCGGCCTCGCGCAGAATGCGCGCCCCCTTCTCGGCGGGGTACTCGGCGCGGAAGTAACTCAGCAGGCGCGTGCGCAGCTTCTTGGCCTTGCCCACATAGATGATCTCCCCATCCGCGGAGCGCATCTCGTACACGCCGGGCAGGTCACGCGCATTCAGCTTGACGTGGCCGAGCATCTCGACGGCGCGCGCCTCGGCGTCGGCCGCGCTCGGCATGAACGGCGGGCGCTGGCGCTTCATCCTTGGCATTTGGCGCACCAGACCGTGGTTCGTCCGTCAATGGCGTGCGACTCGCGCAGCGCCGCGCCGCAGCGCAGGCAGGGCAGGCCGCCGCGCCCGTACGCCTTGAGCTGCGCCGCGTACGACCCGCGCCGGCCGAAGGCGTCGCGGTAGTCGCGAAACGACGTGCCGCGCGCCTCCACCGATTCCCGCAGCGTTGCCACCAGCTCGCTATGCAGGGCGGCTCGCTGTGCGGCCGTCAGCGTCGCGGCACGGCGCGAGGGCCTGATGCCCGCGCGCCACAGCGCTTCGTTGGCGTAGATGTTGCCCACGCCGGCCAGTCGTTTCTGGTCCATCAGCACCGCTTTCACCGCCCGCCTGGAGCCCTGGAGACATTTCGAAAGTCGCTCCGGGGTGAACTCCGGGGCAAGCGGCTCGGGGCCGAGCGCCGAACTCCAGGCGGCGAACGCCTCGGCGTCGAGCCAGGCGACCGTGCCGAGCCGGCGCACGTCGCTGTAGCGCAACTCGCGGCCGTCGGCGAGTGTGAGGCGCAGGCAGCTGTACGGGTCGGGGGCGGGCGCAGCGGCAATGAGCAGCGCACCGGTGAAGCGGGGCGTCACGACGAGGTGCGCATGGTCATCGAGCGAGAGCACGACGCTCTTGGCGCGGCGCCAAGCGCGCGCGACGGTGCGTCCTTCGAGTCGCGAAGGGACCTGCGCCGCGGACACGCCGCGCAGCACGTCGGCGCGCTCCACCACCACGGTCGTGAGTTGGGCGCCGGCGATCGCCGCGTGCAGGTCGCGGGCGATCGTCTCGGTTTCAGGAAGTTCGGGCACCGCGAGCCAGTTCGCGCCAGCCGATGTCGCGGCGGAACTGCCGCCCCGCGAACTGCACCTGCTCCGCGCACGTCGCGCTGGCCTGCTGTGCGGCAAGCAGCGTGGTGGCAAGCGCGGTGATGGCCAGCACGCGGCCACCGGACGTGCGCAGCGCGCCGGCGGCATCGGTCTTGGTGCCCGCGTGAAAGATGGTGACGTCGCGCGCGGCGGACGGCAGCGTGATGGCGTCGCCGCTGCGCACCGTGCCCGGATAGCCCGAGGCCGCCACGACCGTGGTAACGGCCGCCATGGACCTCCAGCGCAGGGGCTCGGCGCCGGCCAGCGACTCGCCGCGCGCGATGGCGAGCATCGGCTGCAGCAGCGAACTCTCCAGCAGCGGCAGGATCACTTCGGTCTCGGGGTCGCCGAAGCGGCAGTTGAACTCCACGACCTTCGGACCCGTCGGCGTGAGCATGAGGCCCGCGTACAGCAGCCCGGTGAACGGGCGTCCGGCCTCGCGCATGGCGCGCAGCGTCGGCAGGAACACGCGCTCCACCGTCTCTTCAATGAGGCCCGGCGGTGCGATGGACACCGGCGCGTACGCTCCCATGCCGCCCGTGTTCGGGCCCGTGTCGCCCTCGCCGATGCGCTTGTGATCCTGCGCGGCAATCATTGGCAGCACGTGCGTGCCGTCGGTGAGCGCGAAAATCGACAACTCCTCGCCCGTCATGAACTCCTCGACGAGCACCTCGGCCCCCGCGGCGCCGAACGCGTTGTCCACGAGCATCGCGTCCACGGCCGCCTCCGCCTCCTCGAGCGTCATCGCGACAATCACGCCCTTGCCCGCGGCGATGCCCGAGGCCTTTACGACCACCGGCGCGCCGAGCCGACGCACTTCGGCCTTTGCGGCATTTGCATCGGTGAAGGTGCGCGCCATCGCCGTGGGCACGCCGGCCGCGAGCATCAGCTCCTTGGCGAAGCGCTTGGACGTCTCGATCTCCGCCGCGGCCTTGGTGGGGCCGAACGCCGGCACGCCGAGCGTGCGCAGGCGGTCCACGAGGCCCAGCTCGAGCGGCGCCTCGGGTCCCACGACCACCATGTCGACCTTCTCTCGTGCGGCGAGAGCGCACAGCCCATCTACGTCGGTGGCGGATACCGGCTCGCAACGGCCGAGCAGTGCGATCCCCGGATTGCCCGGGGCGGCGACGAGCTCGAGGCGCGGATCATCCTGCAGGAGCTTCCACGCCAGCGCGTGCTCGCGGCCGCCGCCGCCGACGACGAGAACCTTCATCGCGCCCCGTTCTTGAATGCGTCGGTGAAGGCGTCCTTGGCGCGCCCGAACATCTCGGTGGCCTTGGCCGCCGCCTGCTTGGCCTGCTCGCCGTAGTACGCGGACGCGTCGTTGAAGTCCTTGCCGACTTCCTGCGCCGTGGGCCGCACGTCGCTGCGACGCTCGTACTCGCCGGCCATCACCTTGTCGTACCGCCCGGCGTCGATGTAGCGCTGCAGCTCGCCGGCGCGCACGGTGTTGAACGGATGCTCGCGGAAGACGGTGTTGAGCACCTGCAGCACCTTGTCCCACGCGTCACCCTGCGTCTCGTACTCGAGCGCCTGCGCCATGAAGGCGTCGAGGTCAATGGTCTGCCCGTGCGCCGGGCCGCCGGCGAGCTTCAGGAAGGTCATCATCACGGCGCGGCGGTCCTGCACGGCCAGCAGCGAGGCGCGGTCCGACGAGAGCTCGCTCTTTCGGTACCACTCGAGCAGCGCCATCTGGAAGGGGAACAGCACCGCGGCGGCCACGAACGGCAGCGCGCCGAGCCCAAACGTCATGAGGATGGTGGCGATGGTGCGGTACAGCACGTGCCCGCTCATGATGTGCCCGACTTCGTGGGCAATGAGCACCCGCTGCTCGTCGGCATCGAGGTGCTCCAGCGTGCCGGAGTTGATGACGATGAACGGCTTGTCGAAGCCGAGCGCCGCGGCGTTCACCATGGGCGCCTGCGTGACGTACAGCTCCGGCCGCTCCTTCCAGTCCAGCGTCTCGAGGACTTCCGTGAGCAGCGCGTCGAGCTCGGGGCGCTGCCGGCCGCCAACGCGCACGGCGTTGGCCAGGAAGAGCTGGCGCAGGCCGCGCTCGCCAAAGAAGGCGGCGATCTTGCGGACCACGGCGTCAAAGCCGGGAATGGCGCGCAGGGCGTTGAGTGCGGCACGGTCGGCCGGATGTTCCCAGGACGACGGGGCGATGTCAGTCAGTGTGATGCGGGGTGCCATGGATTCTCCTCACGGGGCGACGAAGGGACCGATGGCAGCCCTACGTCGCCCCGCGCCGGGAAGTGTCGTCCTACAGGCCCTTGAACGCCTGCTCGAGGTCCGCCAGCAGGTCCTCGACGTCCTCGACGCCGGTGGAGAGCCGGATGAGCCCCTCGCTGATGCCCAGCGCCGCGCGCCGCTCGATGGGCACCGACGCGTGGGTCATTGACGCCGGGTGGCTGATGAGGCTCTCCACGCCGCCGAGCGATTCGGCGAGCGAGTAGACCTTGGTGCGCCCCAGGACCTTCGCGGCCATCTCCTTGCTGCCAGTTTCCACGCTGATCATCCCGCCGAAGCCGCCCATCTGCTTCTTGGCCAGCTCGTGCTGCGGGTGCGTGGAGAGCCCGGGGTAGATGACGCGCTCGGCGCCCCAGCGGTTGGCGAGCCAGGCCGCGACGGCGCGGCCGTTGGCGTCGTGCGCGCGCATGCGCAGGGCCAGCGTCTTGGTGCCGCGCAGCGTCAGCCAGCTGTCCATCGGGCCCGGCACGGCGCCGGCGGCGTTGGCGATGAACTGCAGGCGTTCGGCCAGCCCATCGTCCGTGGTGACGGCAATGCCGCCCACCATGTCGCTGTGGCCGTTCAGGTACTTGGTGCTCGAGTGGTACACGATGTGCGCGCCGAACTCGAGCGGACGCTGGAAGTACGGCGTCGCAAAGGTGTTGTCCACGATCAGCAGGATCCCGCGGCGCTTGGCGATGTCGCCGGCGGCCGCGAGGTCGGTGATGCGCATCAGCGGGTTGGTGGGCGTCTCGACCAGCAGCGCCACGGTGGTCGCCGTGATGGCGTCCTCGATGACCTGCGGGTCGCGCGTGTCCACGAACGAGAAGGTGAGGCCGAAGTTCCGCAGGATCTTGTCGAACAGCCGGAAGGTGCCGCCGTAGACGTTCTCGCCGCAGACGATGTGGTCGCCGGCCTTGAAGAGCTTCATGATGGAATCAATGGCGCCCATGCCGCTCGAGAACGCGAAGCCGTGGCGCGCGCCCTCGAGGGCGGCGACGTTGCGTTCGAGCGCCTCGCGGGTGGGGTTCTTGCCCCGCGCGTACTCGTAGCCCTTGTTGACGCCCAGTGCGTCCTGCACGTAGGTGGACGTCTGGTAGATGGGCGGCATGATGGCGCCCGTCGTGGGGTCGGGGCGCTGCCCCGCGTGGATGGCGCGCGTGCCGAACCGCACTTCCAGATCTTCGTCGAACACCCGCGTCATGCCGTCTCCCGGAGCGTGGTGAATGCGTGGAAAGATAACCGCGCGGCGGGGGGCGAACGAGAGGCGGCGGCGCGGTTATCCGGGCGTGATCACGACCCGCTCGGGCTGCTTGTACGCGCCCAGCCGCGCTTCGCACCACTGCCGCACCTCGGCCTCGGTCACGGTGCCAGTGATCTCCAGCCCGATGTCGTTCTCGTGCGCCGGCTCGTGAATGGCGTAGGCGCGCACCGACGTCACGCCCGGGAGCTCGAGCAGCACGCGCTCGACCTCGACCGGATAGACGTTGAATCCCTTGTGGGTGAACATCGCCTTGAGCAGCCCGAGGAACTCGAACGTGCCGTCGGCGCGCTCGCGGCCGCGGTCACCGGTATGCAGCCAGCCGTCGCGCACCTGCAGGCCCAGGTGCCCGTCGCGCAGGTAGCCGCGAAAGACGTTGTCGCCGAGCACGCAAATCTCTCCCTCCGTGCCCGCGGGGAGCGCCACGCTGGTGTCGGGGTCGCGGATGGTGACGTGCACGCCCGGAAACGGGATGCCGAGCGTGCCGCGACGGTTGGGGTAGTGCGGCACGTTGAACAGGCAGCAGGGCGCGGCCTCGGTGAGGCCATAGCCCTGGCGCAACTCCTCGCCGGTCAGCTCGAACCAGCGGTCCTGCAGCGCCGGCCGCAGCGGCGCGCCCCCGCACAGGCACACGCGCGGCATCGGGTCGGCGGGCGGCGAGCCGCGCCGCTCGAGCATCTTCACCAGCCCCGCGTACATGGCCGGCACGCCCACCAGCACCGTGACGCCCTCGTTCTCGATGCTGTCGAGCGCCTTCACCGGATGAAAGCGCTCCATGGTCGTGATGCGCGCACCGGCCATCAGCGACGCGGCCAGCGTGGTGGTGAAGCCGAACAGGTGCGAGAACGGCAGCGCCGCCAGCACGTGATCGGTGTCGTTGAGTGAGATGGCGTCAATGGCGCTGCGGGCGTTGGCCATCAGGTTGCGATGCGTCAGCACGGCGCCCAGCGCGGTGCCGGCCATCGCGGACGTGTAGACGATGGCGCATTCCTCGTCGGCGCCGGCCTCGGCCTCGCCCTCGAGGTCGAGCCCAAAATGCGACCCCAGCTCAATCACGGTCTCGGCGCCGCCGGCGATGACCGTGGCCGATCGCGGCGCGTCGTCGAGCAGCACCACGGGACGGGCGCCGGCCGGCAGGCGCGCGGCGAGCGCGCGGTTGGTGAATACGGCGCCGACGTTGGCGTCGTCGAGCTGGAAGGCGATTTCGGCGGGCGAGGCGAGCGGATTCAGGAAAACGGCCCCACGGCCGTCGCTGGCGGCCAGGGCGGTGACGAACGAACCCGACGCGGGCAGCAGGATGGCGCTGCGCCTGCCGGCCAGCGCGCGCACGAGCGGTGCCGAGCGCTGCAGGAGCGTGAAGCCCGCAGCCACGAGCTGCGCGCCCGGCGTGCCGTCAATACGGCCGCCGCCTGCGGCCATGGCAATGGGAAGGAGCGAAAGCGGGTTGGACAATGACGGGACGGTGGACGGTGGACGGCAGGCGACCGAGGGGCTGGGCAGAAAGCTGGGCCCGTTCACCTCCACCGTCTACCGTCTGCCGTCAACCGTCCCCACTTTTCAAGGATGACCGATCCTCGCCTCATGATCAGCGTCTCCGGCATCCGGGGACGCGTGGGTTTCGGGCTCACGCCCGAGGTGTTTGCGCGGTACGCCGCCGCCTTCGGCGCCTGGGCCATCGCCAAGGGCCCGTCGCGCGCCGTCGTGCTGGGCCGCGACAGCCGCGTGTCGGGCCCGCTCTTTCACCAGGTCGCGCGCGCAGCGCTGGAGTCGGTGGGCGCCGACGTCGTGGATCTGGGCATCACCACCACGCCGACGCTGCAGATGGCCGTCGAGTACCACCACGCGGCGGGCGGGCTGGGCATTACGGCCAGCCACAATCCCATCGAGTGGAATGCGCTGAAGTTCATTGGCTCCGATGGCCTGTTCCTCAGTGCAGCCGACGGCCTCGCCATGCGCGCGCTCATCGACGACATCCCGTACGCCACCTGGGACCTGCTGGGCACCACGCGCTTCGACGGCGACGCCGTGGCCCGGCACCTCGACGCCGTGCTGGCGTTGCCGATGATCAACATCGACGCGATACGGGCACGCGGGTTCCGGGTGGCCTACGACGCCTGCCGCGGCGCGGGCGGCATCGTGATTCCGCGACTGCTCGAGCTGCTCGGCTGCGAGGTGCACGCCATCGAGCTCGAGCCCGACGGGCGCTTTCCGCGTCCCCCCGAGCCGGTGCCCGCCAACCTCGGCCCGTTGTGCGCGCTGGTAAAGGAGACCGGGGCAGACATTGGCTTTGCCACTGATCCCGACGTCGATCGCCTGGCGTTGGTGGACGATCGTGCGGCGGCCATCGGCGAGGACTACACGCTGGCGCTCGCGGCGCGCGTGGTGCTGAAGCACCGGCAGGGGCCGGTGGTCACCAACCTCTCGACGAGCCTGGTGGTGGACGACCAGGCGGCCGAGGCCGGCGTGCAGGTGCTTCGCGCTCCCGTGGGTGAGGTGAACGTCGCGATGGCAATGCGCGCGGCCAAGGCGGTGATCGGCGGCGAGGGCAACGGCGGCGTCATCCTCCCCGAGCTGCACCTGGGCCGCGACGCGCCGCTCGGCGTGGCCCTGTTGCTGCAGATGCTCGTGGATGCGGGCGAGCCGCTCTCCGCGGTCGTCGCGCGGTATCCGCGCTACGCAATCATCAAGGACAAGCTCGACCGGCCGGCGGCCCCGCTCGACGCGGTGTACGCCGCCCTGCGCGACGCGTTTCCCGAGGCGGCGGCCGACACGCAGGACGGCCTGCGCCTGGGGTGGCCCGACCGCTGGGTGCACGTGCGCCCGTCGGGCACCGAGCCGATTGTGCGCGTGATTGCCGAAGGGCCGACCGTGGAGGCCGCGCGCGCGCTCGTGGACCGCGGCCGTGCACTGCTGGCGCAGTTCGCGCGCTGACCCCCTGGCTGGAGACGACGCTTCATGTGCGGCATCATCGGATACATCGGCGGCAAGTCCGCCACCCCGTACCTGCTCGAAGGCCTGAAGCGCATGGAGTACCGCGGGTACGACTCCGCGGGCGTGGCGATCCTCGACGGCTCGGGCATCCAGACGCGCCGCGCAGCCGGCAAGATCGCCAAGCTCGAGACGTTGCTGGCAAAGGACCCGGCGGAAGGGCACACCGGCATTGGCCACACGCGCTGGGCCACGCACGGCCCGCCGACCGAGCGCAACGCGCACCCGCACCTGAGTGCCGACGGCACGCTGGCCGTGGTGCACAACGGCATCATCGAGAACGCGGGCGTGCTCAAGGTCGCGTTGCAGGATGCGGGCTATGAATTCCGCAGCGACACCGACACCGAGGTCATCGCGCACCTGGTGCAGGAGCTCTTCGACGGGTCCCTCGAGGAAGCGGTCATCAACGCCCTGCAGAAGCTCGAGGGCACGTATGGCCTGGCCGTCGTCTCCAGCCGCGATCCCGGCAAGATCGTCGCCGCGCGCAAGGGCAGCCCGCTGCTCATCGGCATCGGCGAGCACGAGCACTTCCTGGCCTCCGACGCCTCGGCCATCCTGGCGCACACGCGCCAGGTGGTCTATCTCGACGACGGCGACGTGGCGGTGATCGAGCAGGAGGGCTATCGCGTGCTCGACATCAACGCCATGCCGCTGGCGCGCCACGTGGACCGCATTGACTGGGACCTGGGCGCCATCGAGCGCGGCGGCTTTGCGCACTTCATGCTCAAGGAGATCTTCGAGCAGCCGCAGACCGTGCAGAACACCATGCGCGGCCGCCTGATCGTCGAGGACGGCACGTCCAAGCTCGGCGGCCTGAACCTGTCGCACGAGCAGCTGATGGCGATCAACAAGATCATCATCACCGCCTGCGGCACGTCGTGGCACTCGGGGCTCATCGGCAAGATCATGATCGAGGAGCTGTGCCGCATTCCGGTGGACGTGGAATACGCTTCGGAGTTCCGCTACCGCAATCCGATCGTGGACGAGCACACGCTGTGCATCGTGATGTCGCAGTCGGGCGAGACCGCCGACACGCTGGCGGCCATGCGCGAGGCCAAGCGCCGCGGCGCCCGCACGCTGGGGCTCGTCAACGTGGTGGGCTCGACCATCGCCCGCGAGGACGACGGCGGCATCTACCTGCACGCCGGGCCGGAGATCGGCGTGGCGTCCACCAAGGCGTTCACCAGCCAGGTGGTGGCGCTTGCCCTCTTTGCGCTGAAGCTCGCGCGCAAGCGCGGCCTGTCGGTGGTGCGCGGCATGGAGATGGCGCAGGCCCTCGCCGCCCTGCCGGCGCAGATCCAGGAAATCCTCGACCGGGCCGGCGAGATGGAGCACATCGCCGAGGAGTTCAAGCGCGCGCCCAACTTCCTGTACCTCGGCCGCGGCGTGAACTTCCCCGTCGCGCTCGAGGGGGCGCTGAAGCTCAAGGAAATCTCGTACATCCACGCCGAGGGCTATCCGGCGGCGGAGATGAAGCACGGGCCCATTGCGCTCATTGACGAGATGATGCCCGTGGTCTTCGTGACGCCGCACGACGCGGTGTTCGACAAGGTCGTGTCGAACGTGCAGGAGGTGAAGGCGCGCAAGGGCAACATCATCGCCATCACGTCGCGCGACGAGCCGGCGCTCAAGGGCATCGTGGACTACGAGTTCCGCATCCCGGAAACTGTGGACCTGTTGATGCCGGTGCTCGCGTGCATTCCGCTGCAGCTGCTGGCGTATTACATCGCGGTGAAGCGCGGGGCCAACGTGGACCAGCCGCGCAACCTCGCCAAGAGCGTGACGGTCGAGTAGCCGATGCGCCGACTTGCGACGCTGCTCGCCCTCGCCGCGCCCGTCGCGCTGCTTGCGCAACAAGGCCGGCCGGTGCCCACGCCGGCAGCGGACTGGGACCTGGCCGCCCACGCGTGGGATGCCGGCGACTACCCGTCCGCGCTCGAGGCCATGAAGCGCGTGCTGTCCGGCGGCGCGGCCGCCGAGTACCAGGAGCGCATCGCGCTGCTCACGGGCGAGAAGTGGCGCACCACCGAGGTGGCCAAGGACGCCCGCGCGCCGCGCTGGTCCGCCGACGGCAAGTTGGCGATGTGGGAGAATGCGGCGGTGCGGCTGAGCGAGCGCACGACCGCCGTGGCGCAGTTCGGCGCGACGGTCGAAGTGCGCGCCAGGTTCACCGGTCGCGGCGCGGTCTTCTCGCCCGACGCCGCGCGCGTGCTGTACCTGGCCGGAGGAGGCGCCGACGGCCGCGGCGCGACGGTTCGCGAGCTGACCATCGCCTCGAACGCCGATCGCGCCGTGCCGACGCCGAACCTCGACCCGGTGCAGGTGGCGTATGACGTTGACGGCCGCACCGTGTACGTGGTGGCCGCCACCAGGGGAGAAGACCCCACGGTCGTCTATCGCGTCACCGACGCCGGATCGCCGGCCGTCATTGCGGGCGCCGAAGGATCGGTGACGAACCTGCAGGTGGTCCCCGGCGGCGGACTGCTGGTCTACACCGTGGTCTCGCGCAGTCCGCTCGCCCGCGGGGTCACCGGGGCTGGCGCCGTCGTCCGGCCGCGCTTTGGCGTGCTGCCGCTCGACACCAAGGCGCCGCTGCTGTTCGACGGCGGCGCGCCGGCCATCTCGGCCGACGGATCCATGCTCACGTATGTACGCGCGACATCCACGCCGCAGGTGCGCGACGGAAAGGACCGCACGCACTTCTTCATCACGACGCTCGCCCTGCGCCCGCTCGGCGAGCCCGTGGACATCCGCGAGACGCTCGACTCGCTGGCCGCGCCGTCGCCCACGCGCGACGGATCGCTCATCGCCTTCCAGCAGATGCCGGACCACGACTGGGAGATCTTCGCCACCACCCGCGACGGCAAGCACGAGCATCGCGTCACGCGCGAGATCCAGCACGACGTGCTGCCGCGCTGGGTGGACGGCACGCACATCCTGGGCCTCATCGGCGAGCCGCGGCACCGGCGCGCGCAGCTCTACGAGTTGGCCACCGACACGCGTCGGCGCACGTTCCACAACAACAGCATCCGCACCATCGCGCCGGAATATGAGTGGGCGCTCAGCCCGGACGGTACCAAGCTGCTCACCGTCGCCGAGCGCGACGGCGACACCGTGACGCCGCACCGGCACCTGTACGTCACCGACTTCACGGCCACGGTGCCGCCGTCGGCGCTCATTGCGCGCGTGGACAGCAACCTCGCCGCCGAGCGCGACCTGCGCGCCCGGGGCGACGCCGCGTTCGCGCCGATCGCCAAGGACGTGCGCGCCGCCACAAGCGACGTGAGCACCGGCCGCATCTTCGAGTATGAGAAGGCGCTCTTCGACTTCGACTCCAAGCACATCACGCGCCCGGGCAACGAGAAGGCGCGCAACTACCTGCGCTCCACCTACCTGTCGTTCGGCTACGACGCGCGCTTCCAGCCGTTCGAGGCGCGCGTGGGGCAGGGGCGCGACACGTCGCGGGTGGCGACGGCCAACGTCATTGCGGTGCTCAAGGGGACGGTGAGTCCCGACGTGGTCTACGTGGTGGGGAGCCACTTCGACTCGCGCGCCGAGGGGCCGGGCGCGGACGACAACACGTCCGGCACCGCCGCGCTGCTGGAAGCCGCGCGAGTGCTGGCCAGGCGTCCGCAGGCCGCGACCATCGTCTTCGTGAGCTTCACCGGCGAGGAGAGCGGCCTGCTGGGCAGCCGCGAGTTCGTGCGCGAGGTCAAGGACTCGCTGAAGATCGCCGGCGTGCTGAACAACGACATGTTCGGCTGGGCCAACGACCACCGGCTCGACAACACCATCCGCTACTCGAACCCGGGCATCCGCGACATCCAGCACGCCGCGGCCATCAAGTTCAGCGCGATGATCACGTACGACGCGTTCTACTACAAGAGCACCGACGCGGCCTCGTTCTACGAGGCCTTCGGGGACATCGTCGGCGGACTCGGCTCCTACCCGGTGCTCGGCAATCCGCACTACCACCAGCCGCACGACCTGCTGGAGTACGAGAACCACCAGCTCATCGCCGAGGCGAGCAAGACCACCGTGGCCTCACTGATGCTGCTGGCGTCGAGCCCGGCGCGGCTTGCCAAGCTCGTCGCCGAGCCGGTGGCGGCCGGCCGCACGACACTCACCTGGACGGCGAGTCCCGAGAAGGACGTGAAGAAGTACGTGGTGCGCTACGGCCCGGCCGATGCGCCGGCGAAGTTCAATGCCACCTCGGCCAAGCCGTCGGTGGTCCTGCGCGGCGTGCAGCCTGGCTGGCGCGTGGAGGTGAAGGCGGTGAATGCGCGCGCACTCGAGAGCTGGGACGCGGCCCGGCTGACGCTCGCGGCGGCGAAGACGCCCTGAATCGCGCCGGCGTGAACCCGCGGCGCCCCGCGCTCGGCTGTTAGCTCCCGCCGCCGCCCTTCAGCCGCGCGATCGCCGCTCGCGCCCCCTCGGCCTCGCGACCGTCGGGAAACATCGTCACGAAGCGCCGCAGTTCCACGAGGGCCCGCCCTTCGTCGCCGCCCGGCGCCATGTGGATGTCAATGATCTTCTGCGACGCGTAGCGCACGGCTTCATCGCGCGCCCCCTCAATGCGGCGGGCGCGTTCATACAGGGCGAGCGCTCCCGCCGGATCCTTCAGGCGGCGAAGCTGCAGGTCGGCGGCGCGCAGCAACGGTGAGGGATGTACCGGAAACTCCGCCGCCACCGCCAGCCACGCCTCCAGCGCTTCGGGATACCGCTCCTGCACCTCCAACGCCTCGATGTGCGAGTACTGCGGCGAGTAGGTCCCCTTGGCGTCCGGCATGATCATCTGCTTCGCCAGCTCCTCGCTGCCGCCAAAGATCATGCGCGTGACGCCGTAGAAGGTGAAGAAGCCCGCCACGGCGCCGGCAAGCGCCAGCAGCACAATGGACCCGTGCTTGATGATGTCCACGGCGCGCATCAGGAACATGAAGAAGGCGCCGAGCACGCCGCCGGCCACCCCCTGCAGGACTCCGCTGTGCGCCACGCGGACCACCCGATTCTCGTGCGTCATGCCTGAATCATACGCCGCGCGCCCCGGTCCCTGCATCTCCCTCCCCAGCCGCGCGCCGTCGCGGTACGTTTGGCGCCATGCGAGTCCTCCTCCAGCGCGTATCGCGCGCCGAAGTGCGCGTCGGCGACCGGGTCACGGGCTCCATTGGCACCGGCTTTATGCTGCTCGTCGGCCTCACGCACACCGACACCGACGCGCAGGTGCAGTGGATGGCCGAAAAAGTCACGGGCCTGCGCCTGTTCAGTGACGCCGAGGGGAAGATGAACCTCGGCCTAGAGGACGTCGGCGGCGCGCTGCTGGTCGTCAGCCAGTTCACGCTGTACGGTGACGCCGCCAAGGGCCGGCGGCCGAGCTTCATAGATGCCGCGCGCCCCGAGCAGGCCATTCCCCTCTACGAACGATTCGTCGCCCTGCTGCGCGAGCGCGGCGTGCGCGTGGAGACCGGCGAGTTCGGCGCCATGATGGACGTCGAACTCGTCAACGACGGTCCCGTCACCCTCTGGCTCGAGCGCTGACGCGGCGGCTTCACCCGGCTGCGCCGTCGCGCCTCAGGCCGACGCGGCCAGCGCCTGCTCGATGTCGGCAATGATGTCGCTGAGGTGCTCCAGCCCCACCGACACGCGCACCAGCCCCGGCACGATCCCCACCGCCCGGCGCTCGTCTTCCGTCAGCTTGGAGTGCGTGGTGGACGTGGGGTGCGTGACGATGGTGCGCGTGTCGCCCAGATTAGGCGAGTGTGAGCACATCTGCAGCGAGTCAATGAAGCGACGGCAGCGCTCGATGCCGCCCTCGAGCACCAGCACCACGATGCCGCCGCCCTGCGACATCTGCATGCGCGCCAGCGCATGCTGCGGGTGCGAGGCGAGGAACGGATAGCGCACCTGCTCCAGGCCCGCCCGCCCCTCGAAGTGCGTGGCGAGCGCCAGCGCGTTGGCGCAGTGCCGGTCCATGCGCACCGCCAGCGTCTCGAGGCTCTTGGACAGCACCCACGCATTGAACGGCGACAGCGACGGCCCGGTGTGCCGCGCGAAGTACCGGGCCTCGGCCACCAGCGCCTTGTCACCGACAATCGCGCCGCCGAGCACGCGCCCCTGGCCGTCAATCCACTTGGTCGCCGAGTGCACCACCAGCGACGCACCCAGCTCCAGCGGGCGCTGCAGGTACGGCGTGGCGAAGCAGTTGTCCACGATGAGCGGAATGTCGTGCCGCTTCGCCAGCTCCCCGATGCCCACCAGGTCCACCAGGTCCAGTCCCGGGTTGGACGGCGTCTCCACGAAGATCAGCCGCGTCTCGAGTCGGATGGCCCTCTCCCAGCCCGGGTAGTCGTCGGCGTCCACGTACGTGAATGTCACGCCCCACCGCGGCAGCAGGCGCGTGAGGATCTGGTGCGTGGACCCGAACAGCGACCGGCTGGCGACAATGTGGTCGCCGCTCTTCACCAGCGACGCGATGGCCGCAAAGACGGCCGCCATGCCCGACGCGGTGGCGATGCCGTCCTCGCCGCCCTCCAGCAGGCAGAGCTTCCGCACGAACTCGTCCACGTTGGGGTTCGAGTAGCGGCTGTACACGGCGCCCTCGATCTCCTCGGCGAACAGCGCGCGCGCCTGCTCGGCGTCGTCAAACACGAAGCTCGACGTCAGGAAGAGGGGGACGGCGTGCTCCCGCGCGGCCGAGCGCGGGGCCTGCGTGCGGATGGCGGCGGTTTCGAAACGCGGGGGCTGGTCGGGCATGGGCGGGGGATGAGGGTCAACTATATTCTATCGCCATGCCCTCCTTCCCAGCAGTCATCCTGGCCTCGGCGTCCCCCCGGCGGCGCGAGCTCCTGACGCTCATCGGCATTGCGCACGAGGTGCTGCCGGCGGACATCGACGAGTCGGCGTTCCCGGACGAGGCGCCCGCGCCGCACGCCGAGCGGCTGGCCCGGGCCAAGGCGCACGCCCTGGCGGAGCGGCATCCGCAGGCGGTGGTGATTGCGGCCGATACCATCGTGGTGGTGGACGGCGAGATCCTCGGCAAGCCGCGGGATGCGGCGCACGCCGCGCAGATGCTCGGCCGCCTCGCGGGCCGGGAGCACACCGTGTATACGGCCATCGCCGTGGCGCGGGACGCGCAGACCGAGAGCGCGGTGGAGGACGTCCGGGTGACCATGCGCGCCATGACCGCCGGCGAGATTGCGGCGTACATCGCAACGGGCGAGCCGATGGACAAGGCCGGCGCCTATGGCATCCAGGGGTACGGCGCGACGATCGTCGAGCGCGTGGACGGCGACTACTTCAGCGTGATGGGGCTGGGCCTGCGCCGCCTGGTGGAGCTGCTGGGCCGGGTTGGCGTGCGCTACGAGTTCGGCGCCGGCGCGATGGACGCGCGCGCCTAGGGCCGGGGCGTCCCGCTATGAGGCAATGAGGAGCTTGGTGAGCCGCTTCGGCTGCTTGGTGAGGTCCTCGAGGGTGTAGCGGTCGAGGACGGCCAGGAACGCCCGCAGGGCCTCGTCGAGGCAGCCCGCCAGGGTGCACGCCGCCGCAATGGGGCAGGTGTTGGCGTCGGCGTCGAAGCACTCGACAATCCGGAAGCTCTCTTCCGTGTGCCGCACGACCTCGCCGATGTTGATCTCCTCGGGGGTTCGCACCAGGCGCACGCCGCCGCCGCGCCCGCGCAGGGTCTCCACGTAGCCCAGCTGCGCCAGCCGCTGCACGACCTTCACCAGGTGGTCCTCCGACAGCGCCATGCCCGCCGCGATCTCGCGCACGGTGGAGGTCTCGCCCGGGTGCAGTGCCAGGTACATCAGGCACCGCAGGCCGTTGTCCGCGAATCGGGTCAGGTGCATGGAGGGTCCGCCGCCGTCGGCTGAAAGGTGCAACAAGGATACCGAAATGCACCTTTCGGGGGACAGCGGCAAACCCCTGTTCTCAGAGTGCGGAAATGCCCTACAAAAAATCAGGATGCCGCTGACTCGTAAAGAAGTATTATACATACCACAATAAGGGTGCGCCCCGGGGATGTGCCCGAGGCCCGGCAGTCCCCTCTCCGCACTTCACGTTTCCTGAGGCCCGTGCCCATGCCCACGTTCCCGAAGTTCCGCCATCTGGCCAGTGCCGGCGCCCTTGCGTCGGTGGCGCTGCTGGCGTTTGCCTGCGCGACCCGGCAGTCGGGCGGCGGGCTGACCGCCGGCGACGCCGCCAAGGCCGTCTATGTCGCGCCCGGACAGTACGACGAGTTCTACGCCTTCATGTCCGGCGGCTTCAACGGCCAGATCGGCGTCTACGGGCTGCCGTCGGGCCGCCGGCTCAAGACCATCCCGGTCTTCTCGCAGTATCCGGAGAACGGGTATGGCTACAGCGAAGAGACCAAGCCGATGCTCAACACCTCCTACGGGTTCATCCCGTGGGATGACACGCACCACCCGGCGCTCTCCCAGACGAAGGGCGAGGACGACGGCCGCTGGCTCTTCATCAACGCCAACAACACGCCGCGCATCGCGCGCATTGACCTCACCCGCTTCGAGACCGACGAGATCCTCGAGATCCCGAACGCCGGCGGCAACCACGGCTCGCCGTTCATGACGTCGAACAGCGAGTACGTCGTGTCGGCCACCCGCTTCAGCGTGCCGGTGCCCAACACCGACATGCCGATCAGCGAGTTCAAGAAGCGCTTCAAGGGGCAGATCTCCTTCATCCGGGCCGACCAGCCGGGGAAGATGAAGGTGGACTTCCAGATGATCATGCCGGGCTTCGACTACGACCTGGCGCGCGCCGGCAAGGGCATGAGCGAGGGCTGGTTCTTCTTCACGATGTACAACACCGAGCAGGCCAACTCGCTGCTCGAGGTCAACGCCTCGCAGAACGACAAGGACTTCGTCGCCGCCGTGAACTGGAAGGCCATCGAGGCCTGCGCCAAGGGTGGCAAGGTCAAGAACACGCCGGCCTCGTACATGCACAACTACACGGATGAGTTCACGCGCCAGGCCAAGAGCGAGACCATCACCTCCGTGCCGCAGTTCGAGGCCAAGGACTGCCCCGGGGCCGTCTACTTCATGCCGACGCCCAAGTCGCCGCACGGTGCCGACGTGGACCCGACCGGCGAGTTCATCGTGGCCGGTGGCAAGCTCGCCTCGGTCATCCCGGTGCACTCGTTCCCGAAGATGCTCAAGGCCATCGAGTCCAAGGCGTACGAAGGCGAGATCGACGGCATCCCCGTCCTCAAGTACGAAGCGACGCTCGCCGGCGAGGTCAAGAACCCGGGTCTCGGCCCCCTCCACACCGAGTTCGACGGCAAGGGCTACGCGTACACGTCCTTCTTCATCTCGTCCGAAGTCGTCAAGTGGAAGCTCGGCACCTGGGAAGTCGTGGACCGCGTGCCGACGTACTACTCGGTGGGCCACCTGATGATCCCGGGCGGCGGCACCATGAAGCCGAACCCGAAGTACCTGGTGGCGCTGAACAAGATCACCAAGGACCGCTACCTGCCCACGGGCCCCGAGCTCGCCCAGAGCGCGCAGCTGTATGACATCTCGGGCGACAAGATGAAGCTCCTGCTGGACTTCCCGACCGAGGGCGAGCCGCACTACGCGCAGGCCATCCTCGCGTCGAAGATCAAGGACCGCCAGGTCAAGTTCTACAAGCTGGCCGACAGCAAGGCGGCCAACGTCTCGCGCTCCGAGAAGGAGACGGGCGTGAGCCGCGAAGGGAAGAAGGTCCACATCCGCATGACCGCCATCCGCTCGCACTTTGCGCCCGACAACATCGAGGGCGTGCAGGTCGGTGACACGGTGCTCTTCCACATCACCAACCTCGAGCAGGACTGGGACGTGCCGCACGGCTTCGCCATCATGGGCAACACCAACGGCGAGCTGCTGATCATGCCGGGCGAGACGCGCACGCTGCAGTGGGTGCCGCGCAAGGCGGGCGTCTACCCGATGTACTGCACCGACTTCTGCTCGGCGCTGCACCAGGAAATGCAGGGGTACGTGCGGGTGTCGGCGGCCGGCAGCAATGTCGCGCTGGTGGGCACGCTCTCCAAGGGCCCGCAGGCCGCCGCCCCCAAGGCGCCGGCCGACAAGGAAAAGAAGTAGCTGGTGCAGTGCCTCCCGGGAGCGCGGCGGTCCCGTCGCCGCTCCCGGGAGAGTCCCCCCTCTTCCACCGTCAGGATTCCGTGACCAAGACCGCCCGCATTCTCGTCGCCGTCGCCGCGTTGCTCATGACGCTCGGCTACGTGCTGCCGCTGTGGCGCGTCAATCTCGTCGCACCGCAGTACCCTGAAGGCCTTGGCATCCTCATCAAGGTCAACACCGTGGTCGGGGTGAAGGAGCAGGACCTCAACTCCATCAACAACCTGAACCACTACATCGGGATGAAACACATCGAACCCGATGCCATCCCGGAACTGAAGTACATGCCGGGCGTGCTCGGCACGCTCATCGCAACGGCGCTGCTCGTGGCCGCGCTCGGGCGCCGGCGCGTGCTCTTTGCCTGGTCGGTGGCGTTCGTCGGCGTGCTGGTGGCCGGACTCGTGGACTACGCCAGGTGGGGCTACGACTACGGCCACAACCTCGACATGACCACGGCGATCATCAAGATCCCGGGCATGACGTACCAGCCGCCGCTCATTGGCTCCAAGCAGCTGCTGAACTTCACCGCCACCTCGTGGCCGGCGCCCGGCGGCTGGGCCCTGGTGATCGCCACCGGGCTCGTCGCGTATGCCGTCTGGCTGTCGCGCCGTCCCATCGCGCTGCCCGCCCTGCCCACCGCGTAGATCGCGCCACCCTCGCCTCAGACTGCCATGCGCCGACTCGTCCCCCCGCGTCGCCTCCCGCTCCTCGCCCTCGCGTTCCTCGCCCTCGCCGCCGCCTGCGGTGCGCGCGGTCCCGAGCCGATCACGCTGAACGAAGACCAGTGTGACTACTGCCGGATGACCATCTCCGACTCGCGCTTCGGCGGCGAGGCGGTGCTCTCCACCGGTCGCGTGAAGAAGTTCGACTCAGCCGAGTGCCTGCTGGGATGGGCGCGCGTGACGCCGGCCGCGTCGCGCGGCACGCTGTATGTCATAGACCTCCAGCACCCGGGCACGTTCGTGAAGGCCGAGTCCGCGGGCTTCCTCAAGGACGCGTTCCTCAAGAGCCCGATGGGCGCGGCCGTGGTGTCCTTTGCCGACACGGCCATCGCCGAACAGCAGCGCGCGGTGCTCGGCGGCAAGGTGATGAGCTGGTCGCAGATGCTCGCCGACACGGTGCAGGCCGCGAAGTGACGCTGCGCAGCATCGCCGCCGTCGTGCTGGCAGGCCTTGCGGCCGCGGCGCCGGCGCGCGCCGCCGAGCTCACGGTGGGCAAGGGTGGCCGCTACGCCACCATCACCGAGGCGCTGGCCGCCGCGAAGCCGGGCGACCGTGTGGTGGTGCTCGCCGGCACGTATCGCGAGGCGACGCTGGTCATTCGCACGGCGCGCGTGACGGTGGAGGGGCAGGGATGGCCGGTCCTCGACGGGCAGAACGAGCGCGAGGTGCTGGTGATCGCGGCCGACGACGTCACGGTGCGCGGGCTGGTGGTGATGCACACCGGCGTGTCGAACCTCGAGGATCGCGCCGGGATCCGCGCCAGGGACGCCCGCAACTGCATCATCGAGCACAACCGCCTGCGCGACAACCTGTGGGGCATCTATCTGCAGCGCTCCCCCGACTGCACCGTCCGCGACAACGACGTCGAGGCGCACGGGGTCAAGCAGACGGCCAGCGGCAACGGTATCCACATGTGGTACTCGCCGGGGGCCCGCATCGAGCGCAACCACGTGCGCGGCCACCGCGACGGCATCTACTTCGAGTTCTCCATGCTCGGCGTCACCACCGACAACGTGAGCGAGAAGAGCCAGCGCTACGGCCTGCACTTCATGTTCTCCGACTCGTGCGACTACGAGCGCAACACGTTCCGCGACAACACCTCCGGCGTGGCGGTCATGTACAGCCGCGGCGTGAAGATCCACGCCAACCGGTTTGAGCGCTCCTGGGGCAGCGCGGCCTACGGGCTTCTGCTCAAGGACATCAATGGCGGCGAGATCAGCGACAACGTCTTCCTGCGGAACTCCACGGGGCTCTTTGTCGAGGGCTCGTCGCGCCTGGACGTGCACGGCAACGAGTTCACCCAGAACGGCTGGGCCGCCAAGGTGCTCGCCGATGCCGACGGCAACACGTTCACCGGCAACCGTTTTGACGGCAACGCGTTTGACGTCACCACCAACTCGCGCAGCGCCAACTCCACGTTCGACGGCAACTGGTGGGACAACTACCAGGGCTACGACCTCAATCGCGACGGCGTAGGCGACACGGCGTTCCATCCGGTGCGGCTCTTCGCCCTGGTCGTCGAGCAGCATCCCGCGGCGCTGCTGCTGCTGCGGAGCCCGCTGGTGTCCATCCTCGACGCCGCCGAGCACGTCATGCCGGTGCTGACGCCCGAGGCGCTCGTGGACCAGCACCCGCTCATGCGTCCTCCCCTCAATCGTCCCCCCAGATGATTACCCTCTCGAACATCCGCAAGCGCTTCGATGCGCTCGAAGTGCTGCAGGACGTCTCGCTCGCCCTGCGCACGGGCGCCGTGACGGCGCTCGTCGGCCCCAACGGCTCGGGCAAGACGACGCTCATCAAGATCGTCCTTGGCCTCACCCGCGCCGACACGGGCACGCTGCACGTGGGCGACACGCCGGCCGACGCCGAGGGCGCGTACCGCCGCGCCATCGGGTACATGCCGCAGGCCGCGCACTTTCCCGTGAACCTCCGCGTGGGTGACGTGCTGGACCTCGTGCAGCAGCTGCGGCCGGGCGAGGCCACCGACGACGACCTGCTGCGCGCCTTCGACATGGACGCCATCAAGGACAAGTTCGTCGGCACCCTCTCGGGCGGCACGCGGCAGAAGGTGAACGCGGCCATCGCGTTCTGGTTCCGCCCGTCGCTGCTCATCCTCGACGAGCCCACGGCGGGACTCGACCCGCTGTCGTCGAACGTGCTCAAGGAGAAGATTCGCGCGGTGCGCCGGGAAGGACGGTCGGTGCTCATCACGTCGCACATCATGACCGAGCTCGAGACGCTCGCCGACGACGTCGCCTTCCTGTGCGACGGCCGCCTGCGCTTTGCGGGCACCATCGCCGAGCTGCTGTCGCACACCGGCAACGCGTCGCTCGAAGATGCCATCGCAGGCCTGATGCGGAGCGAGCGCGCCACGCACCACGCGGCGCCGTCTCCCGTGCCCTCACGGCATGGCGTGCCGGCCTGGCTCACGCCCGGCGCCGAGGGGGTCGCATGAACGTCGTCGCCCTCGTGCTCTCGGCCGGCCTGCGCGACCTGTCGCGCAACCGCTGGATCGTGGCGTACGCGCTCGCCTTCCTGTGCATCGCCGAGGGCCTGTTCTGGTTCGGCGGCACGGGACCGCAGGTGCTGCTGAGCCTGCTCAACATCGTGCTGCTGGTGCTGCCGCTGGTGGCGCTGGTCTTTGGCACCATTCACGTGTACGCGTCGCGCGAATTCGTCGAGTTGCTGCTCGCGCAGCCAGTGCCGCGCCGGCAGCTCTTTGCCGGCCTGTACCTCGGCCTCGCCATTCCGCTGGCCGGCGCGTTCGTCGTCGGAGCGGGCGTGCCGTTCGCCCTCCACGCGCGGCAGGGCGCATCACTCGGCGGCGTCGCCGCGCTGCTCACCGCGGGCGTGACCCTGTCGCTGTCGTTCGCCGCCATTGCCACGTGGATCGCGCTCAAGACGGACGACCGGTTGAAGGGCGTGGGACTCGCCCTCGGGGCGTGGCTCGTGGCCACGGTGGTCTACGATGGCGTGGTGCTGGGGGCCGCAGCGGCGTTCGGCAACTACCCGCTCGAGCGCCCGCTGCTGGCGCTCATGATGGCCAACCCGGTGGACCTGGCCCGCGTGCTCGTGCTGACACAGCTCGACGTGTCGGCGCTCATGGGCTACACCGGTGCGCTGTTCGAGCACACCTTTGGCACCGCGCTGGGCACCGGCGTCTCGGTGGCCGCGCTCGTCGTCTGGTGCGCCGTACCGCTCGGCTTGGCCGAGCGCCGTTTTCGCAATCGTGATTTCTAGTTCGTTACCCGCAGCCCCCCTTTCAGGAGCTTCCATGCGCAACTCGTTCCGCCTCTCCGTCCTTGCCGTGCTCGTTGCCGCCGCCGCGTGCGGCGGTGGTGAGCAAAAGGCCGCCGATTCAGCCGCTGCCGCCCCGGCCGCGACCACGCCAATGCCCAGCGGCGACATTGCCCCGCAGCCCGGTGGCAAGCTCATCGAGATCACGATGACCACCGACGACAAGGGCAACTACTTCACGCCCAACGAAGTGACGGCCAATCCCGGCGACGTGCTGCACTTCAAGCTCGTCATTGGCGTGCACAACGTGAACTTCCTGCCCGACTCGAACCCCGGAAAGACGGGCCTGCCGCCCGTGAGCCCGTTCCTGCAGCTCCCGGGCCAGACGCATGACGTGGCCGTGAACTTCGCCGAGGGCACGTACTACTGGCAGTGCGATCCGCACGCCGCGCTCGGCATGAAGGGCCACCTGAAGGTCGTGAAGAAGTAGGCAGACGCAAACGCCCCGCCAGTGGCGGGGCGCGGGAACTACACAACTGCTGGCAGTTGGTCGGGCTTCGTCGTCAGATCCGGGGGGACACCTGGTGGCGTCGTCCGGTCAGCTGCCAGCAGTTGCGTAGGCGTCCTTCCACCGCTGCACCCGGTCGAGCACGTCGCGCACGGTGATGCGCGGCATGCGATCGCGCCGGTTGTGCATGGAGATCGGATAATCCTCACCCGGCTCGCCGTACGCGTCAATCATGAGGTCGCGAAACGCGCGGTACGGGCCCACGCGCTTGGGGTTGGAGTACCCAATGAGCGACACCACGGGCCGGCCGAGCGCCACGCTGATGTGCAGCGGGCCGGTGTCGGGCGACAGCACCAGCGCGGCGGCGTCGAAGATGCCGACCAGTCCGCGCAGGCCGCCCTGGCCGAGGGCGCTGAACGGCTTGCAGCGCGCCCGGTCGAGGATGACGTGCTCGGCGTGCAGCTCGCGCGGCGAGCGGGCCCCCACCAGCACCGGTTGCAGGCCGAAGTCGCCGTGCAGCGCATCGCAGACCTCGGCCCACCGCTCGGGCAGCCAGTCCTTTTGCGCCTTGCTCGTGGCGACGACGATGGGCGCGATGGGGCGGTCGAACCGCGCCATGAACTCGCGCTGCCACGACCGTTCGGAATCGTTCCACGGCGCGAGCCCCCACGCCACCGGTTCGTGCGGGATGCCCAGCCACTCGGTGAACTCGAAGTACTGGTCCTGCACGTGCTGCATGGCGCGCGCATGCACGCGATCGGTGGTGAACAGCCAGTTGAAGTCGCGCGCGCGGGCAAAGTCGAAGCCGAGCTTCACCGGCGCGCGCGTGAAGGCGGTGATGATGCCCGCCTTGAAGTACACCTGCAGGTTGAGCACCACGTCGAACCGGCGCTCGCGCAGCTGATGGCGTATCTCGGTGAACCCGGCGGTCCCCTTGGCGCGGTCAAACAGCAGGATCTCGTCCACCATGGGGTGTCCGCGCACCAGCGAGGCCGGCCCGGGCTGCAGCACCCACGTGATGCGCGCCGCCGGGTGCTGGCGCTTGATGGCGTTGATCACCGGCAGGACGTGCACGGCGTCGCCCACCGCGCTCATCATCACGATGCAGATGCGGCTGAGCGGCACCGTTTCCGGGCGCGTCACGCGTCCACCCAGGCCAGCGAGGCCAGCCGCACGAGTTCCGCGTCACCGACCGTCAGGCCGTGCAGTCCCTGCCATTTGCGCACCGAGCGTGCAAAGCGCGCAAAGTTGCCCGCTGCGGCCTGCGGGTCGGCGAAGCGCACGCGGTCCACGTCGAGCACGCAGGCCACGGGCGTCGCCTCGCTGGTGACGTAGATGTTCTTGACGTTGAGGTCGGGGTGGTGCGCCCCGGCCGACGACAGCGCGCGCAGCAGCGCCGCGACCGCCTGCAGCACGGCGTCGCGTGCGTCAGCCGTGGCGGCCGACCGCCAGGCGTCCGGGAAGTCGAGGCCTGCAGGCAGCCGGCGGGTCATCACGTCGCTGCGCGCCAGCAGTCCGGCCACCGGATGCACGGTGTACGCCACCAGCTCGGGGGTCGGCACCCCCGCGGCCGCCAGTCGTACTGCAGTCGCGAGCTCGCGCGGTGCCCGCGTCGGGCGCGCAAACAGGTCGCCGGTGAGCGGGGCAAACAGGCCGCCGTGCCGCGAATGCCTCACCACCACGGGCGTGGAGGCCTGCGTGCCGGCGCCCGCGGCGAGCGTCGTGGCCCATGTCACGCCGCGTCCCTGCAGCGCTTCGTGCGCGGGTTGCGACTCGGCCCAGCGATACAGCGTTCCGTGCGCGGCCAGCGCCTGCGTGAGCGCCGCGGCCGCCCACTCGCGCGCCACCAGCACGGTGCTCCCGGCGGTGCTCCGGACGTAGCCCGGGGGAAGGGCCGCCGCGCTCACCGCCGGACGCGGAACGCGGGCACGGGATGGCTCTTGTTCTTCAGTTCCAGCGGCTCCAGCTCGTCGAGTGCCGGCGGATTGACCAGGGCGGCGCGGAATTCCTCGCTGATGATGATCTCGCCGCCCTTCGCCTTCGAGCAGAGGCGGCTCGCCACGT
>Ga0315271_10000311_pt1 | contig 25867 bp, 21 predicted proteins | sample C3_top_MG_FD_204664 | JGI IMG/M metagenome (GOLD analysis project Ga0315271, IMG submission 204664) | Sediment microbial communities from Yellowstone Lake, YNP, Wyoming, USA - C3_top | ecosystem: Environmental > Aquatic > Freshwater > Lake > Sediment | place: USA: Wyoming | collected 2017-08-01
TCGTCGGCGGCGGCACCGGACTGGTCGGCGACCCGTCGGGGAAAACCGAGCTGCGCCGCGTGATGACGCGCGAAGAGGTTTCGGCGAACGCCGAGTCCATCCGTGGGCAGCTGTCGCGCTTCGTCGACTTCGAAGGCGGCCGCGCGCTGCTGGTGAATAACGCCGACTGGCTGGCGCCCCTGAACTACCTGGAGTTTCTGCGTGACATCGGTCGCCAGTTCTCGGTGAACCGCATGCTCGCGGCAGAGGCCTACCGCACCCGCTTCGAATCGCCCGACGGGCTGAACTTTCTGGAGTTCAACTACATGCTCCTGCAGGCGTACGACTTTCACCACCTTTGCGCGCACCAGGGCTGTCGCCTTCAGATGGGCGGGAGCGACCAGTGGGGGAACATCGTCGCCGGGATCGACCTGATCCGTCGCATGGGCGGACCGACGGCTTTCGGCGTCACCTTCCCGTTGATCACGACCGCCGCGGGTGCGAAGATGGGCAAGACCGCCGCCGGCGCCGTCTGGCTCGACGCCGCGCGCACCAGTCCCTACGACTACTTCCAGTTCTGGGTCAACGCCGACGACCGCGATGTGGCGCGCTTTCTCGCCCTTTTCACGCTGCTGCCGATGGACGAGATCCGCGCGATCACCGCGGCCGGCGGCGACGCGCGGGCGGCCAAGCGGCGTCTGGCATTCGAGGCGACGCTGCTGGCGCACGGGGAGGAGCAGGCGCGCAAGGCGGAGGGCGCCGCTGCTGCGCTCTTCAGCGGCGGCGGGGATGCGCCCGAGGCCGCGCTGCGCGACGCGCCGACGGTCGAGTTGCCCGCCGCGGAACTGGCCGGCGGGGTGGAGGCATTCGACCTCTTTCACCGGGTCGGCCTCGCCAAGTCCCGGGGCGAGGCCCGCCGGCTCATCGAAGGGGGAGGCGCCTATGTCGGAGGCCGCCAGGTGGGGGCTTTCAATGAGCGCGTGAGTGCGGCGGATGCCGCCGCCGGGCGCATCCTGCTGCGCGTCGGGAAGAAGAAGTACCTCCTGATTCGCCTCGTCTGAACGGTCGGTGAGAACCCTCGACCGCTTCCTCGCCGATGCCGGGTGGGCGCTGACGTGTCTGATCGGACTGAGCCTGCGCTGGGAAGAGGAAGGCCGCGAGCACCTCGCCGCCGCGCGCGCCTCCGGACGCCCGATCCTCTTCGTCTTCTGGCACAACCGTCTGCTCTTCACCTGCTACCGGATATCCCGGGAGGGCCTCGTGATGATGGTGAGCCGGAGCCGGGACGGCGACCTCATCGCACGGGCGGCGCACGATCGGGGGATAGCCTCGGTGCGCGGGTCGTCGTCGCGCGGGGGCACGGCGGCGGTTCGGGCGTTGGCGAGGGCGATGAAAGAACACGGCCGCTGCGGCGGCATCACCCCCGACGGCCCGCGCGGACCACGCTACGTCCTGCAGCCGGGGGCGCTCCTCGTGGCCCGGCTCGCCGGCGCGCTCATCGTGCCGGTCGCCCTCGGCTTCTCGCGGAAGAAGAGCTTCTCCAGCTGGGACGCCTTCCAGTTCCCCTGGCCGTTTGCCAGGGCGCGACTGGTCTTCGGGGAGCCGGTGAGTTTGCTCGACCGCGAGGGTACGGCCGCCTTCGAGGAGCGTCGGGCGGACATCGAGCGGCGGCTGGTGGCGGTGACGGCGTCGGCTGATCGCCCCTTTCCCTGACCTTCGTCTATTTCTCGAGGCGAGCAACGCCCTGTCGCTCGGTTTCTCTGCGTCAGGCATGCAATTTGCTTTATGTAGCCCTCATGAAAACGAATCAGACAATGAGGGGCAGGGCGAGAGGGGCGGGCAATGGTGCGTCCAGTCTCGTAATGGCGGTGGTTGGCGGTGCGGCGAGTCTCGTTATTCTCGCATCCGGGCCCGCAATTGCCATGCAGGCAGACCAGAACGTCGTACCGTGGCGCGACACCCGCCGCGCTCAAACCAGCAAGGCATTTACCGTTGGAAGCCCTGGTTTTACCGCGGACAATTCCGCGATGTGCGCAAAATGCCACAGTGCCTGTGAAAACGGCAGGAGCCATGAAGGTCTTTTACCAACCAGCAACAAAGATGGCGCGGAGCTCCCTCTCGACAACGAGGGCCGCACGACCTGCACCACGTGCCACGACTCCCTTAACCATGATGCACAGGGGGGCTCGGGCAACCACCTGCGGATTTCGAATCTCCGGCGCGAACTCTGCCTCGCCTGTCATCGACAGGACGCAGAGGCTGTTCCTCGCATCGAAATTCTTTCACCGCTCGAACGGGCGGTTGTCCAGGAGGAGCGTCTGGCCCTCATCGGCAGGGCATCCCAATTCACGGGGCCCGAGCTCACCGTGCGTCTCAACGGCGCCGAGTTCCATCTCCACGTGAAGGGGGGGGAGTTTTCCACCTGGCTCAAGCTCCAGGACGGTGTCAATCGCGTCGAAGTTGCGCAGGAGGAGCGCCTTCTCTGGAAAGGGGAGGTTTTCCTAGGCGAGAGTTCCATGGGCGGCTATGAGCGATCTTCTTCGGGGCACCGTACCGGCAACCGGGCTCAATGCCTGGAGTGTCACCTGAAAAAGGACGAAATGCGCTCCGGGGTCGCGGGCGCCGCGCCGACGTTCTGCTACGGGTGTCACGACCGGAACGACAAGAAGCGCTATGTGCACGGCCCCCTGGCGGTGGGGGACTGCCTTGCATGCCACGACCCTCACGGCGGCTATGGCAGCGCCCACCTGCGGCAGGAACGGACGCTGTTGTGCGGGAATTGCCACGCCGCCCGCGGGAGCCTGGCGACGGCGGCCTGCAACGCATCTGACAAGGGGTGCGTCGACTGTCACGACCCGCATCAGTCTGACACGCGCTACCTGCTCAAGGGGCCGCAGACCACGATGCGCGACAATTATCTGGCGCGGCGGTAAGAAACCTCCCTGGGAGGACTCCGTCCTCAAGGAACCATCCTTCCCCGTGCGGGCTGCAGGGTCCTGACGCTGCAGATCTCCCCTCCGCCCAGTACGTGCTCCCTGTGTTCCTCCGCTTGGTCTGCGTTACAATCACCGAAAATATTTTTGCAACGGGGGTGATCTCATGGCACTGATCGGTTTGCGTAATGTCAGCGTGGCCTTCGGCGGGCCGCCGCTGCTGGACGGGATCAACCTGCAGCTCGAGGCGGGCGAGCGACTCTGCCTGATGGGGCGCAACGGCACCGGCAAATCGACGCTGATGAAGCTCATCAACGGCGATCTCAACCTCGATGGCGGCGAAATATTCCGCCAGCAGGGGTTGAAGGTGGCGCTTGTCTCCCAGGAGATTCCCCAGGGGCTGGCAGGCACGGTCTTCGATGTCGTGGCCGGCGGGACCGGGGCAGGGGAAGCCCACCTCGATGACGCGGACGGCTGGCGGCACCACCAGGCGGTGGAGCGCGTCGTATCCAGGCTCAAACTGGATGCCGAGGCCTTGTTCGAGACGCTATCCGGCGGTACCAAGCGCCGCACGATGCTGGCCCGGGCATTGGCGTCGACCCCGGATATCCTGTTGCTCGACGAACCGACCAACCACCTGGACATCGAGAGCATCGAGTGGCTCGAGGGCTTTCTGCTCAAGCAGGTCAGGACGCTGATGTTCGTGACGCACGATCGCGCCTTCGCGCGCCGGATCTCGAACCGGGTCGCCGAACTGGACCGCGGGAACCTCTACGCCTTCGACTGCGGGTACGATGCTTTTGTCGCGCGGCGTGAGGAGTTGCTGGCGGCGGAGGTCACCCGGCAGGCGCTCTTCGACAAGAAGCTGGCCGAAGAGGAAGTCTGGGTCCGCCAGGGGATCAAGGCGCGCCGCACGCGCAACGAGGGGCGGGTCCGTGCCTTGCAGGCGCTGCGTGAGGAGCGGGGGGCGCGGCGGACGAGAGTGGGGACAGCGAAGATCCAGATTCAGGACGCGGAGCGCTCCGGCAAGGTGGCGGTGGAAGCACGGGGGGCCACGTTCGGGTATGGCGGCCGCCCGGTGATCGGCAACCTGACGACCACGATCATCAGCGGCGACAAGGTCGGCATCATCGGCCCCAACGGTTCGGGCAAGACCACCCTGCTGCGCCTGCTGCTCGGGGAACTTACGCCGCAGCACGGGACGGTCAAACTCGGCAGCCGGTTGGAGGTGTTGTACTTCGACCAACTGCGGGACAAGCTCGATCTGGACAAGAGCGTCCAGGAGAACGTCGGCGAGGGGAACGACACCGTCACCATCAACGGCCGGCCCCGGCACATCATCGGCTACCTGCAGGATTTCCTCTTCACGCCGGAGCGTGCGCGCAGTCCGGTTCGCATCCTCTCCGGCGGGGAGCGCAACCGCCTGCTGCTGGCCAAGCTGTTCACCAAGCCCTCAAATGTCCTCGTGATGGACGAGCCGACCAACGACCTGGATGTCGAAACGCTCGACCTGCTCGAAGAACTGTTGCAGGAGTATGCCGGGACATTGCTGCTGGTGAGCCACGACCGGGAGTTCCTCAACAACGTGGTCACCAGCACCCTGGTTCTCGCGGGCAACGGCGAGGTGCAGGAATACGTCGGCGGGTACGACGACTGGCTGCGGCAAGCGGCGGCGGTGGCGGAGCACGTGAAGGCGCAGGCGTCGGCCAGGACTGCAGCGCAGGCGAAGAGCGCAGGCGTCATTGCCGCAGCTGCAGCGCCGGCCGGAAAACCCGCGAAGCCGAAGAAAATGTCCTACAAGGAGGTCCGCGAGCTCGAGACCCTGCCGGAGCGGATCAACGAACTCGAGATGGAGAAGGAGACCCTGCACCTGACCTTGGCGGACCCGAACTACTATCGCACCGCAAAGGATGCGGTCGCGAAGCTCTCAGCGCGGCTCGCGCAGCTCGAGGTGGAACTGGCGGAGGTGTACCGCCGCTGGGAGGAGTTGGAAGCTCTCCGGGGGTAGCCGATCCTCGATTGACAAACCGACACCAAACCGGGCAAATACTACCGCTCGCTGGACATGTTGACTGCCGCTCAAGGAGGGATGGATGTTGAAAGCGTTGCTGTCCTTATTCTTGCTCGTGCTCGCTCTTGGGTTCTCGTGGCAGGCTGGTCCTGCCGGGGCCGCCGAGAAGCCCGTGGAGCTGAACTACTCCCTGTTCTTTCCTGCCACCCACGGACACACCCTCCTCGCGACCGAGTGGGCGCGAGAGGTCGAAAAGCGCTCGAACAACGCCGTCAAGATCACGATCTTCCCCGGGGCGACCCTGACGCCGCCGGACCAGACGTACGACGGGGTCGTCAACGGCATCGCGGACATCGGGATGTCGGTCCTGGCCTACTCGAAGGGGCGTTTCCCCCTCACCGAGGTGCTCGATCTGCCCCTCGGCTATGCGAGCGGGCTGCAGGCGACTCGTCTCGCCAACGCATACTACGCAAAGTTCCAGCCGAAGGAGCTCGGCGACGTCAAGGTCATGTACCTGATGGCCCACGGCCCGGGAATCCTGCACACGAAGAAACCGGTCGAAAAAATCGAGGATCTCAAGGGGATGAAGATCCGCTGCACCGGCGGCAGCTCGCGCATCGTAGCCGCACTCGGCGCGACTCCGGTGGCCATGCCCCAGAACGAGGCGTACGACGCGCTCCAGAAGGGCGTCGTCGACGGGCTCGTCTCGCCGATCGAGACACTGAAGGGGTGGAAGTTCGCCGAGGTCGTCAAGTACACCACCCGGAACATCGGCTCCTCCTACTCGCTCGGCTTCTTCGTCGCGATGAACCGCCAGAAATGGGATTCTCTGCCGAAGCAGGCCCAGGCCGCGATCGAGGCGGTCAACCGGGAATTCGTCGACCGGGCCGGCAAGGCGTGGGACGACTTCGACAGGGCCGGCACGGAGTTCGCGGTCGGCAAGGGCGTCAAGACCATCGAGCTTTCGAAGGCCGAGGACGCGCGCTGGGCACAGCTCGTCCAGCCGGTACTCGCCGACTACGCCGCCGGGGCGAAGGCCAAGGGGCTCCCCGGCGACCAGGCGCTCGCGTTCAGCAAGGACTGGCTCAAGGCCAACCCGTAAGCCCATGCCGCGGGTGAATCCGATCGAGGCCGTGCGCCCGCTTGCGCGCGGGATGCACTGGGCCGGGGGCGCGGCGCTCGTCGGCATGATGCTGGTGACGGTCGCGGATGTCGTGTTGCGCGCGTTCAAGAGCCCGATCACGGGAACCTACGAGCTCGTCGGCTTCCTCGGCGCCGTGGCGATCGGCTTCTCCCTGCCGCAGACCTCGCTCGACAAGGGGCAGGTCCTGATGGACTTCCTCACCGGGCGCCTGACCGCGGGTCCGGCTCGCGTTCTCGGCGCCCTGACCCGGGGGATTGGCGCCGGCCTCTTCGGGCTGATCGCGTGGAACCTTTTCGCCATGGGCGCCGACCTGCGGCGGACCGGCGACGAGACGCCGCTGCTGCACCTGCCGCACTTCCTGCTCGCCTGGGGGATCGCGGTCGCCTGCGCGGTGGAGTGCCTGGTCCTCGTTGCCGAAGGCCTGGCCGGGAACGAGGGGGAGCGGTGAGCCACGCGGCGATCGGCGGCCTCGTCATCTGCCTGCTCTTCGGCCTCTTCTCCCTCGGGATCGAGATCGGCTTCGCGATGGCGCTCGCCGGCTTCATCGGCTTCGCCGCCGTCGTCAACACCCACGCGGCGATGAATCTGCTCGCCAAGGACGTCTTCAGCGTCCTGACTTCCTACGGCTTCACCGTCATCCCCCTCTTCGTCCTGATGGGCCAGATCGGCGCCAGCGGCGGCGTGGCGCGCGGGCTGTACGACTGCGCCTACCGCTTCCTCGGCCACATTCCCGGCGGGCTGGCGATCGGCACGGTGGCGGCCGCCACGGGCTTCAAGGCGATCTGCGGTTCCTCGCCGGCGACGGCCGCGACGTTCGCGACCGTGGCGGTTCCCGAGATGGACCGCTACGGCTACGACAAGCGGCTCTCCTGCGGGACCGTGGCGACGGTCGGGACGCTCGGGGTGTTGATCCCGCCGAGCGTGACGCTCATCGTCTACGGCATCCTGACCGAGACCTCGATCGGCCGGCTCTTCCTTGCCGGCATCATCCCGGGCCTGCTGATTGCCTGCTCGTTCGTGGTCACCCTGTACACCTGGTGCCGGATCAACCCGGCGCTCGGCCCGGCCGGCGAGCGCTCGGGCTGGCCCGCGCGGCTGAAGTCCCTGGGGCCGATTGTCTGGGTGCTCCTCGTCTTTCTCCTCGTGGTGGGCGGGCTGATGAAGGGCTTCTTCACGCCGACGGAGGCCGGCAGCGTCGGCAGCTTCGCGGTGCTGCTGCTCACAGTCGCCAAGCGCGACATGACGCCCCGGCGCTTCGCCAAGGCCGTGCTGGATGCCCTGCGCATCGCCACGATGGTCATCACCCTGATCGCCGGGGCGACGATCATGGGGCACTTCTTCGTCGTCACGCGCATTCCCGCCACCGTCGCGGACTGGCTGGGGGGGCTCGATCTGCCGCGGTTCGTCATCATGCTGATCATCATCGCCGTCTACCTGATCGGGGGCTCCTTCATCGAGGACCTGGCCTTCCTCATCCTGGCCACGCCGATCTTCCTCCCCCTGGTCCTCAAGATGGGCTACGACCCGGTGTGGTTCGGCGTCATCGTCTCGGTAGTGACCATGATCGGCATCATCCTGCCGCCGGTGGCCATCAACGCCTTCGTGGTCGCCGGTGTCACCGGCACGCCCGTCGGCACGATCTACCGCGGCATTTACCCGCACATCCTGGGGATGGCCGTCTGCCTGATCATCCTGCTGCTGGTCCCCGGGATCTCGCTCTGGCTGCCTGACACCTTCATGAAGTGAGGAGGGCCCCATGCTCCCGAGCCTGAAGACCATCCTGTACGCCACTGACCTCGGGCGACACGCGCCCCGGGTGCTGCGGTACGCATTGAGTCTCGCCCGCAGCTACGGCGGGGGCATCGAGGTCGTCCACGTCGTCGAGCCGCTCGGCGCTGCGGCGCGGCACATGGTCGAGCTCTACACCGGCCAGGGAGGCCTCGAAGACGTCGAGAAGAGCCGCTGGCCTGAGCTGGAGCGTTCACTGCGGGAGCGGCTGCAGTCGCTCTGCGAGGCCGAGGGGTGCACGGGCGGCGCCGGCTGTGGCGCGATCCTCGGTATGCACATCCTGCCAGGGAGGCCGGACGAGGTGATCCTGCGGGAGGCCGCCCGGAAATCCCCAGACGTGATCGTCATGGGCTCGCACGGGCACTCGACCGTCGGCGAGATTCTGCTCGGGTCGACGGCGCATCGCGTCTCCCAGCGGGCGACCGTGCCGGTTCTCCTCGTGCGGACCGACGAAATCGACACGGGCGGCGGTTTGTAGGGGGCGGCCGCCAGGGTGCACCTGAGCCGGGCGGGCCATGATTCGGCGGCAAAGCCCTGCATCGTGGTGGCGCGGAGATTTGCCATCGGCTGCCGATAATGCTATAAACTGACCAAGAGCCACGGGGTTGCCCCCTGTGGTTTTTGTTGTTTTATTCATTGGGGACAACGCAGCGGAAAGGAAACCGCTGCCTCTGGGGAAAAGGAACCGGGAACGCCATGATCAGCACAGCGGGCATCGCCCTCTCCTACGGGAAAAGGGTCATTTTCAAAGACGTCAGCATCAAGTTTACCCCGGGGAACTGCTACGGGCTGATCGGCGCCAACGGCTCCGGCAAATCCACGTTTCTCAAGATCCTCGCCTACGAGCTCGAGCCGGACCACGGCGAGGTCTCGATCGGCGCCAGAGAGCGGATCGCCGTGCTGCGCCAGGATCACTTCGCTTTCGACGAGCACACGGTCCTCGACACGGTGATCATGGGCCACGAGCAGCTGCACGCGCTGATGCGCGAGCGCGAGGCGATCTACGCCAAGCCGGTGTTCTCCGAGGAGGACGGGAACCGCGTCGGGGAACTGGAGGCGGCGTTCGGCGAACTCAACGGCTACGAGGCCGAGTCCGAGGCGATGGTGCTGCTCAGCGGCCTCGGCATACCGACCGAGTACGGGCCCCGGATGATGAAGACGCTCGAGGGGGGCGACAAGGTGCGCGTGCTCATCGCCCAGGCCCTCTTCAACAACCCGGACATCCTGCTGCTGGACGAACCGACGAACCACCTGGACCTGAAGTCGATCACCTGGCTGGAGGAGTTCCTCTCCCGGTTCACGAACACCGTCATCATCGTCTCCCACGACCGTCACTTCCTCAACCAGGTCTGCACGCACGTCGCCGACATCGACTTCGGGAAGATCCAGCTCTACGTCGGGAACTACGACTTCTGGTACCAGGCGAGCCAGCTGCACCTGCGGCAGAAGCAGAACGAGAACGCCAAGACGACCGCCAAGGCCAACGACTTGAAGGCGTTCATCCAGCGTTTCAGCGCCAACGCCTCGAAGTCCAAGCAGGCGACCTCGAGAAAGAAACTGCTCGAGAAGTTGACCCTGGAGGACATGCCGGTTTCCTCGCGGAAATACCCGTACATCAATTTCATCCCGGAGCGGCCCTGCGGCGACATCATCCTGGAGGTCAAGCACCTCTGCAAGAAGATCGACGGGGTCGCCGTCCTCGACGACTTCAGCCTCACCTTGAACAAGGGGGACAAGATCGCCTTCGTTGGCGAGGACGGTCTCGCCCGGACGACCCTGTTTCAGATCCTGGCCGGCGAACTCGAGCCCGACAGCGGCTACTTCCGCTGGGGGGTGACGATCACGACCGCCTACTTCCCTAAGGAGAACAGCTCGTACTTCCAGGGCGATCTGAACCTCGTCGAGTGGCTCCGCCAGTACAGCCCGCCCGCCGAGGGTGAGAGCTTTGCGCGCGGTTTTCTCGGGAGGATGCTCTTCTCTGGCGACGAGGCGCTCAAGAAGACCTCGGTCCTTTCCGGAGGGGAGAAGGTCCGCTGCATGATCTCCAAGATGATGCTCGCCAACGCCAACGCGCTGATCCTGGACGAGCCGACCAACCATCTGGACCTCGAGACCATCACCGCCCTGAACAACGGGCTGATCGCCTTCCCCGAGGTCATGCTGTTCGCGTCGCACGATCACGAGTTCATCTCCACGCTGGCCAACCGGATCGTGGAGTTCACGCCGGCCGGGTACGTTGACCGCCGGATGGGATTCGACGAGTACCTGGAAGAGCAGAATGCGGCTCTCACTCGAGAGGAGCGATGAGGATCATGCGACGTTCGACGCTGTTTTTTCCACGAATCCGGACCCTGCTGGCGCCCCGGGTGGCGCCGCCCCTGGCGGTCGCCCTGCTGCTCTTCTCGTTCGCCGGTTGTCTTTCGACGAACGTCAACGTTCGATCGGACGGGACGACGGGCGGCGCCGGGGTCCTCGTGCGGGTCTTTGCCGACCCGGATGCGGCGAAATCCGGGAGCACGGAAGCGTCGGGCACGCTTGTCGAGCTGTTCGGTTTCGACAAAAAAGGCAAGGAGGTCTTCCTCCAGCGCTCGCTGGCCGGGGAGTGGGGCGTCGACCAGCTTCCCCCGGGGCGCTATCGGCTCCGGGTGGTTGCGATCCTTGACGCGGGCGGGCACATCCGCGAGACGCGCTCAGGCGACCGGGAGACCGATTTCTCGGTGAAAGACGGCCAGACCGCGGAGGTGAAGATCATCCTGAAAAAGACTCCCACCGGGCTGATCGTGGTCGCGGCCGTCACGGTGATCGTCATCGTGGTCGCCCTTGCCATCATCATGGGCAAGAGCGGCGGCGGTCACGTACCCTCGCCGAGCGGGGTACTGTCCCATCTGCCCCCGCCGCCGCTGATCCGTCCCATCATCGTCGCGCCAGAGATCTGGATCGGTTCGGTGGAAGGCTCATACCGCCGGGAGAGCATCTCTCCCCCGCGGGTGACATCGGTGCTCCCAGAGCCGGGTACGATCGTCACCGCCCGGCGCGTCACGCCCACGCTGACGATGTCGCAGCCGCTCGACGAGTCGAGGCTCCGCCCGGACACGATCCTGATGCTCGGTTCGAAGTCCGGGTTGGTCCCCGGGACCACCGCCATGGGCCGCGGCATGCTCCGCTACGAGACCTTCCGCGATCTTGTCCCCGGGGAGGACGTGACGGTGACCGTCCGGAAAGATGGCATTGTGAACCCGGACGGCAGGAGGCTGGAGGAAGACTTCTCCTGGTCGTTCCGCGTCGCGGAGTAGCGCACGGAAAACTTTCACCTAAGAGGTCGCATGAAAGAGCATCAGGACGACCGGGCGGATACCGCGCCGGAGCAGAGTTTCGAGGAGATGCTGGCGCAGAGCATGGCCGGTTCTCCCCATCTGGAACCCGGCGACAAGGTCGCGGCGACCGTATTGCAGATCGGCGCCGAATGGGTCTTCCTCGACGTCGGCCAGAAGGGCGAGGGTGTGCTGGACATCAAGGAGCTGCTTGACGCCGACGGCAAGCTGACGGTCACCAAGGGCGACACCGTGCACGCCTACTACCTGGGACGGGAGGAGGACGACCTGCTGTTCACGACCCGCATGGGCGGCGGCGCCTCGGGCACCGCGCAGCTCGAACAGGCCTGGGCAAGCGGTATCCCCGTCGAAGGCCGGCTGGAGCTTGAGATCAAGGGCGGCTACGAGGTGAAGCTGGCCGGCGGCGTGCGCGCCTTCTGCCCTTTCTCCCAGCTCGGTCTGCGCCGCCAGGAGAACCCCGAGGAGCTCCTCGGCCAGAGCCTCGCCTTCAGAATCACCAGGTTCGAGGAGAAGGGCCGCACGATCGTCGTCTCCCACCGCGCGATCCTCGAGGAGCAGCAGCGCCGACAGCGCGAGGCGCTCAGGAAAACGCTCAAGGAGGGGATGACCGTGAGGGGGACGGTGACGAGCATCCAGACGTTCGGCGCGTTCATCGACATCGGCGGGCTCGAGGGGCTGTTGCCCATCTCAGAAGCCGGCTGGGGACGAACGGAGGATCTGAACGGATTGCTGCGGATCGGCCAGGCGGTCGAAGTCGCCGTCAAGAGTTGCGACTGGGAGAAGAACCGTTTCTCTTTCAGCCTGCGCGACAAGCTGGCGGATCCCTGGGACAAGGTCGGGACGGTCTACACGAAAGGCTCGACCCACACCGGCACGGTGGCGAGGCTGACGCCATTCGGCGCCTTCGTTACGCTCGAGGAGGGCGTGGATGGCCTGCTGCACATCTCGAAGATCGGGCAGGGGCGGCGCATCAACCATCCTCGAGAGGTCCTCAAGGAGGGGCAGAAGCTGGCGGTGACGATCGAGGAGATCGATCCCGGAAAACGCCGGCTGTCGCTGGCGCCGGCTGCGCTGAACGCCGAGGGAGAGGATGCGGCCGCCTACCTCGATCGGCCGCCCGCCTCGATGGGGACCTTCGGCGACCTGCTGAAGGCCGGGCTCGAGAAGAAAAAAAGAGCCTGATCAGCGCGCGCCGCACCCGCACGTGGTGAGCGCAATCTTCGGGAGCGTCTCCAGGATGAGACGTTTCACGTTGTCCGCGTTCTTTTTCATGATCGAGACGATCATCTCCCAGGTCACCGGCTCCTCCCCCTCTTTCCAGCAATCGTAGTCCGTCGACATCGCGATCGACTGGTAGCAGATGCCCGCCTCGCGGGCGAGGGTCACCTCGGGGACGGTGGACATGTTGATGACGTCGGCGCCCAGGAGCCTGAACATGTGCGACTCCGCCCTTGTTGAGAAGCGTGGCCCCTCGATCGTCACGACGGTTCCCTCGCGGTGGTGCCTGAGCTTCAGCGAACGTGCCGACGCCACCAGAAGCGCGCGGAGCTCCGCGCAGAATGGTTCGGCCATGGGGGTGTGGATCACCTTCTCGTCGTGGAAGGTGAGCGCCCGGTGCTTGGTGAAGTCGATGAACTGGTCGATGAAAACCAGGTCCCCGGGCCTGATCTTTTCCCTGAGGGACCCTACCGCGGTCGTCGCGAGGATGTGCGTGCACCCTTCCTTCTCGAGCGCATGGATATTGGCCCGGTAATTGACGCCGGTCGGGTAGATCGAGTGGCTTTTGCCGTGACGGGCCAGGATCACCGCGTCGACCTCACCGATCCTGCCCACGATCAGCGGCGACGAAGGGCTGCCGTACGGGGTTCTGACCTTTTTCTCCCGGACGTCCTTCATGAGCTTCGGGTCGTCCATCCCCGATCCGCCGATGATACCGACTTTCACTCGTGCCATGTCCTCTCCTTCGCGGTTGTGGGTACGGATGATTTCATTGTATCAATATTGTCCAGTTTGAGGGGTGCCGGCATGCAATCCGTGTCACCGCACCGATGAGCGTGCATTGACAGTCTGGCGCACCTGAAGGAACATTCGTACCCACCATGGATGTCGGCAATCGCGCCCGCCTCAGGCTGGCTGAATTCCTCGTCATCTCCCTGCTCGCCATTCCTGTCCATGTCGCCGGCGCCGGCAGCTTCAGCGAACTGGTGAAACGCGGGTTCGAGATGATGCAGAGCCGGCGTTTCGAGGAGGCTGCCGAAAGTTTTGGCGAGGCCCTCAAGGTCGAACCGGCGTCGGAACCGGCCCGCAAGGGACTGGCGGGCGCGTGGGCCGCGCTCGGCAGCTCCCATCTGCATGCCGGGAGACTCCAGCAGAGCCGCGACTGCCTGGAGCGGGCCGTCGCGGCGCAACCCGAGAGCGCAGAGTACCACCTGATGCTGGCGCAGGTTCTGTTCCGCTCGGGCGAGGTGCGTGCCGCGCGCCGGGAGACGGATCAGGCGTTGGAGCTCGGCCCCGATAATCCGGCGGCCCGGGACCTCTCGGGGGACCTCTACGACCGGGAAGGACAGCTCAGCCTGGCCGTCGCTGAATGGGAGGCGGCCGCGAAGTCAGGCGGCGTGTCGACGCTCAACGAAAAAATCGCGCGGGGCCGCCGGGAAATGGCGGCAGAGGAGGGGATGGGGCGGGAGATCAGCCGTTACTTCGTCATCCTCTACGAGCGGGACGTGCCGCGATCGATCGTCCAGGGCATCCTCCCCCTGCTGGACAAGGCTTTCAATACCCTGCACGACCAGCTGGGGGAGTACCCAACGGACGAAATCAAGGTCATCCTCTATTCACGAACCGCTTTTCAGGATATTACCCGCGCCCCCGACTGGTCCGGCGGCATCTACGACGGCAAGATCCGCATTCCGGTGGGCGGTCTCACGACCACGGAAGAGGTGGCGAGCCTGCTGCCGATCCTGACGCACGAGATGACCCACGCCTTCCTCTACCGGATGGCGCCGAGGGGCCTGCCCCTGTGGTTCAACGAGGGGTTGGCCGCCAGGTTTCAGGGGTGGGACCCCGCGATGATCCGCGCCTGGTTCGCCGAGCATCCCCCGCAGGGACTCACGACGCTGGATGATGTCGATCGCACCCTGCAGGGCCGCGGGGGAGACGTGACGGCGGGCTACGCCGCGGCCTTGCTGGCGATCGGCGAGATCGAAGAGGTGCGCGGCTTCGGGGCGGTGCGCCGCATCATCAGCGGGGTGGGCGCCGGGCAGCCGTTCGAAGAGGTATTCCGCGACGAGGTGCGCATGGACGTCGCCGAGTTTCAGGACCGATGGAGCAAGGGCATGAGGTGAGGGGCCGTCTGTGCTTGAGCGATATTCCAGTTTCAGAGGGTGCTCGGATCCTCGGGCGGGAGGTCGCCCTCGTCGAAAGGAAGCACGCCGAGCTGGGAGAGAACAGATTCCACCCCCTCCACGATCCCTGAGGTGTCTTTCACCGCGATCTCCGCTTCGAGCGCCCGATCGACGACCTGGCGGAACAGGTTGAAATCGAACGTCCCATCCAGGATGCCAGATCGCACGAGCGCGGCATAAAGGGAGCGATCGTCCAGGAAATCCCCCGGCGCGCCCCGCACCCGTGAGCGCCGGTCCGCAGAGGCACAGAACCACTCCATCGCGGACGTCAACGCGTCGTAGATGGCAGCGATCCCTGCCGAAATCTTGCCCTGGCGCAGCCGTCGCTTCCCCCCGCGCATGTGCAGTCGAGCGCGCAGGAGGGCGGCCCGCTCCGGCCCGAGAGCCGCTGAATCCATTAATCCGAAATGCGGCATGAGGCTCCCCCTCGCTCGGTGATGTGTCGCCTTTCTATCTCCTCTGGAGTTGACCGTCAAGTCGGAAATGAAAGCTAAATGAGCGGCAGGAACCTATTTTGAATAGCAGAACAGCTCCTTGATTAACTAGGACTTGCTTAACGGAGACAAGCAACCGTGTCGAGTCAGAGTTGGTCACCAAGGCTTCGGGCTCTCCAAGCTCGGCCGTTCGGAATTTCGCGGCGGGCAGCGATTCTGGCCGTGGCCATCACTTTGGCAGGATTCCTGGCACTGTCCAAGGAGGTGCACGGACAGATCCTCGCGGCGCTAGCTCTTGCGGACCCCTTGTTCGCCCGACACCCCGTGCTGGGGGCTGTCCTTTTCGTCGGCTTGGCCGCGCTATCAGCGATGCTGGTGTTCTTCTCTGGAGTGATTCTCGTCCCCATCGGAGTACAGACCTGGGGGCAGACCGGCTGCTTCCTCCTGCTGTGGTTCGGGTGGGTTCTGGGCGGTCTCGTTACGTACGCCGTAGGTCGCCGCCTCGGGCGGCCGTTCGTGCGGCGGTTGCTCTCGGTCGGTGCACTCGCACGCTGCGAATCCCTCGTTCCCGCAGGCGGCTCGTTCTTCACAGCCACGCTGATCCAACTGGTGTCTCCTTCGGACGTCTCCGGATATTTCTTCGGGCTTCTGGGGTACCAGGCGCATATCTATCTCGGCGCTCTGGTGTTCGCAGAGCTCCCGTATGCGCTCGGGTCGGTCTACCTTGGCACCGCTTTCATCCACCGGCAGTACTGGCTGCTCCTCTCGGCGGCGGCAGTTGCGGCCGCCGCGTTCTTCTGGGGCCAGCGCCGTCGCCGCAGGCGAGCCACGCTCGGATGAGCGCTCACCCCTGCAGGGGCTTGATAGTGCCTGCAACGAACCTGTCTTGAGAATGAGACCGAAATACCCGTCAGGGTCCACGCTTTCTCCAGCTTGTTTCCCGCCACCTCCCGCCCCGCTTGCCCCGAATCCCCGTTCTCTGCTACGGTTCTCCAAATAACTGCGCGGCTTCCGTTGCGCATCGCCCGATGCAGGAAGAGGGGCAGTATCATGCAGAGGATCCTATATTTATTGCTCGTGGTTGTGATGGTGGCCGGGCTGGCGGGCTGTCACAAAGACGATGATTCAATACATTTCGTATTATCACTAGATGCTAACTGTAAATCAGGGATCGTCAGCGGAACTATTTCTCATGTCTCGTCAGGTTATCAAACCGGGATCATTTCGTTGTCTCCGGGTCAAAGCCAGACAATTGAACTGCCAGAGGCAGGGCAATATCACTTATATTTCAAGGGCTCAACTGGACATTGGGACTATACTGAAACAATTGTCGACGCCTACTCTCTTGGTTTGATATGCGATTGACCTCAGTCCCGCGGAGTCACATTCATAGGCCGCCTGTCTGTTATTCCCGTCGTGACAACTGGTGTCGGGAGCCAGACGTCGGGAGCAGGAGCGTATAAGTACAATTCAAGGACAAGGCCTAAGTCGGCAGAGACATTCGTAGCCCCCGTAGCTCATCCCGGCGGGGGCTTTACATTGCGTAACGTCGACTTGACGGCACCAGCCCCGCCGAGCTTGTGCCCACGCCTACTCGCAAGCCAGCCCGTTTTTGTCCTCGTCCAGGTGATGCACGTCGCCCTTACCCTGGCCGCGGCAGTAGTCAAAGCACGCCTGCGCCTCGTCGTGGGTCGAGAAATCGCCGCAGTCGTAGAGGTCGCTGGTGCACTGGCAGGTGGACGGGGACGAAGTGGGCGGCGTCGTGAGCGGCGTCCCGTCGTCGATCGGGTAGACGGCGCGGCCGGTGTCCTCTCTGCCGTTGAAGTCGCAGGAGGCGAGAGATAGCGCGAGGACTGCCAAGGCGATCGCTGTGAGCTTCATGCCGGGGAACTCCAAAGCGGGAATTCCGGTGCGCCTGATCTTGGATGTCTCCATGCGATACCTCCTCGCCCTCGATCTCCGCGTCGAGGATGCGCCGACCAAGTTGTCGGGATGACGGCATGATGAACGTGCCCGGCGCGATCCGCAAGGCCCAGCGCGCCTGATGTCAGACGCGAGGTTCCATGACCCTCTCCCATCTGGATGGGTACTCTTTTGAAACGAACCAAGCCCACCCCGGCGTGCCCTCGAGCGTTCAGCCTCGCAGGAAATAGACCGCCTCTCTAGCTGATCAAAAATTAAAAGACCTTGACGCTTGATCACCGTCGCCGTTCAGCGTAAGTTTGTCGCATCTACCGCGTTGTCGTTAAGACGTTCTGCATCGTCGTAGTGGGGGGCATGAGCATGGCGGCAAGGGGAAAAGAAAAACGGCACTTCCAACGGGTGTCCGCCGCCTGCAACCTGCGCTATCTCAAGATACCGAAGAAGGCAGTTGAGTACCGCAACGCAATGGTTCAGAATATCGGCCAGGGAGGCTTCAGATTCCGTACGTACGAAAAGTTTCAATGCCAGTCATGCTTCCTTCTCGATTTGTTCCTTCCCGGTTCAAATCCCATTCGTTCCCTCGCCACGGTTGCGTGGGTCAAGACCCTGCCCGAAGGCGACGGTTACCAGATCGGTGGCAAGTTTGTCGAACCGAACCTTGATGTGGAAGCAGCCCTCGCACACCTCGCCTCGGAACAGTAACCGGGCCGTAACCACGGAATGACCGCAAAGGAGGAAAAGCCAATGGTGATGTATGCACGCACGGTTTTCTTTATTTTCACGCTCCTTGCCGCGACCTCCTCGCTGTCGTTTTCGCAGGAAAGAACTGCTTCATCAGAGACATACACAGCGGATGTCTACAAGGGATCGTCTCCTCCATCAGACGAACTCATTGTTGCCCGCGTCGTGTGGGAGCTGAAGAACAAGAAAGGCACCATTCAAGAAGCACTGAATGATGATACCGCGAGGAAAAAAAGGATTTTTGTCCGTGGCACCCACAAAGTGAATGACCAGCATTTCTATGTCTTCATCAATGGTGAAGCCGATCTGGGCCGGGCGGAAATGTACAAGCTCGGGAATGACACCTGGGTGCTGGAAAAGCCAGATTGGCTTATTTCTCAGTTTGCCGAGAGCTTCGGCGACCTGGGATCGACGCTGAATGGATTTATGACTATTTATTCGAGGTGAACCTGCCGGTTTTCCGCTGTGTTCCACGCGGGACCGTTTGGGGCTCGCCGACTTCCTCAGCGTTAACGCGCGCTGTAGGTTCGGTTTTTTAAGTGTGCAGCGTTCTGCAGAGCCCTCATGGCAGGAGAGGAACCGGTATGGGAAGTAGACGATGGGTCTGGGTCTCGGCACTTGCCGTGACGTTTCTTTGTGTCTTGACGGCGCCGTCGTCGGCATTTTTACTTCCTGACACCGACCAGAGGAAATGCTATCAGGCTGTCGATCCATACGCAGAGATCCCCTGCGGGGGCACCGGGCAGGACGGGGCGTTTATCCAGAACCCACTGAGCTACACCGACAACGGGGATGGGACCGTGACGGACAACAACACCGGGCTGGTCTGGGAGAAGTTTGACGATTGGACGCCCTACAACTGGTTTCAGGCATCGGGAACGTATGATGCTATTCTCAACCAGGAATCGACGGATGCCTGCGGTTCTCTCGATCTTGGCGGCGCCACCGACTGGCGTCTCCCCTCCAAGAAAGAGCTGTTCAGCATCGTGGATGCCGCTCCGTACCCAGGGCGGACCATCAATCCGGTGTTCACGAACACAGTTGCGTCCGGCTACTGGTCGTCCACCTCGTTCCCCTGGCCGTCCAGCTCGTTCCCCATCAGTACGAGCAACGCGTGGGTCGTCAACTTCCATCGTGGCGACGTCTATTACTTCGGTAAGAACGTCGAACTGTATGTCCGGTGCGTGCGAGGCGGAGATACATCTGGTCCGATCCTCATTGCCAACGGCGACGGCACGGTGACCGACAGGAGGACGGGCCTGATCTGGCAGCAAGGAGAACCGGGAGGCAAGCCCTGGGGTGAGGCCCTCTCGTATTGCGAAGAGCTGGATCTGGGCGGATCGACCTCCTGGCGACTTCCGAATCACAAGGAACTCGAGTCTCTGACCGATGACACACTCTGGAATCCGAGCATCGATACAAGCGAGTTCCCGGATATATTTTTTGCGTCCCACTTCTGGTCGTCTACCTCGGAAGCCGCCCGTACGGACTACGCGTGGTCTGTCTCCTTCTATGAGGGCGACGTCAATTCCTTCGGTAAGCACTACGCGCTGTACGTCCGCTGCGTGCGCGGCGGAAGGTATGTTAGTTCTGTGACGGTGAATTCAACGAACCCTTCGGCAGGTATAGCGATCACCGTATTCCCAAACGACAGCAGCAGCCAGGGCGACGGGACGACGCCGTTTGACCGCACCTACGACAATGGGATACGAGTGACGCTGACCGCTCCTTGGACCACCGGGAACAACGAGTTCAGCCACTGGGGCGGTTGCACGGACGCCACGGAAACCTCGTGCTCGGTAACCCTGGACGCCGGCCAGACCGTGACGGCGAACTACACTGCGAATACTCCGCCGACCGGGTCCATCATCATAAACAACGGAGCCGCAGCCACGATCACCGCGGCAGTGACGCTGAATCTTCCGGCCACAGACAACGGAGGGAGCGGTCTCGCCGCCATGAGGTTCGCCAACGCCGGTGGCCCCACCTGCACTTGGGAGCCATACCAGTCGACCAAGCTCTGGATGTTGTCGAGTGGGAGCGGAACAAAAGTCGTCTATGTACAGTTCAAGGACAAAGCTGGGAACATATCGGATGCCGATTCGGTCAAGCCGGGAGCCCAAGCCTACCAAGCCGCGATCGTTTATGATGCTCTCGGGCCCACCGGTTCCATAGTAATCAACAATGGAGTAGCTTCGGCCAACAGCACATCAGTGACCCTCAATCTCTCGGCAAACGACACCGGAGGTAGCGGTCTGGATTCCATGCGGTTCGCGAACAGCGGCGGCACCACTACCGCCTGGGAACCTTATCAGACCACCAAGTCCTGGACGTTACCAAGCGGGAGCGGAACGAAAATTGTCTACGTTCAATTCAAGGATAAAGCTGGCAACATCTCGGACGCGGACCCGATCAAGGCGGGAGCCCAGTCCTATCAAGCCTCGATCATCTGTGATGCTGTACGCCCCACCGGTTCCATACTGATCAACAACGGGGCTGAATCAACAAACAGCACGACAGTGCTCCTGAATCTTTCGGCAAACGACACCGGAGGTAGCGGTCTGGATTCCATGCGGTTCGCGAACAGCGGCGGCACCACCACCGCCTGGGAACCCTATCAGACAACCAAGTCCTGGACGTTGCCAAGCGGGAGCGGAATGAAAATTATCTACGTCCAGTTCAAGGACAAGGCAGGGAACATCTCGGACGCGGACCCAGTCAAAGCGGGAGCCCAGTCCTACAAAGACGAGATCATCTACGACTCGACCCCGCCGACCGGGTCCATAATGATCAACAACGGGGCTGCATTGACAAGCAGTCTGAGATTGACCCTGAATCTCTCCGCGACGGATGGCGCTGGCAGCGGCGTCGATGCAATGCGGTTCTTCAACAACGGCGACACGACAACTGGCTGGGAGCCTTACCGAACTACCAAGGCTTGGACGTTGCAAAGTAACTCCGGTATCATAACGTTTTTTGTCCAATTCCGGGACAAGGCCGGAAATATCTCGGATGCGGATCCGGTAAAAGCAGGGGCACAGTCCTATTCGGGCACGATTCAATATACGGTGCCGTCCAAATGCGAGGAGTGTCACAACGGAAATTCTGATTATCCCCTGGCACCCAATGTGATGGGCAACGGGACGCTCCCGAACGGCAATGGCGGCACCCCGAAGCCATACGACAACGGCACGTGGGGCTTCAACGTGAACGGCCACGGGTCGAACGGATCAGCGGCCAACACCCCGAGGGATGTCGACGGCTACCCCTGGCTCGCGGGTAATGCCGAATGCACGGACTGCCACGACATTTCGCAGCCATCCACCGGCGACGGGCGGCACTTGAACGGCATCCTCAACTCGGTGGAACTCAAGCAAAACCCGAGTGAGAACACCGCGCACCTCATCTCGGCATTCATGGCCGGCACGTCTTCTCCGGAGTGGGACGTTCAGGTGAAATTCGACGACGTCTGCTACTCTCAGACGGGCTGTCACACCCCGTTCATGAGTCACCGCCACGTTGGATCGGACTTGCTTCCGGTGCCAAAGGCCTCGCGTTTCGGCGACGGCGGGTCCATCCCTTTCGGCGAGGGAGTTCGTTACCCCGTTGACAGCGATTTGACGACAAACGCATCCACGGGAGGGCAGACCTACGTGGTGTGCATCTCCTGCCACAATCCACACGGAACCGCCATGGTCGAGGATGGGAAATCCACGAACCGGATGCTCCGTGACCGCTGGGGGGGCTCGGACACTCTCTGCCTGGTGTGCCACAAATGATCATGATACGGCATTGCTTCCCGCCCCCGCTCAGCTTAGGGTTATCCGCACTCGCGTCGCCGTCTTCTTTGGCGTGGCGCATTTGGTCATCGTAGGCTGTACTGGCATTTCTTCCGATAATACAGCCACTCCAACCCGGGAGCTCGTGGCTTGATTCTGCAGCTCCATTCCTTGATCTGGTATAACAAGGGGGCGCTTTCGGGTCGTGAAGCAATCCTAGACGAAAGGAGATCGATCATGTGGCGATGCCAGGCACATAACTGCGGGTACACATACGATCCAGCTAGGGGGGACAAGCGAGGCAAAATCCCGCCTGGAGTCGCCTTCGAAGACCTCCCTGCGGACTGGAAGTGCCCGTGCTGCGGTGCCAGCAAGAAGATGTTCAAGAAGATCGACGGCTAATTTCTCCGTCCTGATCAGCGGTCACCGCACACGCCCCCGTCGCTCCCGGGCGGGGGCTTATTTCGCCAGATATTTCAAGGAATGCTCTTCCGACTATGAACCATGAACCAAATAAATAAAGGTTTGTCTTCCACTCACTTTTTGGACACTCAAGCCAAAAAGGTGGTCGGGGCAAACTTTTGGGAATCATATAACCCCTTGATTCCCTAGATGAATCGTTGGTGCGCCCGGAGGGATTCGAACCCCCGACCAACGGATTCGAAGTCCGACGCTCTATCCAGCTGAGCTACGGGCGCCCGTGCAGGTGTCGCTGTTTTTTAGCACGCAGGCGCCGAAGGCGCAAGTCGATTTTGCCGCACAACGCGATCCGGTGTTGAAGCGTCGGCTCCATGGCCGTTGGAAACCAGTTGCCCGCAGGCGGCGGAGATGTCCGCGCCGCGGCTGTTCCTGATCAATGTTCTGTAGCCGCTGCCGCGCAGGATTTCCTGAAATGCCGCGATGTTCTCCGGCGGTGAGCACCGGTAGGACAGGGAAGGCGACTCGTTGTAGGGGAGCAGATTGACTCGGCAGCGGATGCCCTGCAGTTTTTCAGCAAGTTTTCGCGCAGCGGACGCCGTGTCGTTCAGTCCGGCGATCAGGACATATTCGATGAATACCACCTGTCTTTTCGAAAGCGGATACGCTCGGCATGCCGCGAGCACCTCGTCGACACCGTACGTGCGGTTCACCGGCATCAGGATGTCGCGGGTGATGTCGTCAGCCGCGTGAAGGGAGACGGCGAGGTTGACCCGGATATCCCTCCCCAGGTCTTTGATCCGGGGAACCAGGCCGCAGGTCGACACCGTGATGCGCCGTTCCGAAAAGCCCTGACCCTGTTCGTCCATGAGAATATTCAGGGCGCAGAGCAGATTCTCGTAATTGGCCAGCGGTTCCCCCATGCCCATGAACACGAGATTGTCGATCAACTGCCTCGGTGTCGCCCGGATGCACCCCGACCGGATCAGGTGCTCCTGAGCTGCCAGGACCTGGTTGACGATTTCGGCGGGCGTGAGGTTCCTCTGGAAACCCATGCCGGCGGTGAGGCAGATCCTGCAACCCATGGCGCAACCGGCCTGGGATGAAACGCACAGGGTATGGCGGCCCTCGGCGGGGATCAGCACGCTCTCGATTGCGGCGCCGTCATTGAGCCTGAACGCAAACTTGACGGTGCCGTCCCGCGACTGCTCCACGGCGGCCGGTTCGAGCCAGCTGATGCAGGCGTGCTGGGCCAGCATGTTGCGGATTTCCTTCCTGACGGAGCTCATCCCGGCAAAGTCGCGTGTGCCGGGGCGGTGAAGCAGTGCAAAGACATGTCGGGCACGCGAAGGGGGCAGTCCCAGATCCAGGAAGAACTCCGTCAACCGCGGTTGCGTGAGATTTTTCAGATCGGTCGGCGTCGGCATGAATGCGCGAATTGTCCGGCCGGGTCTCGGACAAGTCAAGCATGGACAGCACCGCCGCCAGGGCGAAAAAGCTCTCCTGAATGCTCCGGGCTACACGCTCAATGCGGCGGCGGGGTATCGAGCACCTGCCGCAGCCGGGAGGCCAGCGACCACGGGCTGAAAGGCTTGTGGAGAAAAACGGCGCCGGGGACGGCGGGTCCGTGGTGCGCGATCGCGTCGTCCATGACGCCCGAGATGTAGAGCACCCGCAGGCCCGGTCTCGTCGTGGCGAGACGTTCCTGGAGTTCGCTGCCGCGGAAGCCGGGCATCACCACATCGGTCAGCAGGAGATCGATGCGCCCCGTGTGTTTGGCGGCGATGGCGAGCGCTTCACGTCCCTCGCGGGCCTCGAGCACCCGGTAGCCCAGGTCCCGCAACACTTCCCCCATGACGACTCGCACCGAGTCGTCATCCTCGGCAAGCAGGATCGTCTCGTCCCCGCGCGGCAGATCGAAGGTGCCGCCAGCCCCGGGCGCTCCAGCGGTTTCGGCGCTTGCGGCCGGGAAACAGATGCGCACCCTGGTCCCGGAATCCGGCGACGCCTCGATCTGCGCATGCCCGCCACCTTGCAGGACGATGTCTTTGACGGCTGCCAAGCCGAGGGTGGCACTTGCGTGCGGCTCCCGGGGCGAGTTGGAAGGACCGCCGAGCGCATCGAGGTGATGGGCGTCCATGCCGGGGCCGCTGGCGCTGATCGCGAGGCACACGTACGACCCGGGGGCGACCATGGGGTGGCTCAACGTGTAGGCTGCATCGAGTTCGGTGGTGGCGGTCGCAATGGTGATTGCTCCACCCTGCGGCATGGCGTCCCGCAGGCTCACCGCCAGATTGATGATCAATTGTTCGAACAGCGCCGGATCCGCCTTGATGCGCGCGGGACCTCTGCCGGCATTGATGGAAAACTCGATGTCCGCCCCGAGCAACCGACGCACCGTCTTGACCAGATCGGGAATGGCGGTGTTGAGATCGATGACGCGCGGCACCAGCACCTGACGGCGCGAGAACGCGAGGAGTTGCTGTGTCAGCAGCGCGGCGCGGTCGGATGCCGCGATGATCTCCTCGAAATGGCGGCGCAGCGGACTCTCCGCCGGCAACTTGAGCAGGCCGAGGTCCGCGTAGTTGGTGATGGCCGTGAGTATGTTGTTGAAATCGTGAGCCACCCCGCCGGCGAGACGGCCGACGGCCTCCATTTTCTGTGCCTGGAGAAACTGCATTTCAAGCCGATCGTGCTCGCTCTCGCTGCGTCGGCGATGCAGCCCGGCACCGAGCAGAGAGGCCACCTGCACCAGGAACGATTGCTCCGACCCGCCCGGGCACTGCGCCGAATCGACCAGCGCGTGCAATACGCCCAAAACGCGACCGCGCGCCAGGAGCGGGAGGATCAGGTGTGTGCCCGTTCCGGAAGAGTCGCACAGAGGTCGCGCGGCTTCAGCCGCATCGATGCAGCGCAGCCGTTCCGGATGAGTCAGGGCCCGCCCGCAGAGGCAGGAGGAGGCGTCCATGTCGGCGCAGGGGGGGGGCGGTGCCGCAGAACCCGCGGCGATCGCCGCCTGACGCAACGAGCTGCCGTCGAGGGAAGGCAGGAAGGCCGAAAAAAAGGTGTGGGGCGAGGGCCAGGGGACCGCGAGCACGACAGCGAGCGCTCGCTGCAGAAACACCTCGTCGGTACTGTCCTCGACCATGGTTTCGATCAGCAATTGGTAGGCGGCCAACTGTGCGTCACTGCCGAGGCCCGCGTCGTCCTCTGTCTCCGTCAGGTTCATGGCTCACCCCTCCCAAGGCAGGTCATTGTAAGGTAACTACCAGGAGTGACACTAGTATTTTCCACACGCGCGCATCGCGCGCTATTCACGCTTACGGTGATTCTGGTACCATGGCGCCCGCCATGGGCCTCGATGATCGGTTGAAAAGCACGTGATCTGCCGCACCTGTTACCGGGAGATCCCGCCAGGCGGCGCGTATTGCCCCCGCTGCGGCGCACGTGTCGCGGCGGGTGCTCCGGCGCCTGATGTCCCGGTGTCTGCCCACCGGGAGGGCGGCGCCTGGGACAACCCCTGGGAGAATCGCGCTGGCCGCGATCGGGTGGCGGCATTCGCGGAAACCCTGCAGCGGACCCTCTTTCACCCTGCGGCATTCTTTCGCGGGACGGCGCCGGACCGCGGCGCCGGAGCAGCCTTGCTCTACGCGGTTCTGGTCGGCACCTTCTCGTTCGCGGTCGCATTCCTTTGGCAGCGCGCGCTCGGCGACCAGATTTCTTTCGATCACGGCGGTCGCTTCCTGACCTTTTTCGAGAGCCGGGTCGCGCTTGCGGCATTCCTGATCGTCGTCCCCGCCATCGTGGCGTTTCTGTGCCTCGCCAGCGCCGCTGTCCAGCACGTCACGCTGGCGGTGCTCGGGGGCGCGCGAGGCACGTACGGGACGACCCTCAAGGCGGTCTGTTACTCTTCCTCGGCGCTGGCGTTCAATGTCTTCCCGATTTGCGGCACCGCCGTGGGCGCTGTGTGGCAGGTGGTCGT
>Ga0315271_10000312_pt1 | contig 25765 bp, 21 predicted proteins | sample C3_top_MG_FD_204664 | JGI IMG/M metagenome (GOLD analysis project Ga0315271, IMG submission 204664) | Sediment microbial communities from Yellowstone Lake, YNP, Wyoming, USA - C3_top | ecosystem: Environmental > Aquatic > Freshwater > Lake > Sediment | place: USA: Wyoming | collected 2017-08-01
GCGGTCGGGGGCGACGGCGCGCAGCAGCGACTGGCGCGAGCGCATCGCACTCGCGCGCGAGTGGTGGGCGGCCCGGCGCGCGGCTCGCCGCGCCGCGCGCGCCGGGGCCGCGGGGAGCGTCTGATGCGGCTGCCCTCCATTCGCCCCCTCGACCGCTACGTCATGAGCGAGTTCTGGAAGATCTTCATCACCACCTCGTTCGGCTTCCCCGTGCTCGTGATCATCATCGACATCGTCGACCACCTGGAGAAGTACCTGAACCGGCACCTCACGGTGAAGCAGATCGCCCTCAGCTACATCTATTGGATCCCCGATTCGATGTTCCTTGTGCTGCCGGCGGCGGTGCTCTTCGCCACCGTCTTCTCCATCGGCGGCTTCACACGCCACTCCGAGATCACCGCGGCGAAGGCGAGCGGCATCAGCTTCCACCGGATGGTGATGCCGATCTTCGCCGCCGCGACGCTCGTGATGGTCCTCGCGCTCGGACTCGGCGAGCTGGTGCCGGTGACGAACGCGCGGCGCGATGAGATCCTCGAGGAACACAAGTACCGGCCGGGGCAGAACCGCTTCAACTTCGCCTATTCGGCGCGCGAGGGGCGCGTCTACAAGATCGGCAATCTGACGATCGAGCGGCGGGCCATCGACGTCATCGAGATCGAGCGAAAGGGCGTCGGGACCGAATACCCCACGATCATCGTCGCGGCACACTCGGCGATGTGGGACAGCGTGACGAAGAAGTGGACGCTGCTGGGAGGAACGATGCACGTCGTCCCCGACTCGGTGCGCGACTTCGCCTTCACCTTCGACAGCGCGCGGGATGCGCGCTTCACCGAGGCGCCGGTGGAACTCACCTCCCTCCCCCGCGGACCGGACGAGCTGCGCTTCGGCGAGCTGCGGCGATTCATCCATTCGCTCGAACGCTCGGGAGCCAATGTGAACGAGCTCAAGGTGGAGCTCTCGCTCAAGCTCGCGCTGCCGGTGACCTGCTTGATCATCGCCCTCTTCGGTGCGCCTCTCGCCACGAGCACCCAGCGCGGCGGCACCGCGCTCGGCATCGGCGTCAGCCTCGGGACGACGATCCTCTTCCTCATGCTCATCCAGCTGACGAAGGCGATCGGCCAGGGGGGCGTCATCCCTCCCTACCTCGCCGCCTGGCTGCCGAGCATCCTCTTCGGGACCGTGGGCGCCATCCTGCTGGCCAAGGTGCGTACGTGAGTCCCACGCGCACGGAGCGGCCGACCTCCGCCTTCCCGGTGCACCAGCGGGCGGGGATCGTCTTCTTCCGGCAGATGTCGCGCTGGTTCACCGGACTCTTCGGGCAGATCGGACTGCGCGTGATGTTCGCCATCGAGATGGTGCACGGGCTGTTCGCCGAGCCGGGAACGTGGCTGCCGCTCACGATCAAGCAGATGAAGAACGTGGGAGTGGACTCGATCCCGCTCGCGGGCACGGTGGCAGCGTTCATCGGCGCGGTGACGGCGTACCAGACCGTCTTCCAGCTCTTTCCGGGGGCCCAGCTCTCCGCCGTCGCCTGGATCGTGCGGCAGTCGATCGTGCTGGAACTCGGGCCGCTCATCACGGCGCTCGTGCTCGCCGGCCGCGTTGGCGCGCGCATGACCGCCGAGATCGGGACGATGCGCGTGACCGAGCAGATCGACGCGCTCGAGACGCTGGCGTACGACCCGGTGGCGTACCTCGTGGTGCCGCGCTTCGTCGCCGGCATCACGATGGTGCCCCTCGTCACGATCATCGCGATCGCGACCGGCATCACCGCCGGCGGCCTGATGGTGGTCGCCTTCACGCACGTGACGGCGAGCGACTTCCAGACCGGGCTGCACCTCACCTTCATCCCCTTCCAGGTCTACTACGCGCTGATCAAGGCGACGCTCTTCGGCGGCGCGATCGCGCTCATCGGGTCGTACGAGGGCTACACCGCCGAGGCCGGCGCCGAAGGGGTCGGCAGTTCGACGGCGCGCACCGTCGTCATCTCCTCCGTGGTCATCCTGCTGCTGGACGCGCTCACCGCGCTCTACCTGGCTCCGCAACTCAAATGAAACGAAAGGACGAGGTCATCGTGGGGATCTTCGTCACCTTCGCGGTGACGGTCGGCATCGTCGGCACGCTCTATCTCGCGCGCCGCGGCTGGACGAAATCCTATCCGATGTACGCGCGCTTCGATTGGGGGCAGAACCTGAAGGTCGGGCAGCCGGTGTACCTCGCCGGCGTCCAGGTGGGCTACGTGCAGAACGTCGACCTCAACCAGAACGGCTATCTCGACGTGAAGATGGCGATCGAGCGCGAGCGGAAGGTCCCCGAGGGGAGCACGGTCACCGTGGTCTCCGAAGGACTCTTCGGCGACAAGTCGGTGGCGATCAAGCCTTGCCGCCGCGTCGAGGCGCCGCTCGGCGCCGTGGAGCCCGCCGCGGGAGCGAAGCCCGCACCTCCGGCGCCGGCGGAGGCGGGGGCGGCACCCGTGTGCCGCCCCGGGGCCTTCCTCGCGGATAACGACACGATCCCGACCGGACGTTCGGCGCCGACGATGGATGAGATCCTCTACAGCGTGGACAGCGTCTCCAAGGCGCTCAACGACGTCTCCAAGACGGCGCGGCTCGAGTTCGTGCAGAACGGCGGCCTCGCCGAGTTGCGGAGGACGATCACGAGCACCAACAAGCTCGTGACGGAACTCAGCGGCGTGGCCGAGGTGCAGTCGAAGGCGCTCTCCGGGACGCTGGCCTCGCTCAAGCGCTCGCTCGACGCGATCGACTCGGCGTCGCTGGACTCCACGGTGCACAACCTGAAGGCCGCGACGAGGAACCTGACGACGCTCACCCAGAACCTCGACTCGACGGCCAAGCGCGTGAACTCGATCCTCGCGAAGGTCGATTCCGGCCAGGGCACGGTCGGGCTGATGATGAACGATCCGGGGGTCTACAACAATCTGCGGTCATTGCTGCTTCGACTCGATTCGCTGACCGCGGACATCAAGGCGAATCCGAAGAAGTACATCAATGTGAAGGTCTTTTAGAGCAGGGTTCAGGGGTCAGCGTTCAGAGTGGGGGAAATGAGTGAAGCCCCCGGCGACATTGTCGCCGGGGGCTTCCTTGTTGCCTGAACCCTGAACCCTGAACCCTGCAGTTCCTACCCTGCCCCTACCAATCGAACCGCGCCGAGAACTGCAGCTGGTAGTAGTTCGCGGGGCTGTTGGCCACCTGGTACTGCTGGTACGCCGGCTGGAACTGGACGATCGGGATGCCGGCCTGCGGGTTCAGGCGATTCGCCGCCGCGGTCATGCCCGTGACGGTGAGCAGTGGAACGTTGTTGAAGCTGCTGCCACCGGCGAGACGCTGCCGGCCCCACTGCCCGTTCAGCATGTTGGGCATGTTGAAGATGTCGATGCGGAGCGTGACGCGGTGGCCGCTCACCTGCGGCAGCGACTGGTTGATCGACGCGTCGAAGCGGTTGACCCACGGGTTGTAGCAGGCGTTGCGCGGCATGATCTCCCCCTGGTGCGACTTCAGGCAGGGGGTGTTCTGGATCAGGTTGTAGAGCGCGAGCTGCTGCGTCTGCGCCGTGATCGGCGCCTTCCCCGCGGCCACGATCGTCGAGAACTGGACCTCGGTCGGGTCGAAGACGTTCTTCGGGATGTAGATGAGGTCGTTCACGTCGCCGTCGCCGTTCATGTCGCCGCGGCCGCCGCTCCCGGTGTAGACGTAATCGAACGGCTGGCCCGTGTAGCCCGTGTAGAGGAGCGAGAAGTCGGTCGACCAGGTCTTCCACGGGAAGTGGTAGGTGCCCGAGATCAAGAGCTTGTTCGGCTGGTCGAAGATGGAGCGGGAGACGTCGGTGGAGAGGATGCTCTGGGCACCCGCGTCGCGGCCGAAGTTCCAGTTGGAGATGGCGCGGCTGGACGTCAGGCTCTGCGCGTCGTACGAGTGCGAGTACGTGTACGCCGCCCGCAAGTCGAGCGACTGGAGCAGACGCTTCTGCAGTTCGACCGTCAGGTTGTAGGAGTAGTCGCCCGACTGGTTCACCACATCGATCACTTCGGAGAAGCGGCGCGAGACGTCGTAGAGGTACACGGACGAGACGCCGCTCGCAGCGATCGTCCCGTACATCGGGCGGCCATTCCGTCCGACGTAGCTCGAATCGTAGTTGATGTTGCGGTTGATGTAGAAGAAGTTGTTCAGCCCCTTCGTGAACAGCGCCTCGAAGGTGAGGAAGAACTTGTCGCCGATCTCCTTGTCGTAGGCGAGATTGGCGCGCATGACCTGCGGGTATTGCAGGTTCTTGTCCATGACGTCCACCGGGCCGACGACGCCGTTCGCCAAGCCGGCGCCATTGGCGCAGGCGTACGGCTGGCTATTCGCATCGGGGGTGAAGACCGGTGTGATCGGACCCGGATCCGTCGCCCGGCCGCACTGCAGGAAGCCGAGGCCGCTGCCGGAGTTCTGCCACGAGTTGGAGACCCAGACGCCGACGGGGCGGCCGGTGAAGACGCCGATGCCGCCGCGGACCTGGTTCTTGCTGTCCCCGGTCACGTCCCAATTGAAGCCGAGGCGGGGGGCGAGCTGCGCGTTCCCGCTGGGCACCTGGCTGGTGTTCGCCTCACGACCCAGCGTCGCGAAGAGCGGACCGAAGACCGTATCGAACGACGCCGTATAGGGCGGAGCGTTGGAGACGACCGGAATGTCCAGGCGAACGCCGTACTGGATGTTGAACCTCGGCGACGGCGTGTAGTTGTCCTCGAGGTAGATGCCGTAAGTGATGCCCTTCGGATCGGCGACGACCGACGGCGGGTTCGTCAGCGCCTTCGAGACGCGGTAGCGGTTCGCGTTCCCCGCCTCGAGCGAGTCGAGGGAGATGAACGTCCAGACGCCGTACGAGCTCTCGGTGAAGGTGTTCGTGAACGCCCACTGGTCCACCGTGAAGCCCACGTTCAGGCGGTGCTGGTCGCCCGCGAAGAAGGAGAAGTTGTCCTTGATCTCGAGCAGCTTCTGGTCGAGGATGTTCCCCTGCGAGAACTGCTCGGCGCCGCCGATGAGGTTGATCGTGCTCGCTTGAAGCCCCGGCACCGTGACGACGATCTGCGGGAAGATCCCGGCCGCCGGATCGCGGTGATCGCTGATCGTGGTGTAACCGACGATCAATTCGTTGTCCATCCCGCTCTTGAACGTCGTATTGAACTGCGCGACGAGCGAGTTGTTCTTGTTGTGGATCGTGTAGGCGTTGCTCGTCAGCGGGAACGTCGAGGTACGGCTGAAATTGTCCAGCGCCGCCTCGGCGTAATTGTCGCGGAGCGTGAAGGTGCTGTTCCACTCGGGGATCGCGAGGTCGAGGCGCGCGAAACCGTTGGTGAGCGGATTCGTGTTGTTGTTCACGCCGCCGGTGCCGGCGGGGATCCCGAGCGCCGTCAGGTCATTGATGAAGCGCTGCACGTAGACGGAATCGACCGTCATCGGCGAGGCGGCATTGGGCGCCTGTCCGATGTACGGACCCGTGGACGGCTGCGCGCGGGCCTGCCACTCGCCGTTCACGAAGAAGTGCAGGCGGTCCTTGATCACCGGGCCGCCGACCGAGAAGCCGTACTGCTCGACGTACAGCCCCGAGTTCTGAATGAAGGGGACGTTCGCCGCCATGTTCTGGTTGCGGAAATAGTAGAACGCGTCGCCGGTGAACTCATTGGTCCCGCTCTTGGTCACGGCGTTGACGATGGCGCCGGTGAAGTTCGAGTAGCGGAGATCGTAGGGCGACAGCATCACCTGATACTGGGAAACGGCGTCGAGCGAGATCGACTTGCCGTTCGACTGGCCACCGGGCTGCCCGGTGCTTCCGAGGCCGAAGAGGTCGTTGGCGCTCGCCCCGTCGATCTGGATGTTGTTGTACCGGTTGTTCACGCCGCCCGCCGAGGCACCCGGACCGGCTGCCGTGATCTGCGGCACGGTGCTCATGAAGTCGGTGAAGTTGCGGTTCAGCGTGGGCGCGTTCCGGAGCGTGCTGTCATTCACGAGCGACGCCGTCCCGCGGCGGTTCGGATTGATGACCGGGGTCACGCCATTCCCCGCTTCGACGGTGATCGCCGCCAGCGTCGCCGCCTGGGGCGCGAGCGAGAAATCGACGACCTGCCGCTGTCCGAGCGCGAGCGTACCCGCGTCCTCGCTCTTCGGCGCAAAGCCGATGCGGCGTACCGTCACGATGTACGGCCCGCCCACGGCGAGGCCGGATACATAGAAGTAGCCGGACGGCCGCGACTGCGTGACCACGGACGCGCCGGTGGACTTGTTGACGACCTGGACCTGCGCGGCGTCGACCGGCTGGCCGTTGCTCGAATCGGTCACCGTGCCGGAGATCGCCGCCGTCGTGACGCCCTGCGCGGCCAGGCGCGCGGGGACCGCCGCGACGAGCGCGAGGGCGAGGACGGTGAAGGTGCGCAGCCAACGAGACGTTTGCATGAGAGGACCTCTCCCTGAGTGAAGACGGCGTGAACGACTAGCCTCATCCGGGGTACTAGCGGCGCCGTGCCTTCGGCGACCGGGCAAACCTATGTCGCGCCAGCCTCGCGCGTCAAGAAAGCCTCTATCAGGATTTTCCTGAGGGGACTTGCCCCCTGCCCACGGTCAGGGAGAAGACCGGCAGACCGGCCAGCACCACCCCGAGCACGATGACGGTCGGCCACCGGCTCCCCGGGTCCAGGATCGCGTTCGCCAGCAGCGCGATCGTCGAAGCGATGAAGAGGAGCGGGACCACCGGATAGCCGGGCACACGGAAGGGCGGATCGTAGTCGGCGCGCTTCCGGAGCCGGAAGATCCCCGCGACCGCGAGGGCCAGGAAGGGAACGATCGCGATCACGAACGCGTCCGCGAGCTGCTCGAAGGTGCGCAGCAGCACGAAGGCGATGCCGAGCATCGCACTCATGACGATGGCGCGGCTCGGGGTCTGGAAGCGCGGATGCACGCGCGCGATCCCGCGGAAGAAGAGCCCGTCATCCGCCATCGCGAAGAAGATCCGCGGTGCGGTCATGATCGAACCGTTCAGCGTTCCGAACGTCGAGAGCATCACGGTCACCGCGACGAACACCACGCCCGCCGGTCCGATGAGCTGCTGCGCCACTTCGGCCGCCACCAGCCGCGACGCCGCGATCTGATGGACGTCCAGCACCGCGAGATAGGCGAGATTCGCCAACAGATAGATCGCGACCACCGCGATCGTGCCCGTCACGATCGCGCGCGGGAGGATCCGGCGCGGATCCTTCACCTCGCCGGCGACGAAGCTCACATCTTCCCACCCGTCATAGGCCCAGAGCACCGACACCAGCGCCAGCCCGAAGGCGCCGATGGTGAAGCTCCCCGGCGGCGCGGCCGGCGTGTAATGCCCGCCCGAATGCGGCAGCGCCAGCGCGAAGGCGAGCAGGATGATGAACATCAAGCCGCCATACTTCGCGAGCGTGGTGAGATTCTGGACGAGCGAGCCCCACCGCAATCCTATGTAGTTGAACGTCGCGGTCAGGCCGATCGCGAGCGCCGCCACCCAGTGCACGTACGTCGAGTATGGCGCCGCCGACGGATCGTGGCCCAGCACCCGGAAGAAGTACTCGGCGAAGGTCGTCGAGATCGCTCCGTAGCTCGCGGCGCGGATGACGACGAACTCCGCCCACCCGAAGAGGAAGGCCGGGCGGCGCCCCCACGCCTCGCGCAGGAACACGTAGATGCCCCCGGTCTGCGGGAACGCGCCCGCGATCTCGGCCAGGGTCAGCGCACCGCAGAGCGCGAAGAGCCCGCCGGCCACCCACACCGCGAGCAGGGGGAGCGGGCCCGGGAGACGCGCGGCGATCCCGGCCGGAGAACGAAAGATCCCCGAGCCGATCGTGGATCCGACGAGCACCGCGGTGGCACTCCAGAGGCCGAGCTGTCGCGGGAGCTTCGCAGGGGCGTCGGTCATCGGGCAGAAGATACGCCGCCCCCGGCGACACGGCGAGTCCCGCTCGCGCTGCCCCCCTCTGCGCGGCCGCTTCCGCGCGACACGCGCGACACGCGCGACGCGAGTGGTTGACCGTTCCGACACCGCGTAGCACCTTTCTGCTCCTTCACCGCCCCCGCTCCTCTCGTCCGCTGCCCGCATGCGTGAGTTCCTCTTCTGGTCCGCCGTCTTCTGCTGCGCCGCCGGTCAGATCCTGATCATCCGGTCGACGTGGCGAGCGCGCGAGCACGCGGCGACGGCACCCATGCCGGCGGGCGTGCCGCGCCCCGGCGCACGCTCGGAGATCGCGTGGGTCGTGCTCCCGGCGGTCATGCTCGCGCTCGTCCTGCTCTTCACCTGGCGTGCGATGCACGCTCCCGCGATGGCGATGCCGGTGGACGGCACGCACGCGATGCCGATGTCTTCGCTCTGAGGCCGATCCCGTGAACATCCCGCGCTCCCTTCGCCTGCTGCTGCGACTGTCGCTCATGGTCGCGCTCGTCCACATCGTCTTCGGCGCGTTCGTCCGGATCTCCGGATCGGGGATGGGCTGCGGCGACCACTGGCCGCGCTGTGCCGGCGCCTGGTTCCCGCCGCTGGACCAGCCGACCCTGGTCATCGAGTGGACGCACCGGCTGCTGGCGCTCGTGCTCATCACGGCGATCACCATCACGGCGGTCGCCGCCTGGCGCGCGCGCGCCGTGGAAGGGGTCGGCACGAAGGGCGGCGTCCTCAAGCCGGCGCTCATCGCGCTGGCGCTCGTGATCACGACCGCCTTCTTCGGCGCCATCACGGTGTGGGTGGGGAACACGCCGGCCGCGACGGTCGGCCACTGGATCCTCGCCGCCTCGCTGCTCGCGACGCTCGTAACGGCGCTGGTCCGCGCCGGTGACTTCCGGGGTTCGGTGGCCGGGAGCGGGACGGCGAAGCTCTTCCGCGGCTCGGCCGCCGCGATGGGACTCACGCTCGCGGTGCTCATCCTCGGCGGCCTCACCGCCAAGGTGCCCAGCGCCAATGCGGTCTGCCCCGACTTCCCGCTCTGCCCGATGGTCGGCCTCACGCAGGTGATCGCGAAACTGGTGTACATCCAGATGGCGCACCGGGTGCTCGCCTTCCTGCTCTTCTTCCATCTGTTCGGGCTCACGATGAGCAGCCGGAAGATCAAGACCGCACCCGCCGTCGTCAGCGCCGTCCGCATGGCCTTCGCCCTGGCGGTCCTCCAGGTGCTGGTCGCGGGCGCGATGGTCGGGATGCACTTCCCACCGGCGGCCCGCTCCCTCCACCAGATGGTGGGCGTGGTGCTCTGGATCCAGGTGGTGATCATGACGCTCCTCGCCCGGCGCTCGGCGCCGGCCGAGGCGGCGGTGCCGCCGAGCATCGCGGTCCTCGTGGCGCGGGGCGGCGGCGCGTGACGGGAGTCGCCGTCTCCGGCCAGCGGGCGGATTCGCTGATGCGCGACCTGGTGATGCTCACCAAGCCGCGCATCATCTCGCTCCTGCTCGTGACGACGGTCGCGCCGATGTTCGTCCTCGGCGTCCCCCCGCTGTCGCTCGTGGTGAGCGTGCTCATCGGCGGCTACCTGATGGCGGGCGGCGCGAACGCGGTGAACATGTACCTCGACCGCGACATCGACGACCGGATGGCACGTACGCGGCTGCGCCCGCTCCCCTCCGGACGGATGACACCGCGCGCCGTGCTCGCCTTCGGCATCGCGCTCTCCACGGGGGCGACGGCACTCTTCGCCTGGCGGGTGAACGTGCTCAGCGCCGCGCTCGCGCTCGCCGGCTTCTACTTCTACGTCTTCATCTATACCCGCTGGCTCAAGCGCAGCACGCCGCAGAACATCGTGATCGGCGGCGCCGCCGGTGCCTTCCCGCCGCTCGTCGGCTGGGCCGCCGCCACCGGGCGCCTCGACCTCACGGCCCTCTACCTGTTCCTCATCGTCTTCTACTGGACCCCGCCGCACTTCTGGGCGCTCGCGCTCCTCAAGCAGCACGATTACGGCCGCGCCGGGATCCCGATGGCGCCGCTCATCTGGGGAGAGCGTGAGACGATGCTCAACATGGTCTGGTACACGCTCATCCTCATCCCGATCACGCTGCTGCCCGCGGCGTTCGGCGCCTTCGGCCTCGTGTACGCACTCTCGGCGCTCGTGCTCGGCGTGATGCTGCTGGCGGGCACGGTGCAGATCGCGCGGCGCGCGGAGTGGGTGCCGACGGCGTGGCGCGTCTACAAGTACTCCCTCCTCTATCTAGCGCTGCTCTTCGCGGCGATGGTGGTCGATCGCCGGCTGCAGATCGGATGACCCAGACAGGCGAAGCCGCCGCGGCGGCGGCGAAGAAGCCGGCGATCCCCTCCCCCAAGCCGCTCGGTCCGCTCTTCAGGCGGCTGCGGGCGTATCCAGGGCTCGTCGCGCTCGGGACGCTGACGCTGGTCCTGAGCGTCGGGATGGGCCTCGCGTTCCCGTGGCTCGTCGGCGAGCTGCTCGATGCCGTCTATCGCGTGCACGACGGCCCGAAGCTCAACTACTATGCGGCGCTGCTCGTCCTGCTCTTCCTGGTGCAGGGGCTTTTCAACTTCATCCAGGTCTGGTCGCTGACGCGGGTCGCGGAACAGATCATCGCCAAGCTGCGTGGCGATCTCTTCGCGCACCTCGTGCATCTCTCTCCGGGTTTCTTCGCCGAGCGACGCTCGGGGGAGCTCTCGAGCCGCCTTTCGGCGGATGTCACCATGCTGCAAGGGGTCCTGAGCTATCAGGTCACCGAGCTCCTGCGCCAGCTGCTGTACCTGGCCGGTGGCATCGCGCTCCTGGCATGGTTGCAGACTCAGCTGACCATCACGACGCTCGCCGTCGTCCCGGTGATCATCGGCGCGGCGTTCGTCTTCGGGCGTCTGCTCCGGCGCTCGAGCACGCTGGTACAGGACAAGGTCGCCGAGGCGATGGGGATGGCGAACGAGACGTTCGGCCACATCCGCATCGTGCAGAGCTTCACGCGGGAGGCCTTCGAGGCCAAGCGCTATACGGTGCTCCTGCGGGAGGTCGTCGTGGCCGCGCTGCGCCGGGCGTGGGTGCGCGGGGTCTTCTTCGGCTCGATCACTTTCATCGGCTTCACCGGCGTCGCCGTCGTCCTCTGGCAGGCGGGGCAGCTCGCGCTGGCCGGCCGCCTCAGTGAGGGCGCGCTCGTCCAGTTCATCCTCCTCGCCTTCACCGTTGCCGCCGCGTTCGGCGCGCTCGCCCAGCTCTTCGGCCAGTTCCAGGAAGCCGTCGGCGCAGCGCAGCGCGTCTTCGAGCTGCTCGAGACGAAGGCCGAGATCGCCGACCCGCCGGCGCCCGTCGTGCTCCCGCGCCCGGTGCGCGGCGACGTGCGCTTCGACCGCGTCTCCTTCCGCTACGGCCCCGACCTCCCCGACGTCCTCCACGACGTCTCCTTCCGCATCATCCCCGGCGAGGTCGTCGCGCTCGTCGGCCAGACGGGGCATGGCAAGACGACGCTCGCCTCCCTCGTCCCGCGCTTCTGGGACCCGACGCGCGGCACCGTCACCCTCGACCGCATCGATGTCCGCCGCCTCGCGTTGCACGAACTGCGCTCGGTGATCGGCCTGGTGCCGCAGGAGCCCGCTCTCGTGAGCGGCACGGTGCGCGAGAACATCGCCTTCGCCCGCCCCGACGCGAGCGACCGCGACATCCTCCGGGCGGCGAAGGCCGCGCACGCGATGGAGTTCATCGACCGGCTCCCCGCCGGACTCTCCACCCTCGTCGGCGAGCGCGGCGTGAAGCTCTCCGCCGGCCAGCGGCAGCGCATCGCGATCGCCCGCGTCTTCCTGAAGGATCCGGCGGTCGTGATCCTCGATGAAGCCACCTCGAGCCTCGACAGCGCGAGCGAGAAGGCGGTCGAGGAAGCGATGGTCGAGCTGCTGCGCGGCCGCTCGACGCTCATCATCTCGCACCACTTCAGCACGGTGCGCCGCGCCGACCGGATCGTGGTCATCGAGCACGGGAAGGTGATCGAGGAGGGTTCGCACACCCAGCTGCTCGGCGACGACAGCCTCTACGCGCGCCTCTACCGGCTGCAGGTCCCCGACAGCCCGCGCCCGCGCCGCTGAGTCACGGCGGCAGGCGGAGCTCAATGCGTGCCGAGCCCGCGGAGTCCACGATCACGTCGCGACCGATGTCCCCCGCCACGGGACTCCACGCGCGCAGCCGCCACCGCCCTGGCGGCACGGAGTCGAAGGCGAAGCGCCCCGCGCTGTCGGGCACCGTGAAGTAGGGCTGGTCGAAGACGCGGATCCAGCCGCGCGTCACCGGATGGAGGTCGCAGGTGGCGAGGACGAGGCCCACCCGCGCGAGCGGACCCGGCACGGGCACCACCTGCCCCGCGCCACTCTCCTCCACCACGGCCAGCAGCGAGTCCGTGGCGGGGTCCGCGCCGGCGAGCACGAAGCGCGCCCGATGCGCACTGTCGTCCGCGTTCCGCACGTTGAGCATGCCGCCGCGGATCGCGGCCTGGACACGCGGCACGAGCTCGCCGTTCTCGTGGTCGATCTCGAAGCGGCGCGCGAGCGGGAGCGGCTTCCCCGCCCGGATCCCATCGAGCCAGACGACGACCTCTTCCATGCGGGCGCCCCCGGCGACGATCACCACGCCGTCCACCCGCCCCGCGCCCGCGATCCCCACCGCGCGGTAGGGAGGCGGTGGCGGCGGCGCAGCGCGCGGCGCGGGCGGCCGCTCGCGCGCGCAGGCCGCGAGCGCGAGCCACGCCCACACCGCGCGCCTCACACCGCGCGCCGGAAGAGCGCGAAGTAGAGCCCGAGCCCGATCGCGAGTTGCGCCGCACCGAGCATCGACATCGCCGGCTCGGCGATGAAGGAGCTCGCGACGCCGACGGCGGCCGCGAGCACGAAGAAGGCGGGGAGCAACGGATAGCCGAGTACGCGGTACGGGCGCGCGAGCTCCGGCCGGCGCCGCCGGAGCACGAAGACGCTCGCCGCGCCGAGGCCGAAGAAGATCCAGTCGGCGAAGACGACCCCCGAGAGCAGCTTGCCGAGGTCTCCCTTCGTGAGGAGGAGGAGCGCGATCGACCAGAAGGCGATGAGCACGATGGCGATGTGCGGCGAGCCGAAGCGCGGATGCACCCGCCCCACCGCCTTGAAGAAGCTCCCGTCCGCCGCCATCGCGTACACGATGCGCGAGTTCGAGAGGATCGCCACGCTCACGAAGCCGAAGATCGAGATCATCGCCGAGACCGCGATGAAGCGCGCCCCGCCCGGTCCGAAGTAGCGGGCCGCGGCATCGGCCGCCGCCGCGCTCGACGCCGCGAGCCCGTCGCGGCCGAGCGCGTGCAGGTAGACGAGGTTCGCGCCGAGGTAGATCGCGATGACGATCGCGATCCCCACGCCGAGCGCGCGCGGGATCGAGCGTGCCGGATCACGCACCTCCCCGGCGACCATGTTCATCTGCTGCCAGCCGCCGATCGTGAAGAGCACGGGCACGAAGGCGGCGCCGAGTCCGAGCAGCAGTGACGCGCGCGGCGCCGGGGCATCGGCCACCGGCAGCGGCGCACCCACACGCGCCCACAACACGAAGCCGCCCGCGATGAGCGCTGCGAGCGCGCCGATCTTGAACACCGTGAGGATGTTCTGGACGATCGCCCCCGGCTTCACGCCGAGATAGTTCACGAAGGAGAGCGCGACGATCACGATCACCGCGACGCCGAGCGGCCCGCCGGCCGGCGCGAGGTCCATGAAGCGCGCGAGATAGTCGGCGAAGCCCTTCGCCACGGCCGCGATCGCGCCGGTGGCGATCGAGAGCAGCACCATCCACCCGTACAGGAAGCCGAAGAGCTTCCCGAACGCTTCGCGCAGGTACACGTACGGCCCCCCCGCATCGGGGAGCATCGCCCCGAGCTCCGCGTACGTGAGCGCACCGGCGAGCGCGACGACCCCTCCCGCGGCCCAGACCGCCAGCACCCAGCCCGCGGAAGGCAACGCGCGTGCCGAGACCGATGGCGTGAAGAAGATCCCGCTCCCGATGATCCCGCCGACGACCATCATCGCCGCCGAGAAGACGCCGAGCTCGCGCCGCAGCGCCCCGCCGGCGGGAGCGCTCACACCACCATCAGCTCGCGCTGGATCTCGCGGGGCGTGATGGTCACCTTCCCCTCGAGGTCGAGGAAGGCGTTGACCTCGCTGCGCACCCCGATCTCGCCGGCGATGTAGATGCCGGGCTCGATGGAGAAGCCGACACCGGGCACGAGGAGCCGCTCCTCCCGCGTCTCGAAGTTGTCGATGTTCGGACCCGCGCCGTGCAGCTGCCGCGCATCGATCGAATGACCCGTGCGATGCGTGAAGTACTCGCCGAAGCCGCGCTTCGTGATCACCCCACGCGCGGCGTCGTCGATCTCGCCGCCGCGGATCGGCTTCCCGCCGGCCACGAGCTCCAGGAGCCGCGCGATCGCGGCGTCGCGCGCGTCGCGCACCGCGGTCCAGACCTCGAGCGCTCTCGCCGACGGCGCGCCGAGCGCGGCCATCCACGTCTGGTCGGCATAGATGCCCTCCGGCTCCTTCGCCCAGAGGTCGATGAGCAGCAGCTCTCCCTTCTGGAGCGCGCGCGGCCGCTTCTCGCTCGGCGCGTAGTGCGGGTCGGCCGCGTTGGCCCCCGCGGCGACGATCGGATCGTGGTCGAATTCGAGCCGCAGCTCGGCGAAGCGGTCCATGACGAAGGCCTGCACCTCGTGCTCCATCACCTGCTCTCCCGTCGCGAGGCGCGCGCCGGCCGCCGTGAAGGCTTCACGCGCGACGGCGCCGACGAGGTCGGCGGCCCGCACGTGCGCCGCCATCTGCGGCGTTGTCCACGTCGCGTAGAATCGCGTGACGATCTCGCCGGAGCAGACCACCGTCGCCCCCGCCGCACGCACCATCTCGAGCATGCCGCCGGGGATGTAGTCCACGTAGGGCACCGCTCCACCGGGGGAATACTCCATGGCGACGCGCTTCCCCTTCACCAGCGCGCCCACTTCGGCCTCGAGCTGCTGCCAGGTGCTGTAGCGCACCTTCTTCCAATCCGCCGGCCAGTCGCGCCAGGGACCCTGTTCGATGTTGTGCGTCACGGCCGTCGGGAGGCCGCTGCGCGGCACCCAGGCGAAGATCCGGCGCGAGACCATGCCGCGCAGTCCGAGCGCACCGCAGCTGACGGGGTTGGTGCCGCGGAAGTCGAAGAGGAGCCAGCCGTCCACGCCGGCGTCGGCGATCGCGCGCTGGAGCGCGGGGAGGGATCCGGGATTCAGCATGCCGTGAATAGAACGCCCGCCGCTCCGCGCGGCCAGGGTGCTATGCGGCGGCGATCGCGCGCCAGTCCACCCTCCACTCGCAGCTCCCCTCCCCCCGCGCGGCGCAGCGGACATGGACGACGCGCCCGCTCGCGGCGCCGAGGAGCCGGAGCAACTCGTGCAGCGATTCCTCGTAATAGGTGCAGCCGAGCGACTGCGGCGCGCTCTCGACGGTCACCGACGCCGGGACCTCGAGCAGGAGGTGCCCGCCCGAGCGGCGGATGACGCCGCCCCAATAGCGCTCGGCGATCCGCCGCGTCCACTGCAGCGCCATCGGCCGCGAGAGGAGCGACGGGAAGAGCGAGATGATCTGGCGGGTCGGGAGCGGGATCCGCTGATAGCTCTCGCGCGCGAGATAGCGGCCCGCCGCGCGGAAGACGGCCTCCGAGTCCGGGCGGCGCCCGATCAACGTCGCGAGCGCGACGCCTTCTTCGTGGGGGGGGCGGATCTTCCGTTTGACCGCTTCGTTGTAGCGGCGGATCTGCGCGTACACCGTGTCGCTCAGCCCGAAGCGCTTGACGCGCAGCTCATTGACGAACTCGGCCTCGAGATCGCCGTCGGGACTGTCGACGCTGCGGACCGCCTCCAGCAAGCTCAGCGGAACGAGGGCGTCGAGAGTGGCGGGCATGTGGACCGGTGGGAGGGTGTGCAGCAGAGTGGAGAAGCTAACGGCACCGCGGATGGCGTTCAATGGCGGGACGCGAGCCCGGAGCACAGGTTAGGTCGAATGGGATCCGGCATCGGCAACGTCAACGGCTCGGGAAGAGGCTCGGCATGAGGCTCGGCGAGGGACTCGGCGAGGGGGGCCTCTTCACACCGGCGTCGATCGTCGCGATGGTTTTCGTCGCCGCCGTCGTCGTCGTCGCGCGCCGCGGGCGCAGCCTGTCCCTCCCGGGCGCGGGGGCCGCGCTCCTCGTGGGGGCGAGCGCGTCGTTCGCTGGATGGCGATTCGCGCTGTTGCTCCTCGTCTTCTTCGTCACGGCCACCAGGCTGTCGCGGCTCGGCCGCGAGGCGAAGCGGCAGCTCACCGGCGCGATCGTCGAGAAGGGGGACGAGCGCGATGCGTGGCAGGTGCTCGCGAATGGCGGCGTCTTCGCGGCCGCCGCGCTGGTCTCGTTCCTCTGGCCGTCCCACAGCGCGGCGGCGATGGCGGCCTCGGGTGGCGCGCTCGCCGCGGCCTGCGCCGACACCTGGAGCACCGAGATCGGGACGCTCTCCCTCTCCCCGCCGCGGTCGATCGTCACGGGGCGCGTCGTCCCGCCGGGGACATCGGGCGGCGTGAGCAAACTCGGCTACGCGGGGATGATCGCCGGCGCCGTGGTGATCGGCCTCACATCGCGGATCCTCGGGTGGTCCGGAACCATTGCCGTGGCCGCGGTGTTCGGGGGGATCGTCGGCGCGCTCGCGGATTCCTTCATCGGCGCCCTCTGGCAATCGCGGAGGCGCTGCCCGAAATGCGAAGCGTTCACCGAGCGCGCCGTGCACGACTGCGGCACGGGCACCGTGGCGGCAGGAGGTCTCCCATGGCTGGACAACGACGGCGTGAACGCGCTCTGCACCATGGCCGGCGCGCTCGCCGCGCTCGGCGCGTGGGCGGCGCTCCGTTGAGCTCGCGGTGACCGGCGCCATGTCCACCCGGCCGCGCGTACTGCTCGTGAGCGCGAACCGCGAGCGGCAGCCGATGCCGGTGGTGCCCAACGGCGTCGCCTGCGTCGCGAGCGCGCTCGATGCGGCCGCGTACGACGTGAGGGTGCTCGACGTCGCTTTCGCGCGTGACCCGCACCGCGCCGCGCGTGAAGCGGCGCGCGACTTCCGCCCTGATGTGATCGGGCTCTCGGTGCGGAACATCGACAACAGCGACCTCATCGCGCTGCAGCACTACACGCCGGCGGCCGCCGAATTGCTCACCACGCTGCGCGCCGCCGCTCCCGCCGCTCGCGTCGTCGCCGGCGGCGCGGCCTTCGGCGTCGCCCCCGAATCCCTCTTCGACGCGCTCGGCGTGGACTACGCGGTCGCCGGTGATGGCGAGCGCGCCACGGTCGCGCTGCTCGATGCGCTCGCCGCCGGCCGTGACCCCGGCGCGATCCCGGGCCTCGTGCAGCGCAGCGGCGCCCGCCCGCGGCTCACACCGCCCGGCGGCGACTCGGGGCTCGACTCCCTCCCTCCGGTGCACATGCACCGCTGGCTCGACCTGCGCGCCTATGAGCGGCGCGGCGGCACGGTGCCGGTGCAGACGAAGCGAGGCTGCGTCTTCAAGTGCATCTACTGCACCTATCTCAATGTCGAGGGGTGGGGCTACCGCCTCCGCGACCCGGCGCGCGTCGCCGAGGAGATGGCCGAGCTCCACCACGACGCCGGCGTGACGCACTTCGAGTTCGTGGACTCCACCTTCAACGCGCCACCGCGCCATGCGATGGATGTGTGCGACGCGATCCTCCGCCGCGGGCTGCGGGTGCATCTCGACACCACCAATTTCACCCCCGCCGCCGCCCCCGACGAACTGCTGGCGCTCATGCGTCGCGCCGGATTCCGCTGGCTCGGCATCACGGCCGAGAGCGCCAGCGATGCCGTGCTGGAACGGATGCAGAAGGGCTTCGATGCGGCACAGGTGCGCGACGTCGCCGCACGGGTGGAGCGCGCGGGGATCGGCGTGCTCTGGATCTTCCTCGTCGGCGGGCCCGGAGAGACGAAGGAGACGCTGGAGGAGACGCTCGCCTTCGCCGCCGAGCGTCTCGCGCGCGGCGACGCGGTGTACCTCACCGTCGGGCTGCGCATCTATCCGGGGACGACGCTGCACGGCATCGCGCGTGAGGCCGGGATCGTCGCCGCCGATGATCCACTGCTCCTCCCGCGCTTCTACTTCGCTCCCGAGCTCGGTCTCGAGCACACCGTGCAGCGGCTGCGCGAGTTCGCAGCGGCCCACCCACGCTTCATGTTCTCGGCGGACTCGCGCTCGGCGCTCCTGCCGTATCTCACGCGGCTCGCCTCGGCACTGCACTTGCCGCGGCCGCACTGGCGCTACATGGGACTCTTCCAGCGCGTCGCACGCGCGGTCGCATGAGCGGGCGCGATCCGGTCATCATCGTCGGCGGCGGACCGGCCGGGAGTTCGGCCGCCTGGCATCTCGCGCGCGCGGGCGCGCCGGTGCTGCTGCTGGACCGGGCGCGTTTCCCACGCGACAAGCCCTGCGCCGAGTACCTCAGTCCGGAATGCTCGCGCATCCTCTCGGCAATGGGCGTCCTCGAGGCGTGCGAACGCGCCGGCGCGCAGCAGCTGACGGGAATGGCGATCCGCTCGCCGGACGGGGCGCGAGCGCAGGGGAGCTTCCTCGCCGGTCACGGCTTCCACGGCTTCCGGGACCGCGGCCTCGCGCTCCGGCGCACGGTGCTCGATGCGATCCTCCTCGCCGCCGCGCGCGCGGCGGGTGCGGAGATCATCGAGGGCGAGCAAGTGACCGACCTCGTGCGCGATACGCGCGGCGCGGCCGCGGGGGTCCGGACCCTTTCGGATGATGGGAAGTTGCGCGAGCGGCACGCCGCGCTCGTGATCGGTGCCGATGGACTGCGCTCCGTCGTGGGCCGGCGGCTCGACCTCACGCACTTCGCGCGCATCCCGCGCCGGCTCGCCTTCGTCGTTCACTACCGCGGTGTGGCCGGGATGACAACGCTCGGCGAGATGCACGTCGAGCGCGACGGCTACGTGGGACTGGCCGGCGTGGACGGCGGGCTCACGAACGTCGCGATCGTCGCCCCCGTGCCGCGCGCACGCGCGGCGAAGGGACGGGCGAACGAATTCGTGGAGGAATGGATCGCGAAGCGCCCGCACCTCGCGCCGCGCTTCGCGAACGCCGAACGCGTCGCGGGCGTGCGCGTCACCGGCCCCTTCGCGCAGCGCGCCCGGAGTGCCTGGCATCCCGGCGCCCTCCTCGCCGGCGACGCCGCCGATTTCTTCGACCCCTTCACCGGCGAGGGGATCTACGCCGCTCTGAGGGGAGGCGAGCTGCTCGCTCCCTTCGCGCTCGGATCGCTCGCGGCGGCCTCGGCCACGCGAGCCGACGCCGCGCTGCAGGCGTACGACGCCGAACGGCGGCGGGAATTCGCCGGAAAGTGGCAGGTCGAACGCCTCGTCGGCCTCGCCGTCGGCAGCCCGAGCCTGATGAACATGATGGTGCGCCGCCTCGCCGCCCGCCCCGCCCTCACCGATCTCATCGTCGGCGTCGCCGGCGACTTCGTCCCGCCGCGCTCGGTCCTGTCCTTATCATTTCTGGCACGGCTCTTCGCCTCGCCGCGAGTCGTGTCGCCACGTTCTCTGACACCTGACACCTGACACCTGCCTTCCCCGTTGCTCTCCCCCGCCGTCTTCAAAGCCCTCCTCTCCCGCTTTCCCACCGGTGTCACCGTCGTCACCGCCCGTGACGCCGCGGGCGCCGATCATGGCATCACGGTGAATGCCTTCTGCTCGTTGAGCCTCACGCCGCCGCTCCTGCTCATCTGCATCGACCAGGCCGCCCTGATGCATGGCGTGATCTCGTCGGCACCCGCCTTCGCCGTGAACATCCTCGCGGCGGACCAGGAGGCGCTCTCGCGGCGCTTCGCCGAGTCCGACGAAGGCCGCTTCGAGGGACTTCCCGTCGTACGCGGCCTCACCGGCTCGGCGTTGTTGACCGGGACCGCCGGTCAGCTCGAGTGCACCGTCCGCGACCGGCATCCCGCCGGCGATCATCTGATCGTCATCGGCGAGGTGGTTTCCGGTGCCGTGTCCGATACCGACGCGCAGCCGCTGGTGTACCACCGCGGTGCGTACACCCGGCTGTCGCCGTAGCATGGCGTCGCTTCTCACCCCCCGCCGCCGCCGCGATGCCGAGGTCCTCGACGATCCGGCCGTGGACCCGCAGATCCGCGAGCGGTCCCTCGGCGATGTCGGGATCGCGAACCGCCTCTTCGGCGGCACGCGCGCGGTGCTGGCCGAGCTCGCGTTGGCGCTCGATGCGGCGCCGATCGCCGAGGCGTCGCTGCTCGACGTCGGCACGGGACTCGGCGACATCCCGCGCCGCGCGATCATCATGGCGCGCGGTCGCGGCGTTGCGCTCCGCGCCATGGGGGCGGACCTCGCCGAATCGCTCGCGCGTAGGGCGGCCGGGCCCGATCTCCCCGTGCTCTGCGCCGATGCGCTCGCTCTCCCCTTCGCCGACCGCAGCGTGGACTTCGTCACCTGTTCCCAGCTCCTCCATCACTTCGATGACGGCGCCGCGCTCGTCCTCCTCCGTGAGCTCCATCGGGTCGCACGCCGCCGGGTGATCGTGAGCGAACTCCGCCGCAGCTGGGCGGCCGCCGCGGGGATCTGGCTCGCATCCTATCCGCTGCGTTTCCACCCGGTGAGCCGCCACGACGGCGTCGTCTCCGTCTTCCGCGGCTTCCGCCGCGAGGAACTGCGCACGCTCGTGAGCGCCGCCGTGTCGCGCGATGCCGACGTGCGCGACCGGCTGGGATTCCGCACCACCGCCGCCTGGGCGGCGGCGGGGGCACCGTGACCGGCGCTCCGCTCCGCGCCCCCTTCGAGCTCGGCGCGATGCCGCTCGGCACGCCGATGGTCATCATCGATGAGCAGCTGGTACGCGCGCCGGCGTCCGCGATCTTCGCGCTCGCGCGCGATGTCGAACATTGGCCGGCGCATCTAGCGCACTACCGGTGGGTGCGCTTCCACGAGCGGGCGCGCGACGGCGGCGGCATCGTGGAGATGGCGGCCTGGCGCCCCTTTGGTCTCGTCCGGTGGCCCACCTGGTGGCTCTCCGAGATGCAGGTGGACGACCGGCGTCCCGTAGTACGGTTCCGGCACATCGGGGGTATCACCCGCGGCATGGAGGTCGAATGGAGCTTCACCCCGGAGAGCGGCGGCACGCGCGTTCGCATCGTGCACGCCTGGGACGGACCCCGCTGGCCCGTGATCGGAGTCGCCGCCGCCACGACGGTGATCGGCCCGGTCTTCGTGCACGGCATCGCCTCGCGCACGCTCGCCGGATTGGCCAAGGCCGCGGAGCAGGGACGGTGACGCCATGACCCGGCGCGTCGCGATCACCGGCATCGGCGCGATCACGCCGATCGGGATCTCCGCCCCCGCCCTCTGGGCGGGGATCCGCGCCGAGCGAAGCGCGGTGCGCGAGCTCACGCGCTTCGATCCCTCGGTGTTCCGCAGCCACATCGCTGCCGAGGTGAACGACTTCGTCCCGACCGACCACCTCGAGCAGAAGCGCGCGAAGCGGCTCGACCGCTTCGGGCAGTTCTCCGTGGCGACGGCGCGGCTCGCGATGGAGGACAGCGGTCTCGATCTCGCGCGCGAGGACAAGGAACGATTCGGTGCGATGATGGGCACCGCGCTCGGCGGCATCGGCTACGCCGAGGAGCAGGCGGGGGCGTTCTACCGGGGGAGCGTGCGCGATGTCGATCCGATGCTCGCCCTCACGGTGTTCGCCGGCGCATCGAGCTGCAATCTCGCGATCGAGTTCGGCATCCAGGGGCCCAACAGCACGAACGGCATGAGCTGCGCGAGCGGGACGATCGCCATCGGCGATGCCTTCCGGCAGGTGCGCGACGGCTACGCCGATGTGATGCTCGCGGGCGGCGCCGAGACGCCGCTCTGGCCGCTCTGCTACGGCGCGTTCTCGATCATCCGCGCGATGAGCACGCGCAACGATGCGCCGGCGGCGGCGTCACGCCCCTTCGACAAGGATCGCGATGGCTTCGTGATGGGCGAAGGCTCGGCGGTGCTCGTGCTCGAGGAGTATTCGCGCGCGAAGGCGCGCGGCGCGCGCATCTACGGCGAGATCTGCGGCTACGGGATGAGCAATGACGCGTACCACATGACCGCGCCGCGCCCCGACGGATCGCAGGCCGCGCGCAGCATGCAGCGCGCGCTCGACGACGCGCGGGTGACCGCAGGAGAGATCGGTTACGTGAACGCGCACGGCAGCTCGACGCCGCTCAACGACAGTACGGAGACGCTTGCGATCAGGACCGTCTTCGGCGATCGCGCGGCCTCGCTCCCGGTGAGCGGGACGAAGGGCTACTACGGCCACGCCCTCGGCGCGAGCGGCGCGATCGAGGCGGCGATCTGCTCGCTCGCGATGGCGAACGACTGGCTCCCGCCCACCGTGAACCTCGAGACGCCGGATGCCGCGTGCGATCTCGCGCACATCCCGCGCGCCGGACGCGCGGCGGCGCCGGAGTACCTGCTCTCGAACAGCTTCGGTTTCGGCGGGATCAATGCGGCGCTGGTACTGAAGCGCCCCGACTGACCTGGTTCTCAGTTCGGGCAGGTGATCGCTTCGAGGACCTCATAGCCGAAACCGCCCCCGCCTGACGTCACCTTCAGCTTCACGGCGAAGGTCGGACGCTCGCGCGCGTTCGTGCCCACGACCATCGCGATCGCGCGCTTCGTCGAATCCGGCAGACTGCCGCCGGTCACGCCCATCGAACCGAGCGCTCCGGCGGGATCGAAGCGGAGGACCATTTCCACCGTCCCGAGCGGCCAGGGCGATGGCGGCGCGCCGAGGCGCATTGCGATCGACGCGCTGTCCACGATGCTGTCCGCCGCCGGCAGCGGGACGAGGGGCATGCACTTGGGCGGCACGATGACGCCGACGTCGGCGGAGTAGAAAACGTCCTTCAGCCGCCGCAGGTCCAGCCGGTCGCGCGAGATGATGTAGGCGCTGACCGTCGGATGCTCGCCGAAGGTCTGCCACCGGGCCACGGCGACGTAGCGCGGTCCCGCGTTCCCGGTCGGGGCGAACATCCGGTCGTAGAGCGTGATGTGCAGCGCCTTGATCGTCACCGGGCGCCCGCCGATCTCCGTCGTGCACGCGTCGAGCAGATCGAGCGCTCCCTTTGTCGAGAGGTCATCCGGCCCCTCGCCGAGCCCGAAGCCGATCATCTTCCAGCCGGTCGCGTAGAGCACGACCTGATCGCTGCGGAAGTACTGATTGAATCCGGGGGGCATCCGCATCGACATCCCGGGGCCGGGCACCATCTTCCATTTCGAGATCGTATCGGGCGGGGGGACGCAGAGGCCCTCGTCGGCGTGGGGGGGCGCGGCGGGCGCGAACGCTACCGCGACGCCTGCGAGCATCGCGAGGAAGAAGGTCGCGCCAGCCAGCCGATGCCTCGCCATGGGACGAACTCCGCGTCCGAGTGTGCGCCGACTGCGCGCCTTCGCCCACGCTAGGGCCACCGACCGGGGGACGCAAGGCGGCGCCCTCCCTCCCCCCACGCTTCCCCGCGCCCTATGTTAGACCGTCCTCACCCGGGCGCAGGCGTTGATGGCAGGGGATGTCCGCGAACAGCTGCAGCAGGTCCTCGGCAACGCCTACACCATCGAGCGCGAGCTCGGCGGGGGCGGCATGTCGCGCGTCTTCGTCGCCACGGAGACCGCGATCGGGCGGCGCGTCGTCATCAAGACGCTGCCGTCGGAACTCGCCGCCGGGGTGAACGTGGACCGCTTCCGCCGCGAGATCCAGCTCGTGGGGCAGCTCCAGCATCCGCACATCGTCCCCATCCATGCCGCGGGCGTGGCCGAGGGGATGCCGTACTACACGATGCCCCTCATCGAGGGGGAATCGCTGCGCGCGCGGCTCTCGCGCGCCGGCGAGATGTCGATCCCGGAGACGGTGCGGCTGCTGCGCGAAGTGGTGAGCGCGCTCGCCTACGCGCACGCGCACGGCGTGGTGCATCGTGACATCAAGCCGGACAACGTGCTGTTGTCCGGCGAGTACGCGATGGTCGCGGACTTCGGCGTCGCGAAGGCGATCTCGGCGAGCGGCACGAGCTCGCTCACGTCGCTTGGCGTCGCGCTGGGGACGCCGGCCTACATGGCGCCGGAGCAGGCCGCCGCCGACCCGAACGTGGATGCGCGTGCCGACATCTACGCGGTGGGCGCGATGGCCTACGAGATGCTCACCGGGCAGCCCCCCTTCGCGGGGCGGACGCCGCAGATGACGCTCGCGGCGCACGTGAGCGAGGTCCCCGATCCGGTGACCAAGCGGCGCCCGAACATCCCGCCGGCGCTCGCCGCGCTCGTGATGCGCATGCTCGAGAAGCGGCCCGCCGACCGGCCGCAGAGCGCGGATGAAGTGATGCGCATCCTGGATGCCTTCGCGACACCGATGACGGGGACGACGCCGATGTCCGGCACCGCCCCGGCGATGATGCCGGCCGCGGCGAGCGTCCCGGTCGCGCGCGCCGTCGGGCTGTACGTTGGCGCCACGGTCCTCGCGGTCGCGATCGCGTGGGCGGCGACGATGTTCATCGGTCTCCCGATGTGGGTGATCCCCGGCGTCCTCGTGGTGATGGCGCTCGGCGCGCCGGTGGTGGTGTTCTCGCTGGTGGCGCATAGCGTGCCGATGCCGGTGCCGACGCCGCAGGGCGGATCGATCCCGACGGCGGCGCGCATCGCGGCGGCCGTCCGCCCGTATGTGACCTGGAAGCGCGTGGCCCTCGGCGGCGTCGCAACACTCTCGCTCTTCACCGTCTTCGTCATCGCCTTCATGACGCTCCGCGCGCTCGGCATCGGGCCGAGCGCGTCGCTCGTCGCGGCCGGCGTGCTCAAGGGGAACGACAGGATCCTCGTGCTGGATTTCCACTCGCCGGGATCGGACTCGACGCTCGGCCCGGTGTTGTCGGACGCGTTCCGGACGGACCTCGAGCAGTCGAAGGCCGTGGTCGTCCTGTCCCGGCCGGCGCTGAAGGAGGCGCTCGCGCGGATGAAGCGGCCCACCGATACCAAGGTCGATCTCGATCTTGCGCGGGAGATCGCCGCGCGCGAGGGGGTCAAGGCGATCGTGGACGGCGACATCGCGGCGGTGGGGACGACATACATCGTCTCCGCCCGCCTCGTGTCCTCGGAGAATGGCGACGTCGTGGCGGCGTACCGGGAGACGGCAGTGAACGCGAACGCACTGGTCCCGGCGATCGACAAGCTGTCCAGCCAGTTCCGCGCCAAGATCGGCGAATCACTTCGCAGCGTGAACGCGGCAGTACCGCTCGCGCAGGTCACGACGACGTCGCTCGATGCCCTCCGGAAGTACACGCAGGCGGTTCGGGCCGCGGAGGATGATGACAACGAGACGCGCGCCATGGGATTGCTCGAGGAAGCCGTGGCGCTCGACACGACCTTCGCGATGGCTTACCGGAAGCTCGGCGTCTACCTGTCCAACATCGGCGGCCAACCGGACCGGACGTTCCGCAATAACCGGCGCGCGTACGAGCTGCGCGACCGGTTGCCCGAACGGGAGCGCTATCTCGCCGTCGGCGGCTACTACCTCGGCGGCCCGAGCTACGATCGCGACAAGGCGATCCAGGCCTATGAAGCGTTGCTCGCGATCGATCCGGAGAACGACATCGCCCTCACCGATCTCGGCCGCCTGTACGAAGAAGCCGGCGACGTTCGCAAGGCGAAGGACTTCTACGTCCGCGAACTCGTCGTGTCGCCGGGCTATG
>Ga0315271_10000314_pt1 | contig 25738 bp, 25 predicted proteins | sample C3_top_MG_FD_204664 | JGI IMG/M metagenome (GOLD analysis project Ga0315271, IMG submission 204664) | Sediment microbial communities from Yellowstone Lake, YNP, Wyoming, USA - C3_top | ecosystem: Environmental > Aquatic > Freshwater > Lake > Sediment | place: USA: Wyoming | collected 2017-08-01
CTTTATGCCCGTCCTGTGAAAGGCGTGGGTGTAATGGATAAGGTGGATGCCAGCAAGGTTGAAGCAGTCAAGACTGTTCCACAAGAGGCTCCTGTGGTAATTGAGAGTGATGCAAGCGGTTTGAAGTCTAAAGACATTCCAAAGTAACAAAACAAGCGGAGTTGGCGGAATTGGTAGACGCGCAGCCTTGAGGTGGCTGTGTCCGTAAGGACGTGAGGGTTCGAGTCCCTTGCCCCGCACCAAATATCATGCCAAAGTTTTCTAGGCTTTGGCTGTGTAATCTAAACTAGATTGATCCGCATCCGGTGATGCTGATCAGGGGGAAATTCAGATGTTGGAAAATTACTTTCCGGTCCTGTTATTTATCATCGTAGGCCTGGCTATTGGCGTAATTCCCTTGTTATTGGGTTGGCTGCTTGCACCCAATCGCCCTGATGCAGCCAAGCTTTCTCCGTACGAGTGCGGCTTTGAAGCCTTTGAAGATGCGCGCATGAAGTTTGATGTGCGCTACTATCTCGTGGCTATCCTGTTTATCCTGTTCGATCTGGAAATTGCCTTCCTGTTTCCGTGGGCGATTGTGCTGAAGGAAATCGGTCTGTATGGTTTCGTCTCCATGATGGTGTTTTTATCCATTCTGGTGGCCGGGTTTGTTTACGAGTGGAAGAAGGGAGCGTTGGAATGGGAATAGAAGGCGTTCTTGACAAGGGGTTTGTAACCACCTCGCTTGATACTGTTATCAACTATACCCGCACGGGTTCTTTGTGGCCGATGACCTTCGGTTTGGCCTGCTGTGCGGTAGAAATGATGCATGCAGCGGCTTCGCGTTACGATATTGCGCGTTTCGGAGCTGAAGTTTTTCGCCCCAGCCCGCGCCAGTCTGATCTGATGATTGTGGCCGGAACATTGTGCAACAAGATGGCGCCGGCCCTGCGCAAAGTCTATGACCAGATGGCAGAGCCGCGCTATGTGATTTCCATGGGTTCGTGCGCAAATGGTGGCGGTTATTATCACTACTCATATTCTGTCGTGCGCGGTTGTGACCGCATTGTGCCGGTAGACGTGTATGTGCCGGGCTGCCCCCCAACTGCGGAGGCGCTGCTCTACGGTCTGATACAGTTGCAAAACAAGATTAAACGAACCAACACCATTGCACGCTAGGATTTAGACATGGCTATTGATTTGAATCATTTAAGTAAAGCGTTGCATGAGGCGTTTGGCGAGCAGGTGACCAGTGCTTCACAAATTGTAAGTATGGAAAACAAGTTGGGCGAGTTGACCCTGATGGTGCGGTCACAGGATGCGACTGCCGTGCTTACCCGTTTGCGTGATGACAAAAATTTTGGTTTTGAGCAATTGACCGACCTGTGCGGCGTCGACTATTCGACCTATGGCAGCGATGTGTGCGACGGCGGGGCATATTTCAGTGCCGATGCTTCAGCCCCTTGTGCCTTAAGGCCTTTCCGCTTTGCCGTGGTTTACCATTTGCTGTCGATTAGTAATAGCGTGCGCCTGCGTGTGCGGGTGTTTGCTGAAGATGATGTTTTGCCTTTGCTGCATTCTGTGGTTGGTATTTGGTCAAATGCAAACTGGTGTGAGCGCGAGGCCTTTGATCTGTACGGCATCATCTTCACCGGTCACCCTGATTTGCGCCGCATCCTGACGGATTACGGCTTTATTGGTAACCCATTCCGCAAAGACTTCCCCTTGTCCGGTCATGTTGAAATGCGCTATGACGCGGAGCAGAAACGCGTGGTCTATCAGCCCGTGAGCATCGAGCCGCGCGAGGTTACCCCCCGCATAGTGCGTGAGGATAGCTATGGGGGCATGAAATAAAATGGCGGAAATAAAAAATTACACCATGAACTTTGGGCCGCAGCACCCTGCGGCGCACGGTGTTTTGCGTCTGGTACTGGAGCTGGACGGTGAAGTCATACAACGCGCCGATCCGCATATAGGCCTGTTGCATCGCGCGACTGAAAAACTGGCCGAGCACAAGACTTTTCTGCAATCTGTTCCCTATATGGACAGGCTTGATTACATTTCCATGATGAGCAATGAACATGCCTATGTTATGGCGATTGAAAAGCTCCTTGGTATAGAGGTTCCGGTAAGGGCGCAATATATACGCGTCATGTTCGATGAAATAACTCGCTTGCTTAATCATCTATTTTGGGTGGGCGCGCACGGTCTGGATCTGGGGGCGCAAACCATATTTTTCTATGTTATGCGCGAACGTGAAACTTTAATGGATGCTTATGAGGCGGTGTCCGGCGCGCGTATGCATGCTGCCTATTACCGTCCGGGCGGTGTGTACCGTGATCTGCCGGATACGATGCCGCAATATCAGGCGTCCAAGATACACAATGCCAAAGCCGTTGCGCGCATGAATGAAAACAGGACGGGGTCATTGCTGGATTTTCTGGAAGATTTCACCAATACCTTCCCCGGGCATGTGGATGAATATGAAACCCTGCTTACCGACAACCGCATCTGGAAACAGCGTACCGTGGGTATTGGTATTCTTACACCCGAACGGGCCAAGGCTATGGGCATAACCGGACCGATGCTGCGGGGTTCGGGAGTGGTTTGGGATTTGCGCAAACACCAGCCTTACTCTGTGTATGATCGTCTGGACTTTGACATTCCTGTCGGGGTAGAGGGCGACTGTTATGACCGCTATCTGGTCCGCATAGAAGAGATGCGGCAGTCCAATCGCATTATCAAGCAGTGTATCGCCTGGTTGCGTGACCATCCTGGCCCTGTAATGAGCGAGAACCATAAAGTGTCTCCGCCTGCTCGCGAGGGCATGAAGCAGAATATGGAAGAACTGATTCATCACTTCAAGTTATTCACCGAAGGTATGCACGTTCCGCCGGGTGAAGCCTATGCCGCGGTTGAGCATCCCAAGGGTGAGTTTGGTATTTATATGATCTCAGACGGTGCGAACAAACCGTATCGCTTGAAGATACGCGCTCCAGGATTCGCACATCTGGCAGCGATGGACGAGATGGCGCGTGGCCACATGCTGGCAGACGTAGTCGCCATTATCGGCACACAAGATATTGTTTTTGGCGAGATAGATCGTTAATTGTTTTTAGAGAGATAGACCGCGAATGTTATCCGATCAAATTCAAACAAAAATAAACCGCGAACTGAGCAAGTATCCGGCCGACCAGAAGCAATCTGCTGTCATGGCTGCGCTGCGCTTTGTGCAGGACGAAAAAGGCTGGATCGCACCTGATGCTATGGCCGACATCGCTGTCTATCTGGGTATGCCGCAGATGGCAGTGTTTGAGGTGGCTACCTTCTACCACATGTATAACCTCAAGCCTATGGGCAAGCACACCCTGACGGTCTGTACCAATATTTCCTGCATGTTATGCGGCTCGGCTGAAACGGTTGCGCACCTCACCAGGCGCCTGGGCATCGGTTTTGGCGAGGTGACAGCGGATGGCAAATTTGGCCTGCGCGAAGGTGAGTGCATGGGGGCTTGCGTCGATGCGCCCATGTTCACGATCAATAACAAAAAATTATGCGGGCGCCTGACCAGCGAAAAAATTGATCAAATCCTTGCGGAACTGGATAAGTAATGAACGCGCCTATTCTTCTTAATACTTCGCATTTCGATCAGCCATGGACGCTGGAAAATTACCTTAAAGTCGGTGGCTACCAGGCCTTGCGCAAAGTCATTGAAAGCAAAATGACGCCTGATGAAATTATTGCCGAAGTCAAGCTCTCGGGTCTGCGCGGTCGGGGTGGTGCGGGTTTCCCCACCGGCCTGAAGTGGAGCTTCATGCCCAAGAATTATGAGGGTGACAAGTACCTGGTGTGTAACTCGGATGAAGGCGAGCCGGGTACTTGCAAAGACCGCGACATTCTGCGTTTCAATCCGCACAGCCTGATAGAAGGCATGGCTATTGCCGCCTACACCATGAATGTGAAGGTGGGCTACAACTATGTGCACGGCGAAATCTATGAAGCCTATGAGCGTATGGAAGAAGCCTGCGAAGAAGCACGCAAAGCGGGCTATCTGGGCAATAATATTTTAGGTTCTGGTTTTGTCTTTGATCTGCACAATCACCTGGGTTACGGTGCTTATGTGTGCGGTGAAGAGACTGCTTTGCTGGAGTCGCTGGAGGGTAAAAAAGGCCAGCCGCGTTTCAAGCCGCCATTCCCCGCCAGCTTCGGCCTGTACGGCAAGCCGACCACGATCAATAACACCGAAACCTTCGCCAGCATCCCTTATATTATCGCCCAGGGCGGCAAGAAATTCGCCGATATGGGCGTGGTCAACAGCGGCGGCGTCAAGCTTTTCTCAGTATCAGGCCATGTGAACAATCCGGGCAATTTTGAAGTGCCGCTGGGTACACCATTCAAGAAACTGCTGGAGATGGCAGGCGGTGTGCGCAACGGACACAAGCTGAAGGCGGTGATCCCCGGTGGTTCGTCGATGCCGGTTTTGCCGGGCGAAATCATGATGGATCTGAACATGGATTTTGACTCCATTGCCAAGGCTGGTTCTTATCTGGGCACGGGCGCAGTGATCGTGATGGACGAGACCACCTGCATGGTGCGTGCGCTGGAACGACTGTCGTATTTCTATTTTGAGGAATCCTGCGGTCAGTGCACGCCTTGTCGTGAAGGCACGGGCTGGCTGTACCGCATCGTGCATCGCATAGAAAAAGGCGAGGGGCGTGCGGAAGACCTGGATCTGCTGCTGAGTCTGTGCGAGAACATCGCGGGGCGCACCATCTGCGCGCTGGGTGATGCAGCGGCGTGGCCAGTACAGGGCTTCCTCAAGCATTATCGCAGCGAATTTGAATATCACATCGAGCACAAACGCTGCTTGGTAAAAGTGTAGGTGAGCAATGATAAACATTGAAATCGACGGCAAGCACATCGAGGTCGAAAACGGCCGCACCGTAATCGAAGCGGCTCACGGTGCGGGTATCTACATACCGCACTTCTGTTACCACAAAAAATTATCCATCGCGGCAAACTGCCGCATGTGTCTGGTGCAGGTTGAAAAAGCACCCAAGCCTTTGCCGGCTTGCGCGACCCCCGTTGCCGAAGGTATGAAGGTGTTTACCGCATCCGAACAGGCCGTGAAAGCGCAGAAGGGCGTGATGGAATTTTTGCTGATTAACCATCCGCTGGATTGTCCCATCTGTGACCAGGGCGGTGAGTGCGAGTTGCAGGATCTGGCCGTGGGTTACGGCGGCAGCGCCTCGCGTTACCAGGAAGAAAAGCGCGTGGTATTGCACAAGGACATCGGCCCGCTGGTTTCTGCCGAAGAGATGAGCCGCTGCATCAACTGCACCCGCTGTGTGCGCTTCGGCATTGAAGTCGGCGGTGTGATGGAACTGGGTCAGGGCTTTCGCGGTGAACATGCGGAGATCATGAGTTTTGTCTCCGGCACGGTGAATTCTGAACTTTCCGGCAATATGATAGATCTGTGTCCTGTCGGCGCCTTGACCAGCAAGCCGTTCCGTTACAGTGCGCGCACCTGGGAATTGTCACGCCGCAGGTCGGTTAGCCCGCATGACAGTCTGGGCTCAAACCTCGCGGTGCAGGTAAAAGACAATCGCGTGATGCGCGTGTTGCCGATTGAGAACGAAGCAATTAACGAGTGCTGGCTGTCGGACAAGGATCGCTTCAGCTACGAAGGTTTGAACTCTGCTCAGCGCTTGACCAAACCCATGCTCAAGCAGGGTGGTCAGTGGCAGGAAGTGGAATGGCAGGTGGCGCTGGAATACGTGGCGAATGGTTTGCGTCAGATCAAAAGTGGCGCGGGGGCCGAACATATAGCTGCGCTGGCAACCCCCAATTCCACGCTGGAAGAAATGTATCTGCTGCAAAAACTGGTGCGCGGTCTGGGCAGCAACAACGTCGACTTCCGTCTGCGTCAGGCGGATTTTAGTGCCGATGGAAAACGAGTCGGAGCGCCCTGGCTGGGTATGGCGGTGGCTGACCTTAATCAGGCAGATCGTTTCCTGCTGGTCGGCAGCTTCCTGCGCAAAGATCATCCGCTTCTTGCGGCACGTATTCGTCAGGCGGTCAAACGCGGTGCACAGGCTAACGTGGTGCACAGCGCCGATGACGATTTACTGATGAAGCTTGCCAACAAGGCGATTGTTGCCCCTTCAGAGATGGTGATTACCCTGGCGCAAATATTACAGGCACTGGCGGTGGAGAAGCAAGCCAGCGTGGACGTCGGCGTGCAAGCGTTGCTGCAAGGCGTAACTGCTACGGCGACTGCGCAGGCGATGGCCAGGAGCCTGGCCAGCGGTGAACATACCGCCATTTTGCTGGGCAACTTTGCGCAACAGCATCCGCAGGCCGTTCAATTGCAACTCTTAGCTCAGCACATATCTGCGCTATGTAACGCCACATTCGGCTTCCTCGGCGAGGCTGCGAATAGTGTCGGTGGCTACCTGGCACACGCGGTGCCGTCAGCAACGGGTATGAACGCCGTTTCGATGCTGGCTGCACCACGCAAGGCATATATTCTGTTGAATGTCGAAGCAGAACTGGACACGCAGAATCCGCAGCAGGCTATCGCAGCGATGCATGCGGCCGATATGGTGGTGGCACTTTCAGCTTATAAACATCAGGCTTCTGAATATGCTGACGTGATGCTGCCGATTGCACCGTTCACTGAAACATCCGGCACCTTTGTCAATACCGAAGGTCGTGTGCAAAGCTTCAAGGGGGCGGTAAAACCTTTGGGTGAAGCGCGTCCGGGCTGGAAGGTATTGCGTGTGTTGGGCAACCTGTTAAATGTAGGCGGATTTGATTTTGACGATAGCGAAGCGGTGCGTGACGAGGTGCTGAAGGGCGTTGATGTCAGCAGCAAGCTGGGCAATAAATTGCAGGCTTACACTGCACAGCAAGCACCTGCGGCAGGCGGTTTGCAGCGCGTGGCGGATGTGCCCATCTATGGCACCGATGCTGTCGTGCGCCGCTCTGCACCCTTGCAGGCTACGCACGATGCGCTGCCGCCGCGTGCGTTCATGCACAGCGATGAACTGAAAAAACTGGGTTTGCAGTCCGGCGATCAGGTCAAAATTAAAGAGGGGCAGGCCAGTGCCCTGCTGACAGCGGCAGCCGATGATAATTTGCCCAGGGGCGTGGTGCGTGTGGCCGCAGGTCTTGCTGCGACAGCCGGTCTGGGCGCAATGTTTGGCGCAATTTCAGTGGAGCGCGCGTAAATGGAAGCTCAAGTATTACATTTTTTCCAATGGTTTTGGGATCAGTTCGGTCTGTGGAATACTGTATGGTCACTTGTCGAGCCGGTTTGGCCGCTGCTATGGACCCTGATCAAGATCATTATTATTGTAGCGCCTCTGATGATAGGTGTGGCTTACCTGACCTACGCCGAGCGCAAGATACTGGCTTATATGCAGGTGCGTGTCGGACCCAATCGCGTCGGATATTACGGTCTGCTGCAGCCGATAGCCGACGGTATCAAGCTGCTGTTCAAAGAAATTATTGTACCTATCCGTGCAAACAAATTCCTGTTTGTGCTTGCACCGGCACTGGTTTTTGCGACCGCTCTGGCGGCCTGGGCGGTGGTGCCGTTTAGTGATGGAATGGTACTGGCGAATGTCAATGCGGGTTTGTTGTTCATCCTGGCGATGACTTCAATCGGTGTGTATGGCGTGATTATCGCCGGCTGGTCCTCCAATTCAAAATACGCCTTTTTGGGTGCGATGCGTGCAGCCGCGCAGATGGTGTCGTATGAGTTACCCATGGGTTTTGCGCTGGTGTGTGTGCTACTGGCGGCACAGAGCATGAATTTGACTGACATCGTACATGGCCAGCAAAGCAATGCCGGTATATTGGGCTGGTACTTTATTCCCCTGTTCCCGATGTTTGTGGTCTATTTTATTTCCGGGGTGGCTGAAACCAACCGTGCACCATTTGATATGGCTGAAGGCGAATCGGAAATTGTGGCGGGTTTTCATGTGGAATATTCAGGCATGGGGTTTGCGATATTCTTCCTCGCCGAATACGCCAACATGATACTAATCGCGGCATTGACCTCATTGTTCTTCCTGGGTGGCTGGCTCAATCCATTTCATGGCTGGCCGTTACTGGGTGCGTTGAGTGATGTTGTACCGGGGATAGTCTGGTTGCTGGGCAAGATGTTCTTCATCCTGTTCATGTTCCTGTGGTTCCGTGCCACCTTCCCGCGTTATCGCTATGATCAGGTAATGCGTCTGGGCTGGAAAATACTGATTCCTCTCACGCTGGTATGGGTCGTCGTCATTGCAGCATGGATGCAAACACCGTATTGGCTGTGGTCGCCGGTACAAGGATAAAACATGAACAAAATCACAAATTTTATTAAAGCCTTTCTGCTGTGGGAGCTGCTCAAGGGTATGGCTGTGACGGGGCGCTATCTGTTTGCACGCAATATCACGGTGCATTTCCCCGAAGAAAAAACCCCGCAAAGTTTCCGTTTCCGCGGGCTGCATGCACAGCGCAGGTATCCCAATGGCGAGGAGCGCTGTATTGGCTGCAAGTTATGCGAAGCGGTGTGTCCTGCGCTGGCAATCAAGATTGAGACTGAAGAACGCGCTGACGGCACGCGCCGTACCACGCTTTACGATATCGATCTGGTCAAATGTATTTTCTGCGGTTTCTGCGAAGAAGCCTGTCCGGTGGATGCGATCGTGGAAACCCGCATCCTGGAATATCACGGCGAAAAACGCGGTGACCTTTATTACACCAAAGAAATGTTACTGGCTGTGGGCGATAAATACGAGGCGCAGATTGCTAAAGACCGTGCTGCCGATGCACCATACCGTTAAAGCTTAAAAGCTCCGTGAAGAACAAGCCCGTACAAGGATAGGATCGAATGGTTATGAATTTGCAAACGTTGATATTTTACCTGTTGTCAGCATTGACCGCGTTTGCAGCGCTGCGTGTGATTACCTCGCGCAACCCGGTACACGCTGCTCTGTTTTTGGTGCTGGCATTTTTCAGCACTGCCGGAATCTGGATGTTGCTGGAAGCCGAGTTTTTGGCGTTGACGCTGGTATTGGTCTATGTCGGGGCGGTGATGGTGCTGTTCCTGTTCGTCGTGATGATGCTGGACATTAATCTTGAGCGCCTGCGCGTGGGCTTCTGGAAGTGGTTTCCATTTGCCGTGGTGCTTGCCGTCATTCTGCTGGTTGAAATGGTGATGGTGCTGGGCTCATCACAAACTGCAAGCACCGGTACGAATGCAGTCCAGCATGCCGCGAATTACAGCAACACCAAGGAATTGGGCCGTCTGATCTACACCGAATACGTGTACGCCTTTGAATTGGCTGCGGTACTGCTGCTGGTGGCGATCATTGCGGCAATTGCACTGACATTGCGCCATCGTCCCGGCACCAAAAAGCAGGACCAGTCGCTACAGGTTGTGGTCAAACGCCGTGATCGCGTGCGCCTGGTAACAGTTGCATCGGTGGCCAAAGCCGATATTGCCAAGAAATAATTTAAGCCAAATATTTAAGGGATTTCAGTCATGCTGAATTTAAGTCTGTCGCATTATCTGATACTGGGCGCGCTGTTGTTCGCCATCAGCATAATCGGTATTTTTTTGAACAGGAAAAATCTGATCGTGTTGCTGATGGCAATAGAGTTGATGCTGTTGGCGGTCAATACCAATTTCATCGCTTTCTCGCATTATCTGAATGACGTATCAGGACAAATTTTTGTGTTTTTCATTCTTACCGTGGCAGCGGCAGAGGCAGCGATAGGCCTGGCGATTCTGATCGTGTTGTTCCGTAACCTGCGCACCATCAATGTCGACGATCTTGGCAGTTTAAAAGGTTAAGGACCGCTCATGAATAATATGCAAAATCTGTATCTGCTGGTCCCGCTGGCGCCACTGTTTGGCGCGATTGTCGCGGGTCTGTTTGGCAAAGCTATTGGTCGTACCTGGACGCATCGCATCACCATCCTGATGGTCGCCGTGTCATTTGCCGCTTCGGTACTGGTTTTTCAGGATGTGATGGCAGGACACACTTTTAATGGCGCGGTATATCACTGGATAAACGCGGGCGACACCAGCATAGATGTTGGCTTTTTGATAGACCCGCTGACCGTGATGATGATGCTGGTGGTGACCTTTGTATCACTGATGGTGCATATCTATACTATCGGCTATATGTCGGAAGACAAGGGCTATCAGCGCTTCTTCAGCTACATTTCTCTGTTCACCTTCTCCATGCTGATGCTGGTGATGGCCAATAATTTCATGCAACTGTTTTTCGGCTGGGAAGCTGTCGGTCTGGTTTCTTACCTGCTGATTGGTTTCTGGTACGACAGGCCAACCGCGATATATGCCAACCTCAAGGCTTTCCTTGTTAATCGCGTTGGTGACTTTGGTTTCCTGCTGGGCATCGGCCTGGTCCTGATGGTGTTCGGTACCCTGGACTACAAAGCTGTGTTTGAAGCGGCAAGCAGCCATGTCGGCGTGTTTGCGCCTATCCCTGGTATCTACGTGGATACGCTGACTGCGATCTGCATCCTGCTGTTCATCGGCGCGATGGGCAAGTCGGCACAGTTCCCGCTGCACGTGTGGCTGCCCGATTCGATGGAAGGCCCGACACCGATCTCCGCGCTGATTCATGCAGCGACCATGGTGACCGCGGGTATTTTCATGGTGGCGCGCATGTCGCCGCTGTTTGAACTGTCCGATACTGCCTTGTCTTTTGTTATGGTCATAGGCGCAATCACCGCGCTGTTCATGGGCTTCCTCGGCATTATCCAGAACGATATCAAACGCGTGGTGGCATATTCCACCCTGTCACAACTCGGCTACATGACCGTCGCTTTGGGCGCGTCAGCCTATTCCGTTGCGGTGTTTCACCTGATGACCCATGCTTTCTTCAAGGCACTGCTGTTCCTGGCTGCGGGTTCGGTGATTATCGGCATGCACCACGTGCAGGATATCCGCCAGATGGGAGGTTTGCGCAAGTACATGCCGATCACCTGGATCACTTCATTGATCGGTTCGTTGGCACTTATTGGCACGCCGTTCCTGTCCGGATTCTATTCCAAGGACAGCATCATCGAAGCAGTGGGGCTGTCGAATTTGCCAGGGTCAGGCTTTGCCTACTTTGCCGTGGTAGCCGGCGTATTCGTGACTGCCTTCTATTCCTTCCGCATGTACTTCCTGGTGTTTCATGGCGAAGAGCGTTTTGGCAAGATTGAACATACTGGGCACGCTGAAGTAAAAGCGGTTGCGCACCATGATACCCACCTTGGCGACGACCATGCCGCTCACGAGGAGCACCATGGTTTGGCCCCCGGAGAAAAGCCGCATGAAACACCATGGGTGGTATGGGTTCCACTGGTGGCTTTGGCAATTCCTTCGCTGGCGATCGGTTACTTCACGATCGAGCCGATGTTGTATGGCAGTTACTTCGATGGCGCGATTGTGATCAATCATCACGCGCATCCGGCTATGGAAGAACTGCAGCATGAATTCCACAGTGCCCTGGCAATGGCAATCCATTCCCTGACATCGCTTCCTTTCTGGCTTGCATTGGCGGGTGTAGTTACTGCGTGGTTCTTCTATTTGAAGAAGCCCTCAATTCCGGCTTATATCAAGCAAAAATCCGGATTCATCTACACACTGCTGGACAACAAATACTACTTCGACCGCTTCAATGACTGGTTCTTTGCCGGTGGCGCGCGCAACACCAGCCGTTTCCTGTGGAAGTTTGGCGATGTAAAACTGATCGACGGATTCTTTGTGAACGGTTCGGCAAACATGGTCGGAAAATTCTCCGGTGTATTGCGCCGCATACAGACCGGTTACATCTACCACTACGCATTTGCAATGATCATCGGCGTATTTGTGTTGCTGACAATACGGACCTGGCTATAAAGTTACCGGGTCCTCAATGCATTACCGGGCTTTAATCAAGCAGTAGCAGAAAACTGAAGGATATTGAGTATGATTTTTGGATTCTCCCTATTAAGCGTTGCCATCTGGCTGCCCATTATTTTTGGCGTGCTGGTGCTGGCTACTGGAAATGACCGCAATGCTCCCCTTGCCCGCATGATAGCGATGGTCGGCGCTGTTCTGGGATTCCTGGTAACACTGCCGCTGTATAGCGGCTTTGACAAGACGACCAGTGCGATGCAGTTTGTCGAGTTTCGCGACTGGATTCCCCTCTTTAAAATCCATTATCATCTGGGTATAGACGGAATATCCGTGCTGTTTATTTTGTTGAACAGCTTCTTTACACCCCTGGTAGTGCTAGCCGGCTGGAAAGTCATTGAAAAGCGCGTGGCCCAATATATGGCCGCGTTCCTGATCATGTCCGGTATCGTCAACGGCGTATTCGCCGCGCTGGACGCGATGCTGTTCTATGTATTCTGGGAAGCCATGCTGATCCCGATGTTCCTGATCATCGGTGTGTGGGGCGGTGCAAATCGCGTGTATGCGGCGGTCAAGTTTTTCCTTTACACCCTGCTCGGCTCGCTGCTGATGCTGGTTGCCTTTATCTATCTGTATAAACAATCCGGCGGCAGCTTCTCTATCCTCGATTACCACGCTTTGCCGCTCACCATGAGCGCGCAGATACTCATATTTATCGCCTTCCTGATGGCGTTTGCAGTCAAAGTGCCGATGTTCCCGGTGCATACCTGGTTGCCGGATGCACACGTGGAAGCGCCTACCGGCGGCTCGGTAGTGCTGGCGGCAATTATGCTGAAAGTGGGCGCTTACGGATTTCTGCGCTTCTCCATGCCGATTGCGCCAAATGCCAGTCACGAATTGGCATGGCTGATGATCGCCTTGTCGCTGATCGCGGTGGTATACATAGGCCTGGTGGCACTGATGCAGTCCGATATGAAAAAACTGGTTGCCTATTCGTCGATCTCGCATATGGGTTTTGTCACTCTGGGCTTCTTTATCTTCAACGCCTACGGCATCGAAGGCGGACTGCTGCAAATGATCTCGCACGGTTTTGTTTCCGGTGCACTGTTCCTGGGTATAGGCGTGCTGTATGAGCGCGTACACTCGCGTCAAATTGCGGACTATGGCGGCGTGGCGCACAAGATGCCGGTGTTTGCTGCATTCTTTGTATTGTTCGCCATGGCCAATAGTGGCCTGCCGGGCACCAGTGGCTTCGTGGGTGAATTCCTGGTGATTATGGGCGCGGTCAAAGCTAATTTCTGGTACGCCTTATTGGCTGCCACTACGCTGATCTTCGGCGCTGCTTATACACTGTGGATGGTCAAACGCGTATTTTTTGGTGCGGTGAGCAATGATCATGTTGCCCATCTGAGCGACATTACCCTGCGGGAGAAGGTGATTTTTTCCATCCTGGCCATTTGCGTGCTGGCTATGGGTTTGTACCCTATGCCGTTCAGCGAAATGATGCATGCCTCAGTGAATGATCTTCTCGTTCATCTTGGTGACCCCCATAAATTAATAATCCCCTTATCGGGGCTTACAAAATAATTCGGGCAAAATAATCCGGATTCTATTGAACCAGAATAAATTGAACCAGAATTGATTGAGGAAGCCATGAGCTATTTGTCCACCTTATCCCCCGCCTACGCAGAAATCTTCCTGCTGGTGATGGCTTGCACCATCCTGATTGCTGATCTGTTTGTCGTCGATCAGCAAAAAACAGTAACCTATCTGCTGGTGCAGTTTACCCTTGTCGGCCTCGCACTGATTACCGTATCAACCCTGGAACCCGGTGTTAAACATCTATTTCATAATATGTTTGTGGATGACCTGATGTCCGACATGTTGAAGATGCTGAGTTATATAGCGGTGTCGATGATCCTGATTTACTCGCGTAACTATTTACTGGTACGCGGCTTGTTTACCGGTGAATTCATGGTGCTCACCCTGTTTGCACTGTTGGGTATGATGGTGATGATTTCCGCCAGCCATTTCCTCAGCATGTATATCGGTCTGGAGTTGATGTCTTTGAGTTTGTATGCGATGGTTGCACTGCAGCGCGACTCTGCCATTGCCACCGAAGCAGCGATGAAATATTTTATTCTGGGCGCGCTTGCTTCCGGCCTGCTGCTTTACGGCATGTCCATGCTCTACGGTGCCACCGGCTCGCTGGATGTGGCCACTGTTTCTGTTGTAATCAAGCACGGGGTCGCCAACCCCAATCTGCTGGTATTCGGTCTGGTGTTTGTGGTGGCAGGACTCGCCTTTAAACTGGGCGCAGTGCCTTTCCATATGTGGGTTCCCGACGTGTATCAGGGTGCGCCTACGCCGGTGGTCATGCTGATTGGTTCCGCGCCAAAGCTGGCAGCCTTTGCTTTCATGATGCGCATATTGGCAGATAGTCTGCAGCCGCTGATGTTGCACTGGGCGGGCATGCTGACCATACTCGCCGTGCTTTCTATGGCTGTGGGTAATATCAGCGCGATCGCGCAAGTCAATTTCAAGCGCATGCTCGCCTATTCAAGCATCGCACACATGGGCTTCTTTTTGCTCGGTGTGCTGAGTGGCGGCGTCGATGGTTATGGCGCGGCGATGTTTTACATTGTGGTTTATGCATTAATGAGCCTGGGTGCATTCGGCATGATTACATTGCTGTCGCACGAAGGCTATGAAGCTGATACGCTGGACTCTTTCAAAGGACTCAACCAGCGCAGCCCTTGGCTCGCCTTCATGATGCTGTTGCTGATGTTCTCGATGGCAGGTGTGCCGCCTACAGTTGGCTTCTACGCCAAATTTTCTGTGCTGGAAGCGATTGTCAATACCGGCCATATTGAACTGGCTGTTATCGCGGTCCTGTTCTCGCTGATCGGTGCGTTCTACTATTTGCGCATCGTAAAATTGATGTATTTTGATGCGCCGGAAAGCCATGAGCCTATCCGTATTCAGCCTGACTGCGGCGTGCTGATTTCGTTTAATGGCTTGGCAGTGCTGGCCTTGGGCATCATGCCCGGCTGGTTAATGACGGTATGCGCGGTGGCCGTACAGAAATCATTGCTGTTGCATTAAGCTGAAAATATAACCCCGGATATGGAACAACAATCACTCTCGCCACGGCGGGAGTATTTGTTTACAGGCTATGAATATGAAACTGACTGGAACAGACCTCAAAGAAACACAGCTCGATAGCACACTGTCTTACGACGGAAAATTTCTTAAAGTGCGCAAAGATCATGCACGCATGCCGGACGGCAGCGTGAGTTCGCGTGAGTACATCACTCACCCCGGCGCTGTTGCAATTCTGGCTTTGCTGGATAACGGCAAGCTGATCATGGAGCGCCAGTATCGTTATGCACCACAACGTGAATTCATTGAAATTCCAGCGGGAAAAATAGACCAGGGTGAAGACATTCTGCTCACCGCACAAAGAGAGTTGCTGGAAGAAACAGGTTATGTTGCCAGCGAATGGACACACCTGACAACGGCATGGCCATGCATCGGTTATGCCGACGAGCGTCTGGAATATTTCCTGGCACGGGGCCTTAGCCATCAGGGAAGACAACTCGATGAGGGTGAATTTCTTGAGGTGTTTGAGCTGAGCACCTCTGAAGCGATAGATTGGGTGCGCCAGGGCAAAATTAACGATAGCAAAACCATCGTGGGCCTGTTCTGGCTGGAGAAAATTCTGAATGGCTGGGGTGCATAAAGCACCATCCTGGAAATATTTGTTGGTTATAGAGGCTGGAAATGGAAAATCTGAAAATTGGCAGTGACACATTATTTATTTTGCTGGGTGCAATCATGGTGCTGGCCATGCATTCCGGATTCGCATTTCTGGAACTGGGCACCGTGCGAAAAAAAAATCAGGTCAATGCGCTGGTTAAAATCATTACCGATTTTGCCGTCTCCACCCTGGCATATTTCTTTATCGGCTACAGCATTGCCTACGGGGTAAATTTTTTCACCGGAGCGGAAGAGCTGGCGCAAAAGAGCGGATATGAGCTGGTCAAGTTTTTCTTCCTGCTGACTTTTGCCGCCGCCATTCCTGCAATCGTTTCCGGCGGCGTTGCCGAGCGTGCGCGCTTTAACCCGATGCTGATCGCCACCTTTATGCTGGTGGGCTTTATTTATCCCTTCTTCGAGGGCATCGCCTGGAACCATCGCTTCGGTATCCAGGACTGGCTGCTGGCAAACTTCGGTGCGGAGTTCCATGACTTCGCCGGCTCGGTAGTCGTGCATGCAGTGGGCGGCTGGATAGGCTTGGCCGCGGTGCTGATACTGGGTGCGCGGCGTGGCAGATACAACAAGGAAGGCCGCATGTCGGCACATCCACCCTCCAGCATTCCCTTCCTCGCACTGGGTGCATGGATACTCACTGTCGGCTGGTTCGGCTTCAACGTCATGTCTGCACAGGAGATCGGAAAAATCAGCGGACTCGTTGCGGTGAACTCCTTGATGGCCATGGTGGGCGGCACGCTCGTTGCGTTGTGGGTCGGCAAGAACGACCCCGGCTTTGTGCATAACGGCCCCCTGGCCGGGCTGGTAGCGGTGTGTGCGGGGTCAGATGTAATGCATCCTCTGGGCGCTTTGGTAACCGGTGGAATCGCAGGCGGTTTGTTTGTATGGATGTTTATCCTCACGCAAAACCGCTGGAAGATAGACGACGTACTGGGCGTATGGCCGTTGCACGGCTTGTGCGGCGCATGGGGCGGTATCGCTGCGGGTATATTCGGCTTGAAAGCCTTGGGTGGACTGGGTGGAACTATTGTAAATGGTGTTGAAATCAAGATCGGGCTCATGTCGCAGTTCATAGGCACCCTGATGGGTGTTGGCATTGCGTTTGTTGGTGGCTACGCGGTGTACTTCATTGTGAACAAAATTGTGGGTATACGCCTGAGTGCCGAAGAAGAGTTTAACGGTGCCGATTTGAGTATACACAAAATTACTGCAACGCCGGAGCGAGAGTCAGGTTGGTAAGCATTTTTGATTGTTGTTTCGTGACAATAAAGTTTTGAATATTTGAATATAAGAAAGCGCACTTAAAATATTGTGAACTTTCCAAATGCTACATCAAATAGACCTTTCTCAAAACTGGAAATTTACTACTAATGAATATTTTATTTTGTCTCAAAAGAGATCGGTTCAAACGGTCAGAGTAATGTACCAGATGGTCTGCTACTCGGCCTGAGCGGACTGCGGTAGTTTTCTGAAATGGCTGGCGGCGCGACTTTCTGGAATGTCTGCTTCACTCCTAAAAGTTGCCTTTACTGTAGAGTTACCTAACTGGCTCGGTTCGGCCAATTGCCGCCATTTCTCTATCTTAAAATAAGCTCGACCAGCTTCGGAATTGCACAGGGCCACTCAAAAGAAGAGTATTAGGTACAATGCCACAATACTAACGATTGTCGCCTGAAGCCTTTTCCTATGAGTCTGATCAAATCTCGAAAACGCGTCGCTGACCACGGAGAGGTATTCACTCCCGCATGGATGGTCGATGCCATGCTCGACCTCGTGAAGGAGGAGTCGGAGCGCATTGATTCTCGCTTTCTGGAACCGGCATGCGGAAGCGGTAACTTTATTGTCAAGGTCTTGCAGCGAAAGCTTGCTGCCGTCGAGCGCAAGTTCGGGAAATCTGACTTTGAAAAGCAGCACTATGCGCTTCTTGCGCTGATGTGCATCTATGGGATCGAACTTTTGGCAGACAACATCGATGAGTGCCGGGAGAGCGTGCTGGAGGTCTTCGCCGACTACCTGACTCTACAGGAGTCCGATGATCTATATCGCGCTTCCTCTTTCGTTCTTTCGCAGAACCTGGTACACGGTGACGCCTTGACGATGTGCGTCAGCACTGGCGAGCCGATTACCTTTGCCGAATGGGGCTACCTCGGCAAGGGCAAGTTTCAGCGCCGCGACTTCCGCTTTGACGTGCTTACCGGTTCGTCGGCCTACAGTCAGGAGGGGACGCTCTTTGCTCACCTCGGCAAGCACGAAATCTTCATGCCGACCAAGACCTATCCGCCGATGACGGTGAGCGAGCTGGCTGCGCTGGGGGAGAATGAGCATGGCCAAGATTGAAACCATGAACCACAATCCGCCGCTGGTATGCGTTATTGATGAGCAGGAAAACCAGTCAGAACCAAAGTTGATTTGCACCATGGAACTGGCATAATCAAGCGACATCGTTAAGGAGAAAAACCATGAACATGAACTACAAACCCTATATCACCCGCGATCCCTCGATCTGCGGCGGAGAACCTGTCATCACCGGCACTCGGATAACAGTGCGCACCATCCTCGCTAGTCTGGCAGAAGGGATGAGCACGGAGGAGCTCTTGCTGGATTTTCCGACGCTCAGCCGTGATGCCGTGCGTGCCGTGGTTGCCTTTGCGGCAGTATCGGCAGAAGAAGACCTGCCTTTGCCGGCAACCCCGGTTCTGGCATGAAAATCAAGCTCGACGAAAACCTCCCCGCGAGGTTGGTGCCCATTTTGCGCCAGCATGGGCACGACGTTGACACCGTACCAGATGAGCACTTGAGCGGCAGACCGGATGCGGAAATCTGGCAGGCGGTGGGCACGGAAGGCCGTTTTCTGATCACCCAGGACCTGGATTTTTCCGACACCCGCCAATTCGCACCCGGCACACACGCCGGTTTGTTGCTGGTGCGTTTACGTGAACCGGGTGCCCATGCCCTGATGGAAGCCATCAACGCCGTTGCCGCCGAAATCGCTGATTGGGCTGGTTGCTTTGTCGTCCTCACCGAAAACAAAATTCGAATCAAGCGCCCATGACGATTGACGCCGCGCGTTTCCACAAGCTGCTCAATGAGTTCAAGCTGGAGAACAAGAAGTCATGAGCGAACAGGTTGCTTTCACCCTGCGCGGTCGCAACCCGGATGTACTGACCTGCATTGCCAATCTTTCCAACGACGAGGTATTCACCCCGCCAGAGTTTGCCAACAGGATGCTGGATACCCTTGCCGAGGGGTGGGCGGCCAGCCACAACGGGGCGAACATCTGGGCGAATCAAACCGTGAAATTCCTCGACCCCTGCACCAAGTCGGGCGTGTTCCTTCGTGAGATCGCCAGTCGCTTGATCAAAGGTCTCGCAGACGAAATGCCGAACCTTGAAGAAAGAGTCAATCACATCCTGACGCAGCAAGTGTTTGGTATTGGCATCACGCAAATCACCAGCCTGCTGGCGCGGCGCAGCGTGTATTGCTCGAAGCACGCAAATGGTGAGCACTCCATTGCCAAGGACTTTGACAGTGAGGCGGGCAATATCTGGTTTGAGCGCCTGGAACACACGTGGGTAGGCACAAAGTGCAGGTTCTGTGGCGCGCCGCAAACAATCTTTGATCGCGAGGCTGGGCTAGAGACCCATGCCTACGCGTTCATTCACACTGACAACATTAGGACTCGGCTCGCCGAGTTGTTTGGAGGCAATATGCAGTTCGACGTGATTATCGGGAATCCGCCGTATCAAATAGAGGCGGATGATTCGGGACAGAACATCGTTCCTATCTACAATAAGTTCGTGGAGCAGGCGAAGAAGCTTGAGCCACGTTTTCTCTCGATGGTCATTCCAGCGCGATGGATGGCTGGCGGCAAAGGACTAGATGGATTCCGGGCGGACATGCTTCAGGACAGTAGTATCAGAACAATTGTGGATTTTCCGGACGCTGCTGAAGCGTTCCCAGGCGTGGACATCAAAGGCGGAGTCTGCTACTTCTTGTGGAATCGAAATGACAAAGGAATCTGTGCTGTCACGACCAAACGCGGTGATAACACCATAGGGCCGATTGATCGAAGATTAAACGAGTTTGACGTTTTCTTGCGCGATAGTAGTGCACTTGAAATTTTACATCGCGTGCTAGGCAAAGCCGATAAATCTTTTGCCGACCTTGTGTCGCCGCGTGACCCCTTTGGGCCGACGCTCTCCTCAAACTTTAAAGACTACCACCCAAAGAAGAAAACAGGTGACCTGCGCCTCTACCTCAGACAGTCCGAAAGGAGCGGAGAGGCTTGGGTTAACCCAAGCACTGTCACCAAGAACCATCATCTGATTGATACTTGGAAGGTTCTTGTTTCTAAGGCCGGCCCAGGGAACAGCGGTGGCCATGTCATTCCGGATATGGTCTTGTCCAAACCGCAAATCGCTGAGCCCGGGTCGGTTTGCACGCTCTCCTACCTTGTAGTCGGGCCACTAAGTTCCGAGAAAGCGAGTCTCAGCGTGGCATCGTACTTACGTACTCGTTTTGTTCGCTTCCTAGTTTCACTTCGTAAGCCGAGCCAGGATGCGCCGCGAGGCGTGTATACGTGGGTGCCACAGCAGAAGTGGGATCGTGTATGGACCGATGAGGCGCTGTTCGCCATGTACAAAATTACAGCCGATGAGCAGGCGTACATAACCGAAGTGATTCGTCCGATGGGCGAGGCAGATGAGTAAGACCATCGAGGACATTCTCGCCCCCAAGCCAGAAGCACGCCCACGCATCTACGCCTACTCGATAGCCGACAAGGCACACAAAGGTCTGCTCAAGGTTGGGCAGACGACGCGCAATGTAAAGCAGCGCATCGCGGAGCAGGTTAAGACCGCCGCCATCAAGAACTACAAAATCGAGCTGGATGAATCCGCTGAGCGCGACGACTGCACCCTCTTCAGCGATCACGATGTGCGCGCCGCGCTCGTGAGGAAGGGTTTCGAGAACGTCGAATTGGAGTGGATGCGTTGCTCTCTCAAGGACGTGAAGACCGTGCTCGCCGAGCTGCGCACCGGCCAGAAATTCACGGGTACGCATCACGAAACTTTCCCGATGCGCCGGGAGCAGGCCGATGCCGTGGACAAGACCTTTGACTACTACAAGTCGATCTGGGCCGAAGACAAGAATGCCGTCCCACGTTTTCTGTGGAACGCGAAAATGCGCTTTGGCAAGACCTTCACCACCTACCAGTTGGCGAAAAAACTGAAGGCCAAGCGCGTTCTAGTGCTGACGTTCAAGCCTGCGGTCGAGGATGCCTGGCAAAGCGACCTTGAGTCGCATGTTGATTTTGATGGGTGGCAGTACCTGTCGAAATCTTCCGGTGGCGATCCGACACAGATCGACCCCAAGAAGCCGGTCGTCTATTTCGGTTCTTTCCAGGACCTGCTCGGCCGCGACGCGGCGGGGAACATCAAGTCCAGGAACGAGTGGCTGCACACGGTAAATTGGGACCTTGTGGTGTTTGACGAATACCACTTCGGTGCCTGGCGCGAGACCGCAAAAGAGCTGTTCGAGGGCGAGGAGGAGGTGGTTGCCAACAAGGAGTCCGCCCTTGAGTACGCGGCAGACCTGCGTGACGTGAACGAGGACTTGAGCGTGCTCTCTGAGAAGGAGACCGAGTTTCTGCCTATCACCACACGGGCTTACCTGTACCTTTCCGGCACGCCGTTCAAGGCGCTGTCCACGGGGGAGTTCATCGAGGAGCAGATTTTCAACTGGACGTACACTGACGAGCAGCGCGCCAAGGAAGTGTTCGCCGCAACGAATCCGGGCCAGCGAAACCCCTATGGTGCGCTGCCGCAGATGAGGCTGCTGACGTATCAGATGCCGGACGAATTACTGGCCATTGCGAGCGGCGGCGAGTTTGACGAGTTCGACCTCAACGAGTTTTTCGACGCGACTGGCGCGGGAAAAACCGCAAAATTCAAATATAAGAGTGATGTGCAAAAGTGGCTGGACATCATCCGTGGGGGCTATGCGCCCAAATCGGTTGAGCATCTGAAGACGGGTACGCGGCCACCGTTTCCGTATTCGGATGTGCGCGTGCTGCCCTATTTACAGCACGCGTTCTGGTTCCTGCCCAACGTCGCGGCCTGCCATGCGATGGGGAACCTGCTGGCGGAAAAGCACAACGTCTTTTGGCATGACTACACAGTGGTCGCAGCCGCAGGTGCCTCAGCGGGCATTGGGCTGGAGGCGTTGCCGCCAGTGCGCAAGGCGATTGGCAGCGGATTCGACACCAAGACCATCACGCTCTCGTGCGGCAAGCTCACCACAGGCGTCACCGTGGCGCAGTGGTCGTCGATCTTGATGCTGCGCAATCTCAAGTCACCCGAGACCTATTTTCAGGCCGCGTTCCGTGTGCAGTCTGCGTGGTCGATCAAAAACCCGAACGGCGACAACCCGAACGAGGAGGAGATTCTCAAGCCAGTCTGCTTCGTGTTCGATTTCGCGCCCACGCGCGCGCTGCGGCAACTTTCGGAGTATGGGATCGGCCTGTCGCCCAACGAGCCTAACCCGGAGAATGCGGTTAAGGAGCTCGTATCGTTTCTGCCCGTGCTGGCCTATGACGGCGCGAACATGACGCAGATTGACGCAGGTGGCATTCTCGATATCGCGATGGCGGGGACATCGGCCACGCTGCTGGCACGCAAGTGGGAGAGCGCGATGCTGGTGAACGTGGACAACGACACCTTGCGCCGCGTTCTGGATAATCCCGAGGCGATGGCAGCCGTGGAGCGGATCGAAGGCTGGCGCGCGCTGGGTGACAACATCATCGAGACCATCATCAACAAGAGCGACAGGGTAAAGGAGCTCAAGAACAAGGCCAAGGACAAGAACTTGTCAGCAAAGGAGAAGAAGGAGCTCTCCGACGAAGAGAAAGAATACAAGTCCAAGCGCAAGCTGGTGCAGGAGAAGCTGATCAAATTCGCCACCCGCATCCCGGCGTTTATGTACCTCACCGACTTCCGAGAAAACACGTTGCAGGATGTGATCACCAAGCTCGAACCGGACCTGTTTCTAGCTGTCACCGGTTTAACGGTCAAAGACTTCCACCTGCTCGTCCGACTTAAGGTTTTCAATACTGAGCAGATGAACCAAGCCGTCTTCGCGTTTCGTCGTTACGAAGATGCGTCACTTCGCTATACGGGAATCGAGAGCCATGAGGGCTTAAGACACTATGGGCTATATGACACTGTGGTGGCAAAGGATTGACGGGACGGTTAGTGAAGCGTCGGGGGCACGAAACCGTTGCATTGAGTGACCGCTATTGAAATTAAACTACTTCCGCTTTGGGTTGGTTAGTGCCATTCGTGCCGATTAATTTTGCTAGATTTTACGTCCGCTCCCCTCAGAAGCGGACATCCCAGTTGCCCAAACTGGGAGCCATTTCAGCAAACTGCCAAAGTCCGATATGGCCGAGTAGCAGACCATCTGGTACATTACTCTGACCGTTTGAACCGATCTCTTTTGAGATAAAATAAAATATTCTTTAGTAGAAAGTTTCCAGTTTGGAGAAAGGTTTATTTGATGTAGTATTTGGAAAGTTCACAATATTTTAAGTACGCTTTCTTATATTCAAGACGTTATTGTCACGAAACACTTTTAGCAGTAACGCTTTATTAAAGGGGGATTCATGGGTACAAACTTAAGTCGTCGCAAGTTGCTAAAGATCGCCAGCGTCTCGTTAGCCCTGGTACCCCTGGTGGCATTATGCAGGCAAGCTGTGGCGACGACTAATCCGGCACTGCGCGATAAATTGAAGTACCAAAACACGTCCAAGGACAACATGACTTGTACCACTTGCCTTGAATTTATTCCGGGTAAAACAGATAAAGATTCTGGCGGATGCAAGGTGATTCCGGGAGACGACGAAATCTCTCCCGATGGATATTGCATCAGCTGGAATAGCATGTGACAAGCGGAGCCACTGGGGATTTAATTCGTGCCGAAATTTTTATGTGGCTATGCACTGGGGTAATACCGGTCATAACCACTCATTCTCAAATATTCTCCAAAGCAGCCAATCAATAAAAAAATAACTAGGCAATTCGGCATATTGCTTCCGGCAATGTAATCATGTACGGTCGAACCTTTCATTCAAAAGGGCTGCCCCAGAGATTATCTGCTGTAAATTAATGATGGGAATACGATGATTGCCTGGCTAGGGAAACACGATGCGAAAATTATTGATGTCAATCGTAGTGCTTACGATATTTTTGAATGCTACTTGCAATGCAGATGATGAAGTTTCGTACGGGGTTGGCACCGGTGCTTTAACCAGCGGGCTTGGTGTTAATACTGCACTAAGGGGTGATAATCATATAGGCTATATTGCAGCAGGCTGTCTGGGCATTGGTTATTCGAATGAAAATGGATGGATTTTGCCTTGTGGAATTGGTGCTGGCTGGATACAAACTGACTTGTTAAGCAATGCCAATAATCATCATGGTCTTGGGGTTTATCTGGGTCCTGTTGGTAAAAACGAAGTCAACAAGGCCAGATATGGTGTCGGTGTTACTTATGCTTATTTCATGCAAGGTGTAAATGCTAAAGGTTGGAATTTTGGATTTACACCTGCCACAGGGTGGGAAAATGGAACAGCCAAAGGCAGTATATTGATTAATGTGGGTTACCAATATTAAGTCTCAAAAAATGAAATGTTAGAAAAATATACGATCAAGGTCATAACCTTTTCATTTCTATCCACATTTATTGTAACTTTATCATTTGCGGACGACATCGCAGACCAGCCATATTTCGCGGCAGATTGGGGTATTGCAAACTATAGTACTGCGCCAATTGGTTATCCCTCCCAAACAGTTATGACTCGCATAGCTGTGGGCTATTTATTCATACCCACGTTAGCAGCGGAGCTTGGTTATTCAATGTTCGGGGATTTAAATAATAACCCAGGAACAGTCAGCGGCACAATTACGGCATCTTCTCTTCAACTTGCAATTGTTGGGAACCTGCCGCTTAGTTCTCGATTTTCTCTTTTTGGCAAAATTGGACTCGCTGGTAATAACCAAAAAATTGATTCTTCAGTCGGATCAATGAGTGAATCGGCTAACAGTGTGCTAATTGCTGGTGGGCTTCAATATCACCTCAGATCACAACTCAGTATTCGTGCTCAATATGATAACTTTGGAAATTTTGGAAAGTTGGACGCAAGCACTGGCGATATGTCCGTATCTGCATTTTCTTTAGGTGTGGTTGCTATTTTCTAATATTATGACTCTACGAAGCCGACTTGACGCTGGGCGATTATTTGCATCATGTTGAAAGGCGGTTATTTTTGGACGGCGCGTTTTGTTTTTCCAAAGGAGATGTTGCCCTTAATTCTGGGTTCGTGTTTGCTTGCTAATTTGGTTTACCACACGATGCCGGTTATGCCTGGTTTTTTTATCCCCTCGTTATACTGAAAAGGAAGAATGTCCGTGAGTCAGTTCAGTGAAGAAGTTACGATCAATACAAGTCCTGAGCGGATCTTCGCCCTTTACGAGGATGTATCAAACTGGAATCGATGGGATCCTGATGTGGCATCGTCGAGCATTACGGGTCCATTTATTGCCGGCACCAACGGCAAGTTGAAACCCGCCAAGGGCCCGGAGGCTAGAATCGGGATCGTTTCTGTTGAGAAAAACAAATCCTTCACAGTGCAGTCCAAACTTCCGTTTTGTACCATCATCATCGAACATGAGTTACTGCCGGTAGAGAATGCTACTCGCGTCACTCACAGGGTATCGTTCAACGGTCCCTTGTCTTTCTTCTTTGGCCGTGTTGTTGGTGGCCAAATCCGCAAAGGGTTGCCTGGTACATTGCGAGGATTGAAACAGGTGATAGAAAGCAATGTCGTATAGCAATCGTTTGTGCGGTCCAACTACTCAAGCCCCGCATTTTGCGTTAGAGAACGAATAGAAATCGCATATTTAGCCGATCAAAACAGTTTATCCCATTGCTCGCTCGGTGGTTCTATAACGAGTGGTTGTATCTGTATCCAGAACGGTCGCTTTCGGATGTAGAACAACTCATGGGAGAAAGAACTGAGGT
>Ga0315271_10000317_pt1 | contig 25633 bp, 20 predicted proteins | sample C3_top_MG_FD_204664 | JGI IMG/M metagenome (GOLD analysis project Ga0315271, IMG submission 204664) | Sediment microbial communities from Yellowstone Lake, YNP, Wyoming, USA - C3_top | ecosystem: Environmental > Aquatic > Freshwater > Lake > Sediment | place: USA: Wyoming | collected 2017-08-01
ATCAAAACAGTGGGCATCATCGGCGCGGGCACCATGGGCAACGGCATAGCGCAACTGTGCGCCGTCTCGGGCATCGATGTCGTCATGGTCGATATTTCAGACGCGGCCGTGGCCAAGGGCATTGCCAGCGTGAGCGGCAGTCTGGAGCGGCTGATCAAGAAAGAAAGAATCAGCGCCGCCGAGCGCGACGCCGCGTTGGCCCGGATCAAGGGCAGCACGAGTTACAGCGACCTGAAATCGTCGCAACTGGTGATCGAGGCGGCAACCGAAAATTTTGAGCTCAAGGTCAGGATCCTCAAGCAAATCGACGCCATCGTGGCACCCGAGGTCATCATCGCCTCCAACACCTCGTCGATTTCCATCACCAAGCTCGCCGCCGTCACCGGCCGCGCCGACCGCTTCATCGGCATGCACTTTTTCAACCCGGTGCCGCTGATGGCGCTGGTCGAGATCATTCGCGGCCTGCAGACCGGCGACGCCACGCACGACGCCGTACAGGCCCTGGCCAAAACCCTGGGCAAGACGCCGATCACGGTCAAGAACGCGCCCGGTTTTGTCGTCAATCGCATTCTCGTGCCGATGATCAACGAGGCCTTCTTCGTGCTCGCAGAAGGGCTGGCAACGCCCGAGGACATCGACGCCGGCATGAAGCTCGGCTGCAACCAGCCGATCGGCCCGCTGGCGCTGGGCGACATGGTCGGTCTGGATGTCTGTCTGGCCGTCATGGAGGTCTACCTGAGCGAGTTTGGCGACAGCAAGTACCGCCCCTGCCCGCTGCTCAAGGAACTGGTCGCCGCCGGTCGCTTGGGCCGCAAGACCGGGCGCGGCGTCTACCAGTACTGAGTTTGTCCGGGCGGGCCTGACTTCCAGCAAGAGCGCAAGGGTGCCCCGTGAAGCCAAGTCCCGGGACGCGCACCGTCGACGCGCTGGGTGCCGTCCCCAGCACCCTGCTGATCCCGCTGGCGGCGCGCGCCAGAGGAGCCGCGCTGTTTGCGCAGTTCGATCCGCACGATCGCCATGCCGGCGCCGTGCTCGATGCAAGCGGCGCCAAGGTGGACGCCTTTCTCAGCGACCGGGTCACTGTGCTCAACGTGCTGTGGCGCACCGAGCTCATCAAGAAGATGGGCGTCGCGTTCTTTGAACGCCACCCTTCGAGTCCGGGCGTCAACCTCGGGGCCGGTCTGTCCAGCTACTTTCAGTGGTTCGACAATAGCAGCAACAACTGGCTCGATGCCGACCTGCCTGAGGTCATCGCTCTGCGCAAGCGCTACCTGCAAGCGCTGCCGCAGCGCTGCCACAACAAGAATCTGAACATCATGCAGGCGGGGTGGTGGAAAGATCTGCACTGTCACAAGGGCAAAGACGCGCCACCGGTTCTGCTGATCTGCGAAGGCGTGCTGCTGTACCTCGCGCCAGCAGTGGTCGACGCCGTGCTGAAAGAAGTCGGCGACAACGCGCCCGCCGGCTCCGAGTTCATCTGCGACTTCATCTCGCCCCTGTGGATTGACCAGGCCGCCCTGCATCCGAGCGTCGCCAGCACCGGGGCCCAGTTCAGATCGGGCGCGCACGACGCCGAGGAACTGGCAAAGTCGCATCCGCGCCTGCGCGTCCTCGAACAGCACAGCGCTTGCGAAGCCTATGGCCTGGCGGCTCAGATGGTCGAGATGCTTTGGCGACCCTACACCGGCGGCGCCATGTACGGCTTGACTCGCCTGGGTGTGCGCTGAGCTCAGGCCAACCCGGCGTACATGTACTCGCGCGTCAGTGGCTGCTTCGCAACTTCGATGTTTTCCGCCTTGCAGCAAAGAACCTGGTACAGGTTCATCCAGCCCTTGGAAAAACCATGTGCGCAACCGGCCAGGTAGATCTGCCAGATGCGGTAGCGCCGCTCACCGGCAATGCGGATCGCCTCGGCGCTGTGGGCCTCCAGATTGCCCGACCAGGCCTCGCAGGTGAGTGCGTAATGGCGCCGCAGCGACTCCATGTCCAGCACTTCGAGCTGGGCCGCGGCCATTTCCTTCAGCGCCAGCGAAACGTGCGGCAGCTCGCCTTCCGGGAACACATAGCGGTCGATGAATTCGCCCGCACCCATGCCGATCCAGCGGCTTTGCACGTCGCTGCTGGTAATGCCGTGGTTCAGCGCCAGACCGCCAGGCTTGAGCAAACGGTGAATGGTCTGAAAATAGGTTGGCAGGTTCTTCAGGCCAACGTGCTCGAACATGCCCACGCTGGCGATCTTGTCGTAGCTTTCGCTGTTCTGCAGATCGCGGTAATCGCACAACAGCACCTGGCAGCGATCCTGCAGGCCGGCGCGCTCGATCTGTTCGCGGGCGTGCTCGTACTGGTTTTTTGACAGGGTGATGCCGGTGGCGTTCGCGCCAAGTTGCGCTGCGCGCAGGATCAGCGCACCCCAGCCGCAACCGATGTCCAGAAAGCTTTCACCGGGCGCGAGCCTGAGCTTTTTCAGAATGTGATCGAGCTTCTGGATCTGGGCCAACTCCAGCGTGTCAGCCTCGCCCCGGTAGTAGGCGCAGGAGTAGACCATGTTGCGATCCAGAAACAGGGCATAGAACTCATTCGAGACGTCGTAGTGGTATTCGATCGCCGCGCGATCACGCTCGCGGCTGTGATTGGCCAGCCACTGAAAGGCCGAGGGCAGTTTGTCCGTCACGCTGCGCGCCAGACCCTCTGCCACTTCGAAGACGTGCTTGGGCGCGCCCTGCACCTGGATGTGGCCCTCGACAAAGGCTTCGCCCAGGTTGTTCATATTGGGGGCGATGAAGTAGCGCAGCGCGGACGGCTTCGGGATCGTCACCGTGACATTCGGTTTGCCGCAAAAATCGAAGCTTTTCCCATTCCACAACTCGATGCGGAGCGGCACCGCCGCCTGCGAGCGGATCTGCTCTACGGTCTTCAAAAAACGTTTCTCAAAGAACATGGTGTCACCCTCCGGCGGCTGCGATATTACATCGACCCCCGGTCGATTGCCAAGCCGATGATCAAGTCTGCGCGCCACGCGCCAGTTGCGATTTGTCAAGCGCGCCCGCTTCAGTCAAAGCTAGCATTTGCCAGGATTTTGGAATTTAGGACGGTCACCATGAAATACAAGGAGCTCATTTTTCACGACGCTGCCCGCGACAAGATCCGGCGCGGCGTGGATACGCTGGCCGAGGCCGTCAAGGTCACCCTGGGGCCGCGCGGTCGCACCGTGATCCTGGAGCGCGACTTCGGTCCACCGCAAATTGTCAACTCGGGCGTGCTGGTGGCCAAATCGATCGAGCTCGAAGACCGCTTCGAGAACATGGGCGCGCAGTTGCTGCGCGAGGTCGCCTCCCGCACCAGCGAAATGGCCGGCGACGGCACCACCACCGCCACCGTGCTGGCGCACGCCATGATCCACGAAGGCCTGCGCTACCTGGCCGGCGGCATGAACCCGATGGACCTCAAGCGCGGCATCGAACTGGCCATCGACAAGGTGGTGGAAGAGATCAAACGCATGGCCAAGCCCTGCGCGACGTCCCAGGAGATTGCCCATGTCGCCGCCATTTCGGCCAACAACGACCGCTCGATCGGCGACCTGCTGGCCAGTGCCATCGACAAGGTCGGGCGCGAAGGCGCGATCTCGATCGAAGATGGCTCCGGTTTGGTCAGCGTGCTCGAGGTGGTTGAAGGCATGCAGTTCGACCGCGGCTTTCTGTCGCCCTATTTCATCAACAACGCCGAGCGGCAAAGCGCCGTCCTCGAAGACGTGGCCATCCTGCTGTGCGAAGGCCGTCTCACGTCTCTGAAAGATCTTCTGCCCTTGCTCGAGGAGATCGTCAAGGCCGGTCGCCCGCTGCTGGTGATCGCCGAGGAAGTCGACAACGATTCGCTGGCGGCGCTGGTCATCAACACCATCCGCGGCACCTTGAAAACCTGCGCCGTCAAGGCGCCGGGTTTTGGCGACCGGCGCAAGGCCATGGTGCAGGACATTGCCATTCTGACCGGCGGCGTGGTCGTTAGCGACGAGGTCGGCTTGACGCTGGCGAAGGTCAAGATGGCGGATCTGGGACGCGCCACCCGCGTCGAGATCACCAAGGACAACACCACGCTGATCGGCGGTGCCGGCCAGGCCAAGGCGATCAAGGAGCGCATTGCCACGATCCGCAAGGAGCGCGAACTCGCCAGCAGCGACTATGACCGCGAGAAGCTCGACGAGCGCGCGGCCAAGCTGTCCGGCGGCGTCGCGCTGATCAAGGTTGGCGCCGCCACCGAGACCGAGCTCAAGGAGCGCAAGCTGCGCGTCGAGGATGCCTTGCACGCGACCCGTGCCGCCGTCGAAGAGGGCATTGTGCCGGGCGGCGGCGTGGCCCTGCTGCGTGCACGCCGCGTGCTCGACGGCCTGGAAGGCGCCAACCTCGACGAAACCTCGGGCATCCGGCTCGTGGCGCGCGCGCTCGAAGAGCCGCTGCGGCGCATCGTCAGCAACGCCGGCGATGAGCCCTCGGTGATTCTGAACAAGATCAACGATTCGCCGGACCATGCCTTTGGCTACAACGCTGCGACGCGCGACTACGGCGACCTGCTGCAGATGGGCGTCATCGACCCGGCCAAGGTGACCCGGCTCGCGCTGCAAAACGCGGCCTCCATCGGCAGCCTGATTCTGACCACCGACTGCATGATCGCCACCGCGCCCAAGGCGGAGGCTGCCGAAGGCACGCTGGGCCCGCAAGGCGGCGCGCCCGAGTTCTGAAACAAACAAGTGAAGGGAAAACATGATGGACAAGACCTGGGTTCTGATCGCCAATTCTCACCGCGCGCGCTGCTTCGAGCGGCATGCGCCGGACCACGCACTCACCGAGCTGGCCGACTTCGTCTCGGCGCAAACGACGGCCTTGAAAGCCAGCGGCGAAGGCGACCGCAGCGGCGACGCCGGCAAGGGTCACGGTCGCACCGGGCACGCGGGCACTCAGTTCGAGCCCCGCACCGGCGAACAGGCCAAGCAGCGCGCCGGCTTTGCCCAGCAACTGGCGGACTACATCAACGCCGCTGTGGCGGCAAAAAAATGCACGGGGCTGGTGCTGATTGCATCGAGCGCGATTCTGGGCCGGATCAAGCCTTGCCTGAGCCAGGCCTCGGCGCAGGCCCTGCGCAACAGCGTCGTCAGCGATCTCACGCGCTACCAGGGCCCTGATTTGAAGGAACGCGTCAATCGAGCCCTGCGCCTGCCCGATTGAGCCGCAGGCGCGGCAACTCAGGTCGCGGGAATCACGCCGTCGCCAGAGCCTTCGCCCGAGGCCTGGCGATCCGCCACAGCGGCAAGCACCTCGATGCGGTCGCGCCCCTGGTCCTTGGCGCGGTAGAGCGCAGCGTCGGCAAGACCCAGCAGGGCATCGAAAGATCGCTGATCCGAGAAACAGGCGACCCCGATGCTGACGGTGTAGGCGACCTGCCGCTCGCCTCCCGGCACCGGGCTGGCGCGCACAATTTCAACAATGCGCTGCGCCAGCGCCCGCCCGCCTTCGAGGTTGGTGTTGGGCAGCAGCACGGCGAACTCCTCGCCGCCCAGGCGGCCAATCAGGTCCGAATCGCGCAACACCGATCTCACCGTCAGAACAAAGGACTTCAGCACCACATCGCCGACCGCATGGCCGAACCTGTCGTTAACCAGCTTGAAATGGTCCAGATCGAGCATCAACACCACCAGCGGCAAGTCGTAGCGCGTTGAACGCGCCAGTTCCTGCTCGGCCAGATGCAGAAAGTTGCGCCGGCTCAGCGCGCCCGTAAGTGCATCCGTGTTGGCAAGTTGCAGACTGGCCAGTTCGGACGCCTTGAACGAGCTGACATTCTCGTGGCTGACCACAATCCGGTCTTCGGCATCGCTTACCGCGCGGACTTTCATGCTGAGCCAGCAGCGGTCCCGCGGCACAAAAAAGGGCTGCGCCAGCTTGAAGGTGGTCGCCGCGCCGGACAGCACCGACGCCAGACCGGCTGCTGCAGCCTGCATCGTCTGCGACTCCTGGTCAGCGAGGACAGCGAGAATTTCAAGGTATTTCCCGCCCGCCAGGCTGGCGCTGTCCGCACAGCCGGCCGCGATCGCATATTCTTGCCATGCCGAATTCGTTTGCACGATCGTGCCATCCAGATCCAGCACGGCGATGTGGGCGTCCAGCGAATCGAACACCGCCTGCTGGGAGCGCACAGCGCCAACCAGAGCCTCCTCGATTTTCTTTCGGCCCGAGATGTCCACATGCGTGCCGACCAAGCGCAGCGGCCGGCCCTCCGGCGTACGACCGACAATCGAGGAGCGGGAAAGCACCCATTTCCAGCTGCCGTCCTTGCACAAACAGCGGTACTCGCTGCGGTAAGACTCGGTGGCGCCTTCCAGGTAGGCTCGCATATCGGCAAAAACACGGGCCTTGTCGTCGGGATGGACGCGCTCACTCCAGCTCTCGACACAGTTGCCGTACTCGCCGGCACCGAACCCGTAGAGCTGCTCAAAGCGCCTTGAAAAAATCACCTCACCGCTTTGCACGTTCCAGTCCCAGACGCCGTCGCCGGTCGCGTCCAGCGCCAACTTCCAGATCGCCTCGCTGGCGCGCAACTGCTGTTCATGGCGTCGGCGCTCATTGATGTCAATCAGCACCACTTGCCAGCCCTGTTCCGGGTGGTACGGCGAAACCCTCATGTTCACAAACTGCGCCAGCGAGCCCTGGATCGTCAGCGCAATTTCTGCACTTTGCACATCACCGGAGGTGCTCGCCCCGGTCAACAGACCATTGAAGACCGAACGATCCGCCTCCGCAACGTAAAGACCCAACTTGCTGCCCAGCAGGCGGGCCCGCTCGCCCCCGAGCAGCCTGGCCGCCGACAGGTTCAACATGGTGATGCTGCCCGCCTCGTCCATCGAGACGCTGCCCACCGGTGAAAAATCGAAAAGCTCACTGCTTTGATTCAAGGCCGCTTCGAGCTGCGCCCTGGCCGCGTTCAGATGCTCGTTCTGAATTTCCAGCTCGATCTGATGGACTTCGAGTTCTTCAAGAAGATGCTGCAGCTTGAGCGGGGTCATGGTTCTGACGCCGAAGCCGCGGAGCAGCAGACGCGACTTCGCCTGCTCGCGCAACTGCTGCGCGCCTGGCGGGTTTCTAAGATAGGTCATCGGGCGAAGCGCCGATACCGACAATCGGAAAGGGCACGCTCGTGGGCTGTACCTTGCTGTCTTCCAAGCCACCTCCGTCATTTATGCTTGCAAATGTCGACGCTTGAAATGTAGCCGATTCCTCCGCCACGGCACAGCCCCGGATGGGCCCGGCTGGGAAGGCGCTAAGGCTCTATCGCATTCTGGTTCATCAATTGCTCGGCGCTGGCGATCTCCTTTGGCGTGGGCCGGTCCACCATGACCGGTATCTGGGCCAGGGTCAGGGTCTTGAGCGCGACACTGCCAAGAAAGACTTTGGACAGTCCGCCACGCCCGTGGGAGCCCATGAAGATCATGCTGCAGTTTTCGTGTCTTGCGACGTCCACGATGGCCTGCGCGGGAGCCGAGTTGAACTCGATGCGCTTGCTGGCCAGCACACCCCGCGCGGCGGCCGCGCCGACGACGAGATCGAGATAGCGATCGGCGATGGCGCGGCACTGTGTCTCGTAATCGGCCTCGGACGGGTACTCGAAGGGAATGCCACCCACGTACACCGGGTAGCGGTAAACCGGGATCGAATGAAAGGCGACGATCGGCACCTGCAAGCGCCTGGCAAATTCCACGGCCTTGAGCGCAGCCGCAATCGACAGCGCCGAGCCATCCGTGGGAACCAGCATGCTCTCGGACTTTGCCTCATTGCGCTGGAACGCCACCACGTTGTCGGCCGCCATGGCCGTCAGGTCCCGAAGTTGAGCAGTCCTTCTCGCGACAATATTCTGATTTCACGCCTTTCGACCGCGATGATTCCATCGCGCCGCAGGGCCGAGAACGCGCGGCTGACGGACTCCAGCGTGACATTGAGGTACAAGCCGATGTCGCGGCGCGTCATCGGCAGTATGAATTGGGTGGGCGAATAGCCCATGGCGGCAAAGCGATCGCCCTGAATGCACAGGAAATGCGCCACCCGCACCTCGGTTCTGGGCAGGTTCGTCATGGCGTAGGCGCTTTGCTCCTGAACGATCTCGCGGCTGATGGCCCAGTAGGCCAGGCGCTCGAGGTCATTGCAGGTCCGCTCTTGCGCGTAGAGCGCTTCGGCAGGAATCCTGATCAGGTCGCAGTCGGTCAGGGCCACCACGTCGCTCATGTACTTGCCGTTGCAAATGCCGTCGGAGCCGAGCAGATCGCCCTTCATCGGGAACGCGATCACGTGCTCGCCGCCATCAAGATCGGTCATCGAAGTCTTCAGGGCGCCGAGCCGGACCACATAAAGTCCGTCGAAGGACTGCCCCATGCTCAGCGCCGGCTGGCCGGCCTTCAGGCGCCGGCGCCGGAACAGGCTGGCATCGTCGAGATGGCGCACCGGACCGTGGAAACGCAAAAGATCCAGGACTTCAGAAAAGTCCGACCAACGCTCATCCTTCTCCAGTTTCAGCGCTGGTTGGCTGAATGAGGGCTGCCAACGGGCACTGCTCGAGCTCGACTCAGCTTGCACGTTCATCATGGTACTGTTCCCCTGCCGGATGGTGCCGCCCGGCGGGCGACGTACTCAATCCGTGGAACTGACTTTAGGCAGTGCCAGAACTTTCGTCTGTAGGGAGTTCTTGACGCCGTCGGTCGGCAAACAGGGACAACTGCGGCAGCGGTTGATCTGGATCAGACTTTTCCCCGCGCCGCCCAGCGTCGTCGACCAGCTTGTACTGAATCGCCAGCCGCACCAGGGCTGTCACGTCGGCAACGCCGAGCTTGGCCATCAGGCGACTGCGGTAGGTGGCAATGGTCTTGGGCGACAGATGAAGCTGCAGACCGATTCTTGAGCTCGACTGGCCATTGACGACCATCGTGATGATCTGTCGCTCGCGCGGCGACAGCACGCTCAGGGGATCGGCCGGCTCCGGATGCCGCAGCACCTCCAGCGCCAGTCCAGCCACTTCGGTGCCCAGATGTGTCCTGCCCTGCATCGCGGCCTCGATCGCGCTCATCAGTTCGCTTCCCGCCGAGCCCTTGAGCACATAGCCGATCGCCCCCATGCGCAGCGCCTCGACCACGTCACGCGGCTGCGCCGACATGCTGAGCACGACGCAGCGCGTCGTCAAGCGATGGCGCTGCATTTCAGCCAGCAACTCGAAGCCGGAACGCCCGCCAAGATTGAGGTCGAGCAGCACGATGTCCGGGCGCAGGCGCCGCAGGTCGGACAGCGCCTGCGTCGGATCAGCCGAGTCGCCGACCACCTGACACCCCTTGGCCTCGAGCATGGCACGCAGGCCTTCGCGCATGATCTGGTGGTCGTCGACCAGGTAGATGCGGGTCATGGCTTGCTCCAGTTGAAATTTACGCAGGCTCCCCGGCCCGGGCCTGAATCCACCGTGACGCTGGCGCCAACCGCCTGGGCCCGCTCGCGCATGCCGAGGATGCCCAGATGGCGCGTCTTCTCCTCGGGCGCCTCGCCGGCAATCCCGACGCCGTTGTCGGCAACCTCTAACTGCAAGTTGCTGGCGTTGCCTGACAGACGCACCACGACCGCAGGCGAGCCGGAATGCTGCAAGGCGTTTTCAACCGCTTCCCGAGCCACCATGAAGGCCGCATATTCAACCCCGCCCGGCCAGCGCAGCTGGGCGCATGCCGGCGCGACGTGAAAGGAAATATCGATCTGCGGCTGCGCCAGCGAGCGGTTGCGCAATTCGTTGTCGAGCGCCGCGGTAAAACCCTGCTCCTCGAGCAGCGGCGGGCGCAGGTCCACCAGGACCTGCCTGATCTGGCCGATGGCGTGGCCTATCAGCGCCCCCATCTGTCCCTGCAACCGGGCCACTTCGGGCGGGGGCGCCAGCTGCAGGCGCTCCTGCAGGGTCAGCACGGTCTCATGCGCCATGCGCACCGCCGCCATGGTCTGCCCCAGATGGTCGTGCAGCGTCTGCGCCATGCCCTTGACGAGCGCCCTCTCCTGCGACATGAGCCGCTGCGTCAGATCGGAAAGCTGCTGGCGCGAGCGCTGTAGCTCGGCGTCGCCGCGCACGCGTTCGGTGACATCGCGCAGGCAGGCGATCAGCAGGGCCTGCGGACCCATTCCGACCTTGGAAATGATGACTTGCAGTTCGAGCGCCTGTCCGTCGGAACGAAAACCCTGCAATGGCTTGCCCCAGCCCAGGGCACGGCTGACCGCGCCCGATTCGGCAAACGAGCGCAGGTAATGCCGGTGCTTTGCGCGCAGAACCTGCGGCAGCAGCAGGTCGATAGTCTGGCCCTCCATGCTCTGCCGGGTCTGGCCAAAAATTCGCTCGGCGCCGGGGTTGAACATCTTGATGCGCCCGTCGACGTCACAACTGACGATGGCGTCGTTGCTGGCGTTGATCACGGCTGTGAGCGTCTCGCGCTCCGCCTCCAGCGCCTGCACGGACCGGCGTCGCTCGGTGACGTCGCGAAAGTACACGGCCAGCCCATCCGTGGACGGGTAGGCGGTGACGGCCACCCAGGTGTTGCGGCCATCGGCATCGGGCGCCTCGAACGCGACCATGCGACCCTCGGCCATGGCACGCTCGTATTGAGTCTGGAAGATACTGCCGACCGCAGCCGGATATTTCTCCCACACATTGCGGCCGAGCAGCTCGTCGCGACTGCGCTGCAGCACCTTCTCGGCCTGCCCGTTGAGGTAGCTAAATTGCCAGTTTCGGTCGAGCATGAAGAAGGCGTCGCTCATGCTCTCGAACACGTGTGTCAGCCGCCGCATCAGCTTGGCTTGGTCCTGCGCCAGACGGTGCTGCTCGGTCAGGTCGGTCACCATCACCATGCGCACCGGAGCCGCGCCAAGCATCAGGTCTTGCGTCACGATCTCGACGTCCATCAAGTCGCCATTGCGATGCCGGTGTCGCCAGGCGCGCTGCGCGACCCGCTCGATCAGGGGCAGTTCAAGGTTCTCGCGCAGCCTGGCAAGATCGTCCTGCGGGTGCAGGTCCGTCACGCTCAGGCGCGCGAATTCCGCTCTGGAGTAACCATAGAAGGCCTGGGCGGCCGGGTTGGCGGCCACGATCTTCAGGGTCTGCACATCGTAGGCCCACATCGGCAGCGGATTACGCTCGAAGACCTGCCCATAGCCGGCATCGCTGCCTGAAGTCAGATCGTGGGCAAAGCTGTCCATGCTGGCGCTTTCAGTGGCGGCGCTCGCAGCGGAACGTGAACATGCAGGACTCCCAAAACAATTTCAATATTGCCAAGCGATGCTACAGGACAGCGGGCCCAGCGTAAATAGGCGACGGCCGGTGAACTCGATCCCAAGGGCGTCTAGTTGAACCGAGCTTGCGAGATATCAATGTCACAGTCGCTGCGGCGCCTTCATGCTGACACAGGAGGCACGCTTCGGCCCCTCCGCTGCTGAGGCTGGCGGGGCGCTCAGCTCCGCGGCTGATAGGGGTAGAGAAGGCCGGATGACATTCGCGGAATCACCCACCGTAGCGCCCCCCGCCCACCTGTGCCTGGACTTCAGAATCTAGCTGCGCCGCTGGCCTTCGCGCTTGCGCTGGCTCGCGATGGCGCCGACCAGCAGGACCAGTTCCTCCGACAGGATATCGAGCACGTCGTCAAGCGTCACCAGACCGACCAGTTCGCCCTGCCCTCCGACCACCGGGATGCGGCGCACGCTCTTGCGGCGCATGGTGCGCACCAGGTCGATCAGCGAGTCCGATTCGCGCGCGCTGACCAGGTCAGTGCTCATCACATCCTCGACCCGCAGCTTGCCGGGGTCCAGGTCGGAGGCCAGCACGGCGGTCACGATGTCGCGGTCGGTCAGCAGCCCGCTCACGATCCGCAGGCCGTCGACCTCATCCACCACCACCAGGCAGCCGACATGGTTCTCACGCATCAGCCGCGCCGCGCCATTCAGGGGCGTGCTCCGGAAGGCGATGGTCACGCTGCGTGTGCAGATTTCACCGGCGCTCAAACGTTCGTCCATTGCATTCTCCTTGCAGTTTGTGCAGGGCTTGAGACACAGAGGATCTGCTAAGCCTCGCTGTCGCCCGCGGCGTCGGGCGCTTCAGGCATCACTGGCGCGGGTTTTTTTACCCGCTGCTGGCGCTTGCTCACCGCATCCTCTATCTGGCGCTTCATGTTGTCGAAAGCATCGCGCAATGCAAGGTAGGCGTCCTCGTTTTGAACCCGGTTCACGACCAGCTCGTGGCCCGGCAGCGTGAGGTCGATGCGAACGCCGAACAGGCGTCCCTGCTGCTTGTGCTTCTGCTCCAGGTCGATGCTGACATGACAGGCGATGATGTCGCTGGCAAACGATTCAAGCTTGCGCGCGTGCTCCCGGGCACTGGCGTCGAGCGCATCGGAGCGCTCCATCCCATGGAACAAAATGTGAACTGGAAGCTTCATGATGACCCTTTGTTGTTGTGATGAAGCAGATTTTGCGCGGCGCCGACGCAAGCCCCTTGCGAAATATCAAGCGTCAATTGCGGCTGCGCCATAAAGTGTGCTCAGGAGCTCATTGATCATGTTGAACACCGAATACCGTGAGCACAAGCCATGAGCACGTTTGATCCCTCCGCCCTGGCTCTCACAGCGCAGCAGCTGCACACGGCGTGCGATCCGGATCAGTTCCAGTTTCAGAGCACGGCCGAAATCGAGGGTCTGGGTGAAGTGATCGGCCAGGCGCGGGCGCTGGACGCGATGCGCTTTGGCGCCGGCATCCGGCACGCGGGCTACAACATCTTTGTGCTCGGCCCGGCTGGCGTGGGCAAGCATAGCCTGGTGCGTCAATTCCTCGAGAAGAAGGCGCACGACGAGCCCGATCCGGCTGACTGGTGCTACCTCAACAACTTCGAGCAGCCGCACAAGCCACTGGCGATCCGCCTGCCGGGCGGACGCGGTGCCGAGTTGCAGCAGCAGATGACTCAGCAGTTGGACTATCTGCGCGGCGCGCTGCCGGCGCTGTTCGAGAGCGACGACTACCGCGCCAAGAGCGGTGCCATTCATGAGGAATTCACCAAGCGCCAGGAGCAGGCCTTCAAGAAGCTCGGTGATGAAGCGCTGCAGCAGCAGATCGTGCTGCTGCGCACGCCCAGCGGCTTCGCCTTTGCCCCGACGCGCAACCAGGAAGTGATTCCCCCCGATGAGTACGCCAAGCTGCCCGAAGAAGAACGCAACCGGATTGCCGCCGCGATTTCGGACCTGCAGGCGCAGCTTGAAAAGATCCTGAGTCTGATCCCGCAGTGGTGGAAAGAGCGCAGCGAACGCCTCAAGCAACTGAACCAGGAAACCACCCTGCTGACGGTCCGCCATGTGATCGACGAAGTGCGCACGCGCTTTACCGACCTGCCCTCGATCCAGAAGTACCTCGATTCGGTGCAGCAGGACATGGTGCAGCATGCCGACGACTTCCTTAAGCAGGAGGAAGGCACCACGGTCTCCGGCCTGACCCTGGTCGCGCGCGAAACTTTTCACCGCTACCAGGTCAACGTGCTGGTGAGCAATGGCAACAAGGCCGGCGCCCCGGTCGTGACCGAAGACAACCCGACCTACAGCAACCTGATCGGGCGCGTCGAGCACGTCGCCCAGCTCGGCGCCCTGGTGACCGACTTCACGCTGATCAAGCCGGGCGCGCTGCACCGGGCCAACGGGGGCTACCTGCTGCTCGACATCCGCAAGGTGCTGGTGCAGCCCTTTGCCTGGGAGGGCCTGAAGCGCTCCCTGCAATCGCGTGAGATCCACATCGAGTCGCTCGGTCAGATGTTCAGCCTGGTGAGCACCGTCTCGCTCGAGCCCGAGCCGATTGCATTGGACGTCAAGATCGTGCTGTTTGGCGACCGCCTATTCTTCTACCTGTTGCAGCAATACGACCCCGACTTCGGCGAGCTGTTCAAGGTGGCGGCCGATTTCGAGGAGCGCATAGAGCGCAACCCCGACAACGAGCTGCTTTACGCGCGCCTGATCGCGACGCTGGTGAAGAAGGAAAACCTGTTGCCCTTCGACCGCGGCGCCGTTGCACGCGTGATCGACCACGGCGCGCGATTGGTCGCCGATGCGCAGAAGCTGTCGACGCACATGCGCAGCGTCGCTGACCTGCTGCAGGAGGCCGATTACTGGGCACGCCAGGCCGCCGCGCAAGCGGTGGGCGCCGGCCACGTGCAGCAGGCCATCGACACGCAGATTCGCCGCGCCGACCGTCTGCGCGACCAGCTGTATGAGGCGATACAGCGCGGAACCCTGCTGATCGCCACGCAGGGCGCGGTGGTCGGCCAGGTCAACGGCCTGTCGGTGCTCGACCTCGGCCACTTCGCGTTTGCCCAGCCGACCCGCATCACCGCCACCAGCCGCCTCGGTGAAGGGGAGATGGTCAACATCGAGCGCGAGGTCAAGCTGTCGGGCGCCATCCACTCCAAGGGGGTGCTGATCCTGTCGTCCTTTCTGGCCGCGCGCTATGCCCGCAACCAGCCGCTGGCGCTGTCGGCGAGCCTGGTCTTCGAGCAGTCGTATGGCCGGGTGGAAGGCGACAGCGCCTCGATGGCCGAACTGTGCGCCCTGCTCTCGGACCTGGCCCAGGTGCCGATCCTGCAGTCGCTGGCCATCACCGGCTCGGTCAACCAGCTGGGCCAGGCGCAGGCCATCGGCGGCGTCAACGAGAAGATAGAAGGCTTCTTCGACGTCTGCCGCGCACAAGGTTTGAACGGCAGGCAGGGCGTGCTGATTCCGGCGTCCAACGTCAAGCACCTGATGCTCAGGCACGACGTGGTCAAGGCGGTGCAGGAGGGTCGATTCCACATCTACAGCGTCGATCATGTGGACCAGGCCATCGCGCTGCTGACCGGGCTGCAGGCCGGCGAGATCGATGCCGATGGTCACTACCCGCAGGGAAGCATCAATCAGCGCGTGGCGGCCAGGGTGGCCGAGCTCAACCAACTGCGCAAGGCCTTCGGACATGCGCTGACGGAGAAGGCCTGAGCGGCGCGTCAGTCGGGTTTCACGCTGATCAGGTCGTCGTCAAGCCATGCCTCAAACAAGGTGTAGGTGACAGCCAGGACGACCGGGCCGACAAAGATACCGACCAGGCCAAGGCTCAGCAAGCCGCCGATGACGCCGGAAAATATCAGCAGCAGCGGCAGGTCGGCACCTTTCTTGATCAGCATCGGGCGCAGGAAATTGTCCAACATGGTGACGACCACGCTCCAGATCAGCAGGAACGATCCCCAGCCCGATTCGCCCATCCAGAACAGCCAGCCCACGGCCGGAAAAAGAACGAGGCTCGGCCCCAACTGGGCAATACACAGCATGAGCATCAGTGCCGAAAGCACGGCGGCAAATGGCACACCGGCGATGGCCAGCCCGATGCCACCCAGCACGGTCTGAACCAGCGCCGTGACGCCCACGCCCAGGGCCACGCTGCGGATCGCCTGCCCGGCCAGGACAATCGCGTTTTCTCCGCGTTCGCCAGCCAGACGGCGACCAAAACGCAACAGGATGTTGGCGCCGGTTTCCCCCTGGGCATAGAGGATCAGCGACAAGACAAGGATGAGCAGGAACTGAACCAGCATGTAACCCAGGCCGCCGGCCTGCCCCAGAATCCATTTGCCGGTCTGCCCGATATAGGGTTGGATCTTCTCGCCCAGACCCTGCCAGCCGGCATCCGCGAATTCCCCCCACAGTGCCGAGATGTTGTCGCCCACCAGTGGCAATCCGGCCACCCACTTGGGCGCCTTCGGGAATTCCGAACCGGCAAGCTTTTGGAACAAGGCGGCAATGCCATCGCTGTGACTCGCCACGGTGCTGATGGCCAACCAGAGCGGAACCAGCAGAACAAGCAGCATGACCAGCGACATCACCGCCACCGCCATGCCCCGGCGCCCACCCAGACGCGACTGCAGCGATTTCAGCAGGGGCCAGGTGGCCACAACAATCATGCAAGCCCAGACCGCAGCCGCCAGAAACGGCCGCAACACCCACAGCGAAGCTGAAATCAACAGCAGGATGCACAGGATCGCGAGCGTCGTGCGAGTTAAATCACGGTGAATTTCGGACATTGTGTGTTTTGCGGCTTGGCGTCAAGGAAGCGTGAATCGTACAACAGTGCGCTCAATGAGAGAGGTCAAATCATTTTCACGCCCTTTGCCGGCGCCAGGGCCGCAAGCGGCCTCAAGAGCAGGTCGCCAACGCCGACCACCAGGATCGAAGGTCAGCTGCGGAGCGTGACCTGTGCCTGTCTGGCCGTGCGCAAGCTTGGAGAAAGATTCATTTTGCTGACACCGTCATACGCATTGGCATGAGTCCAGGGGGCCCGTGACTCGAAGGGCTCTATATGTACAAATTGCCATCAGGGTAAGTACTCTGGTATTGGCGATAAAGCAGGCGCAAATTGGTGGCAGATAACTACAAAGCCAAACGCGCCACTCAAGCTGGCGCAGGGGGACTTCAGATGATTGCAGCCAGACAAGCCGCTCGCCTATTCGCAGCACCCAATGCGCGGTCCCTGCGTCCTTAGAGTCCCACGCCTGCTCCCAATAACTGTGAGCGATTCTGAGCAGATTTCCATACTTTTTTTGAAGAAGACACGATGTCGATCCACATTTGCAGATTTGCCTATCCCGGAGTTGGGTACGCGGCCATGCTGGAGAAGCCAAGCGATCGAGAGGCCGCAGCACAGGTCGGCTTTGGAGCGGTAGGGGCCAAAGTCCGTGATGTTTACTACTCGGCTATTGGCGGCCCACGATAAGGGCGTCGCGGCATCGCCATTAATTGCCGCATCAAAGCAGGGGAAAGATGATGAAGATCCGCAGTCGAATGTTGCCAATATGTGCTTCTCTGGTGCTGCTGGCCAGCTCTGGTTTGACAATGGCACAGTCCTCCAAGCACACTTGCATGAACATGGGGCCGAACCTGCCCGAGCCGCTTGGGGACCGGGATGGACACGCGGTCCTGGTGGCTGATGCCAGTTGCATGAACGAAGGTGGCCTGTTGGACGGCACAGTCATGACTACGCGCTCTGTCTGGGAACTTGATAAGGGCGCGATGAATATTCTTTCTGCGGACGGAGTCTCGCGCAAGCCGGGGGCAACGGTCGCCTACCGGGTCACCGCGGGATCGATGACCTATGTGATGAAGGATGGCAAGCCAGCCGGATGGAACGCTTCCGGCAAAGGCGTCTATACGATGTCCACTGGTGCTGCAGCAGCCCTGGCCGGAAAGACCTTCACATGGACTGGCTACGCGACGGGTCCCAGGTCATACGTGCTCGAATCAAAAGTCGATTGACTCTGCAGGGCGTCGAGCCAGTTCGGGCAGTTGCTCAAAAGCTGCGGCGCTTGCGGTGTTGCAGCGAGAGCGTGCCGCCCCTGCATGGGTAGATCGGTGCGCCCATAGTGGCTTACAGAGCGAAGGTCCGACGCATTGGAGGAAGTACGCCATGTACAAAAGAATCCTGATGGCCTACAACGGATCGGCAGCCGGACAACGCGCATTGCTGGAGTGCCGAGAACTTGCGCAATGGAGTCAAGCGGAGTTGACGCTTGTTGCCGTGACGCCGCTGCCCCTTTGCATGATCGGCCCCGAGGCGAGCGCCTACGACGCAAATCTACTGGAAGTCGATCACGGCCGATATCACGAGACCCTTCATGCCGGCGTACGCAAACTTGCCGAGGCCGGTTTGCGGGTCAAGGGGCAGCTTGTAACAGGAGATCCGGTCATAGAAATTGCGCGCTGCGCATCACGAATCAAAGCTGATCTGATCGTGGTCGGCCACAGACATCTTGATGGACGCGCCGTACGCTGGTGGGGTCATTCGGTTTCGAAGTACTTGACTCAACTTGCACCCTGCAGCGTGCTGGTGGTCATAACGCCATAAAGATCGAAGAGAAATCTATCGTTTTCAAGCAAAATTTTCAACCAAACGAAGAGGTATGTGATGTATGCAAGCATGACGAACTACCAGTGGAACGGTCCGCTTACCGAGGATGAACTGGGACAGATTCAGCGAGAGGTGATTGACGTACACGCGGGTTAACCCGGCCTTCTTCAGGCACTGCATGTCGCTCGTTCGTACAGCCCTGGGCACGGACCAAGCCCGCCGCGCACGCGACGAGGGGCGTGCGATGACGCTCGACGAGGCTTTCAGCTACGCGCTGCGCGGGCTGGGACCACTGACACCGGCTGACGCTTGACGACAGGTCAGGAAGATGATGCTTGAACTCTCCAGCCAAGCCAGCGACGAGATCCTTCATTGCCCCGCCTGTGGCGCCGGCAATCCGAGGGCGGCGCGCTTCTGCAACCAATGCTCGAAGCCCCTGGGCTCGGTCCAGGGGCAACCCTTCATCGGTGCCGAGCGCAAACAGGTCACCGTGCTGTTCTCAGACTTGACCGGCTTCACGGCGCTCTCGGAACGGCTCGACCCCGAGGAAACACGCGAGATCATGAGTCGCGTCTTCGCCATCGCCGCCGAGATCGTCGCTCGCTACGACGGACGCATCGAGAAATTCATCGGCGACGCGATGATGGCGATCTTCGGTGTCCCCGTCGCGCATGAGGATGACCCGGTGCGCGCGGTGCGCGCCGCCCTGGAACTGCACGAGGCTGTGGCGGCCCTGAGTCCACAGGTGCAGGCCCGCACCGGCACGCCGATCGCGCTGCACAGCGGAATCAACACCGGCCTGGTCGTGACCGGCGAACTGCAGTTCGATCATGGCACCGCCGGCCCGCTGGGCGACACGATCAACCTGGCGGCGCGCCTGATGGGCGCCGCGCCCAGCGGTGATATCTGGGTCGGCCCCGCGACACGCAGCCTGGTCACGCACGTGTTTGATCTCGAAGAGCTTGGCGCACGCGATTTCAAGGGCAAGGCGGCTCCGGTCGGCGTTGCCCGGGTAAACGGCGCGTCCTCGCGTGCTGGCCGGGCGAACCAGTTCCGCGGGACTTTTGTCGGCCGGCAGGCCGAACTCGGCACCCTGCTCGGCGCGGCAGAGCGGATGCGCGACGGCGAGCCATCGGTGTTCACCATCCGCGGGGACGCAGGCACAGGCAAGACCCGGCTCGTGGCCGAGTTCCGCGAGCGCGTCGGCGACGACGTGCAGTGGCTCGAAGGCCGCGCCTACCCGTATGCGCAGAATATTCCCTACGCGCCGATCATCGACCTCTTGAGCAGAAGCTGGTCCATCGAAGAGCGCGACAGCCCTGCAGAGGTTCGCGCCAAGCTCGAGGCCGGCGTCGCCGCCCTGCTGCCCGCATCTGATGAGGTACTGCCGCTCTTCCTGCACCTGTACCACCTGCCGCAGGCCGAAGGCGTCGTGATCGAGCGCGAAGCCTTCCAGGAGCGGTTGCTCGACGCGATGCGCCAACTCCTGGCAGCACTGGCCAGACGTGCCCCGACCGTGGTCTGCATCCAGGACCTGCACTGGGTCGACAACTCGACCGTGATCCTGCTGAACGGCCTGGCGCAAGACCTGGGCGCGCCGGTGCTGCTGCTGAGCAACTACCGCCCCGGCTACGCGCCGCCGCCAGCCGCGATGGAGCTTGAACTGCGTGAACTCTCGCCGCGCCAGACGACCGAGCTGCTCACCTCATTGCTGTCTGGCAAGCCGCCCGATGCGCTGACCCGGTTTATCGAGGAGCGCTCCGACGGCAATCCCTTCTATGTCGAAGAGGTGGTCAACTCGCTGGTCGAGACCGGGGTGCTCGCGAGGAACAGCGAGGGCTGGGCGCTGACCCGGCCGCTGGCACAGGCCGGGGTTCCGGTTACCGTGACGGGCGTCATCGCAGCGCGCATCGACCGCCTGGACGAACCGCGCCGGCGGGTGTTGCGCCATGCCGCTGTCGTCGGTCGGGAGTTTCTCTACGCCATCGTTGCGCAGGTCACCGGTGACACCGCCGAGCTCGCACCGAGCCTGCAGGAGCTCCAGGCCGCGGACCTGATACGAACGAGGCGCCCCGAGCCTGCACTCGAATACATCTTCAAGCACGCGCTGACGCAGGAGGTGGCGTACGACGGCCTGCTCAAGACCGAGCGACTGGACCTGCATGAGCGCACCGCCCATGCGATGGAGGCCGTTTTGGCTGACCGGATCGACGAGTTTGTCGAGACGCTGGCTTACCACTTCCTGCGCGGCGGTGTGACTGACAAGGCGATCCACTACCTGGTCGAGGCGGGCCGAAAGTGCGTGGCGCGGTATGCACTACGCGAGGCGACGGTCCACTTCCGGGAGGCCTACGCGCTCATCGCCGAGGGTGATCGAACGCCCGCGCAATGCCGGGTACTGGCGCAACTGCTCATCGCCTGGTCGCAAGTGCACTACTACGACGGGACGATCGGTGACTGGGTCCGGTTGCTCGAGAAGCATTTGGCCGACGCCGAGCGCTGCGGTGATGCGCCGGTACTGGCGCTGTATCTGGGCTGGCTGGGCAACGTGCGCGGGTTTCACGGCGACTTGCGCGGTTCGCTCGAAGCGCTGGACCGGGCCCTCGAAGTGGGGCGAGTTGCAGACTCGCGTGACGCAATAGCGCACGCGCTGGCATGGCAAACGTTTACGCTTTACGACAGCGGGCGCGTCGCCGACGCCATTCGCGCAGCACAGTCGTTGACACGGAGTGACGAAGAGAATCGTGATAACCCCTACCCTTACATCAAGTGCCTGGGTGGCCTGGGAGTGGCATTGGTGGCATCGGGCGAACTGCGCCGGTCGCGCGAAGTTGCGCTAGAGTTGATCGAATTCGGCCGCGCCAGCGGGAACGCACGGGCCGAAGCCATGGGTAACTGGGTGTTGGCCTGGCAGCAAATGACGGCACTGGACTACGAGCGTGCTGCTGCCACCGCGCAGCAAGGGATCGACGCCGCAAGAGACCCGATGTTCGCCAGCGGTATTGCCTCTGCCCAAGCTGCCTCGCTGTCGGCCATCAAGAGATTCGATGCGGCCGCCCAGTTGTGCGATGCCTGGCTACCAGTTCTGTCGCAATTCGAGAACTTCTGGCTCTTGGGCCCCATGCGTCGCGTACAGGCAATGATCGCTCTGGCCTCGGGCCAACTCAGCACCGGGATGCGTGGCATCCTTGGTGGAATTCACGAACTGCAGAGTCGTGGCTACGTGGCCTCGGCGGGTTTCAATGAGGCAATTTTGCTGATGACTTATGCCTCCATCGCGCGTCAGGATCTCAAACCAGCACTCGGCGCGATCGTGCGCAATCCCTGGTTCGTCTTCACGCAGGCGCCCTTCGCCGCTCGCAACGCGCGGCGTCTGATCGACCGACTGCGTGCAGAGTTCGAGCGTGACGATCTGCGTGGCTTCCTCAACCTGGTCGATCTTGGCGAAGGGCGACTGCTTGTTCACCAGCGCAACAAGGTGCAAGCCGCCGTGTGCCTAAAGAGAATCCGGTTGCGGTTGCGTGAAGGTGAAATCGCGCACGACCCCGGGCCAGTCGTGGCGCTCGCGGCGGAGATCGAGCGGTTGGCCTAGTTCCGCAGCCTATGCCGATCGCTTCATCTATCGGCTACAAGCCCCGTCATCGACCTGGCGTCTGTCCCGAGACTGTGGCATTCTCGCGCCATGAGCGAACGCCTTTGCCTGAACTGTGAGTCCGAGATCGTCCCGGCGGAACGCTTCTGCCCGCACTGCGGTCAGCGCACCGACACGGCGCGCCTGTCGTTCGCCGACATGCGACGCGAGCTGATGCACTCGTTCGTGAACGTCGAACGAGGGCCCGTGCATTTCGCCTGGGAACTGCTGACGCGGCCCGGCACCATGGCGCGCGATTATGTCGAGGGCCGGCGGCGTCGGCACTACGGACCGTTTGCGACGCTGGTGGTCCTGGTGGGGCTGACCGCGCTGGCGCTGAATCTGTCGGGCCTTCAGGTTTTGGCCCAGGAAGGTGCCTCGGGCGCACCGGCTGCCTATCTGCAACAGCATTTCAACCTGGTGCTGCTCATTCAACTCCCGCTTCTGGGCGGCTTGTGCGCGTTGCTGTTCAACGATGCGCAACTGACTTTGCCTGAGCACATGGTGCTGGTGGCCTATACCTTGAGTGTGCGCGCGGTTGCGCTGGCGATCGCCACGCCGGTGGCGCTGCTGAATCCGACACCGACGTTCTGGGAAACGTCCATGTTCTGGGGTGTCTGGTACCTCTACTTCGGCTGGGCTGCCTCGCAGTTCTATCCCGGCGGGCGCTGGTACGCCTGGCTGCGCGGCGTGATTGCCGCCGCGATCGGGCATGCGCTGATCATCAGCCTGCTCGTGTTCGGCAGTGCGGCCTACCAGGCGATGACTGCCGCATAGTGCTCAACTTGTCAGCCGCCGTCGCGCACGACGCGACAGGAAGCGATGTCAAACGACACCGTGCCGATGGTCAGCGCGGTCTGTTCCCTGAATCCTGACGCAAAGCGCATGAAGCGCTCCACATCGGCGAAGTTGCTCGCCAACCCCATGGACACGCGAATGGCGCCGGCGCTCTTGCCGCCGCGGTCCTGCATGACATGCAGGAAACGCTGCAGGTTGATGTCGGCACCGGCTTCAGCCAGGCCGGCACGCATGTCGTCTTCGCTCAGGTCTTCGGCCGTCTCGCCGGCGCCCGGGTTGCAGAAGCAGCCGGTGCGCAGCGAGATGTTCTGCTGCGCGGCCAGTTCTTCAACACGGCGATAGTCAACCAGGTGACCTTCGGGGTCGTACAAATTCAGAGTGACGGTGCCACCGCGCTCGACCATGTTGGCCGGACCGTACAGGCGCACCATCGGCCGGCCATTGCCATGGCGCAGCGCCAGCAGCTGCTTGATCAGCCAGTCGGTCAGGCAGTGGATGCGCGTCCGGATGGTTTCCATGCCCACCTGTTGCAGATGCCTCAGGCCGAGCTCCACCGCGGGAATGCTCAGGTAGTTCAGCGTGCCGTCTTCGAAGCCGGCTTCGCCGCCCGACAGCACATGCATGCGGCCCTGCACCGTGGCAAAGTTGACGGTGCCGCCGCCAAACCACGGGCGCTGCAAGGACTGCAGCGTTTCGTTGCGCACCAGCAGGCAGCCCACGCCGGTGGGGTAGCCGAACATCTTGTAGAAGGACATCACGACAAAGTCGGGCGAGACGGCGCGCAGGTCCAGCCGGTTGGTGGGCACAAACGCGGCAGCGTCCAGCAACACATGCCAGCCCGCGGCACGCGCCGATGCAACCAGTTCCAGGGGATGCTTGACGCCCGAAAAGTTGGACTGCGCCGGAAAGGCCATCAAGTTGGCGTGCGCACCATCCACCTGGGCCAGCAACGCCTCCATGGCCGGCATGTCGATGCGCAGCTCAGGGCGCGTCAGCGGCGCATAGCTCACGCTGGCGCCGGCGCGTAGCGCAAACTCACGGATGCCGTTGACCGAATTGTGGTTATCCGTGCTCAACAGCAGTCTTGCGCCCCGCGCAAACGGGTACGACTCGCCGACCAGCTTCAGCGCGCCGGAGGCATTCAGGGTGAAGATGGCCGTGTACTCGCCCGTGCCATTGAAGTAGTCGAGCACGCTCGCACGCGCCTGCTCCACGCGGCGCGTCATTTCCATCGAACTGGGGTTCACCGAATGCGGGTTGCCGAGCACCTGCTCGCTGAGCATCTGCGCATGCTCGCGCACCTGGGACGCTGCGTACAGGCCGCCACCGGTGAAGTCCAGGTAGACATGGTCCCGCGTGTCTAGCCTGGCATATTCGGACGCGCGCAGCGCATCCAGCGGATGGGTCGTGGCGTAGCTGGAGTGGTTTTTCAGAAAAAGATCGTAAGCTGTCATGGCGTCAATTCGATGGTTGCAAGCATGGGCCGAATCATTCGCAGAACACGGGTGTCGAAGCAGCATGCGGTCAAAATAGCGATTGGCAAATCACCACTTTACAGAAGGCATGATGTCTGACACCTGGTACGAACGAAATCTGCTGCCTTACCTGCTGGATCTTTCATGCAGTGTCTCACCGATACGCAAACAGCGCATGAAGGTGATTCCGCAAGCTCACGGCCACGTGCTCGAAATCGGTATTGGAACAGGTTTGAACATGCCCTTCTACGATCGGGCGCGCGTGCAGACGATCGTTGGCGTCGAACCGGCACTCCGAATGCATCGACTCGCCCTCAAGCGCAGCCGCCAAGTAGGGATCGACGTCAAACTCATTGGGCTCTCGGCTGAACGCATACCGGTCGAGGACGCCAGTTTCGACACCGTCGTCTGCACCTATACCCTGTGCACGATCCCAGACCCGATCATGGCTCTCAAGGAGATGAGACGAGCATTGAAGCCCGGCGGCAAGCTGCTGTTTTCCGAACACGGCAAGTCCCCGGACGCGAATGTCTTGAAGTGGCAGACCCGCCTGCAGCCCTATTGGACGCGAGTGGCAGGCGGCTGCCTGCTCAACCGCGACATACCGTCCCTGCTCGAGGAGGCGGGATTCAATCCCGATGTGCAGTCCCGCTATGTACCCGGACCGCGGATCCTGTCCTATCACTATTGGGGCGAAGCTCTTGCGGCCTGAACCGGCGGCGTCTCGAAATCACAACAGCCAAGTTAAGTTGTGTAAAGAAGCGACTTCCCCAAATCAATTTGATCCGATGTACACGAAACTCCGACCTCGCGGGCCGCACTGTCCCGCATGAGACGGCAACCTGAATTATTGAGAAGGACCTCCCCCATGTCATCACCCACACATCAAGGTCAAGCCTGGCGTTTGAAATTCACGGCCTATGGTCTCGGGTTGATATCGCTGCTCGCCCTTGTCCTGCCGATGCAAGCGCGCGCCGTGCCGGCATTTGCCCGACAAACCGGGCAGAACTGCGTTGCCTGTCACGCCGGCGGACAGTTTCCAGAACTGACGCCCTATGGGCGAATGTTCAAGATGACGGGTTACACCATTGGCCAACGCACCGTTCCACTGTCTGTCATGGGTCTTGCCAGCAGCTCCAGCATCGCCAATGCCCCTGCCGGAACAGCCAAGACGGCGACGCCGATCCTTGCAACGGCGAGTGTGTTCCTGGCGGGCAAGGTCACCGACAACATCGGCGCCTTCACCCAAATCACCTATGACAACTATGCCGTTGACAACGGCGACGGATCGTATTCCGGTCATAGCAATGCAGACAACATCGACATCCGCTTTGCCAATCACATCGCTGGCGAGCAGCAGGACTGGATCTATGGCGTGAGCCTGAACAACAACCCCTCGCTGACCGACCCCTGGAATAGCGCGGCGGCATGGATGCAGTATGTGCCGGTGCCATCGCCATCGAGTTCCCAGTTCATCGACGGGACTTCGCCCTACCCCGGTTTCGCCTCGGGTGGCAACATCGCCGGCCTCAACGCCTACCTGTTCTGGAACCGGACCGTCTATGCCGAACTGGGAACCTACCGCACCGCAGATCAGGCTCTGTCCTTCCTGAGCGCGGGCGTCGACCCCAAGACCCAGCTCAGTGGCAGCAACAATCCGTATTGGCGCCTGGCTCTGTCGCACGAGTGGGGGCCGCATAACGTGATGGTGGGCACCTCGGGCATGGTTGCGCATGTGTATGACGACCCGACGGATACGTCGGACCCGGCTTCGGTGGGGCAGTTCCGCA
>Ga0315271_10000318_pt1 | contig 25625 bp, 23 predicted proteins | sample C3_top_MG_FD_204664 | JGI IMG/M metagenome (GOLD analysis project Ga0315271, IMG submission 204664) | Sediment microbial communities from Yellowstone Lake, YNP, Wyoming, USA - C3_top | ecosystem: Environmental > Aquatic > Freshwater > Lake > Sediment | place: USA: Wyoming | collected 2017-08-01
GGAACTGCGCTTTTTACAGTTCCCCTCAGGTACATCTTCGCGCCCCTTCGCGCCCCTTCGCGCCCCTTCGCGCCCTTCATCCTTCGCGGTAGCAGTCGCCGTTTCGTGGTCTCTGAAGCAGGGAGATTAGCACGAACGTCTGGCTCTCGAACCTAGGGCATACCGAACATTCCCCGAAGCTGTTAGATTCCCCGCATGCCGCCCGACCAGTCCGTCCCCTTCGACCTCCAGGCCCCGTTCCAGCCGGCCGGTGACCAGCCCAAGGCCATCGCCGAGCTGACCAAGGGGCTCGTGCGCGGTGACCGGTTCCAGACGCTGCTCGGCGTCACGGGCTCGGGGAAGACGATGACCATCGCCAACGTCATCAGGAACCACGGCACGCCCACGCTGGTGCTCTCGCACAACAAGACGCTGGCGGCGCAGCTCTACGGCGAGCTCAAGTCGTTCTTCCCCAACAACTCGGTCGAGTACTTCGTCTCGTACTACGACTACTACCAGCCCGAAGCGTACGTCCCGACGAGCGACACGTACATCGAGAAGGACGCGTCCATCAACGAGGACATTGACCGGCTGCGCTTGCGCGCCACGTCGTCCCTGATGGAGCGCGACGACGTGATCATCGTCGCGACGGTCTCGGCGATCTACGGCCTCGGCGACCCGGTGCAGTACCGCGAGCAGATGGTGCACCTCAAGACCGGGCAGAAGATCGGTCGCGACGAGATCCTGCGCGGCCTCGTGAAGATCCAGTACGGGCGCAACGACGTCGCCTTCGACCGCGGCACGTTCCGCGTGCGCGGCGACACCGTGGAGATCTTCCCGGCCTACGAGGAGCAGGCGGTGCGCGTGGAGATGTGGGGCGACGAGATCGAGCGCATCTCCAAGATCAACCCGATGACCGGCGAGACGGTGACGCAGCTCGCGCGCGCGGCCATCTACCCGGCCAAGCACTTCGTGACGTCGCGCCCCGTGCTCGAGCGCGCCATCGGCAGCATTCGCGACGAGCTGCGCGAGCGCCTCGGCTTCCTCAAGGGCGCCGGCAAGCTGCTCGAGGCGCAGCGGCTCGAGTCGCGCACGAACTTCGACATCGAGATGCTGCTCGAGATCGGCACGTGCGCCGGCATCGAGAACTACTCGCGCTTCCTGTCGGGGCGCGTCGCCGGCGAGCGCCCGGCGACGCTCTTCGACTACTTCCCGCACGACTTCCTCGTCGTCGTGGACGAGTCGCACGTGACGCTGCCGCAGATCGGCGGGATGTTCAACGGCGACAAGGCGCGCAAGACGACGCTCGTGGAGTACGGCTTCCGCCTGCCGAGCGCGCTCGACAACCGGCCGATGATGTTCGACGAGTTCCTCACGCTCACGCCGCGCGCGATCTTCGTGTCGGCGACGCCCGCGGACCTGGAGCTCGAGCTGTCGCAGGGTGTCGTCGTGGAGCAGATCATCCGCCCCACCGGGCTGGTGGACCCCATCATCGAGATCCGCCCCGTGCGCGGCCAGGTGGACGACCTGCTGGGCGAGATCCGCATCCGCGAGCGGAAGGGCGAGCGCATCCTCGTCACGACGCTCACCAAGCGGATGGCCGAGGACCTCACGGACTACCTGCAGCAGATGGGCGTGCGCGTGCGCTACATGCACGCCGACATTGACGCCATCGAGCGCATGGAGATCGTGCGCGGCCTGCGCCTGGGTGAGTTCGACGTGCTGGTGGGCATCAACCTGCTGCGCGAGGGGCTCGACTTGCCGGAGGTGTCGCTGGTCGCGATTCTCGATGCGGACCAGGAAGGGTTCCTGCGCTCCGATCGTTCGCTCATCCAGACCGTGGGGCGCGCCGCGCGCCACGTCGAGGGCCGTGCCATCCTCTACGCCGACCGCATGACCGGTTCCATGCAGCGCGCGATCAACGAGACCGATCGCCGGCGCGCGGTGCAGGAGGCGTACAACCTCGAGCACGGCATCACGCCGACGTCGGTGACCAAGAGCACCGACCAGATTCGCGTGCTGACCCGCGTGGCCGATGCGCGCGAGGAGCGCGAGGGGCGCGAGAATGCGCGCGCCTCCACCAAGAAGCAGAAGAAGGTGGCCGAGGCGGCGGCGCACTACGGCACGGACGACCTGCCCAAGCTGGTGCTGCAGCTCGAGGACGAGATGAAGAAGGCGGCCAAGGACCTCGACTTCGAGAGCGCCGCGCGGCTGCGCGACGAACTGTTCGAGATCAAGACGGCGATGGGCGAGAAGGGCGGCGGCGCCGATGCCGCGGGCCGTCGCCGCCCGCAGGCGTGGCGGCCGGGTCGCTAGCATGGCCGCACTTCTCCCCGGTGGCTTCGCGCACGGCGAGCGCGTGATGACGCTCGATGAACTCGAGGCCTTCGGCGCGGCCCTCGGCGCCGCGGCCGCGACGGCGCTGCCCGTCGTCATCACGCTCAGCGGCGACCTCGGCGCGGGCAAGACGACGCTCACGCGCGCCATCGGGCACGGCTACGGTGTACTCGAACCGGTGACGAGCCCCACGTATGCGCTGGTGCACGAGTACGCCGCGGCCGGCGGCCGACACTTTCACCACGTGGACCTGTATCGCCTCAAGGGTCCGCACGAGCTCGCGAACATCGGCTGGGAAGGCCTCTTCACCGACCAGGCGCTCACTGTGGTCGAGTGGCCGGACCGCGCGGGCGACCTGCTGCCCGGCGACGTGGTCTCCATTGCGCTCGCGCACGTCGAGGGCGACGAGACGCGCCGGCGGGTGATCTGGTGACCGCGCGCATGCAGGCTGCGGGACTCACGCTGGCGCTCGACGCGTCCACCTACTCGGGCACGGTTGCCGTGCTGCGCGACGGCGTGGTGGTGGCCACGCGTGAGGCGCTGATGCGCGGCGAGCGCGAGGAGCGCCTGATGCCGGCGGTGCTCGCGGCGCTCGCCGACGCGGGCGCGGTGCCACGCGACGTCAAGCGCGTCGTCTGCGGCGCGGGGCCCGGCAGTTTTACCTCGCTGCGCATCGCGGCCGGCATTGCCAAGGGCATCGCGCATGGCGCGGGCGTGCCGCTGTACGCCGTGTCGTCGCTCACGCTCGTCGTGGCCGGCGCACAGCCGCCGCTCTCCGCCGGGCGGTACGTCGCGGCGCTCGATGCCATGCGCGGCGAGCGGTACGCGCAGCGCGTCGTGGTGAACACCGACGGCACGATGCGCGCCGAAGGGTCGGACACCATCGAATCGCCGGCGCAGCTCGTGCAGGGCGACGCGACGGTCGTTGGACCGCTCGAGGCGGTCGCGCACGCGCCGCATGCGCGCGGCGTGGTTGCCGTGCTCCAGGCCGTGCTCGCCGCCGGCCCGGTGGACCTCGATGCATGGGAACCATCGTACGGGCGGCTCGCCGAGGCGCAGGTGAAGTGGGAGGCCGCGCACGGCCGGCCGCTCGCCACCGGATGAGCGTCACCGTGCGCCCCGCCACGCCGCTCGACCTCGACGACATCGAGGCCATCGAGCAGCAGTCCTTCGGCGATCCCTGGTCGCTGGAGAGCTTCCGCACGTCGCTGTCGCGGAGCTTCGTTCGCATCAACGTCGCCGAGGATGTGGCGGGCGTGGCCGGCTATTCGGTGGTGTGGATGGCCGGCGAGGAGTGCGAGCTGGCGAACCTCGCCGTCGAGCCAGGCCGCCGCGGGGAGGGCATTGGCGCCTTCCTGCTAGACGCGGCCATGGTGCAGGCCGCGACGGAGAAGGTGCAGGTGATGTTTCTCGAGGTGCGCGCCGGCAACGAGGCGGCGAAGGCGCTGTATGCGCGGCGCGGCTTCCGCGAGGTCGGGCGGCGCGCCAAGTACTACAAGAACCCCGAGGAGGACGCGCTGGTGCTGAGGCGCGACCTGGGGTGAGTGCGGCAAAGCGGAACCGGCGGCAACCGATTGGTGACTGTCAGCCGGTGGGGTAGATTTAGAGTCATCGTCGACGTTCGGACTTCATTACGAAAGGAGGATGTGTGAGCCGCAGCTTGAACAAGGTGACCCTGATCGGGAATCTCGGGGCCGACCCGGAGATCCGCACGACGACGAACGGAGCCAAGGTCGCATCGTTCTCCCTGGCCACGAGCCGCTCGTGGGGGCAGGGCGGGGAGAAGCAGGAGAAGACCGAGTGGCACAAGTGCGTCGCGTGGAACGCGAAGGGCGCCAGTTCCGGACTGGCCGACATCATCGAGCGCTACTGCAAGAAGGGCGAGAAGCTCTTCGTGGAAGGGCGCATCGAGTACCGGCAGTACACGGACAAGGAAGGGCAGGTGAAGTACGTCACCGAGATCAACGTCCGCGAGATCATGCTGCTGGGCGGCAAGGGCGGCGGCGATTTCGACGGCGGCAGCGCCCCCGCGCGCACGCGCTCGGCGGCGCCGGCCAAGGGCGGCAGCAGCGCCCCATCGGGCGACTTCGAGGAGTTCCCGGGCGGGCTGGAAGCGGATGACGATTTGCCGTTCTAGGGGCAGATAACTGCAGAACGCGAGAGCGCCAGAGCGCGAGTAGAGGTCGGGGCCCGGGGCGGCAGGATGCCACTCCGGGCCTCGTCGCGTTCACCCGCGCTCCCGCGCTCTTGCGCTCTGCATTCTGCGATTCTCTGTCACCTTTCAGGTGACTCATTCGTCTGCCCTTCGGTACCCCCCGTCCGCGGCCGCCTTTCGCGCGTCCGCGGGCGGCGCCATGCTTCTATCCCGACACTTACGTCGACCGGACCCGTCCATGGCCCGACTCCGCGCTTCCATCATTGCTTCGATCGTCCTTGCTGCCGCTCCTGTCCTGGGGGCGCAGCAGCCCGCGGCCAAGCCGCCGGCCGAATCGACGATGCCCGCCACACATACCGTCAAGCGCGGCGATACGCTCTGGGATCTCGCCAAGACGTATCTCGGTGATGCGTACCTGTGGCCGGAGATCTACCGGCTGAACACCGCCGTTGTGGAAGATCCGCACTGGATTTACCCGGGTGAAAAGCTCCGGCTTCCGGCGGGCACGGCGGTGGCCGAGGGTCCCGCCGCGGCAGGTCAGGCACGCGCTGCGGATCCGGGCGGTTATACGGTCTTCAACCCCAAGCGCTATCGCCGCGCGCGTGGTGCGCGCGAGAACATCAACCTGATGGCGCCGCACAGCGCGGTGCGCTCGGCGGATTATCTGGAATCGCCGTTCGTGTGGGCCGTCGGCGGGCCGAGCCTGGCCGGCGCGGTGCGGGCCACGGCGGAATCGCAGCTGGTCGTTCCGAAGCTCGAGGAGCGGGTGTACCAGAACAAGGAAGCGATCTTCGTCACCTTGCCGTCGGGCGCCGACCGCACCAATGGCGCCCGCTACATGACCTACCTGCTCGGCCCCGTGCTCAACGGACGGGGGCAGGTGGTGATTCCCACCGGCGTGATCGAGGTGGCCGGTGACCATGGCACGGGTGACGTGCGCGCGATCATCACGCTCCAGTTCCGGCCCATTCTCGAAGGGCAGGGCGTGACGCTCCTCGATACGCTCCTGCCGCGCCGGGACGTCTTTCCGAAGGCCGTCGAGTTCGGCACGCAGACGTCGGTGGCGTGGATGCGCGACGACCCGGTCATCATGCAGCAGGGCTCCTTCCTCGTCATGAGCTCGACGATCAAGGATGGCTTCGTGACCGGCGACCAGGTGGAGTTGATGGCGCCGCTGGGCACGGGCGCCGCCGGCGAGACGCGGACCCCCGAGACGGTGGGCGTCGCGCAGGTCCTGCGCGTCACCCAGTGGGGCGTGTCGGCGCTGCTGCTCCGGCGTTCGCAGGGCGAGTTGGACGTGGGCACGAAGGGACGGATCTCGGCCAAGATGCCCTGAGCGCGGGCCTCGGGCCCCACGCGTTAGCTTTCATCGCATGTCGCCACGCGCACTCCTGACCGGCGGCGCGGGGTTCATTGGCTCGCACATCGCCGATGCCCTGCTCGCTCGCGGTCATCACGTGGTCGTCCTCGACGACCTCTCCACCGGCAAGCGGGGCAACGTGCCCGCGGGCGCCGAGTTCGTGCAGCTCGATGTGCGGTCCCCCGACGCCGCCAGGCTCGTGCGCGAGGGGGGCTTTGACGTGGTGCTGCACCAGGCCGCGCAGATTGACGTGCGCAAGAGCGTCACCGACCCGGTGCACGACGCGTCCATCAACATCCTGGGCGCGCTCAACCTGCTCGAGGGCGTGCGAGCCTCGGCCAGCCGACCGCGCGTGATCTTCGCCTCCACGGGCGGCGCCATCTACGGCGACTTCGTGACGCCGCCGAACGTCGAGGACTTCCCCAAGGACCCCGATTCGCCATACGGCATCGCCAAGCTCGCCGTGGAGCACTACCTGGCGTACTACGGCCGCATCCACGGGCTCGAGACGATGGTGCTGCGCTACGCCAACGTGTACGGCCCGCGCCAGGACCCGCACGGCGAAGCCGGCGTGGTCGCCATCTTCTGCAACCGCCTGCTCGACGGCCAGCCGCTCACCGTCTTCGGTGACGGGCGGCAGACGCGCGACTACGTGCACGTCAAGGACGTGGCGGCGGCCAACGCCGCGGCGGCCACTGTGGTGCTTCCCGCCGCCGGCCGGCTCGACACGCGCGCGATGAACATCGGCACCGGCGTCGAGACCGACGTGCTGACGCTTGCCGAGACGCTGCGCACGGTAAGCGGCCGGGCATCGGCCATCCATCATGCCCCGGCACGGCCGGGGGAACAGCAGCGCTCCGCGGTCAGTATCGAGAAGGCCAAGCGGATGCTGGGGTGGACGCCGCGGCTGACGCTCACCGAGGGACTGACGGACACGTACGGCTTCTTTGCGGGATTGAGGGCTGGGTAGAAGAGCGAGCTCTACGCTTTACGCTGTACGCCATAAGCTGTACGTCACGGTCCTGGGTCCACCGTCTACCGTCCACCGTCACCCGTCTCCCGACGCATGCAACAGTCTGCGATTCCGACCACCCCGCTCGAGCTGATCACCAACTCTGCCCCCGTTACCAAGGGCGTGCTGGTGCTGCTCGCGATCCTCTCGCTCTACAGCTGGGCGATCATGCTGGCCAAGTGGCTCGAGTTCCGGAAGATGAACAAGGCGTCGCTGGCGTTCACGCGCGACTTCTCGCGCGCGAGCAAGCTGGAGCAGGCCGTGGCCATGGCGCGCAAGGCGCCGCCGTCGCCCTTCAACCGGGTCTTCGCGCGCGCGGTGAACTTCCTGCAGGACACGGCCGTGCGCGACGCCGAGGGCAACACGCAGCCCCTGCGCGAGTCGCAGGTGGAGGCCATGCGCCTGCTGCTCGACGCCGAGACCACGTCCGAGCGCGATGCGCTGGGGCACTTCATCCCGTCGCTGGCGGTCATTGGCTCGGCGAGCCCGCTCATTGGCCTGCTGGGCACGGTGCTCGGCATCATTGACGCCTTCATCGGCGTGGCCACCCGGGGCTCGGGCAACCTGGGCGCCGTCGCGCCGGGTGTCGCCGAGGCGCTCGTGGCCACCGCGGCGGCGCTGAGCGTGGCCATTCCCGCCGTGTTCGCGTACAACATCTTCGCCGCGCGGCTGAATCGCTTTGAGGGCGAGCTGGAGGGCTTCGGCTCCGAGATCATCGCGCTGATGGCGCGCGAGGGGCGCGTCTAGGGTGCGCCGCCGCCGGCACGGGGAACGGACGCCGCTCAACGCGGACATCAACGTCGTCTCGCTGATTGACGTGATGATGCTCCTGCTCGTGATCTTCATGATCACCGCGCCGCTCATGCAGGGCGGCGTGGATGTGACGCTGCCCAAGACGACCTCCAAGTCGCTCGAACCCAAGGGCGGGCTCGTGGTGAGCGTCACGGCCGCCGGCCGCGTGTACGCCGACGACACGCCGATGTCGCTCACCGAGTTCAAGGCGTCGTTCAAGGCGCTGTCGTCGCGCGCGGGTCGCGAGGGCGTGTACGTGCGCGCCGACCAGGGCGCGCCGTACGGCATCGTCGCACAGGTGCTGGCCACCATCCAGCGGGCCGGCATCCAGAACGTCGGCCTCGTCACCGAACCGGAGTCGGTCCGGCCGTGAGGCGCGCCGCGAGCGCCAGCATGACAGGGCCGCTCGTAATGTCGGCGGTCCTGCATTTGGCAGCGCTCTCGATGTTCGTGATCTCCCGCGCGGGGGGCGGCGTGGTGCTGCCGCCCATGTACCGCGTGGAGCTCATTGCCGCGCCGCCGGGCGCGCCGGCCATTGGCGAGGTCACCACCGCGCCGCCCGAGGCCACACCCGCCAAGACCCCGCCCAAGGCGATGCCGAAGCCCGCCGACGACGCGGTGAAGCTGAAGAAGCTGAACACGAAGGCCGATGCCAAGGCGTCGAAGGTCACGCCGGTCCCGTCGAAGTCGAACGCCACCACGGCGCCGCTGCCGCGCGCCGGTGGCGGGGCCGTGGGCGGGAGCGGCACCGACGTGGCCAATGTGCGCACCGAGGGAATCGAATTCCCGTTTCCGGGGTACCTGCAGAACATCGTCCGGCAGATCCGGCTGAACTTCTCGCCCTCCGACAAGAGTGTCCGGTCGGCCGAGGTCTTCTTTCTGGTCCGTCGCGACGGTGCGGTGAGCGGGTTCCGGTTCCTGCAGCGCAGCGGCTCGTATGCGTTCGACCTCGAGTGCCAGGGCGCCGTCGAGGCGGCGGCCGCCTCCAAGGCCTTCGGGCCGCTCCCCACCGGGTTCTTTGACGATGTGCTCCCGGTGATCTTCCGATTCGACCCGAAAACCCTGAGATGAACATCCGCTGGCTTGCCGTTCCCTGCCTCTGCCTCTGCCTGCCCGTAACCAGCCTTCGCTCGCAGGACACCATTCCGGTGGGCGTTCGGATAGGTATCACCTACGATCCCGGCACCCGGCTCGGCGTCTTCATCACGTCGGTGTCGGGCACGGCCGGTGATTCCGTGCGCGTGATGCTCGCGCGCGACCTCGATTTCGGCGACCGCGTGACGGTGGTGAACGCCGAGGCCGGGCCGCCGCCCGCGGGCGTGCTCAACTACGACCTGTACGCCAAGCTCGCCGCGCGCGCCATCGTGCAGGCGTCGGTGACGCCGCAGGGTTCGCTGCACGTGGCGGTGCACGACGTCGTCGCCCGGCGGGTGCTCAACGTGGGCGACTTTCCGTTCGCCGGGGCGCCGCCGCTTTCCGCCGCGTGGCGGCAGGCCGTGCATCGCGCGGCCGATGAAGTGGAGCGTTGGATCACGGGCACGCCCGGCATTTCGGCCACGCGCATCGCCTATGCCCGCAACTCGCAGCTCTGGCTGGTGGACGCCGACGGCGCTGTCGCCCAGCCGGTGGGCGTGGGCGGGGTGGCGTTGTCTCCCGCCTGGCACCCTACGGCGCGGTATCTCGCCTACATGAGCCTGGCGGACGACGGCACGCACATCTGGGTGCGCGATCTCGCCAGCGGGCAGGGGCGGCGGGTCTCCGACCGGGGCGGCTCCAACATCACGCCGGCCTTCTCCCCCGACGGCAGCACGCTGGTGTATTCGTCGGGCGACGACGACACCGACCTGTACGCGGTCTCGGCGTTTGGCGGGGGCAGCCCGCGCCGCGTGACGGTCGGGCGCGGCACGGCCACCTCGTCGCCGAGCTTCAGCCCGGACGGCCGCAAGATCGCCTATACGTCAGGTCGACTGGGTCACGCGGAAGTGTATATTACCGATGCGGATGGCACCAACGCGGAGCTGCTCACGGCGAACAGTTCGGACGACGATCAGCAGCAGTATCGATCGAACCCGGCCTGGTCGCCCGATGGGCGTTCCGTGGCGTACCAGTCGCAAGAGGGCGCGCAGTATCAGGTGATGATCATCAGCGTGCGCGATCGCAAGGTGCGGCAACTCACCGGCGACGCGCGCAATGAGGATCCGTCGTGGGCGCCGGATGGCCGGCACCTGGTGTTCACGTCCACCCGTTCGGGCGCCAAGCAGCTGTGGGTGCTCGATGTTGAATCCGGCCGCACGCGGCAGCTCACGCGTGGCGCCGGCGTGTCGCGAATGCCTGCGTGGTCGCCCCGACTGGATCAACCGTAAGTCTTCCCCGAACGACCCCCACTGGAGAGCTCGTCATGCAACCGCTTCGCTCCTTTGCCTTCGCCGTCCTCGCGCTGTCGGCCCTCACGACCACCGCCTGCAAGAAGAAGCCGGTCGTGGCGCCGGTGCCCGCCCCGGTCGTGAAGCCGTTCAACCAGGATTCCGCGAACGCCGCCGAAGCCGCCAAGCGCGCCGCCGCCGACGCGGCCGCCAAGGCCGCCGCGGAGCGCGCGGCCCGCGAGGCCGCGGAGAAGTCCGCCGCCGCCGTGGCCGCGGCGCGCGCCGGGTTTGCCGTGCCGGTGTACTTCGACTACGACAAGTCGGTGATTCGCGACGACCAGAAGGCGACGCTCGAGGCCAAGCTGCCGATCTTCCAGGCCAATGCCGACCTGCGCATTCGCGTGGCCGGCAACACCGACAATCGCGGCTCGGACGAATACAACCTGGCGCTCGGCCAGCGCCGCGCCGCCGAAGTGAAGCGCTACCTCGTCTCGCGCGGCATTGATGCCGGCCGCATTGACGTCGTCAGCTTCGGCGAGGAGCGTCCGGCCGCGTCGGGGGACAACGAGGATTCGTGGGCGAAGAACCGGCGCGATGAGTTCGAGATCATCGCGGGGGCCAACCCGTTCAAGCTGCCCAACAAGTGACCGCTCGTTTTTCGCGACTGTTGATCGCTCCGGCCGCCGTCCTGGCGGCCGGGGCGTGCTTTGCCACGCGCAGTGACGTGCGCCTGCTGCAGGACGACATCGGCCGCCTGCAGGCGTCGGCGGCCCGCGCCGCCCACGCCGACACGCTGCAGTCGCAGCAGCTGCAGCAGATCGTGCGCGCCCTCGGCGCGGTCTCCGATTCGCTGCGCCTCGCCACGGTGTCGCTGCAGCGGTTCCAGGGCGACGTCGCCATGTCCATGCATGGCGTCGAGTCGCAGCTGCTCACCATCCAGGAACTGACGGGCCAGAGCCGCAAGCAGCTCGACGCGATGCGCGCGCAGATCGAGGCGCGGGCCAGCGACGCGTCGGTGTCCGTGGCGCTTCCCGGCGCGGCGGTCATGCCCGGCGCCGCGCCGGCCGGCGGACAGGCGGCACCCGGCCCCTACCAGCTGATGGAACTCGGCACGCAGCAGCTCAAGAAGGGCGCCGCGTCGGCCGCGCGTGCCGCGCTCAGCGACCTCATTGCACAGTTCCCCGGCTCCGACCTGGTGCCCGAGGCGCAGTACAAGATTGCCGAGTCGTTCACGTCGGCGGGCAGCGCGGTCGAGGCCGATTCCGTGTATGCGCTGGTCGCGGAGCGGTATCCCGCGTCCGAGTACGCCCCCAACGCCATCTACAAGCGCGCCCTCGCGCTGAAGGTGGCGGGGCAGACGCGGCAGGCGCGCACGCTGCTGCAGCAGGTTCTGGACAAGTATCCCAAGTCGGATGCGGCGATCCTCGCTGCCTCGCTCATTCGGGACCTGAAGTAGCCCGGGGCCCGACGTGGCGGAGCCGAAGCGCGAAGAACAGTCGGAGATGCCGTTCCTCGATCACCTCGAGGAACTGCGGTGGCGGCTCATCTGGAGCGGCGCGTCGCTGCTGATCGCGTTCGCGGTGGCCTTCACGGTCGTCAGCAACTACGACATCATCGGCATCATCGCCTTCCCCGCGAAGGATTTCCTGCACGGCCAGAAGCTCATCTACACGCACCCGGCGGACCCGTTCACCATCCTGATGAACGTCTCGTTCGGGCTGGGCATCGTGCTGGCGAGCCCGGTCATCATCTACCAGGTCTGGTCGTTCCTCTCGCCGGCGCTGCACCCGCACGAAAAGCGGGTCATCGTCCCGGTGCTGATCGGCGCGGTGGGGCTGTTCCTGATCGGCTGCACGCTGTCGGTGCTGTGGGTGCTGCCCATCACGCTCGAGCTGCTCGGCAGCATCAACACCGCGTCGCTGCAGCAGTTCGTGACGGCGTCGGAGTACTTCTCGTTTGCCGTGGCACTGACGCTCGCGTTCGGCGCGGTGTTCGAGCTGCCCATCCTGATTCTCGCGCTCACCGCGCTCGGGCTGGTGACGCCGCGGCTGCTCGCCAAATATCGCCGGCACTCGTTCGTCGGGATGCTCATCCTGTCGGCGGTCATCACGCCGGGCGACCTGATCATCTCCACGCTGATGCTCTTCATCCCGCTGTACGGGCTGTACGAGCTGAGCATCATCCTGTCGTGGATCGTGTTCCGGGCCAAGCTGAAGAAGGCCAAGCGCGAGGAAGAGGCGGAGCGCATCGCGGCCGCGTCGGATCGCTGATGCGCCGCGCCTGGCGGTGCGCGGCCTGCGCCGTGGCGCTTCTCGCCCTCTGGGCGGTGCCGGCGGCCGCGCAGCTGCCCACCGGCGGTCGGGGGCGGACCGTCCAGCAGCCGCAGTCGCGCGCCCCGCGGAGCCCGGCGGACACCGTCAAGAAGGACACGGTGCTGGTGCACTGGGCCGCGCCCGACTCGGTGGCCACCGCCCTGATGAACCGCAAGGGATACCAGGTGGTGCGGTACCAGGCCGACTTCGTGATGTTCGGCGCCGTGGACCGCGCCATCACGCTCATCGGGCGACCCAAGGAGCGCGCGGTCGTCGAGCGTGACGAGACGCTGCTCGTTGCCGACACCATCATCTACAACGACTCCACCAAGACGTCGAACTCGCGCGGCCCCGACATCGTCATCCGCGAGAAGGGACGCGACGACGTGAACGCCAGCGGCCACATGGAGTACGACGTCACGGCCAAGCAGGGCAAGGCCACCAACATCCGCACGGTGGAGAACAGCGGCGATCGTTGGGTCGTCACGGCGCACGTGGGCGGTTTTGCCGGCGACACGGCCTCGGGTGGCGCCACGTACGGCCGCGACGGCACCATCACGAGCTGTGAGGATTCGCTGCCGCACTACCACTTCATGGCGAAGCAGATCAAGTACATCAGCAAGAACGTGATGGTGGCGCGACCCGCCATCCTGTACATCCAGGGCGTGCCGGTGATGTACCTGCCGTTCGTCTTCCAGGACATCCGGTCGGGGCGCCGCAGCGGCATCCTGACGCCGCGCTTCGGCTTCGCCGAGTTCGTGCGCAACAGCCCGTCGTACCGCCGCACGGTCGAGGACCTCGGCTACTACTTCGCGCTGGGCGACTACACCGACGTGGCCGTGTCCATGGACTGGCGGTCGTCGGCGCGCGCCACGCCGCAGGATCCCGGCTGGGTGCGCTTCAACTCGCAGTTCCGGTATCGCTGGCTCGACCGCTTCATGCAGGGCGGCATTGCCGTGTCGCAGCACATGCTGAGCACGGGGGTCAGCAACACGCAGCTGTCGTGGAACCACTCGCAGGATTTCTCCACGACGTCGCGCCTCGCCCTGTCGGCCAACTACGTCACGAGCACCATGGTGCAGCGGCAGACGGCCCTCAACCCGGTGACGGCGCTGGCGACCATCACGTCGCAGCTGAACTACTCCCGCTCGGTCGGCCCCTTCTCGACGTCCATCGGCGGCACGCGGCGGCAGTATCCGGGGCGCCTGCAGGTGGACCAGGACTTTCCGAGCGTCAACGTGAGCTCCAAGGCCATTGCCATCGGCAAGCACGCCGACTGGACGCCGACCTTCAGCTACGCGAGCTCCAACAGCAAGCACCTCGATGCGCAGGGCGACTTCAAGTACTTCTTCTACGAGAAGAACGGCCTGCTGGACTCCCTGAAGACAGACCGCAACACCTCCTCGACCACCTCGGCCTTCAACTCGCCGTTCAAGATCGGGTCGTTCAACCTGCCGCTCAGCTTCAACTTCTCCGACCGGCTGAACGACTTTCCCGAGGTGCGCATCATCCGCGACCCGGCCGACACGAGCAAGCGTGAGACGCGAGTCTACCGGCGGACCTTCCTCACGTCGGTGGACTGGCGCACCGCGGTCACGCTGCCGACGCTCCTGCACGGGTCGTGGAACGTCGTGCCCTCGGTGTCGTTCGAAAACGTGGATCCCTCGGGCTTCTGGGTGCGCTCGGAGCGCTCGGGCGGCAACTTCGTGTCGCAATCCAAGCGCATGTCGTGGGGCGTGGGCGTGGCGCCGTCCGTCTTCGGGCTCACGCGCTGGGGCATCGGCCCGTTCGCGCGCTTCAGGCATACCCTGAACCCGACCCTTGGCTGGTCGTTCTCGCCCAAGGCGAGCGTCAGCGACGAGTTCCTGGCCGCGCTGGGCAAGACACCCGCCGACTACCTGGGCGCCCTGGCGCAGAACCGCGTGATGTTCGGCCTCAACCAGACGTTCGAGGGCAAGCTGCGCACCGCGGACAAGGACTCCACCGCGCAGGCCGACGCCAAGAAGGTGAAGCTGGTGTCGCTCTCGATGTCGCCGCTCGTGTGGGACTTCGAGAAGGCCAAGAAGACCAAGAGCGGCTTCGCGACGGACCGCGTGACGTTCAACGTCAACTCGGGCCTGCTGCCGGGGTTCAACTTCGACGTCGGCTACTCGCTCTTCCAGGGCTCGGTGCTCAGCGACACGGCCAAGTTCGATCCGTACCGCGAGACCATGGGCGCGAGCATGACGCTCACCGGCCAATCCGCGGTCTTCCGGTGGATCGGCCGCGTGCTCGGCGGCCAGGTGCCGGACGAGAAGCCCGTGCCGGGCGCGCCCGGGCAGGAAGGGAACGCGCAGGGCGCCATGGCGGGCAGCGGCTTTGCCGGCACGCAGCAGGTGGCCGGCACCGCCATGCGCCAGCAGATGCAGGTGGTGGACGCGGGGCGCGGCTTCCAGGCCAGCATCACGTTCAGCGCCAACCGCCAGCGTCCGCCCACGGAGGGCAGTCGCGTGGTGCAGTATGACCCCACCGCGCAGTGCGAACCGCTGAAGGGCAACCCGCTGCAGTACGACGACTGCGTGCGCGCCGCGCAGGCCGCGCCGCCCGTGGACTACACCAAGTACTCGGCTACCACGGCGGGCGGCTCGTTCTTCGTGGTGCCGCCGCAGACGAGCGTCAACTGGCGCACCAGCTTCGACCTCACGCCCAAGTGGTCGGCGCAGTGGAGCACCAGCTACGACGTGGTGCGCCACGAGTTTGCCAGCCACCAGGTGACGCTGCAGCGCGACCTGCACGACTGGCGCGCCATGTTCGGCTTCACGCAGGCGCCCAACGGCAACTTCGCGTTCACGTTCTACGTCTCGCTGAAGGCCGAGCCGGACCTCAAGTTCAACTACGATCGCACCAGCTACAAGTCGCAGTTCCTCCCACCGATCTGACCCCAGTGCAGACTCTCGAGATTGACGGCAACTCGCTCACCATCGCCGACGTGCACGACGTCGCCGTGGGTCGCCGCGCGGTGACACTCTCCGCGAAGGCCCGCGCGCGGATGCTGGCGACGCGCGCCGTCGTGGCCGGCATCGTCGAGCGCAACGAAGTCGTGTACGGCGTCACCACCGGCTTCGGCAAGCTCTCCAACATCACCATCCCGCCCGAGGGACTCGCGCAGCTGCAGGTGAACCTCGTGCGCAGCCACGCCGCCGGCGTGGGGCCCGAGCTGCCGGAGCGCGAGGTGCGCGCCATGATGCTGCTGCGCGCCAACGTCATCGCCAAGGGCTTCTCGGGAGCGCGGCCCGACCTGCCCGAGCTCATCTGCGCCATGCTGTCGGCCGGTCTCTGGCCCGTGGTGCGCGAGCAGGGCTCGGTGGGAGCCAGCGGCGACCTGGCCCCGCTCGCCGCGCTGGCGCTGACGCTCATCGGCGAGGGCGAGTTGAACGCGCCCAACGGCCAGCGCCTCCCGGCGGGGCAGGCGCTCCAGCTCGCGGGACTCAGGCCCGTGACGCTCGCGCCCAAGGAAGGCATCACGCTCATCAACGGCACGCAGACGCACACGGGCATCGCCGCGCTCGCGGTGATTGACGCGCGCAACATCTGGGAGACGGCGCACGCCGCCGGCGCCATGTCGCTCGAGGCGCTGATGGGCACGCCGGTGGCGTTTGACGCGCGCATTCACGACGCGCGCGGCCAGGAGGGGCAGAAGGTGAGCGCCGCGCGCCTGCGCGCGCTCCTCGCCGACAGCAAGATCCGCGAGTCGCACCGCGACCACGACCCGCGCGTGCAGGACGCGTACGCCCTGCGCTGCATGCCGCAGGTGCACGGCCCGGTGCACGACGCCATCGTCTTCGCCGAGGGGCTCATTGGCCGCGAGCTCAACGCCGCCACCGACAACCCGCTGGTGTTCGACAACGGCGAGATGCTCAGCGGCGGCAACTTCCACGGGCAGGCCGTGGCCATGGCGCTCGACGTGCTCGCGATCGCCATGACCAACCTGGCGACCATCGCCGAACGCCGCATTGACCGCGTGGTGCACCCCGACCTCAACGAGGGGCTGCCGCCCTTCCTCACGACGACGGCGGGCATCAGCAGCGGCTTCATGATGGCGCAGGTCACCGCCGCGTCGCTCGCGAGCGAGTGCAAGGTGCTGTCGCATCCGGCCAGCGTGGACACCATTCCCACCGACGGCAGCAAGGAAGACGTGGTGCCCATGGCCATGGGCGCGGCGTGGAAGCTGCGCCGCATCATCGGCAACCTGCAGCACATCCTGGCCATCGAGCTGATGTGCGGCGCGCAGGGCATTGACTACCGGCGCCCGCTCACCGGCGGCCGCGGCGTCGAGGTGGCGTATGCGGCCACGCGCCGCCACGTCGCGCCGCTCGTCGAGGATCGCGTGCTCTCCCCCGACATCATCGCCCTCGCCGGCGCCGTGGCGCGGGGCGAGTTCGTCATACCGTAAGGAGCATTCCGCATGACCGCGACCGCCCACGAGATCCGCGCGCCGCGCGGCACCACGCTCTCCTGCAAGGGCTGGCAGCAGGAAGCCGCGCTCCGGATGCTGATGAACAACCTCGACCCCGATGTCGCCGAGCGCCCCGACGACCTCGTGGTGTACGGCGGCACCGGCAAGGCGGCCCGCAACTGGGAGTGCTTCGAGGCCATCGTGAGGGCGCTGCGCGCGCTCGAGAACGACGAGACCCTGCTGGTGCAGAGCGGCAAGCCGGTGGCCGTCTTCCGCACCCACGCCCACGCGCCCCGCGTGCTGATTGCCAACAGCAACCTCGTGGGCCGCTTTGCCAACTGGGACTACTTCCGCGAGCTCGAGAAGCAGGGGCTCATCATGTACGGCCAGATGACGGCCGGTTCGTGGATCTACATCGGCTCGCAGGGCATCGTGCAGGGGACGTACGAGACGTTCGGCGCGCTGGCCCGCAAGCACTTCGACGGCACACTGGCCGGCAAGTTCGTCCTCACCGCCGGGCTCGGCGGCATGGGCGGCGCGCAGCCGCTGGCCGCCACCATGAACGACGCGGCCTTCCTGGGTGTCGAGGTGGATCCGGCGCGCATCGAGAAGCGCCTGGCCACGGGCTACTGCGACAAGATGACCTCCAGCCTCGACGAGGCGCTGGCGTGGGTGCGTGAGGCGCAGGCCGCCCGGCGCGGCCTGTCGGTGGGGCTCGTGGGCAACGCCGCCGACGTGCTGCCCGAGCTGGTGCGCCGCGGCGTCACGCCCGACGTCGTCACCGACCAGACGAGCGCGCACGACATGCTCACCGGCTACGTGCCCAATGGCATGACGCTCGCGGCCGCCGCGGTGATGCGCGCCGCCAACCCCACCGAGTACGTGAAGTGGGCCACGGCGAGCGTGGTGGAGCACGTACGCGCCATGCGCGCCATGCAGGACCGGGGCGCCATCGCGTTCGACTACGGCAACAACATCCGCACGGTGGCGCTCGACGCCGGAGTCACCGACGCCTTCCGCATTCCCGGCTTCGTGCCCGAGTACATCCGGCCGCTCTTCTGCGAGGGCAAGGGGCCGTTCCGCTGGGCCGCGCTGTCAGGTGATCCGGCCGACATCGCGCGCACCGACGAGCTGGTGCTCGAGCTCTTTCCGCACGACCAGCACCTCAGGCGCTGGATCACGATGGCCCGCGAACGCATCCACTTCCAGGGCCTCCCCGCGCGCATCTGCTGGCTGGGGCAGGGGGACCGCGCGAAGTTCGGCGTCGCCATCAACGACCTCGTCGCGAAGGGCGAGCTGAAGGCGCCCATCGTCATCGGCCGCGACCACCTCGACACCGGCTCCGTGGCGTCGCCGTTCCGCGAGACCGAGGGCATGAAGGACGGCTCCGACGCCATTGCCGACTGGGCCATCCTCAATGCGCTGGTCAACGTGGCGAGCGGCGCCAGCTGGGTCTCGTTCCACCACGGCGGCGGCGTGGGCATTGGCAACTCGCTGCACGCGGGGCAGGTGATCGTCGCCGACGGCACGCCCGAGATGCGCCTGCGCCTCGAGCGCGTGCTCACCAACGACCCCGGCATGGGCGTCGCGCGCCACGCCGACGCCGGCTACGAGACCGCCGTCGAGACGGCGCACGCGCAGGGCCTCAAGCTGCCGATGATCGGCTGAGTTCACCTTCTACCGCGAAGGGCGAAGGGCGACCTTCTACCGCGAAGGACGAAGGGCGCGAAGGGACTGCGCTCCCGCGGGGGATCGGGAAACTGCATACCACGGATGACACGGAATCGGTTCACGGAGCAACACGGATACTGCAAGTGCAACCGCCATTCAAAGGGGGCTCGGGGGACAGCACTGTCCGCCGAGCCCCCTTTGAATTGCAGTTGTTTGATCCGTGTCCATCCGTGAACCAATTCCGCGTAATCCGTGGTATGACGTTTGCCCAGCCGTTTCCCAACGCCCCTTCTTCGCGCCCCTTCGCGCCCTTCGCCCTTCGCCCTTCGCGGTAGAAGTAAGCGATCCCCCCGTACGCTAGATTTCGCTGACGATGCTCAGCCACAAGTACAAGCCATGGCACCTGATCCCCTTCGCGTGGAAGTACGCGCGGCTCCGCCTCACGCGGCGCCCGGTGCTCGTCCACTTCGAAGTCACCATGCGCTGCAACGCCGGGTGCTCGTTCTGCGACTACTGGAAGACGCCGGCGGAGGAGAAGGCGCGTGAGCTGAAGTCGTTTGTTGACGCCGCCCGCGCCTTTGACCCCATGATGATCACGTTCACCGGCGGCGAGCCCACGCTGCGCCGCGACCTCGAGCAGGTCATCGCCGGCATCAGTGACGTGGTGCCGTATTGCTACATGACCATGATCACCCACGGCGGCATGCTGGGCATTGATCGCGCGCAGGCGCTCTGGGACGCCGGCCTCGACCAGTTCAGCATCTCGCTGGACTACCTCGACGAGCGGCACGACGACGCGCGCCAGATCCCGGGGCTCACGGCCAGGATCCTGGACACCGTCCCGCAGATGGTCGCCCGCGGCATGAACGTCCGCTTCAACACGGTCATCAAGGACGACAACCTCGAGGACATCGTCCCGATCGTGCGCCACGCCGAGTCCATTGGCGCCGGCGTGAACCTGTCGGTCTACACCGACTTCAAGAACGGCAGCACCGAGCACCTCATTCGCGAGGCGCAGTTTGCGCGGGTGCAGGCGCTCGTGGATGAGCTGCTGGCGTTCAAGCGCCGCCGGCGCGGCGTCATCACCAACTCCGACTGGTACCTGCAGCAGCTCCCGCGCTACCTGCGCAACGACATGGGCGAACCCTGTCGCTCCGGCGAGACGACCATCCACATCGATCCGCTGGGCATGGTGCGTCGCTGCCCGGACTTCCCGGCCGACACGCACTGGAAGGAGTACGACGGCTACGCGCCCATCCAATGCAACGCCTGCTACTACGCCTGCCGCGGCGAGGCCCAGGCGCCCCTCACGCTGTCGCGCTTCCAGGACCTGCTCGCGTAGCTTTTCGCGCTGTCACTGGATCTGGAAACTGCATACCACGGATCACACGGAATTGGTGCACGGATTTGCACGGATACGGCAACCACAATTCAAAGGGGGTTCGGGCGAGAGTTCTGTCCCCCGAGCCCCCTCAAGTTGCCGTTGCCGTATCCGTGTGCATCCGTGAACCAATTCCGTGAAATCCGTGGTAAGCAGTTGCAGTAAAGGCCGAGAAAAAGCAGCAGCATCGGCAGCCACCCCGGGCAGTGTGTAGATTTGGCCCAATGTCCGTCCTCTTCGACAACGCCTCGCAGGTCGTCACCGCCGCCGGCGCGCCCCGCGCGCGGCGCGGCGCGGAGATGCAGGCGCTCGAGATCCTCACCGGCGCCGCCGTGGTCACCGACGGCGACCGCATTGTCGCCGTGGGGCCGCGCGACGTGCTGCATGCCGCGCACCCAGGCGCCGAGGTCGTGGAGTGCGGCGGCCGCGTGCTCACGCCGGGCCTCGTGGATTCGCACACGCACGGCATCTTCGGCAAGCCGCGCCACGAGGAGCAGGAACTGCGCGCCGCGGGCGTCGGCTACATGGAGATCGCCCGGCGGGGCGGGGGCATCCACAGCTCCGTGCGCGACCTGCGCACGCGCTCCGAGGACGACCTTTTCACGCTCGCGCTGCCGCGCCTGATGCGGCTCGCGCGACACGGCACCACCACCGTCGAGGTGAAGTCGGGGTACGGACTCTCGCTCGACGATGAGCTGAAGTCGCTGCGGGTCATCCGCCGCCTGCAGGAGGCGCTCCCGCTGCGCCTCGTGCCGACCTTCCTGGGCGCGCACGAAATCCCGCTCGAGTACCGCGCCGCGCCGCGCACGCGCGACGAATACGTCGCGCTGATCATTGACGAGATGCTCCCGCGCGTCGCCCACGAGCAACTCGCCGTCTTCGCCGACGTCTTCTGCGAGCCGGGCGTCTACACGCCCGACGAGACGCGCCGCATCCTCGGCGCCGCGCGGCAGCACGGACTGCAGCTCAAGCTGCACGCGGACGAACTCGAGACCTCCGGCGCCGCCGAACTCGCGGCCGAGTTGTCGGCCACCAGCGCCGATCACCTGGCGGCCATCTCCGACGCGGGCATCGCGGCGCTCGCGCAGGCCGGCACCGTCGCCACGCTCCTGCCCGGCACCATGCTCTTCCTCGGCCGGCCCCGGCAGGCGCCCGCCCGCGCCCTGCTCGATGCCGGCGCCGCCGTGGCGCTCGCCTCGGACTTCAATCCGGGCACCTCGCCGACCGTCAACTTCCCCCTCGTCCTCACGCTGGCCGTCAGCCAGCTCCGGATGAGCGTCAGCGAGGCCATGCTCGCCGCCACCGTCAACGGGGCCGCCGCCGTGGGGCTCGCCGCCGAGACGGGACAGCTCGCCCCCGGCTTTTCCGCCGATCTGGCCCTGTTTGACATCGGCGACATCCGCGAGCTCCCGTACTGGTACGGCGACCAGCGCTGTCACGCCACGTGGGTGCGGGGCGTGCCCGCCGTCATCCCCGGATAGGCCCCCCAAAAGGCCGCTCCGCCCGGGGGGCCGGAATACCGCCGGACCCCCGTTGTCATCCTCCCCTCCCGGGGCGTACTTTTCCGGTTCAGGCGGCGCTCCGCATCTAAGGTTGTACCCAGTCCGGTTTTCCCGTATCCCATGGCCGATCTCGCCAAGCTGAAGAAAAAGGCAGCTGAGTTCGAGGCTTCCAAGAAGCTCGACAAGGCCATTGCCACGTACCGCGAGATCCTCGACCTCTACGACACGGGGGACGAGGGTGAGATTGACGTGGCGCTGTATAACCGCGTCGGCGATCTCCTCATGCGGCAGGGCGACACCGCCGAGGCGGTGACGTTGTACGAGCGCGCCGTGGACCTGTACGCCGAGGGCGGCTTCTTCAACAACGCCATCGCGCTGTGCAACAAGGTCCTGCGCACGTCGCCGGGACGCGCCTCGGTCTACTACAAGCTCGGCAAGATCTCCGCGGCCAAGGGCTTCAAGGGCGACGCCAAGCAGAACTTCCTCGAGTACGCCGACCGCATGCAGCAGGCCGGCCAGAAGAACGAGGCGTTCCGCGCGCTCAAGGAGTTCGCCGATCTCTGCGGCGACCAGGACGACATCCGCCTGATGCTCGCCGACCAGCTGCTGAAGGCCGACCGCAAGGCCGAGGCCCTCGAGCAGCTGTCCATCCTGCACGAGCGCTTCTCCGCCAGCGGCGAGAACGCCGAGGCGGAGTCCACGCTCGAGCGGATGCGCGCCATTGATCCGGCCGTCGAGGTGCACGCGGCGCGCAAGTCGAAGGAGGTCAAGGCCGCCGACGACCTGATCTTCATTGACCTCGACGCGCCGACGCCCAAGAAGCCGCGTCTCTCGGTCGTCGTGCCCCCGGTCGAGGCGCCCAAGGCGGCGCCCCTCGTGCCGGAGCCCGCCCCCGCGCCGGTCATCGAGACCATCGCGCTCGACGGCATCGAAGCCACCTCGCTCGACACCACGCCGCCGTCGGCCCGCCGCGAGACGGGCTCGATGCTCGGCCTCGAGACGACCTCGCTCGTGCCCGACGCGGCCGACGAAGCCGCGCCGATGACCGCCGGCGAGTTCGCGGCACTCGACCTGTCGGGTGTCACCGAAGTGCAGGCGCCGGTGCGGGCAGCCGCGAGCGACCTCGCGCTGCCGGGCGAGCTGCCGCTCATTGACATGTCGGCGGGCGTGGAGCTGCCGCTCCTCGATGCGTCGGCGGCCGGCGACCTGCCGCTGCTCGACATGTCGTCCGCCACCGGCGACCTGCCGCTGCTCGACACGACGCCGTCGGCGGGCGACGACCTTGGCCTTATTGACCTCGTCGAGGAGCCGGCCGCGCCGGGCGCCGGGGCCGACATGGACCTGCCGATGCTCGACGTCGAGGAGCCGGGGGCGCACGCCGCGCCGTCGCCGGTCGCGCCGCCCGAGGAGATCGGCTTCATCAACCTCGACACCGCAGCGGCCGAGGCGCCCGCCCCGCAGGTGGACGAGCCGACGGACTTCGACGACGTGGATGTCGAGCTCGTGGAGGCGCAGGGACCGCCGGTGCGCCGCACGACGTCCATGGCCATCCCCATGCTCGCAGCGAGCGTGGAAGACCTGCGCGAGCAGGTGGCGCGTGAGCCCGAGAACTGGAAGTTGCGCCGCCAGCTCGCCGAGACGATGCTCGATGAGGGAAGCCGCGACGACGGCCTCGCGATGCTCGATGAGGCGATGACCGGCTTCGAGAAGGCGGGACAGCTGCACGAGGCGCGCTCCGTCGCCGAAGAGCTGGTGCGCCTCAACCCCGCGTCGGTGCGGCATCACCAGAAGCGCGTCGAGTTCGCCTTCCGCGCCGATGACCGCGTCGGGCTCGCGCAGGCCTACCTCGACCTGGCCAACGCGCTCTTCCGCGAGGGGCACGCCGACAAGGCCAAGACCGTGTACCAGCGCGTGCTCGAGATCTCGCCCGACGACGTGCACGCGATGGCCGCGCTCGAGTCGCTGGCATCGTCCACGCCGGCCGCCACCGAGGCGGCCGTCGAGAAGAAGGCGCCCGCACCGCCCGCCGCCGGTCGCCGCTACACGGGAATGATCAACGCCATTCCCGAGGAGCCGGCGCCCGTGGCCGCCTCCGCGGCCGGCGGCGACGACGACTTCGTCTCGCTCGGCGACTGGCTGCGCGAGGACGAGGGTCCCAAGAGCACGCGCATGGTGGTGGACGAGCAGGAGCCCACCGGCGACGAGAATGCCGACTTCCAGGACATGCTCCGCAAGTTCAAGGCGGGCGTGGCCCAGAACGTCGAGGAAGAAGACCACGAGTCGCACTACGACCTGGGCGTCGCGTACAAGGAGATGGGCCTGACCGACGAGGCCATCGCCGAGTTCCAGAAGGCGCTGCGCGGCACCGCCAAGCGCGTACGCACGTACGAGGCCCTCGGCCAGTGCTTCCTCGAGAAGGGGCAGCTGCCCGTGGCCTTCACCATCCTGCAGCGCGCCATGCACGAACCGGGCATCGGCGACGACCAGCTGGTCGGCGTGCTCTACCTGCTGGGCTACATCTCCGAGAGCCTCAAGAAGCCCCTGGAAGCCAAGAGCTTCTACGAGCGCGTCTTTGCCGTGGACATCCAGTTCCGCGACATCGGCGAACGGCTCAACGCCGTCGAGGGCGCCCGCGCGTGAGCGCCCTCCCGCGCACCAGCCCCATGCCCCTGGCGTCGGCGCTCCTCGAGATCCAGGCGCCCGTGCGCGCGCGGCTCGACCTCGTGCCCGACGAGATGTGGCGCGTCGTCCGCGCCGATGCGCCCATCGTCGAGTCCGTGAATGCGCACCTCACCGGCATGAAGGGCAAGATGTTCCGCCCCACCGTGCTGCTGCTCGCCTCCGCGCTCGACGACCGCCCCGACGAGCGCGCCGTCACCATGGCCGCCGTGGTGGAGCTCATCCACCTGGCGAGCGTGGTGCACGACGACTCGGTGGACCACTCGCCGCTGCGCCGCGGCATGCCCACCATCAACGCGCTCTTCTCGCACCAGGTGGCGGTCATTGCCGGCGATTACCTGTACTCGCGGGCGCTGGCCGAACTGGTGAGCCTGGGCGACCTCGAGCCGCTGCGCGTCTTCACCGGGGCGTCCAACGCCATGACGCTCGGTGAACTGCGCCAGCTCGCGTCGTACGACGCGCTCGAGTTCACCGAGCGCGACTACTGGCTGCTGGTGCAGGCCAAGACCGCCGCGCTGCTCGGCGCCGCCTGTGAAGTCGGCGCGCTCTGCGGCGCCTCGCGGTATCGCCGCGAAATGGCGCGCTTCGGCACGCTGCTCGGCATGGCCTTCCAGGTGGCCGACGACCTGCTCGACTACACCGAGACCGAATCGGTGACCGGCAAGCCGAGCGGCCACGACCTCAAGGAGCACAAGGTCACGCTGCCGCTCATTGCGGCCATGCCGCACATGTCGCGCGCGCAAAAGCAGCGCGTCGAGGCGCTCTTTGCGGCGCCCGAGCCCACCGACGGCCAGATCAGCGACGTCGTGGCCATCGTGCACGAGTGCGGCGGCCTGGACTTCGCGCGCCGCAAGGGCGAGGAGTTTGCCGACGAAGCTGAGGCCGTGCTGGCCACCGTCCCGCCTTCCGATGCGCGGCATGCGCTCATCGAGGCGCTCGGCTACGTCATGGACCGGCGGTCCTGATGGCACCCAAGGGATCTTCCAAGCATCGGCCGGGGTTTCATGCGGCGGTGCTCGCCAGCGGGTTCATCGTCGGCGGGTTCATGACCCAGTTCGCCCGGATGTGGCTCCCCAGTGGGGCCGTCAAGGAGTTTCTTACCACCGGGGTCACGCCGGCCATTGGCCCCTTGCAGTTGAACCTGATCATATTGAACATTGGACTTGGACCCATCGCGCTCGACGTCTCGCTCCTGAGCCTCGTCGGGGTCCTCGTCGCCTATCTCATCGCGCGCTCGCTCTTCTAGGAGGCAGTATGTTTGGACTCGGCCCGGGCGAAATGCTGATGGCCCTGGTGGCAATCCTGTTGTTGTTCGGGGCCAAGCGCATCCCCGAAATCGCCGGCTCGTTCGGCAAGGGTATCAGGGAATTCAAGAAGAACATGAGCGACGTGCAAAAGGAGATCGAGGCGCCCGAGGCGCGGCCGGTGGACCGCCTGCCGTCGAACTCCGCGTCCGATCGCGTCGCGGCCGACCAGGATGAGCGGCCGGAGCCGAAGAAGCTGATCTAGGGCGGAGCGCGAGAGCGCGAGAACGCGAGAGCGCACGAACGCACGAACGCACGAACGCACGAACGCACGAACGCAAGAAAGTGGGGGGCGGCGATTTCTCGCTGCCCCCCACTCTCGCGTTCTCGCGTTCTCGCGCTC
>Ga0315271_10000319_pt1 | contig 25592 bp, 25 predicted proteins | sample C3_top_MG_FD_204664 | JGI IMG/M metagenome (GOLD analysis project Ga0315271, IMG submission 204664) | Sediment microbial communities from Yellowstone Lake, YNP, Wyoming, USA - C3_top | ecosystem: Environmental > Aquatic > Freshwater > Lake > Sediment | place: USA: Wyoming | collected 2017-08-01
GAGCGAACCTGCTGCTGATCATATCTTTCTTCGCGGCCTTGAGTGCCAATGCATCATCGGCTTCATCGACTGGGAGCGGCGCGTGCCGCAAACCGTGGTCATCGATGTGGAAATGCCCTGCGACTGCACGCGCGCGGCGCACAGCGATGAGGTGGCTGACACGGTCGACTACAAGTCGGTTGCCAAGCGCGTGCTGGGCTGGGTGGGTGAATCGCATTTTCAGCTGATCGAATCCCTGGCGCAGGGCCTGGCCATGCTGTTACTGGAAGAATTTTCACTAGCCTGGATCCGCGTGCGCATCAACAAACCCGGTGCCATCCGTCATTCGCGCGATGTTGGAGTGTCGATCGAGCGCCGCCGCGCATGACCTGCGTCTATGTCGCCATCGGCGGCAATATTGATCCTGAAACACGCCTGCCACTGGCGGCGCGTGAGTTACGCCGGCGCTTTCCCGATGCGGAGTTTTCCAGTTGCTATCGCAATCCCGCCTTCGGCTTCGAGGGTGCCGATTTTTACAATGCGGCAGCAGGATTCCATACCACGCTGGAGGTTGAGGCTCTGCTGGCACAGCTGCAGGAGATTGAGGCACTGTGCGGTCGCGACCGTACCGAAGCCAAGTGGGCGCCGCGCGCCATGGATCTGGACCTGTTGCTGTACGGCGAGCGCCTCGCCAAGACCGCGCGCTATGAATTGCCGCGACCCGATCTGCTGCGGCGCAGCTATATGCTCGGGCCGCTGGCCGAGCTGGCGCCGCAGCTGCGTCACCCGCTGACCGCTCGCACCATGGCTGATCACTGGCAGGAACTCTCGCTGCAGCCGTATGCGCATGAGCGTTTGGCGCTGGATCTCAACGCCTAGGCGCGTTGCGGAGCAGCCCCAGGCCTACCAGCGCAGGCTTCGACCGCCGTCAACGGCGAGTATCTGCCCGGTGACAAACGGCGCTTCAGTGGCGAAAAACCGTACCGCACGCGCCACATCGGCGGGCGACCCGGTGCGCCCCAGCGGCGTGCGCGCGATGATTTCCTGTTGCAGTTCGGCTGCCAGGCCGGCTTCCGGCCACAGTACCGGCCCCGGCGCAATGCCGTTGACGCGCACCTCGGGCGCCAGCTCGCGCGCCAGGGCGCGGGTCAGATGCATGAGTGCCGCTTTGGCAGTGGAATACACCATGTAATCGGGTAGCGCACGCAGGCCGTGGATGTCAATAATATTGACGATCAGTCCGCCGCGGCGCTTGAGTTCAGGCGCTGCAGCCTGCGAAAGGAACAGCGGCGCCTGCAGATTGGTGCCCATGAGATCGTTCCACGCGGGTAGCGTCACGCTGCCAAAGGGCGTGGGATAAAAAGTCGAAGCATTGTTGACGAGCAGCTGCAGCCCCTGAAAGCGCGCCACGACCGCACTGACCAGCGGCGCCAGCGTGGTGATATCCAGCAGATCGGCGCCAAAAACGGCGGCGGAGCCGGGGCGCAGCGCTGCCAGTTCGGCGCACAGCGCTTCCGCTTCTTTGCCAGACCGATGACAATGGATCGCGACGTTCGCGCCGGCGCCATGCAAGACCCGCACGATTTCGGCGCCGATGCGGCGTGCGCCACCCGTGACCAGAGCGGTCTGGCCGGCGAGCGCACCCAAGGGTTTATCACTCATTGCGGAAGCTTATGACGGTACCGCCTGCAATCACAATCCCGCCGCTCGACGCCGCGCAGCGCGAGCAGCTTGCCGCCACCACGGCCGCCTTGCAGACCCTGATCGCGGTGCGCGGCGGCTGGCTGCCGTTTGACGAATACCTGCAGCAGGTGCTGTACGCGCCGGGGCTTGGCTATTACAGCGCCGGCGCTGCCAAGTTCGGTGCGGCTGGTGATTTTGTCACCGCACCCGAGATTTCGCCGCTGTTTGGCGCCTGCATCGCCCGCCAATGTGCGCCACTGCTGGTCGCCGGGGCTGAGGTGCTGGAGCTGGGCGCCGGGAGCGGTGCGCTGGCGGCAACCCTGCTGGCGTCGCTGGCGCGTCTCGAGGCACTGCCACAGCGTTACTACATCCTGGAAGTCAGCGCCGATCTGCGGGAGCGCCAACGCGCGCGAATCGCGACGCTGCCTGATGCTCTGCGCGCGCGCGTGCACTGGCTCGAGGCGCTGCCGGCCCGGCCGCTGCGCGGCGTGGTACTCGCCAACGAAGTGGCCGACGCCTTGCCGTTTCAGTGCTTTGCGGTCACGGCCGGCGAGGCTCGCGGTCGCGCTGGGCACGGCTATCTCGAACGCGGCGTTGCGGTGGGCGTCGGGGGCGCGCTGTGCTGGGAGCAACGTCCGGCCGGCGCCGCGTTGGCGCGTGAACTGCAGCGGCTGTCCGACTCGCTCGCCGAGCCCTTCGCGCCAGGGTTTCAATCCGAATTGTGTATGCGCCTCAACCCCTGGATCGCCGGTTTGTCGGCTGCGCTTGAATCAGGAATGATTCTGCTGTTCGACTACGGCCTGGGTCGCGGCGAGCTTTATCACCCGCAGCGCGACTCCGGCACGCTGCGTTGCCACTATCGCCACCGCGCACATGACGATCCATTCTTATATCCAGGACTTCAGGACATCAGCGCCTGGGTGGACTTCACCCGCCTGGCGGAAGCCGCGAGTGATGCCGGGCTCGAGGTGGCGGGTTACTGCACGCAGGCCGCGTTCCTGCTTGGCAGTGGCGTCGAGCTGGAACTGGCGGAGGCGCCCGATGCCGGGGCGCGCGCGCGGCTGGCGGCGCAGGCACGCGAGCTGCTGATGCCGGGCGAAATGGGCGAGACCTTCAAGGTCATGGCGCTGACGCGGGCAGTCGATGCCGCGCTCGCGGGCTTCACGCATCAGGACCTGCGGCGATTGCTGTAAGGCGCATTGCGCCTAGTCCAGGGCCGCCAGCCGCAGCTTGCGCAGACGCGCCGCAATCGCCGGCCCCGGCAACCCGCGCAGGTCGGCCGCCGTCAGGTGCACTGCAGCGGCTGCGCTCAGCGCAGCGCGCAGACGTGCACTCAGCGCCGTGACCAGCGGCGCTGGCACTGCCACGGATTGCGCGCGAATGGCGAACACCTGCAGCCACTGTTCAAAGCGCTCCGGGCGCCGGAAGGCGTCGCCCAGTTCATACAGCGTCAACAGCCACTCCGGATCAGCGAGTAACTGCTCGGGCGATCTGCCGCCACCCTGGACATGCCTGCCGAGTCGTGCGGCCAGCAAAGCCAGCTCGCGATATTCATTCGGTGCACGCAGCCGCGTGCACAGCGCGTCAATCTGCTCCGGGTGCAGATCGGCCAGCAGCGCGGCCCAGCGCACCGTAGTCGGGGCGCCGAGCCTGGCGGCCAGTGCCAGTGCGGCGAGGGCCGCGGCCGGGCCACCAGGCTTAGCCGCGCGTCGGGCCGCGGTATCGGCATTGAAGGCCGCAAAATCAAGCTGCGGCGCCAGTTCCGGCAGCACCACCGGCAGCGCGCCGCAGTCGGCCAATACTTCAAAAAAACGCGTCGGGCAGGGTTCGGCGAGCGCGCGTTCGAGTTCGCGCCACACGCGCTCGCTCACCAGCGCAGCGGCTTCGCCAGCGCTCACCATGCGGCTCATGAGCAGGCGTGTTTCCGGCGCGACCGTGAAGCCGAGCGCCGCGAAGCGGGCCGCAAAGCGCGCGGTACGCAGGATGCGCACCGGATCTTCGCTGAACGCCTCGGACACATGGCGCAGCAGCTGTGAGCGCAGATCAGCCTGGCCGCCATACGGGTCAATGAGCTGCCCATCGGCGCCACGCGCCATGGCGTTGATGGTCAGATCGCGCCGCCGCAGATCGTCGGCAAGTGAAACGGCGGGTGAAAACTCGGTGGTAAAGCCGCGATAGCCGGGCGCAACCTTGCGCTCGAGTCGCGCCAGCGCGTATTCCTCATGAGTTTCCGGATGCAGGAACACGGGGAAGTCGCGGCCAGCAGCTTGATAACCCTGGCGCAGCAATTCATCGGGCGTGGCGCCGACCACCACCCAGTCGCGCTCGCTCACCGGCCGCCCCAGCAGTTCATCACGGACGGCGCCGCCCACAAGGTAGACTTGCATGCGCACATGTTAACTGAAGCCCGTGGCCTGCACTTGCGGCGACTCGCCGGAGTATTGTTATTGATGAGTAGCTGGAGTCTGTCGGGATGCAGTGTCGGTTACCTGCTGCAGGCCGCACACGGGCAGTGGCAATTGCTGCGCGCCCGTCAGCCGATCGCGCGGCTCATTGCGGCGCCCGACACCGATGTGGAGTTGAAGCGTCGGCTGGAGCTGGTTCATGAGGTACGCGATTTCGCGACGCGCGAGCTCGCCTTGCCGGATAACCAGAGCTATCGCAGTTACAGCGCGCTGGGCCGGCCCTACGTGGTGTGGAATGTGGTGGCGGCCCCGGAATTCTCGATCGCGCCACTACGCTGGTGTTTCCCCATCAGCGGCTGCGTTGCTTATCGTGGCTATTTTCGCGAAGACAACGCGCGCCGCTTTGCGGCCAGGCTCGCGCAGCGCGGCAATGACACGCTGGTGGCCGGCGTCAGTGCCTATTCCACGCTGGGGCGCTTTGCTGACCCGCTGCTTGACACCATGCTGCGCTACGGCGATCTGGAACTCGTCGGTACCATCTTTCATGAACTCGCGCATCAGCTCGTCTATGTGAAGAATGACAGCGAATTCAATGAGGCATTTGCGATGAGTGTAGAACGTGCCGGCGTGGCTCGCTGGCTGGCGGCGCACAACCGGCACGGCGAGCTCGCCGGCTATCAGCAGCGCCAGGAGCAGCAGGCGCAGATAGTGCGACTACTGGGCGCGGGGCGTGCGCAGCTCGCCGAGCTGTATGGGCAAGCGCAGTTGCCGCCGCGCTCACCCGCTTTGCAGCAATCGATAGCCGCGCTACGCGCGCGCAAACAGGCCGTGATCGCCAGCACGACTGCCGCAGTGCGCGACTACGAACTGCAACAGAATTTACGCAGCGGTTACGGCGCCTGGCTCGACACGGGTCTCAACAACGCGCACCTGGCCTCGGTCGCAACCTACTTCGATTGCGTAGCGGGCTTCGAGCAACTCCTGGCCGAGCAGGGCGGCGACTTCAGGGCCTACTACGCGGCCGTGCGTGCGCTGGCTCATGGGCCAGCGGCCAGCAGGCGGGCCTGGTGCACCCGCCTGCCGCCGTAGACTCAGTTCACCTGTACTTCGACGCGCCGCACTTCCGGCACTGGTTGCTTCGGGATGACGACCTCGAGCACACCATTGGTATGGCGGGCCTTGATCTCATCCGCGCGTACCTTCTCGGGCAGGGTAAAGCGGCGCAGAAATGCGCCATCCGCGCGCTCGAGCCGCTCAAAGCCCTGGTGGTCGTCGCGCCGCTCGATATGGCGCTCGCCGCGAATCGTCAGCAGGCCGTCGTCAGCGGTGACATGAATGTCCTTGGCCTCGACACCGGGCAGATCGGCGCGCAGCGTGTAGCTATCGGGCTGTTCATGCACATCGACTGCGGGCGTCCAGGCGAAATCGCGCTGCAGCCGGTTCATCAGGGTCCAGGGTTCAAAATGCAGGGTAGTCATCGTTGCTCCTTCTCGAACTTCGAAGCCGCAGCACGCGGCGATGAAACAGATGTGTGGCCGGCGGCGTCGCTTTCAAGATCAATGTTGCAAGTGAACGCCTGTGCATAAGCTGTGCGATGAATGTGGAGCAGATGTGCGCCAGGCGGCGTTACCGGCTGGTACCACCTATTGATTTTGCCAAAGCCCGGAAAAGAGCGGGCCAGCGCCAAAATTTATTCAGGCCAGCACGGCCAGTAAATTCATAACATGTTGATTACTAAAGTTAAAAAAATCAACTGCTCAGGCCGGCATAATCTTGACCGGACCTCGCGCCATCATTAGTCTCACCCCTTTCCGGTAACTAGATCTTGTGGTGTCGGGGGGCAGGGTGAACTCCGGGCGTTGAGCCCATTTTTCGGGAGTTTCGCGCTGGACGCAGACAAGGGAGAGCTCTTAGAGATGAATTCCGTGGTGAAACTCGAACACAAAGATGTCAATGCCATTCCTTTTCAGGAGGCGTCGCTCGACATCTGGGATAAAAAATACCGCCTTACTGCCAAAGATGGCACGCCGATCGATAATTCGATGGATGACACCTTCAAGCGTGTGGCGCGTGCGCTCGCCGATGTTGAGCGGCCCGAGCTGCGCGAGCATTGGCATGAGCGTTTTCTGTGGGCGCTGCGCCAGGGCGCGATTCCGGCCGGGCGCGTGATCAGCAACGCTGGTGCGCTCGAGCATAAGCCAGCCACCTCGACCATCAATTGCACGGTTTCCGGCACCATCCGCGATTCGATGGACGACATCCTCGGCAAGGTCCACGAGGCTGGTTTGACGCTCAAGGCCGGTTGCGGCATCGGTTACGAATTTTCCACGCTCCGGCCGCGCGGTGCCTATGTCTCGGGCGCTGGCGCCTACACCTCTGGCCCGCTGTCGTTCATGGATATCTACGACAAGATGTGCTTCACCGTCTCGTCCGCCGGTGGGCGCCGCGGTGCGCAGATGGGCACCTTCGATGTCGGTCACCCCGATGCCATGGATTTCATCCGCGCCAAGCGTGAGGCCGGACGGCTCCGGCAGTTCAATCTGTCATTGCTGGTCACCGACGAATTCATGCAGGCGGTGAGCGAAAATAGCGACTGGCGCCTGGCGTTTCCCATCAGCCAGCGCGAAGTCGACGCCGAACACCCTGATCTCGCCGACACCGAGCTGTTCGTATGGCGTGAATGGCCAGTGCACGAGGGCTTCGTGGTCAATGAAGAGGGCCTGGTAGCCTGCCGCATTTACAAGAAAGTGCCGGCGCGCCGCATGTGGGACGTGATCATGTCCTCCACCTACGATTTTGCCGAACCCGGTTTTATCCTCATCGATCGCGTCAACGAGATGAACAACAACTGGTGGTGCGAAAACATTCGCGCCACCAACCCCTGTGGTGAACAGCCACTCCCGCCCTACGGCTCCTGCCTGCTCGGCTCCATCAATCTCACCCGCTTCGTGCGCGAACCCTTTACGCCGCAGGCGCGTTTTGACTGGGATGAATATCGCGAGGTAGTGCGCGTGTTCACGCGCGCGCTCGATAACGTGGTGGAGATCAACGGTCTGCCGCTGGCGCAGCAGCGCGACGAGATCATGCGCAAGCGTCGACACGGCATGGGTTTTCTGGGCCTGGGCTCGACCATTACGCTGCTGGGCATGAAATACGGTTCGAGCGAATCGGTGCAATTCACCGAGGCAGCGTCGCGCGAGATGGCGCTGGCCGGCTGGGAAGCGGCGCTCGAGCTGGCGCGCGAGAAAGGCCCGGCGCCGATCATGAACGAGGAATTCACGGTCAGCAAAGCAATGCTGCGCAAGCGCCCGGAGATGGCGCGCGATGGCTGGAAGCCGGGCGCAAAAATTCCCGGGCGTCTGCTGCATGCCCGCTACAGCCGCTATATGCAGCGCCTGGCCGGTGTGGCGCCGCAGCTGGTCGAACAGCTGGCGCAGGTGGGCGCGCGCTTCACGCATCACAGCTCGATCGCGCCCACCGGCACGATTTCACTGTCGCTCGCCAACAATGCCAGTAACGGCATCGAGCCTTCGTTTGCGCATCAGTATTTTCGCAATGTGATCCGCCCGGGGCGCAAGACCAAGGAAAAAATCGAAGTGCTTTCTTTCGAGTTGCTCGCCTACCGGGAGCTGGTCAACGCGCGTGCCATGCCAGCGGCCGGCAAGGGCGACAAGCCGGTCAGCGCGGCCGAGGCGCTGCCTGATTACTTCACGACCGCTGATGATGTGACGCCGCGCATGCACGTGGACATCCAGGCGGCCTCGCAGAAGTGGATCGACTCCTCGATCTCCAAGACCGCCAACGTGCCCACCGATTTTTCTTATGAAGAATTCAAGGGCATCTATCGCTATGCGTATGAGCAGGGCCTCAAAGGCTGCACCACTTTCCGCTTCAATCCGGAGGCCTTTCAGGGTGTGCTGGTCAAGGAAGATGATCTGAAGAACACCAAGTACGTGTTCACGCTCGAGGATGGCAGTGAAGTCGAGGTGCGCGGCGATGAGCAGATCGAATACGACGGTGAGCATCACAGCGCCGCCAATCTGTTCGACGCCCTGAAAGAAGGTTATTACGGAAAGTTTTGAGTAGTGAATATCCGCCCATGAATACCAGAATAGACAAGAAGATAATCAAGTACCGCGTCGCCAGGCCGATCGAGATCGACAAGGGTCTCGGCAAGGGCGTCAAAGATCCGGAGATGGCCACGCATCGCGATGGCCACATGGCCAAAGTCATTCGCATGACCGAGGAGGTGCAGCGTCCCGAGATGCTGATCGGCTCCACCTACAAGATCAAGACACCGGTGTCCGATCATGCCATGTACGTGACCATCAACGACATTGTGCTCAACGAGGGCACCGAGCACGAACAGCGCCGGCCCTTTGAAATCTTCATCAACTCGAAGAATCTCGATCACTTTCAGTGGATCGTCGCCCTCACCCGCATCATCTCGGCAGTGTTTCGCAAGGGTGGCGACGTTACTTTCATGGTCGATGAACTCAAGGCGGTGTTCGATCCGCGCGGCGGCTACTGGCAGCCGGGTGGCAAATTCATGCCCTCGATCATCGCCGAGCTCGGCCATGTCATCGAGAAGCATCTGCAGTTCATCGGCCTGCTGCGCAAGACCGAACTGGATGTGCACCAGAAGAAGCTCATCGAGGAGAAGCGCGCCGAATTCGAGGCGCGCCAGAAGCAGCAGGATGCCTTTGCCAAGTCACATTTTCCTGATGGCGCGCAGCTGTGCACCAAGTGCAGTACGGCGGCGGTCGTGATGATGGATGGCTGCATGACCTGTCTGAATTGCGGCGAATCGAAGTGCGGATGATCGGCCACGCTCAACCAACCGGCTGATCGCGACGCCGTGCGGCGTCGCTTGAGCGGGAAGCGCCGGCGTCGCTTCCCGTTTTTTTTGCGTGACTGCCAACTGCAGCGTGGCGCCAGCCCTATATCTGTGATACTCAGCTCACCATGAAAATTGCCTCGTTATGTCGCTTGCTGCGGCGACCCGTGCTGCTGCGCCTGGCGCTGGCGCTGCTGCTGCCGGCGCTTACAGCTGCGGCAAGCCCTGCGATAGTGCAGCCGGGCGAGCTCGAGCCCGACGTCCGTTTCTGGATGCGGGTATATAGCGAGGTGTCGACCAACGAAGGTTTTATCCACGACCAGCGCAATCTGGCCGTGGTGTACGAGACGCTGCATTTTGGTGACGAGCTGCCGCCGCGCCAGCGCGAGTCGCAGGTTGATGCCGCGCGCGAGCACTACCGGCAGATGCTGCGCCATCTGGGTAGCGGTGCCGCGCCGCAAAACGATGAGGAACTGCGTGTGCAGGGCCTGTGGGCAGGTGCTGATGCGCCGCGCCTGCTGCAGGCCGCGGACGACGTGCGTTTTCAGCTCGGGCAGTCCGATCGCTTCCGCGCCGGGTTGCAACGCGCTGGCACGTGGGAGAAGCATATCGCGCAAAGCCTGGCGGCGCAGGGACTGCCAGCGGAGATCGCCGCGCTGCCGCACGTGGAGTCATCGTTTCAGCCGCAGGCCATGTCGAAAGCGGGCGCGGCGGGCCTGTGGCAATTCATCCGCTCCACCGGGCGGCGTTTTCTGCGCATCGACAAAGATGTCGATGAGCGCCTCGATCCGTATCGCTCGACCGATGCAGCAGCCCAGTTGCTGGCCTATAACTATCGGTTGCTGGGCACCTGGCCGCTGGCAATTACCGCCTACAATCACGGCGCCGGCGGCATGCGTCGCGCCTGCACGCAGTTGGGCACCGATGACATCGTCAAGATCGTACGCAACTATCGCAGCCCCAGTTTCGGTTTCGCTTCGCGCAATTACTACGCCTCGTTCCTCGCAGCGCTGCGCCTCGACAGTGATCCGGAGAAATATTTCGGCGCCATGCCGCGCCAGCCGGTAGCCCCTTCTCAGGAGTTGACCCTGGCCGCCGCCACGCGCGTTGATGTGCTGCAGCGCTCGCTGGGCATCGACGCGCAGCAGTTGCGCGATCTCAATCCAGCTTTACGCAGCGTGGTCTGGAACCTGCAGCGGCCAGTGCCGCGCGGCTACCACCTGCGCTTGCCGGCCGGCGGTGAGCAGTGGTCAGCGGAGCTGCTGGGCAAGCGTCTGGCAAGTGCGACCGAAGCGACTACCCTGCTCGCCAGTGCGGTGGCGCGGCCGGCACGCGCACCCAGCGTTGCGGTGGCGGCCACGCCGGCTGTACCCGGGCGGGTATTGCCGGCGACAACTGTGGCCGCAACTGTGGCCGTCAACCAGCCCGTGGCGGTCCCGACCGATGTCTATACGGTACGCAGTGGCGATTCACTGGCCTCGATTGCGCTGCAGGCGGGGATCGCGCCTGAGGCGCTGCTAGGCCTCAACGCGCTGCCTGAAAATGTGCGCATCTATGCAGGTCAGCAGCTGGTGATCGTCGGCCCCTCGCCTGGTGCATTGGCGGAGCTGGCGCGGCTTGCCGAAGCAGACCAGCGCGAGGAGCAGCAGGCCATCATTGCGGCAGTTCTCAGCTCGGCGCCCGTGACCGTGGCGCAGGCGCTCGAGCAGGGCCCGGCGCTGATTCAGGGCGAGAGCGCTCCGCCGTCGGCTGATCCGATCGATTACAGCGTGCGCGCCGACAACAGCCTGGTGGTGGTTGCCGATGAAACCATCGGCCACTATGCCGATTGGCTGAAGGTGCCGACCGGCACCCTGCGGACCCTCAATCACATGCGCGGGCACAGCACGGTGCTCATGGGGCGACGTTTCAACCTGGTGTTTTCGCAGGTTTCACGTGAGCAGTTCGAAGCTCGACGGCGTGACTATCATGAGAAACTGCAGACCGATTATTTCGCGGCGCATCGCATTACGGGCGCCGAAGCCTATGTCGCGCGCCGCGGTGATTCACTATGGAGCGTGACCCAGCGAGGTACGCTACCGGCCTGGTTGCTGCAGCAATACAATCCCGACGTCGATTTCGCCGAATTGCGACCCGGCACGCAGATTATGCTGCCGCGCGTCGTAGCGGCCTCGTGATCTGCAGGTTGTGAACCCTGCACACTCGCAGCGCGGCACCCTAAACCCTATAATGAGGATGATGCAGCGCTCCATTTTTGCAATCCTGAGCCGGTGCGCCGCGGCCTGGTGCGCTGGCGCACTGGTGGTCGCGGGCGCCAGCGGCAATGCACAGATCGTGTCGAGTGACGCCGACAGCGGGGCGCCCAGCCTGAGCTCGGCACAGCTGCCGCAAGCCGACCGCGTGGTGGTGCGCAAGGGTGAACGCCGTATGTATCTGCTCAACGGCAGCGCGGTGCTGCGCAGCTACCGGATAGCGCTCGGGCTCATGCCCGCAGGCAGCAAGGAGCGTTCTGGCGACTATCGCACGCCGGAAGGCAACTACTACCTCACCCGCCGCAACACCCGTAGCGAATTCTTTCTGGCGATACAGGTTTCTTATCCGAACCAGGCCGATATGCAGCGCGCGCGCCGCAATCGCTGGGACCCGGGCGGTTCGATCATGGTGCATGGCCTGCCCAACTCTCTGCGCCACGCGCCCGACTACTACGCCAACCAGGATTGGACCGACGGCTGCATTGCGCTCTCCAATGCCGACATGGTCGAGTTCTGGTTGTTCACGCACGACAATATGCCGATCGACATCACGCCCTGAGGCGTGGCCGCGCATGGAAAGCAGTGTCATTCTCGCCGACGCCGTCGACGCCCGTGTCGGCCCACGCGGCAGCCTTGAGAATCTCTCGCAGCGTGAGATCGACAAGCTGCTCGACAGCAGCGCCCAGGGTCTCTACCCGCTGTTTCGCAGCTGCGCGCTGGCGGTGCTGAACGCCGGCAGCGAGAGCGACAACACCCAGGAAATCTTCGAACGCTACGCTGCCTTCACGGTGCAGATTGTGCGCCACGCCTGGGGCATCAAGCTGCAGATCGCCAACGCGCCAGCCGCGGCCTTTGTCGATGGTGAAATGATCCGTGGCATCAAGGAGCATCTGTTCGCGGTGCTGCGCGACGTGATCTACACCGAGAATGAAATCGTCGGTGCCGGGCGCCTCGACAGCAGCGACCCGGCCTCGATCACCAATGCAGTGTTCCATATCCTGCGCAATGCGCGCGTGCTGGAGCACAAGGCCGGCCCGAATCTGGCGGTCTGCTGGGGCGGGCATTCGATCGACGAGCTGGAATATCAATATACCAAGCGGGTCGGCTATGAGTTGGGCCTGCGCGGGCTCGACGTCTGCACCGGCTGCGGACCAGGTGCGATGAAGGGGCCGATGAAAGGCGCGACCATTGGTCACGCCAAACAGCGCATTGCCGTGTGCCGCTACCTTGGCCTGACCGAGCCTGGCATCATCGCCGCGGAGCCGCCCAACGCGATCGTCAACCAGCTGGTGATCCTGCCTGATATCGAAAAGCGTCTCGAGGCTTTCGTGCGCATGGCGCACGGCATCGTGGTGTTTCCCGGCGGGGTCGGCACTGCGGAAGAAGTGCTGTATCTGCTGGGTGTGCTGCTCGACCCGGTCAATGCCGGGATGCCCCTGCCGGTGGTGCTCACCGGTCCACGCCAGAGCGCAGCCTGGTTTGAGCAACTGGCCGAGTTCATCGAAGGTACGCTGGGCGCAGCGGCACTGGCGCGCCTGACCTTCATCATGGATGACCCGGCAGCTGTGGCACGGACCATGGTGCAGGGCATCGGCGAGGTGCGCGACTACCGGCGCAGCCGCAACGATTCCTACAATTTCAACTGGCTGCTGCAGGTGCCGGCGTCCCTGCAATTGCCCTTCGAGCCCACGCACACCGCCATGCGGGCGCTGGATCTGCGCCGCGCTCGCCCGGCACATGAACTGGCGGCCGATCTGCGCCGGGCGTTTTCCGGCATCGTGTCCGGCAACGTCAAACAGCAGGGAATACTGGCCATTGCGCGCGAGGGCCCGTTCGAACTGCGCGGCGATGCGGCGCTGATGCGCCTGCTCGATCGCCTGTTGGCGGCTTTTGTGCAGCAGCAGCGCATGAAGCTGCCTGGCAGCCGTTACCAGCCCTGTTATCGCCTGGTCGCTTAAGGGGCAGCGCGCCAGCCTGGCAGCGCCGCTCCGCTGCGACGCATCGCACAGCGCCGGCTGCGGCGGCTGTGACCCAGTTCCTCCACCCTCATGAACCGCTCGTCGTACCCTGCGCTGAAGCAGTTCAGGATGCGCCCATGAGCAAGAACGACCCACCAGCAAGACCGGAAGCCGGCAAGAGCGCGCCTGTTACGGACGCACCGGAAGGCGGCGCCGAGGCCTACGCGCGCTGGCTCGAGCACATGCAACGCACCCGCGGTCGCCATGCGGCCATTACGCGCAATCTCTATACCTGGTCGAACTACAAGAACTGGGCCGATAAAGTGCGCACTTCGTGGGACCCTGACTCGGGCAAATAGCCTGGCCCCGTTGCCGCGCAGTCGCTGCGCCGGCACCTTAAAGCCGCTAAGCCAGCGCCAACGGCGGCGCCGAGCTAACTTCGCCGAGCGCCGCACGCACTTTCCGCGGCTCATCCAGCCAGGTCAATAGCGGCTGCCACGATTCCAGATCCTCAGCCACCTGGTGGTGGCGCATCTCATGCAAACCGAGACCAAGCTCGGCGCCGCGCACGTAGTTCTGTGAATCGCGCAGCGTGGTGATGATGGGAATCTCCAGAGTATCGAGAAAGCGCGTGAGCGCCTGGTAGATGCGGGTATTGCGGCGTACGCGATTGGCAATGATCGCCAGGCGGTTATCGGCGCGGCGTACTTTGGCGACCAACAGCAGGCTGGCGATGCAGCGCGAACAGGCGTGGATATCTATGTCAGAGGGCAGCACGGGCACCAGTATCTTGTCGGCATTGGCAGTGAGATCAGGCATTTCGGTGGCGTCGATGGCGGCCGGCGTGTCGACAATGACGCGCCCGGTGCCCGCGGGAATGCGCAGCTGAAAAGCACGGGTCACGCGATTGTCGCGTTCAAAGGCGCTGATCAGATGGATGGGCGCCTGACTGGCCTGGCGCTTCCTTACCCAGCGCGCGGCTGAAGCCTGCGGGTCGTAGTCCATCAGCACCGGCCGATCGCCCCGGAGGGCGTAGTAGCTCGCCAGATTGATCGCGATGGTGGTTTTTCCGGAACCGCCCTTGGGATTCAGGACCACGATTCGCTGCATGTGCTCCATCTTAAGTTATCGGCGACCAATTATGTCGTGACCGCAAGACTACGCAGCGCAACGCAGTGCTGCAAGTCGGCAACCCGGCCACGACGCCGACCTCAGCCTGTGAGCCGGCGCACGGCGTGCCGCCATGACGCTCGCTACGATGGCCACAGCTGATAAGGAAGCCTGCCGTGGAAGTACTGCTGCTGCTCTGGGACGAAATGGATGACTGGTTGGGTGCGGCGCGCCATGTGCTGGGCCGGCTGAGCTGAACACCGCGGGATTTCGCCAGCAGATTTGAGGGCTTGATTTAACGGCCTGCGGGCCTCATAAAGCGCACCTTCCCCGGTTCTGTTCCGGCCAGGAGGTCGCCTTCCGATGACCAATACCCGCGAGACGCACGGCTTTCAGGCCGAAGTGCGCCAGCTGATGCAGCTGATGATTCATTCCCTGTATGGTCACCGGGAGATCTTCCTGCGTGAACTGATCTCCAACGCCTCCGATGCCAACGACAAGCTGCGCTTCCTCGCCCTGAGCGCACCTGAGCTGCTGGGCGAAGCGCCGGAGCTTGCCATCTGGATCGATTTTGATGCCAAGGCCGGCACGCTCAGCGTGCGCGACAACGGCGTGGGTATGAATCGCGAGGAAGCCATCGCGCACCTGGGCACGATCGCCAAATCGGGCACCGCCGAGTTCTTTCAGCGCCTCACCGGCGATCAGCAGCGCGACGCGCAGCTGATCGGCCAGTTTGGTGTCGGCTTCTACTCGGCTTTCATCGTCGCCGATCGGGTCGAGGTCCTCAGCCGCCGCGCCGGCCAGCCGGCCAGCGAAGGCATACGCTGGGAATCCGCAGCTGATGGCGAGTACAGCATCGAAGCGCTCGAGCGCCCGGAGCGCGGTACCAGTGTGATCCTGCATCTGAAGCCCGAGGCGCGCGAGTTCGCCGACGCCTGGCGTCTGCGTGCCCTGGTACGCCGCTATTCCGATCACATCGCCTTTCCGGTGCACCTGCCCAAAGAGGGCGCGACACTCGAGTACGAGGTGGTCAATCAGGCGCAGGCACTCTGGACCCGCTCGCGCACCGAGATCAGCGACGAGGATTATCGGGCCTTTTATCGCCACATCAGCCACGACGGCGCTGATCCGCTGATCTGGAGCCACAATCGCGTCGAAGGCAAACGCGAGTACACCAGCCTGTTATATGTACCTTCGCAGGCGCCTTTTGATCTCTGGCAGCGCGAGGCGGCGCGTGGCCTCAAGCTGTACGTACGGCGCGTCTTCATCATGGATAACGCCGAGCAGTTCCTGCCCCTGTATCTGCGCTTCATCAGGGGCATCGTCGATTCGAGCGATCTGCCACTGAATATCTCACGTGAGCTGCTGCAGCAGGACGAGCAGGTCGAGGCAATGCGCAGTGCGCTGACGCGCCGGGTGCTCGAACTGCTGGGCAAGCTGGCGGCTGACGACGCGGAAAAATACCGTGCCTGCTGGCAGCAGTTTGGGCGCGTGCTCAAGGAGGGCCTGAGCGAGGATCCCGGCAATCGCGAGCGCATCCTGCCGCTGCTGCGCTATGCCAGTACCAGCAACGCCGATAACCTCGAACAGGTGAGCCTGGCCGACTATGTGGCGCGCATGCCCGCTGGCCAGGAGCGCATCTACTACGTCTTCGGCGAGTCCCACGCCGACGCGCGCCTTAGCCCGCACCTGGAGCTGTTGCGCAAGAAGGGCATCGAGGTGCTGCTGCTGGCCGATCGCGTTGACGAGTGGGTCATGGGCCAGGTGGGTGAGTTTTCGGGCAAGCGCTTCAAGGACGTGGCGCGTGGCGATCTGGAACTCGGGGCCCTGGCCGATGCCGCCGATCGCGAGCAGCTCGACAATGCGCTCAAGCAGAGCAAGAAACTGCTGAAGCGCTGCAAGGATGCACTGGGCGAGCAGGTCAGCGAGGTACGGCCCAGCGCGCGGTTGCAGGAATCGCCGGCCTGCCTGGTGCGCGGCGATGCCGAGCTTTCCGAGTCGCTGCGCCGCGTGCTGCAGAGCCAGGGACAGGCACCGCCCGCCGTGGCCGCCCGGCTGGAGCTGAATATCGAGCACCCGCTGGTACGCTTTCTTGACGGCCTGCCCGCGGGGGACACTTTCAACGAGCTGACGCAGCTGCTGTACGATCAGGCGCGGTTAAACGACGCCGGACAGATCGAACAGCCGGCCGCATTCACCCGGCGCCTCAACAACCTGCTGGTGCGCCTGGCGGGCGTGAAGTAAAGGGAGCGCTGAGCATGAGCAAGGGCAAACCAGACGATGCCGAACTGCGCGCACGCCTCAGTGCGCTGCAATATCACGTGACGCGCGAGCAGGGCACGGAGCGCGCCTTCAGCGGCGCCTATGCGCACCATAAGGAAGACGGCGTGTATCGCTGCGTATGCTGCGGGGCCGAGCTGTTCAGTTCGGCCACCAAGTACGACAGTGGCTCTGGGTGGCCCAGCTTCTGGCTGCCGCTGGCTGGCGATAATGTTCGCACCCATACCGATGTCTCTCACGGCATGACGCGCACCGAGGTCCGCTGTGCGCATTGCGAGGCGCATCTGGGGCACGTCTTTGAAGATGGCCCCAGGCCCAGCGGCCTGCGCTACTGCATCAACTCCGCCTCACTCGATTTTCAGGCCGCTGCGCCGGCCTCAGGCACTGCAAAGAAATGAGCGGCGGCGCGCCGCGGCCGCCGACGCAGCAGCAGACTATTGCGGGTCCGGCCGGCCCGCTGGAAGCGCTGATTGAAGTGCCTTTGCAGGCCGCGCCGCTGCTCGCGGCCGTGATCTGCCATCCACACCCATTGCATGGCGGCACGCTGCACAACAAGGTAGTGCATACCGTGGCGCGAGCGCTGCGCGGCGCTGGTGCGGCAACGCTGCGCTTCAATTTTCGCGGCGTGGGGAACAGCGCCGGGCGCTATGACGACGGCGTGGGCGAGAGCGATGATGCGTTGGCTGCGGTGTCCGCGGTGCGGGAGCGCTGGCCGGGCCTGCCGCTGGTGTTGGCCGGGTTTTCCTTTGGCGCGGCCGTGGCAATTGCGGTCGCTGCCCGCGCACAACCCGCCTGGCTGATCAGCGTTGCGCCAGCGGTTGAGCGTGTACCGCTAGAGGGTTTTGTGGTGCCCGCGTGTCCGTGGTTGATCGTACAGGGCGATGCTGACGAGGTGGTGGCCGCAGCCACGGTGCGTCAATGGCGCGAGCGCCACGCTGGCGCCGCACGCCTGGTGGAGCTGGCGGGTGTGGGGCATTTCTTTCATGGCCGGCTGCACGAATTGTCGCACTGCCTGCTGGCGGAATGGCCCGCGGCTTTGACGCGCGGCGCCCCATAAAACGAAGGGCCCGGCACCTGTAAACAGGCCCGGGCCCCACGGCATGGCGTTCTTAATGCCTGACAGTAACGAAGTACCTGCGGGGAATTTCCTGGTGAACTCCCCCGGAGGGGGCTTCAGTTCACCATCGACTTGAGGCTCTTCAGCGGCAGCGCGCGCACTTTCTTGCTCGCGGGCTTGGCCTTGAACATCATTTTCTCGCCCGTAAACGGGTTGACGCCTTCGCGCGCCTTGGTGGCCGGCTTCTTGACCACTTTGAGCTTGAGCAGGCCGGGCAGGGTGAACAACCCATTGCCGCGCAGGCTCTTCTTGACTATGCCGTTCAGGGAATCGAACACTTCATTGACCTGTTTGCGCGACAGTTCGGTGTCCTTGGAAATCGTTGCCAGAATCTCCGACTTGGTCGGTGCGCCACCTTTCTTCGCCATTGCTGAATCTCCTCGAGTTTGGCGGACGTTTAGAAAAAAATCGTTGAATACATGAAGCGGGGCGCAACATAACACAAGCGACGCGCCGCGCAAACGGCTATTTTCATTTAGCCTGCGCCGCAAATGGCTGCATTTGCAGGCTTTGAGGCGCGCACATCGCAAAGCTGATACCGGCGGCGTGCCGCAGCGCCTCGACGCGTGCTGCGATTGCGCGGCTAAGCCCTCGGGAAATATGGCAACGCGCAGTGCTTACGGCAGCAACAGCAGCAGCGCCTGGATGAGTATGCAAGCCCACAGCGGCGAGAAATCAAGATTGGCAAGCGGTGGAATCAGGCGGCGAAACTGTCGCAGCAGCGGTTCACACAAGCTGGCCAACACGCCCTGCGCCGGCGAATAGGTGCCCGGGGCGATCATGCCGAGCAGTGCATAGGCGAAAATGGCGATGAAATAAATCCACAGCACGGTACGGGCAATCTGTACGGCAGCGAGCGTCAGCCAGAGCAGCGGCGCTGGCAGACCAATGTGGCCCAGCAGGGTGAGGGCGCTGACGCGCAGTAGCGCGACTACGACCACCACCACCACCGAGGCGGAGTCGATGCGCCCCACAGCGGGCAGCACGCGGCGCAGCGGCACCAGCAGCGGATTGGTGATCTGCACCAGCGAACGTACCAGCGGGTTGCGAAAATCAGCCCGCGCCCACTGCAGCAGGAGTCGCAGCAGCACTGCCAGCAAAACCAGCGACAGCAGGGTATCGACCAGGTAACTCAGGGCCGCCATGCGCACACTCCTATTGGGCGGCGGGCGCTGCAGCGCCCGCCACGGGGGAATCATTGCCAAACTGCTGCGCAAGTTGTTCGCTGCGCAGCCTCGCGGCCCCAACGGCGGCGGCAATGGTGGCGCCGAAACCGCGCTCTGCCAGCACTGCCAGCGCGGCGGCGGTCGTGCCGCCCTTGCTGGTCACTGCGGCGCGTTGTTCAGCCAGTGATTCGGCGCCCGTCAGCAGGGCGCCGGCGCCGCGCAGCGTTTCGCGCGCCAGCCGTTCGGCCGTGGCGGATTCAAGTCCGAGTTCGCGTGCGGCCGCAGCCATCTGTTCGGCGAGCAGGAAAAAATACGCCGGTCCGCTGCCAGAGAGCGCAGTGACGATATCCAGATCGGATTCCTTGTCGACCCAGATGGTGGCGCCGGCGCCCGTCATGGCCCGCTCCGCCAATGCGCGCCGCGCGCTGTCGAGGTCGTCCGGCGCGTACAGCGCCGTGACGCCAGCGCCCACCAGCGCCGCGCGGTTAGGCATGGAGCGCACCAATGGCACACCGGGGCAAACGCGCGCCAGATCGGCCAGGCGTACGCCGGCGACGATCGATAGCAGCAACGGTCGCTCCCCCTGCAGCGCGCTGCGCAGCGGCTCCAGCACCGAGCGCAGCAGCTGCGGCTTGACCGCCAGCACCACCAGCTGCGCACCGGCAATGGCGGCAGCATTATCAGGCGTGGTGCGCACGCCCAGCTCGCGCTGCAACGCCTCGCGCTGCGCCGCGGCGGGCTCGCCGACCTGGAACTGCGCGGCGTCCATGCCCTGGCGCAACATGCCCTGTATCAGGGCGCGGGCCATGTTGCCGCCGCCGAGAAACGCTACCGGTACTGCCTCGCTCACTGTAATTCGCTCAATTTAATCCCTGGCCGCTGTTTTCCAGACCCTGGCTATTCTACGGCCTTGGGCCGAACAGCGCGGTACCGATGCGCACCAGCGTGGCGCCCGCCTCGATCGCCAGCGGGTAGTCGCCGCTCATGCCCATCGACAGCGTGTCGAGCCGCGCACCACCGGCATTGAGTTGCTCCTGCAGCTGTCGCACTTCCCTGAAGTGTGCGAGTTGCCTGGGCGCGCTCAGTCCCTCGGGCAGTATGCACATGAGTCCGCGCAATCGCAGCCGCGGCAGCGATTGCACGGCGCTGGCCAGCTCCCTGATTTGCGGCGCATCGGCGCCGCCCTTGGTCGGGTCGGCAGCCAGCTTGACCTGCAGGCAGACATTCAGGGGCGGCGCAGAATCTGGCCGTTGGGCGTTCAGGCGTTCGGCGATCCGCAGCCGATCGAGGGCGTGCACCCAGGAGAAATTTTCGGCTACCGCGCGGGTCTTGTTGGCCTGCAGGCGACCGATAAAATGCCAGATGAGTTCCAGCCTGGTGAGCTGCTGAATGCGCGGCAAGGCCTCCTGCAGGTAGCTCTCACCAAAGTGCCGGGCGCCGAGCTGCGCCAGCGCCTGCACCGCAGCGTCGCTCTGGCCTTTGCTGACCGCAATAAGCGTGACGGAGTCCTCATCGCGGCCACTGGCGCGGGCTGCGAGCGCTATCCGGGCACGCACCAGCGCCAGACGTGCGGCCAGATCGCCAGCTATCGGTGAATTCTGCGGAACGATTAACATATTGAGCACCGACCCCCTCCGTTATACTGCTGTCGCTTGTCGCCCATTCGAACGCAGCTACGCGAGGAATACTGATGGCGGTCGATATCGCACAGCTTCTGGCCTTTGCCGTCAAGAATAGCGCCTCCGACCTGCACTTGTCGGCCGGGGTGCCGCCGATGATCCGCGTCGACGGTGACGTCAAGCGCATCAACATGCCCGCGCTGACCCATAAGGAAGTGCACGGCATGGTGTATGACATCATGAACGACAAGCAGCGCAAGACCTTCGAAGAATTCTACGAAACCGATTTTTCCTTCGAAATTCCGAAGCTTGCGCGCTTCCGCGTCAACGCCTTCAACCAGAACCGGGGCGCCGGCGCGGTATTTCGCAATATTCCCTCGACCATCCTCAGCCTCGATGAGCTGCAGGCGCCCAAGAGTTTTCGCGATCTGTGCATGCTGCCACGTGGCCTGGTGCTGGTCACCGGGCCCACCGGCTCCGGCAAATCGACCACGCTGGCCGGCATGGTCAATCACTGCAATGACAATCGGCCCGATCACATCATTACGATTGAAGATCCGATCGAATTCGTGCATGAGTGCAAGCGTTGCCTGATCAATCAGCGCGAGGTCAAGCGCGACACGCTGGGGTTCAGCGAAGCGCTGCGCTCGGCGCTGCGCGAAGACCCTGACATCGTGCTGGTCGGCGAAATGCGCGACCTGGAAACCATCCGCCTGGCGCTGACCGCGGCCGAGACCGGCCATCTGGTGTTTGGCACTTTGCATACCAGTTCGGCTGCCAAGACCATTGATCGTATCGTCGACGTTTTCCCGGGCGATGAAAAAGACATGGTGCGCTCGATGCTCTCCGAATCGCTGCGCGCGGTGATTTCGCAGACGCTGCTCAAGCGTACCGGCGGCGGCCGCGTGGCCGCTCATGAAATCATGATCGGCACCCCGGCGATCCGCAATCTGATCCGCGAGGGCAAGATCGCCCAGATGTATTCCTCGATTCAGACCGGCGGTGCGGTCGGCATGCAGACCCTCGATCAGTGTCTGGCCGAGCTGGTCACCAAAGGCACGGTCAGCAAGGAAGAGGCACGCTACAAGGCGCAAAACAAGGACACGCTCTGACGCTGGCGTCAGTCCACGAGGTTGCCACCATGGATCGCGAACAAGCCATCAAACTGATGCAGGATCTGCTGCGCCGCGTGGTCGAACGCGCCGCTTCGGATCTGTTCATCACCGCCGGCTTTCCGCCGGCCGTCAAGATCGACGGCGAGATCCGCCCGCAGATGGATCGCCCGCTCAGCCCCGAACAATCGGCGGTGCTGGTGCGTTCCATCATGAACGATCGGCAGTCAAAGGAATTTGACGCCACCAAGGAATGCAACTTCGCGATCGCGCCACCCGGCATTGGCCGCTTTCGCGTCAGCGCTTTTGTACAGCAGGGCTGCACCGGCTGCGTCATCCGCCTGATCAACGCCAAGATTCCCACCTTCGAGGAGCTCGATCTGCCGCCGATCCTGCGTGACGTGGTGCTATCCAAGCGCGGCCTGGTGATCGTGGTCGGTGGCACCGGCTCCGGCAAATCGACGACGCTCGCTTCGATGGTCGGCTATCGCAATGAGAAGACCCGCGGGCACATCGTTACCATCGAGGATCCGGTGGAGTACGTGCATCCGCACAAAGGCTGTGTCATCACCCACCGCGAAGTTGGTGTCGACACCGATTCCTGGCACGCGGCGCTGCGCAACACGCTGCGCCAGGCGCCCGATGTCATCCTGATCGGTGAAATACGCGACAAGGAGACCATGGAATACGGCATCCAGTTTGCCGAGACCGGACATCTGGTGCTGGCTACCCTGCATGCCAACAGCTCCAACCAGGCGCTCGATCGCATCATCAATTTCTTCAGCGAGGAGCGCCGCGAGCAGTTGCTCATGGATATGTCACTGAACATCCGCGCGCTGATATCGCAGCGCCTGATACCACGCGAGGGTGGCTCCGGGCGCATTGCCGCGATGGAGATCATGCTCAATTCGCCGCTGATCCAGGATCTGATCTTCCGCGGCGATGTGGCCAAGATCAAGGAAATCATGGGGCGTTCGACCCGCCTGGGGATGAACACCTTCGATCAGGCGCTGTTCGATCTGTACGAAAAAGGCTTCATTTCCTACGAAGATGCGCTGCGCAATTCCGATTCCAAGAACGAGCTGCGCCTGCGCGTCAAGCTCGAGGGCAAGCGCGAGAACAAGCCGGTAGAAGGCGATGGTGATCTGGCCATCGTCGATGAAGAGGCCGAAGGCCGCGGCATGTGATGTCTGCTGCATGAGCGAACTGACCGACATACGCCTGACCAGCACCGACCCGCAACCGGTACTCAACACCAAGCCGCTGTTCAAGCTGATGGTGGAGCGCAAGGCCTCCGACCTGTTTTTCACCTGCAATGCGCCCATCAAGATCAAGATTGAAGGACAGATCATCCCGGTCAACAAACAGGTGCTGTCGCCCGATGCGGTACGCGCCGCCGCCTTTGGTCTGATGAGTGCCGAGCAGATCGAGCATTTTCAGCGCGAACTGGAAATTGATTTCGCGATCTCCGAGCCGGGTCTCGGGCGCTTTCGGGTGGCGGTATTTTATCAGCGCGGCTACCCGGCGATGGTGCTGCGTTATATCACCGCCGATATGCCCAAGCTCGAACAGCTCGGGCTGCCCGAGGTGCTGCGTGAGCTGACCATGCAGCGCCGCGGCCTGATTCTGGTGGTCGGCGCCACTGGCTCAGGCAAGTCAACCACGCTGGCGGCGATGATCAACCATCGCAATGAGAACGGCTCCGATCACATCGTCACCATTGAAGACCCGATCGAATTCCTGCATGCCAACAAGCGCTCGATCATCAATCAGCGCGAGGTGGGCCTGGACACCCGCAGCTATGAGCGCGCCTTGCGCGGTGTGATGCGCGCGGCGCCCGATGTCATCCTGATCGGCGAAGTGCGCGATCGCGAGAGCATGATGGCGGCCATCACCCTGGCCGGCACCGGACATCTGGTGCTGGCGACGCTGCACGCCAACAATTGTGCCGAGACGCTCGATCGTGTCATCAATATGTTTTCGCACGACCAGCACAAGCAGGTGACGCTCGATCTGTCGCAATACCTGCGGGCGGTGCTGGCGCAGCGCCTGGTGTTTGGCAAGGACAACAAGCGCGTCGCGGCGGTCGAGGTCATGCTCAACACACCGCATATTGGCGAACTGATCAAGCGCGGCGATGTCACGGGCATCAAGGAAGCCATAACGCTCAGCAGTGAGCGGGGCATTCAGAGTTTCGACGCGGCGCTGCATAACCTCTACAAAGACCAGCGTATTACCCTGGAAGAGGCGCTTAGCAACGCCGATTCGCGCAGCAACCTCGAGACCAAGATCAATTTCGGTTAGGCCGCGCCGCTGAGTCGCCCGCGTGCGCGCCCCAGCGGAGTGAGCCAGCCGCAATTTCACTTGGAGCCGGCTTTGCGCGAGAATCGCCGGCAAAGAGCCGAGGTGGGCATGAGCGCGAGTCACGAGGCCGAAGGGGCGGACTTTACTGCGGAGGGCGGGTGTACTTGCCGGGCGGTGCGCTATCGGCTGGAGCGCAGCCCGCTGTTCGTGCACTGCTGTCATTGCCGCTGGTGTCAGCGCGAAAGCGGGTCCGCGTTTGCGCTCAATGCCATGATCGAGGCGGAGTACGTCACCTTGTTGGCGGGGCAGCCGGAAATTGTGGCGACGCCTACCAACAGTGGGCGCGGGCAGAAGGTGGCGCGCTGCCCGCAGTGCCGGGTGGCGTTGTGGAGCAATTACGCGGGCGCTGGTGATGCGGTCGATTTTGTGCGTGTGGGTACGCTCGATCAGCCCGATCTGCTGCCACCCGAGGTTCATATTTTCACCAGCTCAAAGCAGCCCTGGGTCATCCTGCCCTCGGGTGTACCGGCGGTGCCGGAGTTCTACGATCGCAAAGCGCTCTGGCCGGCGGCCAGCCTGGCGCGCCTGGCGGCATTGCGCGCGCGCTGAGCGCGTGCGCTGAGCACGCGCTGCTTCAGGGGAATACGCTCTGCGCCTCGAACACCGGGCCATCGACGCACACGCGCTTCATGGCCGGGCCCTGTGGGGTCTGCACTTCGACCGCACAGCCGGCGCAACCGCCGACCGCGCAGGCCATGTACTCCTCGAGCGAGACCTGGCAGGGGAGTGAAAAAACGCGCGCCAGGCGCGCCACGGCAGCGAGCATTGGCGTCGGCCCGCAGGAAAAAATCTCCACCCGCGCAAGTTCGTCGCCGGGCAGCGAGCGCAGCCAGTGCTGCGCCAGGTCAGTGACAAAGCCTTCGAAGCAGCCCGCATAGTCGGCATTACTGGCCAGGCGCGAGGGCACCTGCCATTCATCGAGCAGCGGCATGCAGGCGATCGCGCCGTCGGGCATGCCGGGTACGAGGATGCGCGAGGGGCGGGCGCGAAACGGAAAAGGAATCTCCGAGCCCATCAGCACCAGCGGCTGCCAGGCCGCGCGACTGTCAGCGCGCAGGCTCTCGGCCAGAAACACCATGGGTGGAATGCCGACACCGCCGCCGATGGCGAGTACCCGCGGGCGTTCGGGGTGTGCGGTGAAGCCCTGGCCGATGGGGCCGAGCAGATTGAGTTGCGTTCCGGCCTGCGCGCGCGCCAGCGCCGCGGTGCCTGCGCCGACAACCTTGTAGAGCAGGTCGATCCAGCCAGCCTTTGGGTCGCTACGCATGATCGAGAGCGGCCGGCGCATGGGCAGCTGTGCTTCACAGCGCAGGTGCACGAAGCTGCCGGGCGTGGCGTGCGTGGCGGTGTGCGGTGCCTGCAGGCGCAGTATGAACTGGCCTGCGCCGCAATCCTGGTGGTGCAGGACTTCGCAGTCTTCGAGGTGAATGCTGCCGCGGTGCGCGGGGTGCGCGGGGTGCACGGGTGTGTTCATGGGCGCAGCGGTCGCGGCCGTGCCACGGCTTCGAGTACCGCCATGCGGACCGCAACTCCATTGCGCACCTGAGCGCGGATTACCGACTGCGGGCCATCGGCAACATCCGAGGCGATCTCGACGCCACGATTCATGGGCTGTGGGTGCATGACGATGGCATCGTGACGCGCCAGCCGCAGGCGCGGCTGCGTGAGTCCGAAGCGCGCAAAATACTCATTGCCATCGGGAATCTCGGC
>Ga0315271_10000321_pt1 | contig 25526 bp, 24 predicted proteins | sample C3_top_MG_FD_204664 | JGI IMG/M metagenome (GOLD analysis project Ga0315271, IMG submission 204664) | Sediment microbial communities from Yellowstone Lake, YNP, Wyoming, USA - C3_top | ecosystem: Environmental > Aquatic > Freshwater > Lake > Sediment | place: USA: Wyoming | collected 2017-08-01
TGCGGCATCACTATGCGCCATCGCCGCACCTGTACACGCACCCCGAAGTGTCGCCGCTGTTCGCGGATTTCGAGGGGTACCCGCCGCTGCTGCTCCAGGCGGGCAGTGCCGAGATGCTGCGGGACGAGGCCGTTCGTCTGGCGCAGAAGGCACGGGCGGCGGGCGTGGACGTCGAGATTGAACTGTGGCCCGAGACCGTGCACGATTTTCAGGTCGCGTCGTTCCTGCCCGAGTCGGCGATGGCGCTCGAGCACATCGCCCGGTTTGTGCGGGCGCGCACGGGGTGGGTGACGACCGCTCCGCAGGCGACTGCGGACGCCGACAACGAATCGCGCGGCCACGTCGCATGACTTGCCACGCCTCGACCAGAGTTCTCGCGGGCCTCGTTGGCGTCCTGGCGGCACACACGCTTGCCGCGCAACGCGTGGCGGCGCCGGGCAGTCACGTGCGCATCGTGGACGCCGACCGGCGCGCGATCACCGCGGGTGCATTCGTGCACATGAGCGGCGACACCGTCGTCTTGACGGACGCCGCAGGCCGTGCGCAGGCCCTGACGCTCGGTGGCGGGCGACGTCTGGAAATCAGCCTTGGCATGCGTCGTCGCACGCTCCACGGCATGGGCGTTGGCGTGCTGGTCGGCGCGGGTATCGGAGCGGTGGTGGGCGCGGCATCGTACCAACGTTCGCCGTGTGCGCCCAATTGCTTTGCTCCGGATAGCCGTGCCTTCGACATGGCGGCTGGCGCGCTGGTGTTCAGCGTGCCCGGCATGCTCATCGGCGCTCTCATTGGCAGTAGGAATCGAGAGTGGTGGGAGCCGATCCGCTGGTGAGATCACTCCCGCTGGACCATCACCGGCGCCAATCCGGCTTCTGGGAGCGACCTGTCATGCCCCCCCAATCCCATTGACCGCAAGCCAGGCGGGCGTCTCCCGCGGTCGCCTGGTCTCGATGCGCCAGGTCGGCCTGCCGCAGTCGCGGGCCGTCTGGCTGGCGTACCTGGTACCCGAATTGCTCGTGCCGGTCATCATGCTGGTGGCGCACCACGCGGGGTACTGAGGCCGCGGGGGCGACAATCCGAAGTGGCGTTCCGCCAAAGCGCAATCGCCCAAAGGGGTGTCCCTCACTCAACCGATATGATTGCGGCTTCCTGAGGACTACCGTTCTCCTCATGACCGCAAGCCGACCCGAAAGTCCGATCCTCGTCGCCCTCGTTGACGACAACCGCATCTCTCGCGACGAGCACAAGCGACTGCTCAATGCCGAACCCGGCGTCACCGTCATTTCGGCGGAGGCGACGCTCAGCGTGACCATGCTGACCGACGCGCAACCCGACGTGGTGCTCGTGGAAGCGGGGAGCACGGCGGTGCTCTCGCTGAAGGCCGCCGTCACGGCCCGGCGCGTGCTGCCCGACGCCGGCGTCGTCATCACCGACCTCGTGCCGGCCAACGAGGACATCGCCGACTTCGTGAAGGCCGGCGTCGCCGGCTTCGCCATGAAGGAGGCGACGATTGACGAACTGGTGGACACCGTGCGGTCGGTGGCTGACGGGTCGCACGTGCTTCCCAACGCGCTGACCTCGCCGCTGTTCGTGCAGATCGCCGCCGAGGGCATCGAGATTGACCTCGACGACGACGGGCAGAAGGTGCGCGCCAGTGTGACGGTCAAGCTGACCCTGCGGGAGCAGGAGGTTGTCTCGCTGATCGGCGAGGGCCTGGGGAACAAGGAGATCGCGGCGCGGCTCCTCATCACCGCACACACGGTGAAGTCGCACGTGCGCAGCGCCATGGACAAGACGGGGCTGCACACGCGGCTGCTGCTGGCGATGAGCGCCAAGAAGCCGCGCGTCGGTTAGGGCGTTGCGGCGGCCGCGCGCGTCAGCCGCGCTCGGCCACCAAGCGCGCAATGGCGCGCATGCCTTCGTCGCCGACGTCGAGACTGAGCTCGTTCACATAGAGCTTGATGTGTGCATCGCACACGTCGTCGGACAGTTCCTGCGAGTTGGCGCGCACGTAGGCGCGACTGGCTTCGGGATGATCGAAGGCGTACTGCACTGACGCGCGCAATGCGCGCTCGGCGTGGGCCGCCGTGTCGGCGTCGAGATCGCTGCGCGCGCAGATGCCGGCGAGCGGCACGGGGAGCCCGGTCTCGCCCTCCCACCACTCGCCGAGGTCGGCCACCTTCACGAGCCCGTGCGCGGCGTACGTAAAGCGTGATTCGTGGATGATGAGCCCGGCATCCACGTCACCGCTCTCTACGGCGCGCAGGATCCGGTCGTAGCGCAGTTCCACGACGTCGCCGAGCGACGGCGCCGCGAGCCGCAGCAGGCGGAAGGCCGTGGTCTCGCGACCAGGGATCGCGAGGCGACCGCGCACCGCGTCGGCCAGCGACATCGGCGTGCGCGCCACCACGAGCGGCCCCACGCCGTGGCCCAGCGCGGCGCCGCTGCGCAGCATCCGGTACCGATCGCCGACCGCCGCAAACGCGCCGACGCTCAGCTTGGTGAGGTCGAGCTCGCCCGTGTGCGCGCGCCGGTTGAGCTCCTCGATGTCGAGCAGTACCGGTTCAACACGAAAGGGCGCGTCCACAAGCCCGTGCGTGATGGCATGGAACGCAAACGTGTCGTTGGGGCACGGAGAGTAGCCGAAGGTCAGCGTACGCATTGCGCAAACTCGGCCACAAGGCGTGGGGTGGCGGCGACGATGGCGGCGAAGGCGTCGTCGAAGCGCCACCGGGCGCGGTCGCGCTCCTCCACGGCATTGGAGATGGCGCGCACCTCGATGGCCGGAATGCCGGCGAGCTGGGCCGCGCGCAGCACGGCGAAGCCCTCCATGCCCTCAACATCGCAGTTGCTGGTGCCACCCACCGCGGCGCTCGTACCGATGGTGCGCACCAGTGCGCCGGGCAGCGCGCGGCGCGCGGCGTCGAGCAGCAGCGGAGACGCCGCCACGGTGCGAGGTGCCAGATGCTCCGGCACCTTAAGATCGCAGTACAGCGATGCGTCACCGATGACGAGCGTGGGCGGTTCGATGTGTGCCTGGCGGCGCGCGCCGGCGATGCCGACGTGCAGGATGGCGGCGGGGCGGTGCGCGGCGATGGCGGCGGCCGTGGCGGCCGCCGAGTCCACTGGCCCCACCCCACAGAGGCAGGTGAGCCAGCCGTCCGGTGCGGCCAGTTCGCGGGCCGTGGCCGCCACGACGAGGATCCGTCCCTTGGTACCCATTCGCCAAATCTAGCGGGTGAGGGCCGGGCGGTGGCGAGGCGCCCCTCGCCCACGGGCGCCGACCTGTGCTAGCTTCCGCGATCCCTCACCGCCTCCCATGCGCCAACTCCTGACATTCGCATTGCTCTCGCTGGCCGTCGCCTGCGGCGGAGGCGGCTCGTCCACCGCGCCCGACACGAGCGCCGGTGTGGCCTCCGTGTCGCTCAACATCACCAGTGCGCAGCTGGGCGTGGGGCAGACCATGCAGCTCGTGGCGACGCCGCTCACGAGCACCGGCACGGTGACGACGGGAACCGCCACGTGGAGCAGCGGCGCTCCGGCCGTTGCCTCGGTGTCCGCCAGCGGCCTGGTGACTGCCCTCACGGCGGGGAGCGCGACCATCACGGCGACCGTGGGCGGCCACGCCGGTACGGCGACGGTGATCGTGAGCGCCGCCGGCGGCACGCTACCGCTGGCCGCCGAGGTGACGATGCCCGGCAACACGTTCTCGCCGTTCCTGACGACCATCGGGGTGGGCGGCACCGTGACGTTCCGGTTCGGCTCGGTGGATCACAACGTGATCTTCGGCAACGTCACCGGAAAGCCGACCGACATCCAGATCACGCGCAACGTGAACGTGGCGCGGACGTTCAACACCAAGGGGCTGTTCCCCTACGACTGCACCGTGCACCCGGGCATGAGCGGGCAGGTGGAGGTGAAGTAGGCGCGCCTCGGCGCGCCTGCTTCAGCGCACGGCCGAGCGCGTGACGCCCTGGAACGTGGGCGTGTAGCCGGGGAAGATCAGGTTCAGGTTGGGGTTGCTGAGCCGGTTCTGCACGATCTCGGCGAGCACGTCGCGATGATCCACGTTCACCGGCACGTCCTGCCCGTCCGTGAGGTTCTCGCGGGCCAGCGGTTGCCAGTTCTTGGTGTAGACGCGGCCGCCGGCAATCTGCTTGCCCATGACGAACATGCAGCTGCCGCGCCCGTGGTCGGTGCCCTGCGAGCCGTTCTCGCGCACGTTGCGCCCGAACTCCGACATGGCCACGAGCGTCACGTTGTAATTGCCGTTGCCCTGCAGCACGTCGGCCCAGAAGGCGCCGATGGAGTTGGAGAGGTCCGTCATGCTGGCGTTCATCTGCCCCGTCAGCGGATTTTCGTTTTGGTGCGTGTCCCAGCCGCCGATGTCCACCTGGATGGCCTCGACGCCGACGTCGGCCTTGATGAGCGCCGCTGCCGAGCGCAGGCTGCGCCCGAAGCCGCTGGTCGGGTACGTGGCGCCGTTCGAGGGCACATAGGAGCTGATGTTCAGCGAGGCGAGCAGCGTGAGGGTGGCGGCCGCGTCGAGTGCCGAACTGCGCACCGGTTCTTCCGTGTTGGCGTAGTCGGCGTTGAGCCAGGCCTGGCGTGCCGCGCGCGTGGTGGCGCTTCCGCCCAGGACGTAGTTGGCCGGGTCGGGAATGGGCAGCACCTTGGGCGCGCCCTCGAGCGCATTGGGCAGTCCCTGCGAAATGGACATGGCGCGCAGCGTGGCCGAACTGTTGAGCGGCGGCACCGTGGCGATGTGACGGCCGAGCCAGCCGGTGGAGACGGAGGGATCGGCGGCCTTGCCCACTTCGATGAACCGCTGCGCGTCGAAGTGCGAGCGCGAGTTGTACGAAAGTCCGGCGCCCGGGATCACGAGCAGCTGGCCGGCCTGGTAGCTCGGCAGCAAGCCGAGCATGCCGGGCGGAAACCCCCACAGCGAGGCGTCGAGCGCCGTGGCCTTCAGCGTACCGGTGGCGTCGGGACGCGGAATGGCGATGGTCGGGCGCCCGGTGTAATAGTTGGTGTCGCCCCACGGCACGCAGAGCGAGAGCCCATCGGCGCCGCCGCGCATGAAGATGTACACCACGATGTCGCGGCTGCTCGCCGCCGGCGCGAGGACGACGCGCGGGAGCCAGTCGGGGAACGCCACGCCGAACACCGCGGCGCCGGCCACGTTGGTGACAAAACGCCGGCGCGACAGCGCGGCGTACTCGTCGCAGCCGCAGGTCTCCTGGTCGTGTTCGCTCATCGGCTGCTCCGGGGGACTGGGCTCAGTACCATTGGAAGGCGCTCGACGACAGGGCCAGCGCCAGCGTCTCGCGAATGCGCGCGGCGTTGATGGTGCCGGCCGTGAGGTAGGTCGTGAGTTCATCGCGCGTCGTCTGGCTCATCTCGCCGCCGAACGCCATGGCGTCAATGGTGTCGAGGATGGCCGCCGACGTCGAGCCGAAGCGCGTGAAGGTCGCGTCGGAGACCACAATCTGGCCGGTGGATGAGCTGGCAATCGTGGACAGCGAGTTCCAGCGCGGCAGCACGTTGCCCGCCCAGTACTCGGTGCGGTCGGGATAGCCGTCGGGCGTCTCCCAGTCGAACATCACGTGCCCCATCTGCGTGAGCAGCGAGCGCGGGGTGCTGAGGTTCGTGGCCGTCGGCGAAATCACGGCGCCGCTGCCACGCAGGGCACTCAGCATCAAGTGGTACGGCCGCTTGTAACGGGCCGGCGCCGCCACCACCCAGCTCTCCGTGAGGACCACGCGCAGCATCGCCTTGATGTCGCCGCCCGTGCGGGTGTACGCGTTGGCCACGGCCGCCACCTGCGCGGCGCTGGGGTCGGGGCGCAGGAACGCCTTCAGCAGCTTGGTGGCAATGAAGGTCGCCGTGCTCGGATGCGCGATGAGCACGTCGAGCATCTGCTCCATGTCCTGCTGGCCCAGGCCGCTGTTGGTGGCGCGCGCGGGGATGGTCACGCCGAGCACCGTCTTGGCGTTGAAGTCGTGCAGCGTCGAGTTGAACGTGAACGCGCCCTGCGCGTTGAGCGTCCAGCCGGTGAGGCACCGGCTGAGCTCGGCGACGTCGTTCTGCGTGTAGCCGCCGCTCACGCCCAGCGAGTGCAGCTCCATGATCTCGCGCCCGTAATTCTGGTTGGGCGCGCCCACGCGATTGACGTTGTTGTCGAGGTAGGCCAGCATGGCCGGGCTGTGCGCGCTGGCCTTGAGCAGCGTGCCGAAATTGCCGAGGGCGTTCTTGCGGATGACGTCGCGGTGGTCGGCCACCTGCAGGTAGCCGACCTTGGTGAAGTAGATGGTGAAGTGATCGTTCCAGAACTCCACCATGCGCTCGAGCAGCTGCTTGGGCGACGTGGCCTGCCGATAGATAGTGGCGTCCGTAAGCTGCTGGCCGACGGTGCCCTGATTGGCCTGCACGAGCGAGGCCGACGTCTGGTTGACCATGGGCCAATTGCTGGCCACCACCGACTCGAGGGCCGTGTCGTCGAGCGCCGCGTGGTTCAGGTGGTACTCGAGGTAGCCCTTGTACCCCAGCTTGAGCGCACGCTGCGTCTCGGCGGCGTTCAGCCCGAAGGTGATGCGTCGGGCCAGGCGGAGCGGCGAGCGCGTCCAGTTGTCGGTGCCCGTCACAGCCGCGAGGCGGCGGCGCGCCTGGGCGCTTGCGCGTTTCGGCGCGAGCACCGCCACGAGCGCGGCGGCACCGGCGGTGAGGGCCGTGCGACGATTGGGGGTATCGGTCATCAGGCGCGCCTCCCGGAGTCGGACCTGCGGCTTTCCTCGTAGTGCAGACCCATCCAACCCCCGCAAGTTAGCGCCACCGCCACTGGTTCCGCCAAGTATGATGTACCCCGGCCCCGCTACGATGTGACGCGGAGCACTTCCTCGCGCGAGGTGCGGCCGGCCACAACGAGCCGCTCGCCCTCGTCGCGCAGGGTCTGCATGCCCTCGGCCACGGCCAGCCGCCTGAGCGTCGCCGTGTCGGTGCCGGCCTGCACGGCGGCGCGCAGCGCGTCGCTCATCACCAGTAATTCATGGATGCCCACGCGTCCCAGGTACCCGATGCCGCGACAGGCCGCACAGCCGGCGCCGGCGCAGTCGGGGCAGAAGGTGCGCACGAGGCGCTGGGCGAGCACCGCCTCCACCGTGCTGGCCACGAGGTACGCGTCCACGCCGAGCTCGCGCAGGCGCGTGAGCGCACCCGCCGCGTCGTTGGTGTGCAGCGTCGAGAGCACGAGGTGCCCGGTCAGCGCGGCCTGCGTGGCAATGGCGGCCGTCTCGCCGTCGCGGATCTCGCCAACCAGCATGATGTCGGGATCCTGCCGCAGCATGGCGCGCAGCGCCGAGGCAAAGGTGACACCGGCCTTCTCGTGCACGGGGATTTGCGGCACGCCGGGAAGCTCGTACTCCACCGGGTCTTCCACCGCCAGGATCTTCTCGCGGCCGGTGCGGAGCGCCTCCACGGCAGCATACAGCGTGGTGGTCTTGCCGCTGCCGGTGGGGCCGGTGGCGAGCACGATGCCGTGCGGCCGCGCGAGGGCGGCGCGGAAGCGCGCCAGCGTGCCCTCCGTCATGCCGAGCGCGTCGAGCGAGAAGCGCCCGCGCGCGGCATCGAGCAGCCGCAGCACCACGCTCTCGCCGTGCAGCGCCGGAATGGTGGAGACGCGCACGTCCACGCCGCGGTCCTGCATCCGCAGGCGAATGCGCCCGTCCTGCGGCACGCGCCGTTCGGCGATGTCGAGTTCGGCCATGATCTTCAGCCGGCTGACCACGGCGGCCGCGAGCTGCACCGGCGGCGACGGTGCGTCCTGCAGCACGCCGTCCACCCGATAGCGCACGCGCAGCGCCCCGGCGTACGTCTCGAGGTGCACGTCCGAGGCCCGCGCCTGGAGCGCCTCGAGCAGGAGCAGGTTGACGAGCCGTACCACCGGCGCCTCGTTGGCCTGCGCCACCAGGTCGTCGAGCGCGCGCACCTCGGGCAGCGCCACGCCGTCGGTGGTCGTCAGGGAGTCGATCATGCCCTGCGCCGTGGGCTCCGCGCCGTACACCCGCTGGATCGCTCGGCGCAGCGACGGTTCATCGCCGCGCTCCACCGCGACGCGCGCACGGCACAGCAGGGCCAGGTCGTCGAGCGCCTGCGCCGGCGGGGCGTCGAGCCAGGTGGCCACGCGCAACACGCCGTCGCGCACCCCGAGCGGGAGCACGCCATGATGCTCGAGGTACGCCGCCGTGAGCGCCGGCGACACGGGACTGAGGGTGGAGAGATCCACGGGCTACGGCTTGCGCGGCACGACGGGCGGGTTGGCGGGCAGGGAATCGGCGGCGCTCTTCTTGTCCACGGCGCCGCGCACGCGCTCCAGGTCCTCGTCCGTTGCGATGATGTGCGGCGTGAGGAACAGGAACAGCTCGCTGTTGACCGTGGTCACGCGCGTGCTGCCGAACAGGCCGCCGATCCACGGCAGGTCAATGAGCAGCGGAATGCCGGAGCGCGAACGCTCCTGCGTACGGTCCACCAGCCCGCCGAGCACGGCGGTCTGTCCGTCCTTGACGAACAGGTGCGTCGAAGCCTCCCGCGTGCTGATGACCGGCGCGCCAAACTGCACCTCGGTGGTCGCCGAGCTGACCTCCTGCGAGACCTGCAGCGACACATACCCGTCGGGATTGATGGTCGGCAGGATGGCCAGCGTGGTGCCGACGTCGCGGTACTGCACCACCTGGTCGCGCACGCCGTTGTCGGTGGGCAACGTGCGGTACACCTGCACGAACGGCCGCTGGCTGCCGACGAGGATGCGCGCCTCGAGGTTGTTCTGCGCCATCAGCAGCGGGCGCGACAGCACGCGCACGTCGCCGTGCGTCGCCAGCGCCGAGATGGCCACGTCGGCGCTGATGGCGCCGCCGCGCGCGAGGCGCAGCAGGAAGGCCGTGGGCGAGGCCTCCTCGCCGCCGAGCACGGCGGTGGTGCGCGTGTTGGGGTCCGGGGCCTTGGTCGCCGCGCCCGTCACCTTGACGTCGAGATCGCGCGACTGCCGCACTTCGGCAATGAGCACCTCGATCATCACCTGCAGCGGGCGCAGGTCCATGGCGACGATCGCTTCCTGCAAGATGGCCCAGTCGGCCGGCAGGGCGCGCACGAGCAGCGAGTTGCTGGTTTCGTCGGGCACCACCTGCACCGGGCCCTTGAGCTCGGCGCGCATGCCGGCGTCACCTGTCGGGCGCGGCATGGTGTCGCCCGCGAGGACGTTGAGCCGCTGGGCCTGCAAGCGCTCGCTGAGGGGAGGCGTGCTGAGCCCGCTGGCGGCCACCACGCTGGACGGTGCACCAAACAGCGATTGCAGCGTGGCGGCGAGCTTGGCCGCGCGCACGTGCTTCAAGCGGTAGACATGCAGGTGCACCTCGCCGGCGTCGGCCACGGGCACCGGCGCGTCGGGCGCCAGGATGCGAAGCAGCCGGCCTTCCTGCTCCACGCGCAGTCCGCTGCCGGTGGCGAGGCTGCGAATGAGCGCCGGCACCTCTGCCGCCGGCACGGCCTCACGCAGGCGCAGCGTGACGCGCCGCTCAGGGAGGTCGCCGAAGGCGATGTTCACCTTGCCGGCCTCGGCGAGCGCCGAGAGCACAATGCGAATGTCGGCGTCCTGCACATCCACGACGATGCCGCTCTCCGTGGCACGCACGCCCTGCTGGGCGCGCACCGGAAGGGCGGCGCCGAAGATCAGGACGGCGAGGGTGGCGCGGTACAGGATGGGTCTCACGTCATTTCCCCACGGGTGACAGACGAAGTTCGTGTCGCACGAAGGCGCCGTCAACAAACACGGCCCTTCCCGGATTGACCTGTTGCAGGCGCCAGCCGCCGAGGGTGTCGCCCACGTGCAGGATGCGCGCCGTGGAGGCACCCAGCCGACAGATGGCCGCCGGTGCCTCGGCGCCAGCCAAGGTGCCGACGAGCGTGATGGGCGGCACGGCGGCAACGGTGGTCACGGCGTTTGGTGCCGCGTCGGAGATGCCGAACGGTGCGAGCGCAACCAGCTGCGCGAGGGGCGCAGGTGTTGGCGCCGGTCGCGTGATGCCTCGGATGGCAATGCTGAGCGGCGGGGCCGGCGATATCTGCGGCTCGGCCAGCGCCACGGCGGCGGCGCGCACGGCGAACGCCAGTGCAAGGAATGCCACGACGGCGGCGGTGCGCACGCGCAGGTCGTGCCAGGGCGTCCAGGTCATCGGGCCCCCGCGCGCGCCAGGCCGCGAATGCGCGCCGACATGGCGAGCGTGCCATCGTCGGCGCGCACCAGCTCCAGCCGCTGCACCAGCACCAGGCGCTGGCCGCGCTCCAGTGCCGACAGCCATCCGGCGACGGCGGCCAGGTCGCCCCGCGCCCGCATGTCCACCTGCACTTCACGCAGCGCACCCGACAGTGGGGTGGCGGGTGCCGCCTCGATGCGCGCGTCGTGCAGGCCAGCGACGATGGCGGCGCCGCGCACCCATGCGGCGAGCGACGATGTGGCGGCCGCGGTGTCGGCAACGATGAACAGGCGCGGTGATTCGGCGGCCAGCGTGCGCTGCGCCCCGGCGAGTGCCTTGGCCAGTTGCGGGCCGTCGCGGCGCAGCGCCTGCTCGCGCGCGAAGAGTTCCGCGGCGGCGGCCGCCCGCGTGTCGTGCTGAGCCACGAACTCCGCCAATGGCGCCACAGCCGCACGCCAAGCCAGCACGGGCACGACGACGAGCGCACCGAGCCAGAGTGCGCGACGATCACCTCGAGCGAGGCCGCTCACGGCGCGGCTCCCGCGCGGAACTTGACGAGCACACTGAACGACGCACCGTCGGCGCCCGCGTCAACGATGGGTGCCATGGAGCGCACGCCGTCCACACCCTTGGCGGTCCGCAGCTTCTCCATCACGACCGCGACGTTGTCCGCACGTCCTTCGACGACCACCGAGTCTCCGTCGCCGCGCCATGCCGTGAACTGCGCGTCGGCGGGCAGCACGGAGGCCAGCGCCCAAAGCCGATGGCTCCACGCCGGCGCCTGCTCGGCGGTGCGCGACAGCTCGGCCAGGGCATCGGTGACCTGCGCCAGTGAGTCGCGCGCGGCGAGCATCGGCACGATGCCAGGCCGCAGTGCGGCGCGCTGCGCCTCGATGCGCGTCACGTGACGCTGCGCCCCCCACGCCTGCAGTGCAACTGCGGCGGCCAGCGCCACCGCTGCCGCCGTGACGAGTCGGCGGGCCAGCATCCGCGCGCGCGTCGCGCGCCGGGCCTTCGCCGCCGCGCTGACGAGTTCGCGCTCCGTGCACCATGGCGCGTGCTGCGCGGCGAGCGCCAAGGCGTCGCCTGCCGTCGCGTCCGGTGACTTGAGGTCCGCGACGCGGCAGCGCCGCAGGCGCGATAGGTGTCCGGCATGCGCGTCGAGCACGGCCACTTCGTCGTCCACCACGAACGCGCGATTCGTCGCGGCGCCGGCGGCGTGAGCCCATGCCCCAACGGCTGGAACGAAGCGCACCGCGGTAAAGCCGGCCGCGTGCGCCGCGTCCGCAATCGCATCGAGCACAAGTCCATCGGCGTCGCTGGCGAACCACGTGCCCCGTCGCAGCGCGCGCGCCGTCACCACGGGCGCGGCCCGCGTGGCGGGGAAGTGGCGCGCGCCATCGCGGGCGAGCACGACGAGCGCCTCATGCTCGCGCATGGGAGGCAGCGCGACCTCGCGCGGCGACGTCCACGGCGACGCCAGCGCGACGTGCAGTTCGTGCGCGTCGGCGGTGGCGCGCCGCAAGGCAAGCAGGGCCGCGGCAAGCGCGGCGTCGTCGCCGGCGCTCAACGCATCGGCGTCGAAGGCAAACGACTCGACGCGCGCGCCCCCGGGCGCCACAGATGCGGGCCACCAGGCGTACACGCCGCGACCGGCGCCGAGGGCCAGTGCCGCACGACGCGCCGTCACCGGAACTCCTGCCACTCGACGAACACCGTGCCTCCATTGCGCCGAACCAGCGCTTCGGCGCGCACCTGCACCGGGCTGCCGGGCACGCGCGCCACACTGGTCACCCGCACCGCGCCGGTCTGGTACACCAGCAGGTCCTGCAGATCCGCGCTGCGCCGGCCGACGTCTCCGCGCAGGGCGGGCGGCAACGCGGCGAGCAGTTCGGGGAAGCTTCGCACGCTCGCACCCGCTTGGCGAGCCTGCACTACTGCGTGCGCGGTCGTGGTGGTAAAGCCGGGCAGGGCCGCGAGCACTTCCGCGGGCGCCGTGTTGGGGTTCACAAGGCCTGCCCCCCCGACCTCGAGCAGCGGGCGCACGCACGCCCAGGCCCTCACCGGCAGGTCGGCGACGTCGTCGAGCTCGGCCACCGCCCGCACCGGAGCATCGGGCGGCAGCACGCGCGCTCCCAGGGCGAGATAGTCGTCGCGTTCCATGCCGTGCGCCCGGCGCAGCCTGTCGCCGTCGCGCCAGTCGGCGATGCGCTGCGCGGCCTGCGTGCCCTCCATGGCGTCGGCGCCGCACGCCTGAAACAGGCGCGCCAGCATCGGTTCATCCGCGCGGTTGACGTCGAGCGCGGCGGCGTCATCGCGCCAGCCAAACGCATACTGCGCCACCCCAAGGTCGGCGGAATCGGCGCCCGAGATCCAGCGCCACGGATCGGCCAGTGCGTCGTCGCGGGCGGGGGCCAGCGCGCCGACGAGCCGCGCGCGCGCGTGTTCGAGGCCCGCCGTGGCCGCGGCCCGCGCGCGGGTCTGATCCAGCGCGTTGGCGACGATGAGCCGACGCGTGCGCGCCAGCCACGATACCTCGAGGCCGACGGCGGCGATGGCAACCATCAGCCAGACGCCGGCCAGGAGCGCGAATCCGCGGCGACGTTTCATCGGCCGTTCGGGAGCGGTATGGTGATCGGGAGCTGCAAGGCGGGCGGCAGCGCGTATCCCTCGCGCGCCTGCAGCCGCAACCCCACGGCGCCGGGCATCAGTGCGCCACCGTCCCACGTGCGGCGCCACTCGCGGCGGCCAAATGCGGACGTGAGATACTTCACTTCCAGTCCCGCCACGTCGCGTGCCAGCACCGTGCGCGACGAGTCGCCATCACGCCGCACCATCTCCGCCACCAGGTCACTGTGCCCGGCGGAACGGTCCACGAAGAGCCGAATGCGCCGGAGATCGCCATCGGCCGTCGTGGTAAACGACGCGACGTCATCGGCGAGCGCGCCGTCCGCCGCGCGCAGAGTCGCCGTGCGGCCGACGAGTCCGTCATCGGACCCCGTTCCCGCGCGGGCCTCGGCAAGCCACGCCTCGAGCGCGCGGCGCGAGGTGAGGGCGCGCGCGTCGGTGTCGGCGTCGGCCAGCAGCGCATCGCGCCGGTCGAGCAGCGTGGCAAACGTGGCGCCGCCGAGTGCGAGTGCCGCACCGCCCACGGTGAGCCCGATGACGAGCTCGAGCAGCGTCATGCCCCGGCGCGTGGTCACCGCGACTCCGCCGCGGCTGGCCGGTACGCGCGCGACACCAGCGAGTACTCCCCCGAGTCCCATTGCACCGACACCTGCAACTGGAACAGGTCCGGCTCACCAGCCACGCGGCGCGCGCCGGCGGTCCACGTGTACGCGCGCGCGCCGGCCTGCTGCGCACCGCGCGACAGCGAGTCGGGGAGCGCCTGCAGTGCGCGGCCATCGAGCAACGCAAGTTGTGCCAGGCGCTCGCTGGCCATGGCCACCGCGGGCACCGCGTCGCGCGCGCGGCGCGCCGCGCGCGACTCAGCGGCAAACGCCTCGAGCGCGCCGATGGCCACGGTGCCCACGATGGCCAGCGCCACGGTGGCCTCGAGCAGGGTGAAGCCGGCGCGCCTCACGGCAGCAGCTCCACGCGCGGCGCGCCGGACAGCGCATCGAGGACGATACGCGCCGAATCGGCGCCGCACACCACCAGCGGCACAGCGCCCCGTGCCGGACCGTCGGCCGCAAACTGCACGCGGCTGCGCACGGCGCCACGGAGCCGGCAGCCCGCGGGCAGCACCATCGCGAACGCGGTATCGCGCGGCTGGATCCATGCGCGCGCGCCATCAGCGTCAATCACGAGTTCAGCGTTCGCGCCGCCGGCCACTGCGCGCTCGCGCGTCATCTCGAGCACACGAACCAGTTCACCGGCCGCCGCACGGCGCGGCTCTGCCGGACGCCAGGCCGCGAAGGCCGGAACGGCCGCCGCGCCAGCCAGCGCGAGGATGACGAGCACGACCATCAGCTCGAGCAGGGTGTAGCCCGCGCGACGCGCGCTCATCGCAGCCCCGCCGGGTTGATGCCGTAGATCGCCTGCAACAGCGACAACGCCACGAAGCCCACCACGGCGCCGAACACGATGATGATCGTCGGCTCGAGCAAAGTCACCAGTCGCTGCGCGCCGCGCTCGGCGCGCTGCTCAAACAGATCGGCCGCTCGCAGGAGGAACTCGGCCAGCCGGCCCGCCTCTTCGCCCGTGGCGACCAGCGACACGAGCACGCGGTCGAAGACCTGCTCCGTAGCCAGCGCCGCGTGCAGCGTGCTGCCGGCAACGACGGCGGCGCGTGCGCGCCCGAGCGCATCGCGCAGCAGCGGATCGGCGGCCGCCGCGGCGGCGTCGTCGAGCGCGGCCGGCAACGGCGAGCCGCCGCGCAGCAGCACACCGAGAGCGCGGGCGCTGCCGGCCGCCAGCAGGTCGCGGCGGAACGCACCCACCACGGGCAGCGCCAGCAGCACGCGGGACGCGGCCCGGCGCCCGCCCTCTGTTGCGCGAACCCAGGCGAGCGCGGCGACCGCTGCGGCGGCCGCAATGGGCAGCGCCATCCAGTTGGCGCGGAGCGTGGTGGCGGCGCCGAGCAGGAATGCCGTGCTCGCCGGCAGCGGAATGCCGGTGCCGTCGAGCAATGCGGCAAAGCGCGGCAGGACAAACAGCAGCAGCACGACTATGGCAGCACCGCCGGCGACCGTGAGGATCGCCGGGTAGATGGCCGCCGACACGAGTCGCGCACGCAGCGCCTCGTCGCGCTCCAGCTGGACTGCAAGACGCGCGAGCGCGCCGTCGAGATCGCCCGCCCGCTCGCCGGCGCGCACGACGCCGGTGGCCGTGGCGTTGAAGACCCCGGAGTGCGCGGCCATGGCCGCGGCAACACTCTCGCCGCGCTCGAGCCGCGCGCGCACGTCGCGCAGCACCACCGCCAGCCCGGCCGGTGCGGATTCGGCGGTCAGGTCGAGGGCGCGCGCAATCGGAAGACCTGCGTCGAGCAGCGATGCCAGCGCGCGTACGGCATCGGCCACGGCACGGCGGCTCACGCGCGCCATGTCCGGTGCGGCAACGCGGCGCTCACGCACGTCGAGCACCGTCAGGCGCTGCGACTCGAGGTCCCGCACGAGCGCGGCGGCACTGGCGGCCTGCGCCTCGCCGCGCGCACGCCGTCCATCGGCGTCGATTGTCCGAAAGCGGAAGCCCGGCATCAGGGCTGGCGCCGCGCTACTTCCAACTGGTGATATCGGCGGCTTCGCCTTCGCCACCTGGCTTGCCGTCCGCACCCAGGGACAGCAGGTCGTAGCCGGATCCCGATTGCGTCCCCGGGGCGCGGTAGACGTACGGCGCTCCCCATGGATCAGCGGGCACGGCCTTTCGCAGGTATGGGCCGCGCCAATTCGCGCTGCGCGGCTCGGTGGTCGGCGCCTGCCACAATGCGGCAAGTCCCTGCTCGGTGGTCGGATACCGCCCTGTGTCGAGCCGGTAGGCATCGAGCGCGGAGCCGAGCATCTCGATCTGCGTCTTGGCGGTCACCTCGCGCGCGGCGCCGACATGGCGGAACACGTTGGGCGCCACCAGCGACACCAGGACGGCGAGCACGACGATGACGACGAGCAGCTCGATGAGCGTGAAGCCGCGCGCGAGCGCGCTGGTGCGACCACGACGGGGGAATCGGCGCATGGCGGGAAAATCGCCCCCGGCCTCCACCTCGGCTAGCCCCGCCTCGGGTTACGGCAGCCGCAGGCCAAGGTCCCGCTTGCCCGACGGCGACACGCGCAGGTCCCGCGCGCGCAGGGCGGCCGACGGGTCGCCCGGGGCGCCGGCCGTCATGGTGTTGCGCGGCGTGAGCGTGCCGGAGGCGCCGTCGAGTTCGGCCACCGTCCACAGGGTGCCCGCCTGCTGGGGCACCTGATACGCGGCCACCTGCGTGCTGCCGCGGAAGATGCGCACCTGTGCGCCCGAGAGCATGAGCGTGCTGTCGCTGGCCGAGCTGGGGGCGTTGTAGTTCTGCACGTAGAAGCGGTACAGGCCCGTGCCGAGCAGGCTGATGGTGACCGTCTCGGGTCCTGGCGCCGTGGCGGCGTCGCGGTCGAGGCAGGCGAACGGCGTCACCGCGCAGTTGCCGGGCTGCAGGAAGTAGATCTGCTGGCGTGCGGTGCCGGCTCCGGGCAGCGTGAGATAGAGGTCGAGGTCGCGACTTGCCGACACCCACGTCAGCACCGCGCGCCACTGGTTGGCATTGGCGCTGGCCGACAAGGTGAGGTCCACGTTGGCCGTAGTGGCGCCACCCGACACGGTGACCGTGCGCGAGGTCTGCGCGTATCCCGCGCCGCGCATCACCAGCGTGTACGTGCCGGCCGCGACGCCGACAAAGCCGTAGGTGCCGTCGGCCGCGGTCGTGGTGGCCTGCACCGCGAGGCCGGTGACGGCGTTCATGCCATCGCGCAGCTCGACGGCCACGCCGGTGGCAATGACGGCATTGGTGCTGGCGTCACGGGCACGGCCGCTCACGCCACCCGTGGACGCACTCGTGCGCGCCAGCGGCGCGTTCTCGATGGTGGCGGTGGCGCTGACGGTCAGGGGCGCCATGGTGGTGGCCACGTAGCCCGTGGCACTGAACGCAAGCTGCAGCACACTGCCCGAGGCGAGCCCGGCCAGCGACCAGTTGCCGGTGGCATCGGTGGTGGTAGTGGCCACCACGGCGGCGTTGCCGTCCTGTGCGGTGACCCGCGCCCCGACGACACCCGGCGTGCCCGCGGCCTCGACCACGCGTCCGGACAGTGTAAAGGTGACCGCCGAGTTGGGCGTGACGGTGACTGATGCCGTGGCGCTGCGTCCCTCGGACGTGGCCGTCACCGTGGTGGTGCCGACGGCGACGCCGGAGATGATGCCGCTGGCACTGACGGTGGCGACCGACGTGTTGGCGGAGGACCACGTGACGACGCGTCCCGTGAGCACGCCGCCGTTGGCGTCGGCCAGCGCGACGGTCAGGGCGCCCGACGCTCCCACCGCGACGGTGAGCACCGTCGGGGTGAGGGTGACGGTCGCCACCGGCAGCGCGGTCACCGTGACCGCGGACGAACCCGACATGCCGTCAACCGTGGCCGAGATCGTCGTGCTCCCAGCCCCGATGCCGCGCACGAGACCGGTGGCATCCACCGTGGCCACCGCCGCGCTCGACGTGGACCACGTGGCCGTCTTGCCGGCAACCAGCGCTCCGCTGCTGTTGCGCGGTGCGGCGGCGAGCTGCTGGGTGGCGCCGACCTGGATGTTGACGGTCACCGGCGTGACATCCACCGTCGCGACGCGCGTGGGACCGTTCGCCGAGTCCGATCCGCCCGAGCACGCCGAGAGCGCAACTCCGAGCAGGAGGGCGGGGACGAGAAGGCGAGTAGAGGGCACGGCTGCTCCGGGGAACCGGTACGCGTCGGCGAACAGGCAAGATGGCTGCAACCAATTCTACTGCGCGTCGCGCAAGTTCGGCCACCAAGCGGTTCGATGCGCTGGCACGGCGTGCGCCGGCGCTCGCGCGGCAGGTCTGGGAAGCTGTCCGCTTGCCTGTGCCGCGCGCGCCAGACATTCTATATGTGATGCTATGTCCAAAGTGTGGTAAAGAGAGCGCCAACCTCCGGATTTGCGGCTACTGCCAGACGCCGTATCCGGTGGACCGGCCCGGCCAGGCCGGCCTGTCGCAGAGCAAGCGCGCGGCACAGGCGGCCAAGGCAGCCAACGCCGCCGCGTCCAGCGGACTGGTCGGCGGCATTCGCAGCTTTCTCGGGCGCCAGTCGCGCGCGACGCTGTGGGGCGTCATGGCCGTGATCGCGGTTCTGACGGTGGTGTACATGAGGTCGGGGGGCGACAAGGAGATTCCCGTCGGCGTCGTGGTGCCGAACCTCATCGCCACGCCCATGTCGCCGGTGGAGGCCAATAACACGCTGAACTCGATCAATGGCGCGGCGCCGGCCGACGTGCGCGGCGGTGTGCTGGTCGTCCGGGTGCCGACCGCCATGTGGCCCGATCGGCGGCTGGGCCAACTCGCACTCGCTCAGCAATACGCCCGCGCCGACGAGATTGTGCAGGGGCGCAAGCGCGCCATCAGTTTCCTCGATCCCGACGGAAACCAATTCGCCAAGTCCGAGCCCGACAAGGGCGTCTCGATGACGCGGTGAACAGGTAGCTAGCGCCGGCTGGGCTGCCTTGCGGGTGCGCGCCTGGGCATCTAAGCTCGCGCTGGCCCCACAACCGAGGGATTGCCCCCCATGTCGCAAGCACCCAAGTGGTACCTGCCCGTCGCCATCGCCGCCTTGCTGTGGAACCTGATTGGCTGCGTCGCCTACCTGAGCGACGTGATGCTGACGCCCGAGGACATCGCCAAGCTGACCGCGGCGCAGCAGGCGATGTACCATGCACGGCCCGCCTGGTCGGTGGCCGCCACCGCCATTGCGGTCTGGGGCGGCGCGGCAGGGTGCGTCGGCCTGATCATGCGCAAGCGCTGGGCCACTCCGCTGCTGGTCGCATCGCTGGCGGCGCTGGTGGTGCAGGACCTCTCGTTCTACACCATGGGCAAGACGGCGCCTGTCGACACGACCGCCCTGGCGCTGCAGGGATGCGTGCTGCTGATCGGCATTGGCCTGGTGCTGCTGGCCCGCAAGGCGACGGCGCGGGGATGGATCGCGTAATGCCGAGGCCGGGCTACCGGCCGAGCCAGTAGTTCACCTTCACCAGGAAGACGTTGTCCGCGGGGTCACTCCCCAGCGCCGCGCGGTCGCGTCCGAAGTCGAGCGAACCTTCGGGTCCGACCCCCGCGCGCTGTTGCGTCCAGGCAAAGTAGACCGTGGACCCCGGGCGGTACTCCCACCGGAGCACGGCCGTGCCGCGCAGCGACCGCGCCGCGAAGTTCGGGTCGCCAAAGGTGAATGGCGCGGCCGGCCCGGCGCCGTCGGGATCCACGGTGTACACGCCTGAGGCGCTGCGCGCGATCGTCCCGACGTCGCGCCCGTAGTCCAGCTTTCGCAGCGTCCGTGGCGCCGCGAACTCGCGGAAGCGCTGGTAGTCGCCGCTCGCGAAAAACGGCTGGGCGTAGAGCTGCAGCGTGAGGGCGGGGGTGAACGTCCAGTTGACGCGCGTCTCCAGCGACAGCGTCTGCGTACGGAGATAGCCGAACACGTAGCGCTTTCCGCCGAAGGCCGTCGCGGTCGGGTCGGTGACCGTCGTTACGTACTGGGCCGAACTCTCGGACAGCTGGTACGTGGGGGCGAGCTGCACGTACAGGCTCGGCCTCGGCTTCAGCGCGATGCCCGGCTGCAGCTGCCGCATGATCGTGCCGTCGTGCAGGCCCTTGGCGAAATTCGTGGTGAAGTCGAAGACGGCGACCTGCCGGGGATCGGTGGAGAGCTGCAGGTGCGCGTAGTTGTAGCCGTCGTGCATCGTCACCGGGCCGCCGCGCGTCAGGCGGTCGTCGTCCACCGCCGCGTTGTGGATGACGAAGCTGCGAATGCGCCAGTAGTTCGGCAGTTCCATGCCGTAGTAGGCGGTGAGGTCCTGGAACGTGCGCAGCCCGTCCCAGTTGAACTCCTGGTTCATGCCCGTGGAAGTAAAGATGTTCCGGTACCACGACGTCGGCTTGAGCCACTGCCGCACGATGTTGCCGTTCATCCAGCGGTACGCCGTGCGACTGACGTACGACGCGTCGTTCACCTCAAAGCCGGGGCTGCGCCAGCTCTGGGCCAGCTCCCACAGCCAGTTGCCGTGCTCCTTGGCGACGCGCGTGTACACGCCCCATCCGCGCATGACCGTCGCCGTGGTGTCGTAACGCGCGCCAAAGAACCCGCCGTCAATCACGCGGCGGTCGGGGCGCTGGAAGTAGTGCGTGCTCGATCGCTGCGTGAGCGCCATGGCCTGCTCGGTGCCGCCCACGTCGGATGCCACCAGGCTCCCCATCCAGCGGTACTCGCGGTTCTTCCACGTGTGCACCCAGTCCGCGCCGAGCACGGTGGCGCGGCTGCGCAGCCGGTCGGCGGCCACGCTGTCGTCGCCGATCCGGCGCAACGTGGACGTGAGGATGCCGCCGACGGTCGTTGCGCCCTCGTGGAAGTCCTTCTTGACGCGGCCCACGAAGTAGTTGGCCATCGGTTCCACCATCTGGCGCGACTCCGCGGCACCGGCCGTCTTGACGTATGAGGCCGTCTCGCGATCGGTCAGGGCGTCGAGGATCCCGATGGAGTACCCGTTGCTCGTCCGGCCGGTGACCTTGGCCGCACCCAGGATGGACGTATTGTCGGGGATGTCGGCGAACGCCGCCTGGCCACTCACGGTGCCCGCCAATTGCGGCGGCCGCCCGACGCGCCTGGAGTAGAAGGCGCCGAGACTCGAGGCGTTGTCGCAAAAGTAGCAGTTCATGCCGCCAAAGCTGAACGCACTGCTGCCGGCGACGAAGAAGGGGCGCCGTTCGTCGTAGTACGTCTCGGACGCCGAGAGATTCAGCACCGAGGGATCAACCTCGACCTGGCCGAAATCGGGGTTGATGGTGGCGTCGAGCGTGAGGTTGGTCGTGAGGAGGTACTTGAGGTCGCCGCCCACGCTGACCTGACGCTCGCGACCCGAGTGGTACGGATCGCCCGGTGCCGCGGGCTTGGATTCCGCGCGCGCCACCGCGTACGGCATGATCTCGACCTGCTTTGGTTGCCGGCCGGCGGCGATGCCGTCGAGGTGTCCGTAGTACGCGGGGCCGGAGCTCTCGTTCTGGCGCCGGAACGACCACATGTCGCGCTCGTTCAGCCGGTCCACGTACCGCCAGACCTGGAGCCCCCAGTTCTGCACGGAATCGCGCGAGAAGCGCAATTGCGAGTATGGAATGCGCACTTCGGCGGTCCAGCCGCCGTCGTCCACCTGCGTGGCCGCCTCCCACACCGGATCCCAGGAGTCGTCGCCGTTGAATGACTCGCCGCGCACGCCCGACGGATTGACCTCGAACAGCGCCTGGTCGAGGTGGTTGTGGAACGGGTCGAGAACAATGAGGAGCTTGTCGGACGTGAGCGAATTGAAGGCGCCGTTGTTGCCGTTGCCATCGAGCAGCTGGTCGCGGCGCGCACGCGGCGCGCGGACGCCCGCGCGCCCCAACGGATCCGCCATGCGCGCGCCAATGTAGATCGCGCGGTCGTCGTACAGGATGCGGATGTCCGTGGGCAGCGACGCCGGCGCGCCCTCGTTGGGCTGGTACTGGCGCAGCGCCGAGATGGGAGTGGCCGTGGCCCACGCCGCCTCGTCGAGGCGGCCGTCAATAACGATCGCGGACGTGCGGTGCCGAGCGACGGTGCGCACCGCGGCGGCGCCACCGCCGTCCCCGGCGGGTGCCTGGGCCCACGCGCTCGCGAGCGGCGCGAGCGTTGCGGCGATGGCGAGCAGGGCGAAGCGGTGTGCGTGGCGCATCGTCGGCGGAGTGGGAGGGGCGGCCAGTCAGGTGCCACTACGGGTGGGGGCCGGGTCTATGTTTCGACATCGGGGCCAGCGCAAAGGTTTGCACCCGGCGTGGAGTCGTGGTGGCGAACGAGGGAGCTGAAGGGCGGGCCCTACCGCATCGACCGGAGCATCCATGCAGAGCCGCACGACCCTCCGCCGCGTTCCCCTCATTCTCTGTGCCGGGCTGGCGATGACATTCACCGGCTGCAACAAGAAGCCGGAGGACCCGCGGCTCACGTTCATCAACGTCGGGTTCAGCCTGCAGCTGCCCAAGGCCATGCAGCAGGCGCTCGACTCGCTGGCGCCGGGCTTCAGGCCGGTGACGGTCGGCAAGTTCCGCTCCGACATTGCGCAATACGCCGCGGAGGCGGGCGGCGGCATGCAGGCGCTCTTCACGACGATCGCCGATTTCGACGGCGACGGCACGCTGGATGCGGTCATCGAGGGAACGACGCCCGGCGACTCCGCGCTTCACGTGATCGCCATCATGAATGGCGCCAAGCCGAGGGCCATGGAAGTCGACCGCATTCCCCGGTACGACGTGGACGCGGTGGGGCTCTACCTCTCCCGGCCCACGGGCAGCAAGGCCGGAACGTTCCAGCTGGTGGACCATCCCGACTCATCGAGCGTGTACACGTACGCCGGACGGCAGTTCGTCCGGACGAAGGTCGGCGACTGACGGCATCCGGGCGCGCGCGCGCCACCTTCCGCTCGCCCGCGTCGGACGGCAGAATTTTGCATCTTTCCAAGCCGGGAGCACCTGTGCGCCTCCAACGAAATTCCACCGTCCGCGGCCTGGTGGCGATCGCATTCGCCGCCACGCTGGTCGCCGGCCTTGCCTCGTGTTCCGGCGGCGGCGCTTCGGCGCTGCGCGGTGACTGGGACTACTATCGCATGCTCGGCGCCAAGCCGAGCGGCGGGTTCGACGCGCTGCGGCGCTTTGGGTTTGCGCACTTCGAGGGCGCCGACACCACGGGCGCGTGGATCAACCGGCGCAGCGGCGTGCGCATGGAGCCCATCCACGGCATCGTCGTGGAAGGCGACTCGCTGTTCATTGATCTCGCCCCCGGCACGTCCATACGGGCGCGCATCGCCGGGGACACCATTGCCGGGCAGTACTATCGCGGCAAGGCGCCGACGCAGCGGGTCTGGTTCGTTCGCCGGCACTCGCCGCCGGAGTACGAGCCCTTTTACAGGTTGTGGCCGGGGGCCGTCTCGGATTCGGGTCTCGCCGTGACCATTGATCCCGCCGTGCCCATGAAGGCGCGCGACGGCACGGTACTGATGAACTTCGTGGGCATGCCCGCGGGCGACGGGCCGTTCGGCGTGGTGATGGAGCGTACGCCGTACCTGCGCATTGACACCGCGGCGGCCGTGTTCTGGGCGTCGCGCGGCTTCATCTACGTGAAGCAGGACGTGCGCGGACGCGGCGGCTCGGGCGGCGTGCTCGACATGAACGCCATGCAGGAGAGCGACGGCTACGACGCGGTGGAGTGGGCGGCGAAGCTGAAGGGCGCCAACGGCAAGGTGGGGATGATCGGGCGCTCCAACCCGGGACTGTACGCCTGGTATGCCGCCATCGCGGCGCCGCCGCACCTCGCGGCCATCGCGCCGGCGGTGGCGACCGCCGATCCGCTGCGCATCGTGCCGTACATCGACATGGTCTTCTCGCCGACCATCGTGCCGTGGCTCTGCCTCACGCAGGTGCGCGAGACGATGTCGGACATGAGCAATCTCGACGTCGAGACGGCCTTCAACAGCCTGCCGGTCATCGAGGGCGCGCAGAAGGCGGGGTGCGGCCGGCCCAAGTACTGGAACGACTGGTTTGACCACCAGCAGGACGACGCCTACTGGCGCGCCCTGTCCATCGAGCGCCGCCTGGCGCGCGTGAAGGTGCCGGTGCTCGGCATCGGCGGCTGGAATGACGACGCGCGCGGCACCATCCGCAACTACATGGGGCTCGACTCGCTGAAGTCCAGGCCCTTCCAGCGGCTGTTCATGGATGCCGGTGCGCACAAGGGCATTGACTACGTGAACGGAAGCTTTGGCGCCCAGGCGCGCGTGGACTCACGCATGCTGCAGGTCCGCTGGTTCGACCACTACCTGAAGGGCGTGGACAACGGCGTGGACCGCGAACCGCCCGTGGACATTTTCATCACGGGCGACAACACGTGGCGCAAGGAGAAGGAGTTTCCGCTGGCGCGCACCGCGTGGACCGACTTCTACCTGCACTCCGGCGGCAAGGCCAACGGCGGCGCCGGCGACGGCACGCTGAGCATGGTGGCGCCCAAGGCCGAGCCGGCCGACACGTTCACGTACGACCCTGGCAAGCCGACGCCGTACCTCATTGATGCGCGGGAGCTCGAGCTGAGCCTCAACGAGGACTATGCGAAGATCCATGCGACGCGCGGCGACCTGCTGACGTTCACCACGGAGCCGCTGGCGAAGCCGATGGAGATCACGGGCCCCATGAGCGCCACGCTCTTTGCCGCCACCGACGCGCGCGACACCGACTGGAACGTGATGCTGCTGGACGTCTATCCCGACGGTCGCGTGATGCGCATCCAGGACGGCGTGGCGCGGGCGCGGTTCCGCGAGGGCTATGCCAAGCCGACGCTGCTCACGCCGGGCGCGGTGTACGAGTACCAGATTGACCTGTGGTACACGGGCATCGTGATTCCGGCGGGGCATCGCCTGCGCGTGGCGGTGGCGTCGGCGGCGTTCCCCAAGTACGACCGCAACCTCAACACCGGCGGCGACAACGAGCGCGACGTGAAGTTCGTGAGCGCGCGGCAGCAGGTGCTGCACGACGCCGCGCATCCGTCGCGGGTGCGGCTGCCGGTGATTCCGCGGTAGAACGAGCGCGCCGGCCGAGCTGGAACTCAGCCGGCCGGCTGCGCCGCCCGCTTGCGTGCCGACACCAGGATGGCGTACCCCACGAGGTTCATCAGCACCACCACCATGGTGATCTTGAGCCCGAACAGCAGCGCGTTGTCCACCTTGATGATGGGGAAGACCGCGAGCGCCACGTAGAGCAGCGTCATCAGCAGCCCCGACAGTGACGCCACGCGCAGCCACAGCGGCGGCCGCGGCGTCACGCCCCGCAGCCCGATGAGCGGGATGGCGAACATCACCACGTACGTCAGCGCGTAGAACACGCCGCTGGCGTTGAACAGCAGCTGGAACGCCTCGGCCTGCCCCACGCCGATGAGGCTCAGCAGCGAGATGACAAACGAACAGACGCCCACCAGCACGATGGAGTTCACGGGCGTGCGATACTTCGCGTGGAGCTGGCTGAACCACGCCGGCAGCATGCGGTCCCACCCGGCAACCATGGGCAGGCGCGTGACGGCGGTGAAGCTCACGCTGGCCTGCGCCACGCGCATGCCCAGCGTCATGAGGATGGCGACGGTCACCAGTGGCCCGGCGATGCCGAACGGACCGAACCCGGCGCGCAGCACCTGCGCCAGCGGCGCAATGAGGTCAATCTCGTGCTGCGGCACGTACGCCACCACGGTGCTGGTGCCGAGCACGAACATCAGCGCGATGATCGGCGCGGCAATCAGCACCGACCGTCCCACGGAGCGCGACGGCGATCGCGTTTCGCCGGCGAGGATGGCGATGTACTCGAAGCCGCCGAGCGCGCCGAACCCCAGCTTGCCGAGGATGTTCAGGTTGTAGAGCGTCACAGGCGGAACGCTGGTGCGCAGCGGGTGATACTCCTTCAGCGTGCCGGTGGCCAGGCCGAGGACGGGCAGCAGCAGCAGCGCGCCGAAGATGATCAGCATAAAGACGCCGCCGGTGTTGTGCACCCACTTGCCCACGCTCAGGCCAATG
>Ga0315271_10000322_pt1 | contig 25511 bp, 22 predicted proteins | sample C3_top_MG_FD_204664 | JGI IMG/M metagenome (GOLD analysis project Ga0315271, IMG submission 204664) | Sediment microbial communities from Yellowstone Lake, YNP, Wyoming, USA - C3_top | ecosystem: Environmental > Aquatic > Freshwater > Lake > Sediment | place: USA: Wyoming | collected 2017-08-01
GTGACCTGCCCGTCGCCACCGATCGCGACCTGGTGGCCGTCCGCAGTCTTGCGCCGCACACTGATGATGGTGGTGCCGTGAAATTGATCCATACTTTTCCGTGTTCAAACTCAATTGGCGCGCGCAACGACACGCGCGTGGTCGCTGATACCAATCACATCAAAAAAGGCTGCGATCAGGCGTGGCACATCGCTGAACTGGACCTGGCGGCCCTCGGCCTCGCGCGCGGCGACCCAGGTGAGAATAGTTCCAGCCGCAGAAAAGTCGACCCGAATCAAGCCGTCACAGGAAACTACCAGACGATTGGCACCCTCCAAACCCGCTTGCAGTTTGTTCAGCGCCTCGGTCGCATCGCCCAGCACTTCGCCTGAAAGTTCAATGACCGAAGCGGAAATCGCATTGCTTTCCATCGGTTCTGCAACCCCATGATCGGGCTGAAAGACGGAAGCCTGAAAGGTCTGCACATCGGATTCGTCACTTTGATTGCGGAAACTCGTTGCATTGATCTGCCGGTACACACATTGACACTGGACGTCCTGCCAGGGTGGCGGAGACACTTCGTAGGTCACGCAATAATCGAGCGCCGCCAATTCAAATTCATCCTGCAGGCGCAGGATGCGCAAGCCATCGAGCCGCAGTCGCCACCAGAACAGGGCAACCGACTTATCACCCGATGGGGTCAATGATCTGAGTGTTTTCTCAAGAACTTCAGCGCCTTCAAAATGCAGTAGGACGGGTTGCACGCACCATTGTGCAAACAGATCCGCCAGAGCCTCTCCCGCGGCTGGCGTGATCACGTGGATGCGGCGCCAATCCAGTTGCCATGGCTCGGCTGCCTGTGACAAGCCAGTCCGCAACTGTTGCACCGTCTGAAAATCGAGTTCCGCCGGACATTCCCAGATTGCCCGACTGCTTTGCTTCGACAGCGAAACCTGCTCGAACGCCAGGCTGCCGCTACGGCGGCCGAGCAAATCAGGCGTCGAAAACCACGCTGGCGCCGCTTGGCCGAACCGTTGCACGTACTCGGCTGCAACCCGATCGAAATTGCCTCGCTGTCCAGTTGCCCTGTACAGATCCAGCAAGGCTGCCGCCCGAGCTTTGCCCGCCTCGGAGCGTCCATTTTCCGTCTTCAATGCCGCCAGAAGGCAGGCCGCGGCGCCAGCATCGTCGCCGTTGGCGAAACGGATGGCGGCCTCCTCCAGGTCGGTGTCTGCCTGGCGGTCTCCGAATTCAAGGGAAAAGGGACTGGGGAGGGCCAATCCAGCGCTGCCCGCTTGCGGGTACCTGCTTGCCAAGCTTTGGACTGTCGCCGCGGTCGGACTCGACACTGCGGCTGCCGCCATACCGGCGTGCTGAAGAACACCTGGAAGCGTGGCATCGAAACCAGTGCCTTGTCCCTGCTCCGAGCCGATCTCGGGCAGCAGCAGCGTCTCAAAAGAATCCATTTCTTCATTGGCTGCACCTGCCATCGGCCCCGTATCCTCTAGCCGCTCGGACAGGCCGGAAGAAGCCGGAGAACTGCCCTCCTGAGGCATCGCATCGCCCTGTTTGCCCTTCCACCACTGCTTGGACATCTGGGCTTCGATTTCGTCAATCTTCTTGAGCGTCGAGGCGCGCTCATCGAGGTTGGTGCTGGTCACCGTGGCCTGAAACAGGGAAGACCGTCCCGACGATTCCGAATTGATCACCGGCGCGCTGCGCCGCAATTTGCGCAGTTCATCAAATTCGCGTGCGCGCACAAAATCATTTTGCCGCCTGCGCTCGATCATCTCCTTGAGCGACTGCTTGCTATAGCCCCTTTCGGATTCTGCCTCAGGCTCGGCAACAATGCTGTCGAGCTCAGACCAGTCCCGCGTCGGATTCCGGACGAACTTGACCACCTTGGACAGCAGACCCGTGGTAGTTCTTCTAGTCGCCATGAAGCTGAACCATCAATGGAGCGCCATACCCGGGTCATCAGTCCCCAAACATCTTCTGCTTGAGTTCACGGCGCTGCTGCGCCTCCAGCGACAAATTGGCAGTCGGGCGTGCCAGCAAACGCCCGACCCCGATGGGCTCGCCGGTTTCGTCGCAGTAGCCGTAGTCACCGGCATCGATGCGCGCGATCGACTGCTCTATCTTTTTCAACAGTTTGCGCTCCCGGTCACGGGTGCGCAACTCGAGCGCGTGCTCTTCCTCGATCGTGGCGCGGTCGGCAGGATCCGGCACCACCACGGTATCCTCGCGCAGGTGCTCGGTCGTTTCGCCGGCATTGCTGAGAATATCCTTTTTCAACTGGACAAGCCTGCGGCGGAAGAACGCCATTTGATACTCATTCATGTACTCGTCGTCGGGCATCGCGATCAGTTCAGCATCGCTGATTTGCTCGATTGACTTGGACTTCCAGTTGTTTGCGAGTTTGGGGTCCTTCTTGATGGTCGCAGCGAGTGGCGGGGCGAGGACCGGGGAAGACATGGTTTGGGCAAAACTGGACTTGGCCGCAGTGGATGCCACCGATTGCGCCATCGACGGAACGGTCAGTTGTGCCAGGCGTGACGAGGGACGTCCCGCTCTCACAGGTACCGATGGGCTGGACGTTGGAGGCGGCGCGCTAGCCGCCTTGACGGATACCGGCGCCGGCATGTCTTTGATCTTTGGCGCCATAGCCTGCGGCATGGCGACTTTCTTGCTGGTCGTCGTATTCACTGAATCCTTTATTACCTTTGCCTTGGCCGCCGGCCGAATGGCCTTGCCTGCTTGGGGCACCGCTTTGGCGTCGAGCTTTCGGCTTTTGCTCTTGACTGCCGTCTTCGCCGGCACCTTGACCGAAGATGTCTGTTTGACCGACGGTTTGCCCGAAGTTTTGGGCAAGGCCTTGCCGCTCGACTTGACTTTAGGCTTCGCTTTTTCGACCACTTTGGCTTTGGCTTTGGGTTCGGGTTTGGGTTTGGGTTTAAGTTTGGGTTTGACAAGCGCCTTCACGGCGGGCTTGACCTTGGCAAGCACTTTGGCCGCTTTGACGGTTTTGACCCCCTCGTTGATCTTGCTTGTTCTTGCGGCTTTGGCCACAGCTTTGACTTTCGCCTGTTTTGCTTTCACTTTTTGTCTCCTCGCAGAATGCGCCCGCACCGTCGAATCGCTATCGGAGCCACCTCTGTCGCTCGCCAGCAGCGCGGACGCCTCCAAACCTGTTCCATCAATGCGAACTGTTGCATGCTCACCTCGCTGAATTGAGCTGGCGCGCGAGTGTACAGGTTTACCCAGCGGGAAACCCATTAGTTGCAAAATCGAGACAAACATCCTATTTCAGTCCTCGCGGTCTCAAGCTGCATCAAACAAGACATTGCATCATTCCCTGCAAGAAGATGTCCTTCGGCAGATCAATGCCAATAAAGACCATTTTGCTGTTCGGCTTTTCATCTTTTGCCCAGGATGGCCCCAGATCGCTGCCCATCAATTGATGGACCCCCTGGAAGATCACTTTTCGATCGGTCCCTTTCATGAACAGCACGCCTTTGTAGCGCAGCATGCGCGGGCCATAGATATTGACAATGGCACCGAGAAAATCTTCCAGTTTGGCAGGATCAAAAGCGCGATCCGACCTAAAGACAAAACTCTTGACGTCATCATCATGGCCATGATGATGCCCCTCACCATGCTTGTGCGAGGGATGGTCGCAATGCTCACCGGGTGCATGTTCGTGGTCATGCTCCTCTTCCTTGAGAAAATCCGGATCGATGTCGAGCTTGGCATTCAAGTTGAAGCCACGCAAATCAAATACCTCACTGATCGCCACCTCGCCAAAATGCACGGCCTTTTGCGGTGCGCGCGGGTTCATGTGCTGCAGACGGTGCATCAGTGCTTCAATCTCGTCGCCTGCCACCAGATCGGTCTTGCTGAGAAAGATCTGATCGGCAAATCCGACCTGACGGCGCGCTTCCTGGCGCTCGCTGAGTTGTGTCTGCGCATGTTTGGCATCGACCAGCGTCAAAATGGAGTCGAGCAGATAGCTTTCGGCTATTTCATCGTCCATGAAAAAGGTTTGCGCCACCGGACCCGGGTCGGCCAGGCCCGTGGTTTCAATCACCACGCGCTCGAAATCGAGCTCGCCCTTGCGTTTCTTCTCAGCGAGGTCACGCAGGGTCGCCCGCAGATCCTCGCGAATCGTGCAGCAGATGCAGCCGTTGCTCATCTGGATGATCTGCTCCTGCGTGTCGGAGACCAGAATGTCGCTGTCGATATTTTCTTCGCCAAATTCATTTTCAATGACGGCGATCTTCTGCCCGTGCGCTTCCTCAAGCACACGTTTCAGGAGCGTCGTTTTGCCTGAGCCGAGAAAGCCGGTCAGGATGGTTGCTGGGATGAGACTCATCGCTAGTTCTAGGGGTTTGAAGATTTCATCAAGGCAGGGAGTGTAGCGGCCAATTGATCCTGGCCTATTTGCGCATGATCACCAACCCTTTGAGGTACTCGCCTTCTGGAAAATTGATCGTCATCGGATGATCGGGCGCACCGCCCATGCGCTCCACAATGTAGCCGTCGACATTGGCGTCGATCGCGGCAGACGCCACAATCTTGTGAAACAAGTCGGGACTTATGCCGCCCGAGCACGAGTAGGTGAACAAAATGCCGCCGGGAGCCAGAATCTTGAATGCCAGCCGGTTGATGTCCTTGTAAGCCCGCGCCGCGCGCTCGGCATGGGCAATGGTGGGCGCCAGCTTCGGTGGATCGAGCACAATGGCGTCGAAGGTCCTGTTTTCTGCGGCAAACTGACGCAGCGAGGCGTTCACGTCCGCGTCCATGAATGCCGTCCGGCTCGAGGCAAAGCCGTTCAGGGCCGCATTGGCCGCGGCCATTTCCAGCGCCAAACCAGACGAATCGATCGAGGTGACATGCGAGGCGCCGCCCGTCAGCGCCGCCACCGTAAAACCGCCCGTGTAGCAATAGCAGTTGAGCACGGGGCCGAACTTCAGGCGTCCGGTGTAATCGGCAAACTTTTTGCGACTGTCGCGCTGGTCAAGGTAAAAACCGGTCTTGTGCCCGCTGGCAATATCGAGCGCCAGCCGCCAGTCGTGTTCACGCAGCACCAGATCGGTATTTCCGGCGCCGCGCAACCAACCCGCCTGCTCCGGCAAGCCCTCGCGCGCACGTCCGCTGGCGTCGGATCGCTCGTACATCTTCGACAGGCCGGTCGCCGCCAGCAAGGCGTCCGTCAGCACCGATTTCCAACGCTCGGCGCCGCTCGAGAGAAACTGCGCGACCAGAGTATCGGCATAGCGATCGACGATCAGGCCCGGCAAGCCATCGGACTCGCCGTGGACCAGCCGCAGGCCGTCGCTGCGAATGTCGAAGCGCTCTCGGGCACGGATGGCTTTTGCGCAGGCCAGTGAGAAGAACGACGCGTCGATGCGCTGCGACTCGTCAAAACTCCAGACACGGGCGCGAATCTTGGAGGCCGGACTGAAGGCCGCCCAGGCCAGAAATTGACCCTCGTGCGACTCCACCCTGACCGTTTCACCGGCGTCGGCTGCGCCCCTGGCAATGGCCGACTCAAAAATCCACGGATGGCGACGCAGCAGCGAGCGCTCCTTGCCGACTTTCAAACGTATCGTTTTCATGGCTAGCTTATCGGGCCCGCCCCAGCATCTGCAGTGCAAGGCCCACTCTCATGCACTCCAGGGAGTGCCAAGACACAAGGTCAATAGGTAATGGCCATCGCCGGAACGTCAACCCTGATCATGGGCTTTTTCAACGCTCCATGCACCGCCTTCACATATTCAGCCGACCATTTTGGATTCTCGAACCAGCTTGCGCCAGCAGCCTCGGTCACCCGCAGCACCTTGTCCGCCGTCAGGACCTTGCCGCTGGCACGCAGGGGCTCGCAATCGAGTGCAGTGAACTGGGCGTCGAGCCAGGCACGGGCGACATCATGCGGCATCGGTGGGCCTTCCTCGACATGGAAATGGAATTCAACACCATTGTTCAGCAGAACAAGTATTTGACTGCGCATAAGGACCTCTCCGTTAATGATCGCCAGTTTCGCCGAATCAGCGCGTGAACAAATCGAAAATCCGCAACTACTTGATTTTGGCGCGGGGATGAGCCGCATCATAGGCCTTGGCCAGGTGCTGGAAATCGAGCCGCGTGTAGACCTGCGTGGTGGTGATGCTGGCATGGCCGAGCAACTCCTGCACACCGCGCAAATCGCTGCTGGACTGCAGCAGGTGGCTGGCAAACGAATGGCGCAGCATATGGGGATGCACCGGGGTCGCGAGTCCGGCTTGCAGGCTGCGCAGGCGCAGGCGCTGCCAGATCGATTGCGCGCTCAAGCGCGTGCCGCTGCGGCCGATGAAAAGCGCCGGCTGCGCGGGGTGGCTGGCCGCCGGATCGCGCAGCGCCAGCCAGCACTGCAGGGCCAGCTGCGCCTTGGCACCGACCGGCACGGTGCGCCGCTTCGAGCCCTTGCCGAGGACGTGCGCCTCCAGTGCCGGCAGATCGACCCAGCCGCGCGCGCCGGCAGCGGGCTGCACATCCAGGCCGGTCAGCTCGCCCACGCGCAAGCCGCTGCCATAGAGCAGTTCGACCATCGCCGCATCGCGCGCTTGCAGCCATGGATCCATGCTGTCACTCTGAAAATTGGCGAGTTGCACGGCCTGATCGACGCTCAGCGCTTTCGGCAGGGGCTTGCCGACCTTGGGCGCGCGCACGCCCTGCACCGGATTGCTCGCCACCAGACCCTGGCGACCGAGCCAAGTGTAGAAACCACGCCAACCCGACAGGATCAGAGCGATACCGCGACCGCTGCGGCCGGCGCTGTGCATCTGGGCAACCCAGCGACGAATGTGGTGGCTTTGAACTTGCAGCAGTTCCACCTGCGCCTGCGCAGCGCAAGCGCTCAGTTTCTGCAAGTCGAGTGAATAGAGCTCGACCGTGCGCTGCGCCAGCCGCTTTTCGACGCGCACATGCTCAAGATAGGCCTCGACCAAGGCAATTGGGGTCAGAGCCCGATTTCGCTGGAGATCGCCGTGTTCCGCTCGCATAGTGGTCTGAATCGGGATCTGACCCCAATTGCTTACTGCAGTCTGGACAAGGCAGCGCTGGCCAGTTCGGCAATGCGTGCCAGAAAGTCGGTTCCCATGGTGCTGTTGAAGCGCTGTGCGTCAGGCGAGGCGAGAACCAGCAGACCGAACGCCGGACTGCTGCCCACGGTGCCGCCGCGCAAAGGCAGCAGCGCCAGCGAACTGGCCGCCATCGGCTCGGTCAACCAGCGCGCGGCCTCGAAGCCCGTATTGACACCACAAAACGGTTCGTTCAGCGACGACGCGAACAGCTTGACGTCATCGCTCACGCCCATTGCAAAATCACACTGCGCAAATTGCGGCGCCACGTCCCACACCTTGATCGCCACCTGAGGCACCAGAAACTGGCGCGCAATCTGATCGGCGATCTGTGCCGGCAAGGCCGTCGCGTCGGCAACCCGAAACAGGCTGCCCGCCCAACTCATCAACTTGTCCGACAGCATGACGTTTTCGCTGCCATTGCGAATCATGTCCATGATGCGATGTTCGAGCGCCTTGATCTTTTCGCGCAGCATGCCTGCCTGGCGCTCCTGCAGGCTCACGGCACGCAAGCTGTGCGGGCTGCTCAGTTCGACAGTCGCCAGCAATTCGGCGTGGCGTTCAAAGAAATCGGGGGTATTGGCCAGGTAATTGGCAATATCGTCTTCGGTCAGGGGATTGGTCATGGAGGTGCTCATAGGTTGTCCGGTAAGTCGATTTCACCATGAAAAACAGTCGTCGCCTGCCCTGTCATCAGGACACTCTCGCCCAGCCCCGCCCAAGAGATGCCCAACTGGCCGCCGCGGGTTTGTACTTCAACGCTGTCGTTCAGCAGCCCGAGGCGGATGCCGGCCACCACGGCGGCGCAGGCGCCCGAACCGCAGGCCAGGGTTTCGCCAACGCCGCGCTCGAAGACGCGCAGCCGGATATGCCCCGGATCGACAATCTGCATGAAACCGACATTGACTCCGCGCACAAACGCGCGCTGGCTCTGTACCAGCGGCCCCTGGGTCAACACTGGCGCCGCGTCCACATCATCGACCGGCAGCACCGCATGCGGATTGCCCATCGACAGAACCGTCACCCAAACCGTGGCCTGCGATCGCGCATCCGCGAGGTCCAGGGGCCATTGTTGCCAACGACCGCTGACCCGTGGCTGCAAACCGGCGCCATCAAATGGAATATCGGCCAACTCGAATACCGGCGCACCCATGCTGACCCTGACCCGTCCATCAGCCAGGAGTTGCGGCTCGATCACGCCGGCCAGCGTCTGCACCCGGATCGCGTCCTTGCCGGTCAGGCCCCGATCGCGCACAAAACGCGCAAAGCAGCGCGCACCGTTGCCGCACTGCTCGACCTCGGCGCCATCGGCATTGTGAATGAGATACTCGAAGTCAACGCCAGGCCCGGGCGCGGGCCGGACCGTCAGAATCTGATCGGCACCAATGCCGAAGTGTCTATCAGCCAGAAAGCGGTAGTGCGCCGCGGACAGACCCAGTTGCCCACCGGTCTCGTCCAGTACGACAAAATCGTTGCCCGCGCCCTGCATCTTGGTAAAACTGATCCGCATGCAGGAATTATCCCTTGAACCTTGTCATCTACATCACAGGCGCGACACCGAATTGTCCAATTTTGGTTGCAAAATTCGCTGCATGCCACGCCCCAATCAACTCCTGCATCCCCAGCGCACGCCTGTGCCCACACGTCCTGCAGCCACCGTGCTGCTGCTGCGCGATTCTGCCGAGGGCGTTGAAGTGCTGATGACGCGCCGCTCGGCAACGGCCAGCTTTGCCCCCGGCGCCTATGTCTTCCCGGGTGGCGCCGTGGACGCCCTGGACGCCGCCAGCCACGCTCAAGCCTGCCGGCGTGCCACACAAAGCGATCTGCACCTGACGCAGGCCATTGCAGCGATCCGTGAAAGTTTTGAGGAATTGGGCGTGCTGCTCGCGCGCCGCAGCGACGGCAGCATTGCCGACCACAACGACATCGCCGCGCTGGACCGGGCGAAGCCGTTCGCCGCCCAATGCCAGGCGCATGCTCTCACAATGGCCGCTGACGAGGTCTTTGTGCTGGCGCACTGGGTCACCGACCGTGACCTGACGCGTCGCTTTGATGTGCCTTTTCTGGTGGCCCGCATGCCCGCAGGACAGGCCCCGTTGGCTGATGAAACCGAACAGTTCGAGCCGGTCTGGGTGCGCCCGGTCGAGGCTCTGGCACGCCACCGCGCCGGCCAGTTTTTCATCATCTTTCCGACCATCCGCACGCTGGAACGCCTGCTTGACTACACCGATGTGGACGCCGTGTTGCAGGCCTGTGCCGCGACCGAACAGCCACTGTGGACCAGCTGCCCGCGCGCTGGCCTGCTCGGTGGCCGCGAGGCACGGTTCATGGAACATGATCTGCCTTATGCCGAACTGGCCCTGGTCTGCCCCGACGGGCAAATCGTGCACACGCTGGACTGGCAATCCGAAGCGCCGGTGGCCCTGCTGAAAAACGTGCTGCGCCTGACCGCGCCCAACCCCGGTGCGATGACCGGCCCGGGCACCAACAGCTACCTGGTGGGCGAACCGGGCACCGGTTACATCGTGATCGACCCCGGTCCGGCGGACACCGAACACCTGGAAAGACTCTGGCGCGCTGCCGCTGGCGACATCCGCATGATTGTCTGCAGCCATTCGCACCCCGACCACGCGCCTGGCGCCCGGCCGCTGCAGGACCTGTGCACGCCCAGACCGCCGATCCTGGGCCTGCCCTCGGCGCCGACCGCACACCGGCACAGCCAATTTACGCCGGACCGGCCCGTGCTGGATCAGGAGTTGTTGACACTGGCCGGACGGGCGCTGGAAGGCGAGGTCACGCATACCCTGAAGGTATTCCACACCCCCGGCCATGCCGCAAACCACCTCTGTCTGGTCTTGCTGGAAGACGGCCTTTTGTTCAGCGGTGATCACGTCCTGAGCGGCAGCACCACGGTCGTCGACCCGCCCGATGGCGACATGACGCTGTATCTGGAGTCGCTCGACGTGCTGAGCGCCGCCTGCGCAGAGCACGCCATCGAATTCATCCTGCCGGCGCACGGTCACGTGATCGGCGGCTATGACGGCGAAGCGGCCGCCGCCATCGCACGACTGAGGGCGCATCGCCTGCAGCGCGAAGCCAAGATTCTGCAGGTCATGCAGGCACTGCCGCAGGGCACCCTGGACGACTGGGTGGCAGAGGCCTATGACGACGTACCGGAACGCATGTGGCCGGTCGCCAAGCGTTCCCTGATGGCGCACGTGGCGCGCATCGAGTCCAACTTGCCTTTGAACGATTGACCTGAGCTGCTGGCGGCCAGTTGGACAACGGTGCCAGCCACTGCGTCAGACTGGAACCCGCCATTTGCCGCGGGAAACCGACGTCCCGCGGGTGGCCGGCAATCTGAAGCAGTGCGCTGTGGAACTGGGTCGGGCTAAGGCCGCGTTGCAGGTGTCCATCACCACGGCCGAGTTCGGTGCATCACTTTGAACCCGCAGCACCGCGCCGGCAGGGTCCTTGAGTCCGAGGGTACTTCTCTTGTCCTGCACCTTCAACTCGATCGATTCATCTTTGCCGATCACAACTTGAATCACGCGATCCGGTTGCGGCCTGCCTTGCCGACGCGGGCACATCGATCACGCGCGGAGCGATCAGCGGTGCCCTCACCATGAAGATGATCAACCGCACCTCAACGACCGAGCGAATTCGGTATTTGGAGCGCTTGGGATCTGGCATTGGATCGATTCTTGACGCCCTGATCTGGCTGCATACCGAGACCGGTTTTCTGAATCTTTTGCTCGTCCATCAGCATGTACAGATAGACACTCGCGCAAATATCGCCCAGCAGGCCTACGACGAGCACAGCGTATAGAAGGCGCTTCATGGCGCAAGTCCGTTGGAACATCGTGCCGGGCCATCAATTAACTTGCAGCAAATCCTTTTCACAGCTTGAAGTATCATTTGTACAAATGGAATTCTTATGTTGAAGAACTTGCATTGAATTGGTGCATGGTGCAGTACAAACTGCTGTCTATTATCTACATTCTAGCAAATGTATAATTTCGTCAGGTTGTCCGTTTGTCGTCGGCCACGGTCAGCCTGGAATTCCTTCCCTTTCACTTTCAAAACTGGAGTTAGTCGATGAAAATGATCCATAGCCTGTCCGTCCTTTTGGGTAGCGTTGTTTTGCTCGCCGCATGCAGCAGTACGCCGGTAACACCGGCGCCAGCCACAACTCCAGTTGTTCAAGCCCCCACAGCTCAAACCAGCCCTGCCAAACCAGCGCCAGCGGCTGAGTCCAAAGTGCAATCGGTTGTGATACCGGCCTACTTGGACCCAAAGAGCGCTATAGCGACGAATCGAAGCGTGTACTTTGACTACGATGTCTTTACCGTGAAACCTGAATTCATCCAGATGCTGGAGCTTCATGGCAGGTACCTGTCGGGTAACCCAACGTTGTCAATCCGGGTTGAAGGCAACGCCGATGAGCGTGGCAGCACAGAATACAACCTGGCGCTTGGTCAAAAACGTGCTGAAGCAGTCGTGCGCGCACTTAAAGTCTACGGCGTCAAGGACTCACAGGTCGAAGCCATCAGTTGGGGCAAAGAGAAACCCAAAGCGATGGGCCACGATGAAGCGGCGTGGGCTCAAAATCGTCGTGTCGATCTGGCTTACCCGAGCAAGTAATCATCGGAAAGCGTAGGCGGGCAATTCTTATCATGAAGTCATTGTCAAGACGGCTCATTGTTGTCTTTCTGCTGGTCGGCATCGGTGCTGCCCAATATCTTTGGCTGCAGTATCGGCAACGAGCAACCCCCATGGCAAAACCACCGCAGGTTGAAGCGCCGGCTGCAGTTAGCGAGCCGGCACCTCCAGTCCCGCCGGCGATCCAGCATCCTATCGAAGCGCTTCAACTTGAGCCGCAGCAAGGGCTGCCGTCGCTGGGCGATTCAGACAGCTTCGTCAAAACTGCCTTGAACCGCCTGCTAGGCAAGCAGGCCGTGCTGTCGTTCCTGGCTCCCGATGATTTCGTTCGCCACTTTGTTGTCACTGTCGACAACCTCGCCAGGGGAGAGGCGGCATCGCACCTGTGGCCGGTCCTGCCCACGCCTGGGCGTATTCTGGTCGTGGAGTTTGGCGACGGCACCCATGTGGCTGATGGCAACGCAGAGCGCTACACCCCATTTGTCAAATTAGCGCAGTCGGTCGATGCAGCCAAGGCCGCTGCACTTTACCTGCGGCTGTATCCGCTGTTTCAGCAGGCGTACGAAGAGCTTGGTTATCCGGGCAAGTACTTCAATGACCGGCTGGTCGAAGTGATTGACCAACTTCTGCAAACGCCAGAGCTCGCGGGCCCGATCAAGTTGACCTTGACGGACGTGCAAGGTCCGATTCCAGTTACAAGGCCATGGCTCAGGTACGAATTTGCCGATCCATCCCTGGAATCTCGCCCTGCTGGTCAAAAAATCCTACTGCGGATGGGTGTCAGGAATGCCCAGGCACTCAAGGCCAAACTGAGAGAATTTCGCGAGAAAATTGTTCCCTCCGCGCGAACCGACAGAGGCTGACAAGCAGTTGCCCAAGTGCTTTCACTCTTTTGGCAACAATGTTTTTTGCAAGTCAGGTCATATTTGCATTTGAGCAAATATAATGTGTTCGCTTACCCGAACTCGAGACTAGGGTCGGCGCGGCTAATTGAACTTGGAGCCCTTCGGGGCTCCCTTTTTTTGTATGCTGTTAGATGGCAGTCGCAATAGCTGCAGGTCCGCAAGTGTCGAGTAAAGTGGCGGGCCAATCAAGCGGGAAATTCTGCTTGCCACCATGGCAGTGGCCATCAGGCTCAATACCAGCGCGTGCCCGTCGACCATCTCCATCACGATGATGAACGCAGTGAGTGGCGCCTGCGTCACGGCGGCCAGAAAGCCGGCCATGCCCAGTGCCACGAGAGTCGGCGCATTGGCATAAGACGTCAGCTGCGCAATGTCATTGCCCAGAGCGCCACCGATGGCCAGCGACGGCGCGAAGATCCCGGCCGGCACGCCTGACCAGGTGGTGAGCCAGGTTGCGATGAACTTGAAGAGGACGTAGAACGAAAACCCTTCGCCGTTGGCCTCCAATATCGAGCGGGTATGGCCATAACCGCTGCCATAGGTTGCGCCTTGACTGACCACGCCCAGGATGGCGACCAGCAGCCCGCAGGCAGCCGCAAACTTCACTGGGAATTTGCGCCTGAATTTGCTGAACCAATCTGGCGAACGGCCCGCCAGAGAAACAGCCAACAGTCGCGAGAAGAGCCCGCCGGCGATGCCGCTGCAAACGACGACCAGCAGACCGGGCAGGATCAGATTGCTTCCGAAATTCTCTACCCGGATGACCCCGAAGTAGCTTGCGTTGCCATAGACCGACACAGACATCATCCCGCCGATCACAATCGCTGCCAATATCAATCCGCTGCTGCGTTGTTCGGGGTTCTTGGCCAATTCTTCGATGGCAAACATCACACCACCGAGCGGCGTATTGAACGCCGCAGCAATACCGGCGGCGCCGCCGGCAATCAGCAGACCATGATCCGAAACGCGCGATCCTTTAGGCATCCATCGCCGTGCATGATGCATGATTCCTGCACCGATCTGCACACAAGGCCCCTCCCGACCAAGCGACAAACCGGCGAGCAACCCCCAGGTGGTCAACGCCACCTTGGCTACAGAGAGCCGCAGCGATACAAACAAGCTGCGTTCAGGCCCTTGTACCTCTGGCTCCAGCGCCGCCATCACCTGCGGAATGCCCGAGCCAGCAGTTCCCGGGGCAAACCGCAAGGTCAGCCAGACAATCGCCGCCGTTGAAATAGGCATCCATAGCAATGGCGCCCACCAATGAACCTTCTGAACTGAAGAGAACTGCGCCAGCGCGTGCTCGGTTAGCCAGGTGAAGCCGACCACGGTGAGGCCGGTAATCACGGCAAAGCCGATCACCAGGGCGCGACCCGCCCACAACTGCCAGTCGGAGAACTCTCTTCTGAGAGCGGCCATGAATTGAGGATGTGGCCGCATTGGTCACTTTCATCGTAAAAAAAAGAGGCTGGAGCGTGTCGAAACAGCGAAGAAGCAAACAAAATTATACATTGCAGCAAATGTATATGTTACATTGGGGCCTGCGGTCATCGCACCCTTGCAAACTATCATCATCACCTATCCGTGCGCAGACAACCACCCCATGAACCAAGACGCCACCCCATCTGTCGATCCCGTTACGCCAGCGAAAGTGTTGCGGAGATTTAGAGTCATCTTCAATGCGGTACGAACCCATTTCAGGCTGATCGAGAAACAGGTTGGTCTGGGTGGCGCACAGGTCTGGGCGCTCAGCATCATTAAAGGGAAGCCCGGAATCGGCATGCTCGGAATTGCAGCCGACATGCAGATCCACCAGTCCACGGCCAGCAACCTGATCAAAACGCTTCTGCGCAAAGAGTTGATCACGATGGAGAAAGCGCCCGAGGACAGACGCAGCGTCCGGCTTGAGATTCGGCCAGCGGGAGTGAAGCTTTTAACCAAGGTGTCGGGCCCGTTCGAGGGTGTCTTGCCGGTTGCTCTGGGCAATTTGAGCGCAGAGACATTGATGCGAATGGACCAGGACCTGGACCAGTTGATCGCTCTTCTCAAGGCGGATGAGACTGCTGGAGAAACGCCGTTAGCGGAAATCTAGCGTCCATCCAACCGAAGCCCATGATCGGCCACATCAAGGGTGAAATGAGCAAGGCAGCGATGACGGCGGTGACGCTGAACTTTCATGGCATCGGCATCAACTCAAATACCGGCCAGCCTCCTTGACTGCGGCGCTGGGGGCTCCGAAGCTGCGCTAAAGTCAAATGGGCTCGACGCTCAGACGCCCCAGACGACATCCTTGCCAGCCTCGGCGCTAAGCCTGAGCAATTCAATGAACGGGGCGGCCCGATGGCGGAGCATGACGCTGTCGCCTTCGACTTCAACTTCCTCTTCTGGATGCTCGACTCGCCGAGCTTGCGCCGCCTCATGAACCTCGATCGCCGCCCGCAGCGCCGCGATCGCAGCAGGAATTTGCTCGGCCGTGATGATGCCCTGGGGTGACGGCTCCTTGCCAATGATGGTAAGCATTTGGTCACCATTGAGTTGCAGCATGATGACATCGCCGGCGGCTTGGGACTTGAATTTGTAAATCATGATGAATCGACCCTAAGATTGCTGACACCAACAACGGCCTTTTTCCCTCGGTAACGATAGTCTACTGCGCCCATCAACTTCATGCTCCTTGCTCGTGCAGGATTCCGCGTGCGCTTTGCGGTGCAAGTCGCCCATCTTCTTGTCGATGCCACTAGTTGCCATTCATTTCAAATCGCCTGATCCCAGTGAACCGACAGGCGTATAGCGGCGTTGATCAAGCCCACCATGCTGTAGGTTTGCACAAAATTCCCCCACATCTCACCGCTGCGCGGATCGATGTGTTCTGCCAGCAGGCCATGGTGGTTTCGGCGGGCCAACAATTTTTCGAACAGCGCGCGCGCCTGCGTCCGGCGGCCAAGCGTGACCAGGGCATTGATATACCAAAAAGTGCAGATCACGAAGGCGTTTTCGGGCTCGCCAAAGTCGTCCTTCTCGATGTAGCGAAAAATGAAATCACCGCGCCGCAGATCCCTCTCCACGGCGTCGACCGTTGAGGCGAAGCGCGGATCGCCCGCTTCGAGGAACCCCAGCTCGACCAGCAGCAGCAAGCTCGCATCCATGGCATCGCCTTCGAAAGTCGAGACGAAGGCATGCCGCCCTTCGTGCCAGGCGCGTCGACAGATGGTGGCGTGAATCAGACGCGAATGCTCCAACCAGTAGCTGGCGCGTTCGACCAGGCCCAGCTTCTGTGCGATCAGTGCCAGGCGATCACAAGCGACCCAGCACATGACAGCGGAGAACGTATGCACGCGGGCACTGCCGCGCAATTCCCACAGACCTGCGTCAGGCTGGTCATGACACCGCCTGGCCTGCTCGCCCAGGGGTTCAAGTCGCTGAAACAGGGCCTCATCACCGCGCCGGGTCAGGCGTCGGTCGAAAAAAACGCGGGTTGCAGCAAGGATGGCCGAGCCATACACATCGTGCTGCACCTGGCGGTAAGCGAGGTTGCCAATGCGCACTGGCCCCATGCCCCGATAGCCGGACAAAGCCGGCACCTCGGATTCGTCCAGTTGCGTCCGGCTGTCGATGCCGTACACGGGTTGCAGCGGCCCGCCATCGGCATCGGCGGCAATGTTGATGATGTAGCTGAGGTAGCGCTCCATGGTGCGCGTGGCGCCAAGCTGGTTCAGGGCGTTCACGACAAAATAGCCGTCGCGCAGCCAGCAGTACCGATAGTCCCAATTGCGGCGGCTGCCAGCCGCTTCAGGGACGGACGTCGTCATCGCGGCGACGATGGCGCCGGTGTCGTCAAAGGCGTTGAGCTTGAGAGTGATGGCCGCCCGGATAACCGCATCCTGCCACTCAAAGGGGATTGCGAGATTGCGCACCCACTCGCGCCAATAGCGCGATGTTTCTTCGAGAAAACGGCGGCCGACTTCTTCGGCCGCTTCGTGCACGGTTTCATCGGCGCCCAGAAGCAATGTCAGTGTGTCCTCAAGAAAGAAAGAGGTTTCCTGAAGGATCGCGGTCAGCGAAGCATCGGTGGTGAGGCGCAACGTGAACTTGGGTGCGACATAGCGAATATGGTTGCTGCCCCAGGTGACGTCGGGTCGCGCGGCGCCGTTGTCGCAGGCTGGGCGCAGCCGCAGGGTCAAACGCGGACTTCCCGTGAGGCGGTGGATGCGACGTACCAGCATCATCGGCCGAAACCTGCGCCCATGATGACCAAAGCGCGGCGCAAAGTCGGTCACCTCGACCACCCCCCCATGCCGGTCGAACAGGCGTGTTACCAGAATTGCCGTGTTTTCAAGATACTCCTGTTCTGTCCGCTCGCAATCCAGTAATTCGACAGAAGAGAATCCATAGTCGTCGCTGTCCTTGAGCAAGGTGCAGAACACCGGATCGCCATCAAAGCGCGGAAAGCAGCCCCATGTGATGCTGGCGTGCGCGTCGACCAAAGCGCCGATATTGCAGTTGCCGATAAGCGCCAACTCGAGGGATCTCATTGCATGTCTTTCAGGGCTTGACCCAGCCATTGATGTACCGCCGTCACATTGGGCAGACGAAAGCGGGCACAACTTTCGCCTCTGCCGACCTTGATTGAAACACCCGCCAGCCGATTCACCTCGGCAAAGCCGTGCTCATCGTTCAAGTCATCGCCGATGAACACCGCACGTCGGTCCCTGAAGGGCGACTCTGCCAGATATTCAGATACTGCTGTGCCCTTGTCGATGCCGGCCGGCTTGATCTCGACAACGCATTTGCCGCGCTGCAGCTCCAGGCCTTGACCATGCAGTTCGAGCAGATGCCGCATGGTCCTGTACACATAAGAAGCCAACTCTGGAACCCTTCGGTAGTGCAAAGCAAGCGTCAGCCCCTTGTCTTCGAGCAACAGGCCTGGATGGTTGGCCACGATGGGTTCCAGGGCTTGCATCATGGCGTGCTTGGTCGCCGGTGGTGCCGCATGAATCCAGAGGCGCCCAGCGCTGTCACGCCGCTCCAGGCCGTGCAATCCAGCGAGTGGCAGTTGCGGCATCCTGATCAGGCCTTGCAGATCAGAGATCATGCGACCACTGACCAGTGCCATCGCACCGCAGCAGGCGCGATGCAGACTTCCAATCAGCTCCAGGAGCGCCGTGTCGACCACCACACCTTTGGGCGTATTGGCGATATTGACCAAAGTGCCGTCCACATCAAGAAAATAGGCCCAGCTCAGGCTGGCCGGCGGAGGCAGGCGCAGGTCCGACGGTTTCATTCGCCAGCAACTTCCCGCTTGTTGGTCAATCGTCCTCGTCGGCGCATGGCGGCGGCATCCAGCAGCATGCGCCCGGCCCAGCGAAAGACGTTGAATTCAGCCACCAGCCCTCGCATCAACCGCATGCGATCGCGCTGCTCGACCTCTGGCATGGTGAGCGCCAGGTGCAGGGCAGCTGCGCACTGGTCCGCATCGTACGGGTTGACGATCAGCGCCTCGGCCAGCTCGCGCGCGGCACCCGTGAATTCGGAAAGGATGAGGACACCGCGCTCGTCATCGCGTGCGGCAACAAATTCCTTGGCAACCAGGTTCATGCCATCATGCAGGCTGCTGACAAAACACAGGTCGGCGGCTCGAAAGTATTCATACACCGCCGGCGACTCGTGATGCTCGACTTTGAGGACGATCGGCGGTGGCCCCTGGCGCTCGAAGCGGCCGTTGATGCGAGCGGTCATGGCGCGCACCTTCGCTTCGTGTTGCTGGTACTCGTCGATTCCCGATCGGTTCGGTGCGGCAATCTGGACAAAAGTAAAGCGACCAATCCAGTCCTGATTCAACTCCAAGAGCCGTTCAATTGCGCGCAAGCGCTCGATTATTCCCTTGGTGTAGTCGAGGCGGTCCACACCAAGGCCGAGTTTGTGCTCAGGTGGCAGGTCGTTGAGTTGACGAATGCTGCTGCGACACTCCGCCACGCTCTTCTGCAGCAGCGCGGGGTCAGGCGGCCACGCAATTGAAATGGGGTAGCGTCGCACAGCAGTCAGTTTGCCGCCGAACGAGACGTTGAAAGATTCACGGTCCACCCGTGCCTCAAGAAAGCGATCCACCGTATCGACGAAGTTGTTGCAATGAAATTGCGTATGAAATCCCAAAATGCTGCTCCCCAGCATCCCGACGAGCAACTCTTCGCGCCAGGGACATATGGCAAAGGACTCAGGGTTGGGCCAGGGAATGTGCCAGAACGCGATGATCGTGGCATCGGGCAATTCGTCGCGAATCATCTTCGGCAACAGCGCAAAGTGGTAATCCTGCACCAGCACGATCGGGGATTTGGTCTTTGACTCAATCGCCACGGCCTTGGCGAACTTGCGATTGACTGCAACGTAGTGACCCCAGTCGCTTGAGCGGAAGGTGGGGCGCACATGGGCAATGTGGCACAGCGGCCATAGCCCCTCGTTGGCCAAACCGTAGTAGTACCCGGCCTCTTCTTCGGCGGTCAGCCAGACACGTCGAATTTGGTAGGCAGGTTGCTCCGGCGGGACGGCAATGCGATCGTGCTTGTCAACCACATGGCGGTCCGCCGTACCACTGCCGTGGGCGATCCAGGTGCCCGAACAGGCTCGCATGATTGGCTCGAGGGCAGTGACCAACCCGCTTGCCGGCCGCTGCACCTCGATGCGCTCGCCCCGGCGCTGATGGATGTAAGGTTCGCGGTTGGAAACAACGATCACGTCCTCGCCACGCAATTCGGCATGAAGAATGGTGCGCAGAGCCTCCGGTGTCCATGTGATATGGCTCTCATCGCGTGCGCGGCTCTCCGCCTCGAGTTCACGAACAAGTCGCTGCAAGTCTCGCGCAATGGGCTTGAACCCCGGCAACCCGGGTTGCGCGGCGAACTCTGGTCGACGCAAAAGCCCGTCACCGCGCAACAAGGACCGCATGCCCGACATCCAGCCGCGCCATGACAGCTGGGCGACGATCACCGTGACAAGCGAGACGACGCCAGCCAGTGCCAGGAAGACATAGAAGATGTACTGTTTCGTTTCTTCGCTGCGACGGGTGATGAAGCTCATGTCGTGCACCAGCACCAACTGACCCGCTGGCGCCATTTCGCTGGCCATCGATCTCACCGCCACGTGCAGGGGTCCGCGGGCGCTTTCCATCAAGTGATCCCCGGGACCCTCCCAGCGCTCCAGACTTGCGCAACCGATGGTCGCAGGAAGCGAGCTGCTTGCCAATACGGTGCTGGTTGGGGTGCCGCAGTAACCGACGGCATAGAGCCGTTCATCCTGCGTCATGCGGTTGAAGAAATCTTGAATCTTGGCTTTCTTGCCCAGCATCAGCTGTTCCTGAAGGGGATCCTGTACTGTGGTGGCGATCAATGAAGCGCGCATTTCCAGATCGCGCACAAACCATTTCAGGGTCAATCGGTCAACCAACGGTGTTACCCCGTAGGCGATGCACGCGAGCACCAGAAGCAACGGCAGGACAAAGCGCAATGACAGTCTCATAGCATTGTCATTTCTGAGAGCGACATGCCCAGCAGGTCAGCAGGCGCCATCTTGATTCGTAGGCCGTTTTGCCTTCGGTTGAATGAATCAGCATCGAATACATTTATACCAATCTATCACAAACCTGTCGCTGCAAAATGGAAGGCAAATGTCGGTATGAGGCGCAATGGTATGCGCTGTGCGCAGGGCAAAGCAAGTCAGTCATTGGAATATTCGGTGTTGCGCCATGTACACCACAGCTCCCGCCGCATAGCCCATGAATGCCATCCTCCACTTCCACGCTGGTCATGACACCAATAAGGAAGAAACGATCTGCGCCGCAGCCATGAGCGACTGGCCCGACCTTCGCTATACCTGCCACACGAGAGACCGTGTGCGCACGCGGCTTGAGTTTGACCCGGCGGCGTCACCCTGGAAGGCTGACCTGCGGCCGACCGAGCGAGCGGACCCGCAAATCGCCTGTTCGCCTGTTCGCCTTGCTGCCTGCTGCGAAGCGCCATGCGTCTGTTCAGCCTGCTTGCCCGAGACCAGACACTGAGTTGTGTTGGATAAGATGTTGCCTATCGGTCCATCATCAACGCCGCTGCCAAAGAGCCGGCCATCATCAAGGGAGCCGTCATGTCAGAGTATTCCCGCCGCGATATTCTTAAAGCAGTTGCTGCCACTGCAACCGTGGCATCGTTGCCGACGGATTCCCGTGCCGCAGGACCTGGAACGCCCGGCGTTCCCGTTCACGGATGGCAGTACGCGACAGCGAGTGAGGTCGCACACGCCATCAAGACGAAGCAAGTCTCATCGTCCGAGATCACCCGCTTGACATTGGATCGCATCGCGCAGTTGAACCCCAAGTTGAACGCGGTGGTCACCGTAGTGTCAGAGTCGGCGATGCAGCGCGCGAAGGAGGCCGATGCCGCGCTGTCGAAAGGCGAGGTCTGGGGACCGCTGCATGGGGTGCCTTGCACCATCAAGGACGCCTTCGAGACCGAAGGCGTGCGCACCACCGCTGGCGCGCCCGAGTTGAAGGATCACATCTCCAAGGTGGATGCCGTGGCGGTCGCGCGGCTGCGTGCAGCAGGCATGGTCCTGCTCGGAAAGACCAACACCCCGGCCTGGGCGGGCGACTGGCAGACCTACAACGATGTCTTCGGGACAACCAACAATCCCTGGGACCTGACCCGCACGCCGGGCGGTTCCACCGGCGGCGGCGCAGCGGCCCTCGCGGCTGGCCTGGGCTACCTGACCATCGGCAGTGACCTGGCCGGGTCGATCCGGGTTCCGGCCCATTTCTGTGGCGTGTTCGGGCACAAGCCAAGCCTGAATGTGGTTCCCTTCCGCGGCCATGTGCCTCCCATGCCCGGTGCCTACGTGGGTCCGACAGAAATGACAGTCGCTGGTCCCCTGGCGCGCTCGGCAGAGGACCTGCTGCTGGCGCTGCGTGTGCTCGGCGGGCCGCTTCCCGAGGATGCCCTTGCCTACAGCTGGCGACTCCCGCCACCAAGGAAGTCTTCTATCCGCGAGTACCGGATCGGCTATGTGCTGGACCATCCCCTGTGCCCGGTCACGAAGGACGTGAGGAATCGCCTTGCGGCGGCCGTGGAGGCCCTGCGAAACGCCGGGGCCAGGGTCGAAGAGGGCTTCCCCAGCGCGGTGGATGTGCGTGATCAGTACAAGACTTTCCTGGACATTCTTTGGCCCATGGATCTCGACGATGCGTCGCCCGAGGAGAAAGCCCGCATCCGCGCCCTCAAGCCCGCGTCGGACGACCTCCTGAGCCTGACCATGCAGCACGCCCTCGACGCCACTGCCGATGATCAGGCCAAGGCCAGGGGTCAGCGCGTGCCCATGCGCCTGGTCTGGCAGCGCTACTTCGAGGACCACGACGCCTTTCTCATGCCAACCCACTTCATGCCGGCCTTCGCCCATGACCATCGGGAACCGCAGTGGACGCGCACTCTGGCGACGCCGGAAGGTCCGCGCCCGTATTTCGACCAGAACATGTGGGCCTCCATCGCCATCATGACAGGCTTGCCGGCGACGGTCGCGCCGGTTGGCCTGACCCCGTCCGGTCTCCCGGTGGGTATTCAGATCTTGGGACCCTGGCTCGAAGACGCCACCCCCATCTACGTCGCCGGAGTCCTGGAGAAGGCATTCGGCTTCCAGATCCCGACGGGTTTCGAGTAGGAGGCCGCGTCAAGCACGGACACCGCCCGCAGAGATTGGCCCATTGAAAAAGCCCGCGCCATGCCCAGTTACCTGTTTATTGAACTCTTAACCACGGGGTCGGTCCTTTGCCAGCACTCATTGTTCTATGTCTGGCGCTGACTTTTGTTCTGTGGCTGCTGGGACTGCCCTACCTGACCGAACGCAAACGCCGGCGAATTCGCGCGCGCCCTTTCCCAGCGGCTTGGCGCAAGACTCTGAAAACGCGCGTTCCCTACGTTGGCGCCCTGCCAGTCGATTTGCAGTTGCGGCTCAAACAGCTTATCCAGGTCTTCATCGCCGAGAAGACTTTCATCGGTTGCGATGGCCTGACGATTACCGACGAGATGCGGGTGACGATTGCCGCGCAAGCCTGCCTCTTGCTCCTGGGCCGCACCCGAGGCTACTACCCCAAACTGCGCGAGATCCTGGTCTACCCGGGCAGCTTCGTGGTCGAGCGCGAGCACACGGACGCCATTGGCGTCGTGCACCAGGCGCGCCAAGTGCTGTCGGGCGAATCCTGGGAGCGCGGTCAGGTGATCCTCTCGTGGCACGACGCGCTGCAAGGCGCCGCCACCCCCGACGACGGGCAAAACGTGGTGATCCATGAATTCGCGCATCAGCTCGATCAGGAAACCGGCGTCGCCAATGGTGCGCCGGCGCTGCCGCGGCGCGATCAATACGCGCGCTGGTCGCAGGTGCTCGGCGCCGAATACAGGCACTTGCGGGCCGCCACATCCGAGCAGCAGACAAGCTTGTTCAACGACTACGGCGCCAGCGACCCGGCGGAATTTTTTGCCGTGATTTCGGAAGTCTTCTTTGAGCAATCCAGGCGCATGGCCGATGAGCACCCCGACCTCTACCGTGAACTCGCGCTCTTCTATGCGCTGGATCCCCTCAGCTGGTAGGTCGCCGTCATGGTTAACATCCGTCCCATGACCGCGCATGACAAGTCCTTGCCAGATACCGCGCTTGCGGGCGAGCGTCTGTCAAAACGGGTCGCAGCAATGCTTCCCTGTTCGCGCCGCGAAGCCGAACACTACATCGAGGGTGGCTGGGTGCGCGTCGACGGCAAGGTGGTGGAGGAGCCGCAGTTCAGGGTGCTCAAGCAGAGGGTCGAACTCGACAAGGATGCGAGTCTGGCCGGCGACAGCGCAGTGACCCTGCTGCTGCACAAGCCGCCCGGATGTGGCGATGCCGCAGCGCTCAAGTTGCTTGACCGCAGCCATCATTTCGCCGACGACGCATCGGACATCCGCCCCCTGAAGCGGCATTTTGCCGCGCTGAGTTCAGCCGTGGCACTGGAGACCGGTGCCAGCGGCCTGCTCGTCTTCACCCAGGACTGGCGCGTCGCGCGCAAGCTCAAGGATGACGCCAGCCTGCTCGAACATGAATTCACCGTCGACATTCAGGGCCAGATCTCAGGCGACACGCTGGCACGGCTGAATCAGGGCTTGGGCTCCGACGCGCAGCCACGCGTTCGGGTCAGCATCAACAGCGCCAATGCGAACGTGTGCAAGCTGCGTTTTGCCGTCAAGGGCACGCATCCCGGTCTGTTGGCCTACCTGTGCGAACGCGCGAACCTGAAGATCCTGGCGATGAAGCGGATCCGTATCGGGCGCGTCGCCATGGGGCATTTGCCGGCCGGTCAATGGCGTTATTTGCAGACGCATGAGCGCTTCTGAACGGCAATGCAGTTGTCGTGACTGCAGCGCAACAAAAATATTCGATAATCGAAACCAGTATTGAACTGGATCATTTATGTTTTTGCGCTTTTTCAAATTGTTCGTCGCCGCATTGTTGACTGCGCTCCTGGCAGCCGCTTGCGGCAGCGGAGAATCCGCACCCGCGCCGACCGGACTGGCTGTCGTCACCGGAGAGTCAAGCGCCACCGTATCCTGGGACATGGTGGACGGGGTCGAATACTGGGTGTATTTTGCACCGACCAGCGTGACGCCGCCGACCACGGCGACCATGCAAGGCTGGTTCGGCCTGCCCGGCGGCAATGTGCTCCTTAAAGTTAATTCCCCCTATCTCGTGACCGGCCTGGTCAACGGCACCAGCTATTCTTTTTCAGTCAATGGGAGGATAGACGGCGGTCCCGGCGGCCCCGGTCCAGCGCCCGTCGTGGCGACGCCCCGCATTGCGGGCTCGAGCTGGAACGCCGGCACCCCCATCAACGGTGGCGCTGATTTGCGCGGCATTGCCTACGGCACCACCACGGCGACCACGACCACCGCGGCGCAGTCCACCTATGTGGCTGCAGGCACTGGTGGCGCCCTTTATTCCAGCACGGACGGTGCGACCTGGAGCGCCATCAACTACGCCACCAGCGCCAGGCTCAATGGCGGTTTCTTCTCGGGCGGCTACATGGTCGTTGGTGATGGCGGTGTCGTATTGAAAAGCACCGATGCAGTCACGTGGACCGCACAAAGCAGTGGCACCACACAGAACCTGTACGCGATCAGCAGCAACCTCGTCAATCTGAATGTGGCGGTCGGCGCCGCTGGCACCATCATCACCAGCCCGGATGCCGTCACCTGGACGGCCGCCGCCAACTCTGGCACGAGCAATGATCTGTATGCCGTCAGCTACAACGCCGGCATCTGGATTGCCGTCGGCGCGGGCGGCACCATGGTCAAGAGCAGCGACGGTTTGACCTGGCAAGCCGTCACGAGCAACACCTCGGCTGATTTGCATGGAATCGCCTACGGCATCACTTCGCTGCCGCTCGCCGCGACCGTCACAACAGGCTTTGTCGCGGTGGGTGCATCGGGCACCGCGCTCACGAGCGCTGACGGCACCACTTGGACGGCGCAGACCCTGCCCGGCGCCGGCGCGCTCAACGCAGTGGCCTATGGCACCCAATTCGTTGCAGTCGGCGCAGGCGGGACAATTTTCACCAGCACCGATGGTGTCACCTGGACATCGGTCCCCGCAGTCACCAGCCAGGACCTGTATGCCGTGGTGCACGGTTACTTTTCATACGCCGCCGTCGGTGCGGCGGGCACGAACCTGCTGTCCAGATAAAAGTGTGAAGCCCGCCGATAAGCCGGATTCTGTGCAACGGCAGGCCCTTGCGGACCTGCCGAAGTGACTGCCATTACTCTGGGCCGCTGGTCGCCCAGCGGCTCGGTGC
>Ga0315271_10000324_pt1 | contig 25455 bp, 39 predicted proteins | sample C3_top_MG_FD_204664 | JGI IMG/M metagenome (GOLD analysis project Ga0315271, IMG submission 204664) | Sediment microbial communities from Yellowstone Lake, YNP, Wyoming, USA - C3_top | ecosystem: Environmental > Aquatic > Freshwater > Lake > Sediment | place: USA: Wyoming | collected 2017-08-01
GTCGACGTCCCGGCCGACCACAAGGCCATGTACGACAAGTACCGCGAGCGGCTCATCGAGCTTCTCGCGGAGACCGACGACGTCCTCATGCAGAAGTTCATGGACGGGCACATTCCGACGCCGGACGAGATGCGCGCGGCGCTGCGCAAGGCGACCGTCACGGGCAAGCTCCATCCGGTCGTTTGCGGCTCGGCCTTCAAGAACAAGGGCGTCCAGCAGCTTCTCGACGCCGTCGTCGAGTACCTTCCGTCGCCGCTCGACATTCCCGCGATCCGCGGCGTGGATGAGGACGGCAAGGAGGTCGCTCTCGACACGCGGGACGACGCGCCGTTCGCGGGCCTCGTCTTCAAGATCATGACCGACCCCTTCGTCGGCCAGCTCGCCTTCTTCCGCGTGTACGCGGGCCACCTCGACGCGGGCTCGGGCGTCTACAACTCGACGAAGCAGACGAACGAGCGCATCGGCCGCATCCTCAAGATGCACGCGAACAAGCGCGAGGAGATCAAGGAGATCTGGGCGGGCGACATCGGCGCCGCCGTGGGCCTCAAGAACGTCACGACCGGCGACACGATCTGCGAGCGCGACCAGATCGTGGTCCTCGAGTCCATGAAGTTCCCCGAGCCCGTCATCACGCTCTCGATCGAGCCGAAGACGAAGGTCGACCAGGAAAAAATGGGCATGGCGCTCGCGAAGCTCATGCAGGAAGACCCGACGTTCCGCGTCCACACGGACAAGGAAACGAACCAGACGATCATCGCCGGGATGGGCGAGCTCCACCTCGAGATCATCGTCGACCGCATGGTGCGCGAGTTCAACGTGGGCGCGAACGTGGGCAAGCCCCAGGTCGCCTACCGCGAGACGATCCGCCGCGAGACGCCGGGCGAGGGCAAGTTCATCCGCCAGTCTGGCGGCAAGGGCCAGTACGGCCACGCGAAGATCCGCCTGCGCCCGCACCCGGAAGGCAAGGACTACGAGTTCGTCAACGGCATCTCGGGCGGCTCGATCCCCAAGGAATTCATCAAGCCGATCGATCAGGGCATCCGCGAGGCGATCCAGACGGGCGTCCTCGCAGGCTACCCGACGGTCAACATCCAGGTCGAGCTCTACGACGGCTCGTACCACGACGTCGACTCCTCGGAAATGGCGTTCAAGATCGCCGGTTCGATGGCATTCCAGGACGCCGCGAAGAAGGCGAACCCCGTCATCCTCGAGCCCATGATGGCGGTCGAGGTCGTCACGCCGGACGAGTTCCTCGGGCCCGTGAACGGCGACCTGAGCTCCCGCCGCGGCCGGATCAACCACATGGAGCCCCGCCTGAACTTCCAGGTCATCACGGCCAGCGTCCCGCTGTCCGAGATGTTCGGCTACGCCACCACCCTGCGGTCCCTCACCCAGGGCCGCGCCAACTACACGATGCAGTTCGAGAGATACGACGAGGTCCCGAAGGCGATCGCCGAGGGGATCATCGCCAAGGTCTCGGTCTAGAGAAAGCCGCCAGGAGCGAAGGAGAGACAGATGGCCAAGGAGAAATTCGCCCGCACGAAGCCCCACGTCAACGTCGGCACGATCGGTCACGTCGACCACGGCAAGACGACGCTGACCGCCGCCCTGACGAAGGTCCTCTCGACGAAGGGGTTCGCCGTCTCGAAGTCCTATGACGACGTTGCCAAGGCGGACGCGAAGACGTTCCGCCGCGACGCGACCAAGATCCTCACGGTCGCCCTCGCGCACGTCGAATACACCACCGAGAATCGCCACTACGCCCACATCGACTGCCCGGGCCACGCCGACTACATCAAGAACATGATCACGGGCGCCGCGCAGATGGACGGCGCGATCCTCGTCGTGTCGGCGCCCGTCGGCCCGATGCCGCAGACGAAGGAGCACGTGCTCCTCGCCCGCCAGGTCAACGTGCCCGCGATGGTCGTCTACCTCAACAAGTGCGACATGATGGAAGACGCTGAGCTCCTCGACCTCGTCGAGCTCGAGGTGAGAGAACTCCTCAGCAAGTACGGCTTCCCCGGCGACAAGATTCCGGTCATCCGCGGCTCGGCCATCAAGGCCCTCAACGACCCGACCGGCCCGGACGCACAGTCGATCTGGGATCTCGCTGCGGCCCTCGACGCGAGCATTCCCGAGCCCATGCGCCTCACGGACAAGGACTTCCTTCTCCCCATCGAGGACGTGTTCTCGATCTCGGGCCGCGGCACGGTCGTCACGGGCCGCGTCGAGCGCGGGATCGTGAAGGTCGGCGACGAAATCGAGATCGTCGGCCTCCGCGACACGCAGAAGAAGACGGTCACGGGCGTCGAGATGTTCAAGAAGCTCCTCGACCAGGGCCAGGCGGGCGACAACGTCGGCGTCCTGCTCCGCGGCGTCGAGCGGACGGACGTCGAGCGCGGCCAGGTCCTCTGCAAGCCCGGCTCGATCAAGCCGCACACGAAGTTCAAGGGCAAGGTGTACATCCTGTCCAAGGACGAGGGCGGCCGCCACACGCCGTTCTTCAACAACTACCGCCCGCAGTTCTTCATCCGCACGACGGACGTCACGGGCTCGGCCGCGCTGCCGGCCGGCGTCGAGATGGTCATGCCCGGCGACGACGTCGAGCTCGAGATCACGCTCATCTCGCCGATCGCCATGGAGAAGGGCCTCAAGTTCGCCATCCGCGAGGGCGGCCGCACCGTCGGGGCCGGCACCGTCACCGAGATCCTGGAATAGAAAACGAGACTCAAATGGCCAACGACCGCATCCGAATCCGCCTCAAGGGGTACGACTACCGGATCCTCGACCAGTCGACGACCGAGATCGTCGACACGGCGCGCCGCTCGGGCGCCAAGGTCGCGGGACCGATCCCGCTGCCGACGACCATCGCGCGCTGGACGGTCAACCGCTCGCCTCACGTCGACAAGAAGTCGCGCGAGCAGTTCGAGATGCGGACCCACAAGCGCCTGCTCGACATCTTCGAGTGGACGCCGCAAACCGTGGATGCTCTGACCAAACTCGAGCTCCCGGCGGGCGTCGAGGTCGAAATCCGGACGATGGGGAAATAGACCGTCCCGTCACAGACGAGACGAGGAACGAAACATGATTAACGGAATCCTGGGACGCAAGATCGGCATGACGCAGGTCTTCGACGCCGACGGCACGGTGGTGCCGGTCACGGTCGTCGAGGCCGGCCCCTGCCTGGTCGTTCAGCGCAAGACGAAGGACCACGACGGGTACGACGCCGTCCAGCTCGGGCTCGTCGGCCGCGTGTCGCCGCGCCGCCTCACGGCGGCCGCCAAGGGCCACTTCGAGAAGGCGGGCGTGCCGCCGGCGAAGACCCTCGGCGAAGTCCGCTGCGACGCCGACGAGAAGGCCGCCCCTGGCGACAAGGTGCTCTGCGACATCTTTGCCGAGAAGGAGCACGTCGACGTCGTCGGCGTTTCCAAGGGCAAGGGTTTCCAGGGCGTCATGAAGCGCCACGGTTTCGCCGGCGGCGCCGCCACCCACGGCTCGATGTTCCACCGCGCGCCGGGCTCCATCGGCCCGTCGGCCTTCCCCTCCCGCGTCTACCCGGGCACGCGCTCGTCGGGACGCATGGGCGGCAAGCAGACGACGATGAAGAACCTCATGGTCGTCCGCGTGGACACCGAGAACCACCTCATCTTTCTCCGCGGGGCGGTTCCGGGAGCTCGCAACACGATCGTCAAGATCGTGAAGAAGCTCTCCCGGAAAGCCGGCGGAGCGGCGGCGTAAGGAGCGGCCATGGCAGACAAGAACACGAAGACCGCCGCTCCGAAGAAGGTGTCCGCTCCGAAGAAGGCCTCCGCTCCGAAGGCCGCGGCTCCAAAGGCCGCAGCCTCTTCGCTGAAGCTCAAGGTGCGCAACGTCAAGGCCGAGACCGTCGGCGAGGCGACGCTCCCCGAGGAGATCTTCGGCGTGCCGTTCCGCCGCCACCTGGTTTGGGAGGTCGTCAAGCAGATCCGCGCGCGCGGGCACCGCGGGACCCACAAGACGAAGACCCGCGCCGAGGTGTCCGGCTCCGGCAAGAAGCCGTTCAAGCAGAAGAGCACCGGCCGCGCCCGCCAGGGCGGCGGCCGCCCGCCGCTGCACCGCCACGGCGGCACGGTGTTCGGTCCCGTTCCGCACTCCTACGCGCTCAAGGTGAACGCGAAGGCGAAGAAGGCGGCGCTCCGCTGCGTGCTCTCCGAGAAGGCGCGGGAGCAGAAGGTCGTGCTTCTCGACGCGCTCAAACTCGCGACGCACAAGACCAAGGACTTCGCGGGCGTGCTCGCGAAGCTCGGGGTCGAAGGCAAGACGCTCGTCGTCGACCGCAAGGGCAACGAGAACCTCGCCCGCGCCGTGGCGAACAACCCCAAGGTCACGACGCTGGACCCGCTCGGGCTCAATGTCTACGACGCGCTGAACGCCGGAACGATCGTCCTCACCGAGGACGCCCTCCGTGCCGTCTCGGAGGTGCTGGCATGAACCCGCGCACTCACCAGGCCGTCATCGTGCGCCCCGTCCTGACGGAGCGTTCGACGGCGATGAGCCAGACCCAGAACGTCCTCACGTTCGACGTCGCCCGCGACGCGAACAAGATCGAGATCCGCAAGGCCGTCGAGGCCCTCTTCCAGGTCAAGGTCGACGCCGTCCGCGTCGTCGCCGTGAGCGGGAAGATCAAGAAGGTCGGGAAGTCCATCGGACGCGCGCAGGACCGGAAGAAGGCCTACGTGAAGCTCGCGAAGGGCCAGAAGCTCCCGGCCCTGTTCGAAGGGGTGTGACGCCATGCCCGTGAAGTCCTACAAACCGACCTCTCCCGGCATGCGCCAGCGGACCACGTCCGATTTCTCGGAGATCACGAAGTCCGAGCCGACGAAATCCCTCACGAAGGGCAAGCTGAAGACGGGCGGTCGCGACAGCCGCGGCCACCTCACGTCCTGGTGGCGCGGCGGCGGCCACAAGAAGCGGTACCGCGACATCGACTTCAAGCGCGACAAATACGGAATCCCGGCGAAGGTCGCCTCGATCGAGTACGACCCGAACCGCTCGTCCCGCATCGCGCTCCTGAACTACGCCGACGGCGAGAAGCGCTACATCGTCGCGCCGGCCGGCCTCGCGGTCGGGGCGACCGTCGTGTCGGGCCCGACGGCCGACATCGTGCTCGGGAACGCGCTTCCCCTGAAGTCGATCCCGCTCGGCACCGTCGTGCACAACATCGAGTTTCAGCCGGGCCGCGGCGGGCAGATCGCCCGTTCGGCCGGTGCGAGCGCCCAGCTCATGGCGAAGGAGGGCGGTTTCGCGCTCCTGCGCGTGCCTTCGGGCGAGCTGCGCCGCGTGCGCGTGGATTGCTACGCCACGATCGGGCAGGTCGGCAACCTCGAGCACGAGAACATCTCGATCGGCAAGGCCGGCCGCAACCGCTGGCTCGGCTGGAAGTCGCACAACCGCGGCGTCGCGATGAACCCCGTCGACCACCCCATGGGCGGCGGCGAAGGCAAGACGTCCGGCGGCCGCCACCCCACGTCTCCGTGGGGCTGGAAGACCAAGGGAAAGAAGACCCGCAACAACAAGCGTACCGACGCGCTCATCGTCAAGCGCCGCAAGTAGGAGACGAGGGAAAACATGTCTCGTTCCACCAAAAAGGGGCCGTTCGTCGACGCGCCGCTCCTCGAAAAGATCGCCTCGATGAACGCAGCGGGCGAAAAGCGCGTCCTCAAGACGTGGTCGCGCCGCTCGACGATCCTGCCCGACATGGTCGGCCACACGCTGGCCGTCCACAACGGCAAGAAGTTCATCCCCGTCTACATCTCCGAGAACATGGTCGGGCACAAGCTCGGCGAGTTCTCGCCCACGCGCACGTTCAAGGGCCACTCGGGCCGCAAGGTCGAGAAGGGCGCCACGCCGGGCGCTCCTGGCGCGCCTGGCGCACCGGCCGCCGCGCCGGCGGCGAAGGCCTGAGGAGGAGACCGATGGAATCCGTCGCCCGTCTCCGCCACTACCGCGGCTCCGCGCAGAAGATCCGCCTCGTGGCGGACCTGATCCGCATGAAGCCCGTCGGGAAGGCCCTCGCGACCCTGCGCACGACGCGAAAGGGCTGCTCGTCCGACCTCCTGAAACTCGTGGAGTCCGCGCTCGCGAACGCCCAGCAGAACGAGTCGGGCGTCGACGCGGACGCGCTCGTCGTCTCGAAGATCCACGTCGACGAGGCCGGGCGCAAGCCGCTGCAGCGCAACGCGATGATCCGCAGGATCTCGAACTACAAGAAGCGGTTCGCGCGCCCGCGCTTCATGTCCGGCCCGCAGGGCCGCATGTGGCTCGTCCCGCGCCCGTTCTGCCACGTCACCGTCGTCCTCTCCGACGAGGCCGCCGCGCGCAAGGCCGCGGGCCTCAAGGCTGAGGCGCCGAAGCCGCTCGTCAAGAAGCGTCAGGGCCGCGTCGCGGCCGCCGTGTCGGCCGCCGGCGCGCGTCCGAAGGGCGCCAAGGCCGAGCACAAGCACGCCGAGCCGAAGGGCGAAAAGGGCGCCACCAAGTCCAAGAAGCCGTCCGCCAAGCCGGGCGCGGCCGAGTAACGGAGTCAACGATGGGTCAGAAAGTCCACCCCTACGGTTTCCGCATCGGCTACAACCGGACCTGGCATTCGCGCTGGTACGCCGAGAAGGACTACCTCAAGTTCCTCCACGACGACATCAAACTCCGCGAAGAGCTCAAGCGCGACCTCGCGAACGCCGCGGTGTCCGAGGTGGAGATCGAGCGCGGGAACAAGCTCAAGATCAACATCATGACCGCCCGTCCCGGCGTCATCATCGGGAAGAAGGGCGCGTCCGTGGACCAGCTCCGCGACCGGCTGCAGAAGCGGCTCGGCAAGGACATCCACGTGAACATCATCGAGATCCAGCGCCCGGAGACGGACGCGCAGCTCGTCGCCGAGTCCATCGCGATGCAGCTCGAGCGCCGCGTCGCGTTCCGCCGGGCGATGAAGAAGGGCATGGAGTCCGCCTTCCGCTTCGGCGCGCAGGGAATCAAGATCCGGTGCGGCGGCCGCCTCAACGGCGCCGAGATCGCGCGCTCCGAGTGGTACCAGGAGGGCCGCCTCCCGCTCCACACCCTCAAGGCCGACATCGACTACGGGTTCGCCGAGGCGCGGACGACGTACGGAAAGATCGGCGTGAAGTGCTGGATTTACAAGGGCGACCTGCACCGCGCGAAGAGCCGCCGGAAGGTTGCGTAAGGAAGAACGCCGATGTTGATGCCGTCTAAGGTCAAGTACCGCAAACAGCAGCGCGGCCGCATGCGCGGCACGGCGCTCCGCGGGTCCGAGCTCTCCTTCGGGGAGTACGGGCTGCAGGCGCTCGAGCCGGGCTGGCTCACCGCACGCCAGATCGAGGCGGGCCGCGTCGCGGTCCAGCGCCACGTCAAGCGCGGCGGGAAGCTGTGGATCCGCGTGTTCCCCGACAAGCCGATCACGAAGAAGCCGCTCGAAACCCGAATGGGCAAGGGCAAGGGCGCGCCCGAAGGCTGGGTGTGCGTCGTCAAGCCGGCCCGGATCCTGTTCGAGATGGAAGGCGTGGACGAGAAGATCGCGCGCGAGGCGTTCAAGCTCGCAGCGGACAAGATCGGGATCGCGACCCGCTTCGTCTCTCGCGCGTTCCTCGCGGCGGTGAGGTGAGCATGAAGATCCAGGCGATGCTCGACTGGTCCCCCGACGAGAAGGCCGCGAAGGTGAAGGAGTGGACGCAGTCCCTTTTCACGCTGCGCCTCCAGAAGGCGACGGGCCAGCTCGAGAACCCGATGAAGATCAAGCAGCTCCGCAAGGACATCGCCCGCCTCAAGACCGCGCTGCACATGGGCGCGGCGGAAGTGGCGGCGGCGGCGGCGCACGAAGTCGCGCCGGCGCACACCGAGGGAGCCGAGGAGACGGGAACCAAGACTTCTTCGAGTGGGAAGAGCGCGGCCACGGCGAAGCCCAAGGCTCACGCTGCGGCGTCGGGCAAGGGCGCCAAAAAGCGCGCGGCTGCCGCAAAGGCCACCAAGAAGCCGGCCGTTGCCGCCGCGAAAGCCCATAAACCTTCTAAGAAATCTTCTTCTTCCGGCACTTCCGGCAAGAAGGCGGCTCCGGCGAAGGCCAAGCCCGCTCCCAAGAAAAGCAAGAAGAAGTAGTCCGAGCAGGAAGCAGAGAGTAATTCCATGAGCACCACCCTGACCCCCGGCTCTCCGGCGAACGCGGCGCCCTCGAGGCGCTCGCGCAAGACCGGAACCGTCGTCTCGAACAAGATGGAGAAGACCGTCGTCGTCGAGGTGTCCCGCCTCGTCAAGCACGAACGGTACGGCCGCTACATGAAGCGCTCCGAGCGCTTCCTGGCGGACGACCGCGTGCTGAAGTCCCAGCCGGGCGACACGGTCCAGATCGAGGAGACCCGTCCGCTGTCCGCGAAGAAGCGCTGGCGCGTCATCGCGATCGTCACGAAGGGCCACGGAGAGGTCGCGGACACGGCCGAGGTCCCGGGCAGTTCGACCGCCAAGACGGTCAAGAGGGGCCCCGCGCCTGAAGGGAGGGCGTCGTGATCCAGATGGGAACGATCCTCGAGGTCGCCGACAACTCCGGCGCGCGTCGCCTGGCCTGCATCAAGGTCCAGGGCGGCTCGACCGGCGATTACGGCCGCATCGGGGACGTCATCACCTGCTCCGTCAGGGAGTCGAACCCGGACGCGCCGGACGCCGTGAAGAAGGGGAAGGTCGTCAAGGCCGTCATCGTCCGCACGGTGCGCGAGCACCGCCGCCGCGATGGCAGCTACATCAAGTTCGACACGAATGCGGCCGTCCTCGTCAACAACGAAAAAGAGCCGATCGGCACCCGCGTGTTCGGACCGGTCGCGCGCGAGCTCCGCGAGAAGAAGTTCATGAAGATCATCTCGCTGGCTCCGGAAGTCATCTGACCATGAAGAAGAAACAGCCGACGTACGGCGGCAAGCGCCGCATCCGCAAGGACGACACCGTCGTCGTCCTCACCGGCAAGGACCGGGGCGCGCAGGGCAAGGTCCTGCGGGTCATCCCGGACAAGGGCCGGGCCATCGTCGAGGGCGTGAACAAGATCAAGCGCGCGACGCGGGCGAACCCCCAGAAGAACATCAAGGGCGGCATCCTCGAGCGCGAGGCTCCGATCGCCATCTCGAACCTCATGCTCGTCGACCCCGAGGGCGGCAAGCCGACGCGCGTCGGCATCCGCAAGGAGGGGGCCGAGTGGGTCCGTTACGCCAAGAAGAGCGGCGCCACGATCGGCACGCTCCGGGCGGCGGGGGAGTAAGCCATGACCGCGCGACTTTCCGAGAAGTACAAGAAAGAGGTCGTCCCCATCCTCAAGAAGGAATTCGGCATCGAGAACCCGATGGCGGTCCCGAGGTTGGAGAAGGTCGTCCTCAACATGGGCATCGGCGAGGCGATCACGAACGCCAAGCTCGTCGACGCCGCCGCCGAGGAACTCACGAAAATCGCCGGCCAGCGCGCCGTCGTGACGAAGGCGAAGAAGTCCATCGCGACCTTCAAGCTGCGCGCCGGCATGCCGATCGGCTGCCGCGTCACGCTGCGCGGGGAGCGGATGTACGAGTTTCTCGACCGCCTCATGAACGTAGCGCTGCCGCGCGTCCGCGACTTCCGCGGCGTGCCGACGCGCGCCTTCGACGGCCGCGGGAACTACACCCTCGGCGTGAAGGACCATGTGATCTTCCCCGAAATCGACCCCACCAAGATCGACAAATCCAAGGGACTCAACGTCACCATCGTCACAACGGCAGGCTCGGACGACCGGGCCCGGGTTCTCCTTCGGGAACTCGGCATGCCGTTCGGGCGATAGGCCAAGGAGCGACCGAAATGGCTCGTCGCGCCGCGATCATCAAAGCGAACTCGAAGCTGAAGTACGCGATCCGCAAGCGAAACCGCTGCATGCGCTGCGGGCGTCCGCGGGCGTTTCTTCGCAAGTTCGGCATGTGCCGCATCTGTTTCCGCAATCTCGCGCTCGCCGGCTACATCCCGGGCGTGACGAAGGCGTCGTGGTAGGAGGAAGGCGAGATGAACGTCACTGATCCCGTCTCCGACCTCCTGACCCGCCTGAGGAACGCGATCTCCGCGCGCCACGAGAAGGCCGACGTCCCGTCGTCGCGCTTCAAGGTGGAGCTCGCCCGCATCCTCAAGGACGAGGGATACATCAAGAACTTCAAGGTCATGGATGACCGCGGCGGGAGCCTTCTCCGTCTGTACCTCAAGTACGACGAAACGGGCAACCCGGTCATCCACGGCCTCTCGCGGTCCAGCAAGCCTGGCCGCCGTCTCTACAAGGGCAAGGACGAGCTCCCCGAGGTCCTCGGCGGACTCGGCGTCGCCATCGTGTCCACTTCGCAGGGCCTCCTCTCCGGCAACGACGCGAAAAAGCGCGGCGTCGGCGGCGAAGTCGTCTGCACGGTGTGGTGAGGAAGCCATGTCTCGAGTAGGAAAAAAGCCGGTGACCGTGCCCAAGGGCGTCGACATCCAGGTCGGCCCCTCGGCCGTGACCGTGAAGGGGCCGAAGGGCTCCATGACGGCGCCGATCCTCGCGGGGATCGTCGTCGAGAAGAAGGACGGGACTCTCGTCCTCGTGCGCAGCGGCGAGGAGAAGCGCGACAAGGCTCTCCATGGCCTGAACCGTGCTCTCGTCCAGAACGCGGTTCTCGGCGTGACCGAGGGCTTCAAGCGCGAGGTCGACCTCGTGGGCATCGGCTTCAAGGCCGAGGTCAAGGGGAAGAACGTCGTTTTCAGCGTCGGCTTCTCGCACCAGGTGACGTTCCCGATGCCCGAGGGCGTCACGGTGAACGTCGCGCCGGACGCGAAGGCCAAGGACGTCACGCACATCGTCGTGACGGGCGTCGACAAGCAGAAGGTCGGCCAGACGGCGACCGAGATCCGCGGGATCCGTCCGCCGGACCCGTACAAGCTCAAGGGCTTCCGCTTCGTGGGCGAGGTCCTCAAGAAGAAGGCCGGCAAGGCCACGGGCAAGTGAGGAACTGACCATGCAGAAGGCACAGGCCCGGGTCGAGGCGCGGACGCGCATCCACGCGCGCATCCGCACGAAGGTGAAGGGGACGGCCGAGCGGCCTCGCCTCGCCGTCAGCAAGACCCTCCGCTGGATCTCCGTCCAGATCATCGACGACGCCGCCGGCAAGACGCTCGCGCACGCGACCTCCCGCGAGGAGGGCGTTCGCGGCAAGGCCAAGAGCGCCGCCAACAAGAACGCCGCCGTCAAGGTGGGTACGCTCATTGCCGAGCGCGCCCAGGCGAAGGGCATTTCCGCGGTCGTCTTCGACCGTGGCGGCCACCTCTACCACGGCAACGTGAAAGCGCTCGCGGAAGCCGCTCGCGAGAAGGGGTTGAAGTTTTGAGCAGCAACGCCCCCGTCAACCGTCCTCCGCGTGGAAACCGCCCCGGCGGCCGCTCCGGCCCCGGCGGCCCTCCGCCCCGTCCGGCCGGCGCTCTCGGTGAGGGCCGAGCCGGAGCCGACCTCATCGACCACGTCGTTCACATCAACCGCGTGACGAAGGTCGTCAAAGGCGGCAAGAACTTCTCCTTCTCCGCGCTCGTCGTCGTCGGCGACGGACACGGCCGCGTCGGCTACGGCGCCGGCAAGGCGAAGGAAGTCCCCATGGCCATCAAGAAGGGGATCGAGATGGCCAAGAAGAAGATGATCAGGGTTCCGCTCAAGGGCAAGACGATCCCGCACCCGATCATCGGCCACTACGGCGCGGGCCGCGTCATGCTCAAGCCGGCCTCCGATGGCACGGGCGTCATCGCGGGCGGAGCGGTCCGCGCGGTGCTCGAGTCCGCCGGAGTCCAGAACATTCTCACGAAGTCGCTCGGGACGACGAACCCCCACAACGTCGTGAAGGCCACGTTCGACGCCCTCCTGCACCTCCAGCTCGAGGAGACGATCGCGAAGGCCCGCGGCCTCGGCAACGGCGAGGCGAAGCAGGCCGAGCCCGCCACGGCGGTGCCGGCAACGGAAGCAACGGAGAAGAACGGATGACCGCGAAGAAGAGCGAAAAGAGCGCGACGATCCGCATCCGCCAGGTGAAGTCGGGCATCTGCACGCCCGTCGACCAGAAGCAGACTCTGTTCGGCCTCGGCCTCCGCCGCATCCGGCAGGAAGTCGTCCGTCCGGACACCCCGGCCGTCCGCGGCCAGATTCACAAGGTCCGCCACCTCGTCGAAATCGTCGAGGGAGCGTAAAGGAACGCCATGTCTCACGGACTGCACAATCTCGGACCCCGCAAGGGCGCGACCACGAGCAAGAAGCGCGTGGGCCGTGGCCCGGGCTCGGGCCTCGGCAAGACGTCGGGGAAGGGCCACAAGGGCCAGAACTCCCGCGCGGGCTACTCGCATCTCCGCGGCCACGAGGGCGGCCAGATGCCGCTCCACCGCCGCATGCCGAAGCGCGGCTTCACGAACATCTTCCGCAAGGAATGGGCGACGGTGAGCGTCGAGTCGCTCGAGCGCCTCTTCGCGACCGGTGAGAACGTCACCGTCGAGCTGCTCCGCAAGTCGGGAGCTGTCAAGCGCCGGGGCGGCATCAAGGTGCTCGGCACGGGCGAGATCAAGAAGAGCCTCGTCGTGACGGCTCACAAGTTCACCGACGGCGCCAAGAAGAAAATCGAGGCCGCCGGCGGACGCTGCGAGGTCCTGACGGCCTGATGAAGATCTTCGAGTCGTTCCGCAACATCTTCGCGATCCCGGACCTGAGGAAGCGCGTCCTCTTCACGTTCGGGCTCCTCGCGATCTACCGGATCGGTTCGCACATCCCGACGCCGGGTCTCGACCCGACGGCGCTCGAGGAGTTCTTCAAGGCGAGCTCGGGTGGGATCCTCGGCTTCCTCGACGTGTTCTCGGGCGGCGCGCTGCGCCGGCTCTCCGTGTTCGCGATGGGCATCGCGCCGTACATCACGGCGTCGATCATCCTGCAGCTCCTGACGGTCGTCTGGCCCTACCTCGAGAAGCTCTCGAAGGAAGGGGAGATGGGCCGCCGGAAGATCACCCAGTACACGCGCTATGGCACGGTCGTCCTCTCGCTCGTCCAGGGCGCGGGCATCTCGCTGTGGCTGTGGAGCCAGACGACGCCCAGCGGCCGCTATCTCGCGGTGCGCGACCCCGGGTCGGAAGCCGGCAAGCTCGGTTTCATCCTGATGGCAATCCTGACGCTCACCACGGGCACGGCGTTCGTCATGTGGCTCGGCGAGCAGATCACGGAGCGCGGCGTCGGCAACGGCATCTCGCTCATCATCTTCGCCGGCATCGTCGCGAACCTCCCGACGGCCGTCCTGAACTCGATCGACCAGATCCGCCGCGGCTCGATGAGCCTCTTTACGGCGATCTTCCTGGTGATTTTCATGGCGGCGGTCGTCGCGGCCATCGTCTTCGTGGAACGCGCGCAGCGGCGCATCCCGGTTCAGTACGCCAAGCGCGTCGTCGGCCGCAAGGTCTTCGGCGGGCAGAACACGTACCTCCCGCTCCGCGTGAACACGGGCGGCGTCATCCCGATCATCTTCGCCATCTCGATCCTCCAGTTCCCGCAGTACATCGCCTCCGCCTTCAAGAGCGACTTCATGAAGAAGATCGCCGAGCAGCTCGCGAACGGGCAGCCGCTCTACAACCTCTTCTACGCGGCGGGGATCATTTTCTTCTGCTACTTCTACATCTCGATCATCTTCAATCCGAACGACACCGCCGAGAACATGCGCAAGTACGGCGGCTTCATCCCGGGCATCCGTCCCGGCAAGGCCACCTCGGACTACATCGACTCCGTCCTGACGCGCATCACGCTCATCGGAGCGGTCTACCTCGTCGTCGTCGCGCTGATCCCCGAGTTCCTCACGATGGGCTTCCGCGTCCAGAGCATCCCGGGCATCGGCCCCTGGCTCGACGCGCACCTGCCGAACTTCGTGACGCAGGGACTGGGCGTCTCGTTCTTCTTTGGCGGGACGTCGCTCCTCATCGTCGTGGGCGTCGCGATGGACACCGTCCAGCAGATCGAATCGCAGCTCGTCATGCGGAACTACGACGGCTTCCTGAAAAAGGGCCGCATCCGGGGCCGCAGGGGTTGAGCATGCCGTCCGCCATCGTGTTCTTCGGACCTCCCGGATCGGGCAAGGGGACCCAGGCGTCGCGTCTCGCGGCGTCTCTGGGCATTCCCCAGGTGTCGACGGGGGACCTCCTGAGGAGCCACGTGGCGAAGGGGACCGCGCTCGGCGCGATCGCCAGGCCCATCATGGAGTCCGGGGCGCTCGTGCCCGACGACCTCGTCACGAAGATGCTGAAGGAGCGTCTCGCCGAGAAGGACGCCGGCGGCGGGGCGATCTTCGACGGATATCCCCGCACGGTCGCGCAGGCCCAGTCGCTCGACGCGCTCCTGAAGGACGCGGGCGGCCGGGTGGACGTCGTCCTCTTCATCGACGTCGCGGACGCGACGCTCGTCGACCGGCTCCTGAAGCGGGCAGTCCTCGAGGGCCGCGCCGACGACACGAAGGAGACGATCGCCGAGCGCCTGAAGGTCTATCGCGAGAAGACGGCCCCGCTCGCCGACCTCTACCGGAAGGCGGGCCTCCTCGTCACGATCGACGGCGACCGCGCCGTCGAGACCGTCGCGGCCGACGTGGCGAACTCTGTTCGGTCCGCTCGGATGACCGTGCCGAAGGGGATGGCGTGATCACCTGCAAGGGCAAGTCCGAGCTCCTCAAGATGGAGCGTGCCGCGCGCATCGTCCACGAGGCGCTCGCTGAGTGCGCGGCCGCGTGCCGCCCCGGGGTCACGACCGAGGAGATCGACCGGATCGCGGCGCAAGGCATCGCCTCGCGCGGCGGCAAGGCGGCGTTCCCCGGTTACCGCGGCTATCCGAAGACGCTCTGCATCTCGATCAACGACGAGGTCGTGCACGGGATCCCGTCGCCGACCCGCGCCCTGAAGGCCGGCGACGTCGTCGGCCTCGACCTCGGCGCGATCGTCGAGGGCTATTACGCCGACGCGGCGCGCTCGATCGCGGTCGAGCCCGTCTCCGACGCGGTCAAGATCCTCGTCGAGACGACCCACGCGGCGCTTCTGGCCGGGATCGAGGCCGTCCGCGTCGGCGGCCGCATCGGAGACATCGGCGCGGCCGTCGAGGCCGTGGCGAAGCAGAAGAAGTACGGCGTCGTGCGCGAGTTCGTCGGGCACGGCATCGGGACGGCGCTCCACGAGGAGCCGCAGGTTCCGAACTACGGCCCTGCCGGCAAGCGCGAGGTCATCCGCGAGGGGATGACGCTCGCGATCGAGCCCATGTTCAACCTCGGCGGCGCAGCCGTCACGACGGACCCGGACGGGTGGACCGTGCGCACGAAGGACCGGCAGCCGTCGGCCCACTTCGAGCACACGGTCGTCGCGACGGCCCGGGGCCCCGTCGTCCTCGGCTTCGGGCGTTACGCGTCCGAAGCCATCCTCGCCGGAGCCCCCGGCGCCCACGAGTACCCGCTGCCCGTGGCGGTCCAGGCGTAGACGGAGGAACATGTCGAAGGAAGACGCCATCGAAGTGACCGCAACGGTGATCGAACCGTTGCCGAACGCGATGTTCAAGGTCGAGTTGGAAAACAAGCATCAGGTGCTCGCGCACATCTCCGGGAAGATGCGGAAACACTTCATCCGCATCCTGCCGGGGGACAAGGTCCTCGTCGAGCTCTCGCCGTACGACCTGACCCGCGGGCGCATCATCTACCGGTACAAGTGAGCCGAGGAAAATCATGAAAGTTCGCACGTCCGTCAAGAAGATCTGCAGCAAGTGCAAGGTGATCCGTCGCGCCGGCGTCGTGAGGGTCATCTGCGAGAACGTCAAGCACAAGCAGCGTCAGGGCTGAAGAGGAACCACGAATGGCACGTATCGCAGGTGTCGACCTTCCCCCGAACAAGCGCGTCGAAATCGGCCTGACCTACATCTTCGGAATCGGGCGCCCGGTCTCGAACAAGATCCTCGTGACCGCGAAGGTGGACCGCAACACCCGGGTCAAGGATCTGTCCGAGGACGAGGTGTCGCGGATCCGCAAGACGATCCAGGACTCCGTCACGGTGGAGGGAGACCTCCGCAAGGACACGACGCAGAACATCAAGCGCCTGATGGAGATCGGCTGCTATCGCGGGCTGCGCCACCGCCGCAACCTCCCGACCCGCGGCCAGCGCACCCACACGAACGCCCGCACGCGGAAGGGCCCCCGGAAGGGCGCCGTGGCCGGTAAGAAGAAGGCTACGAAAAAGTAGGTAGATGAATGGCAACACCCACTGAATCCACCGCTGCCGCCAAGGCTTCTGCCGCCAAGGGCAAGAAGAAGGGCCCCAAGAAGGACAAGAAGAACATCCCGCACGCTCTCGCGACCGTGCAGGCGTCCTTCAACAACACGATCGTCTCGATCACCGACCAGCAGGGGAACGTCCTGGCCTGGTCGTCGGCGGGGCGCATCGGATTCAAGGGCTCGCGCAAGGGCACGCCGTTCGCGGCGCAGCTCGCCGCGGGCAACGCCGCCCAGATCGCCCAGGAGCACGGCGTCCGCTCCCTGGACGTCAAGGTGACCGGGCCGGGCGCCGGCCGCGAGAGCGCGATCCGCGCGCTCGCCGCCGCGGGCATCGACATCCGGTCCATCAAGGACACGACCCCGATCCCCCACAACGGCTGCCGCCCGCGCAAGCGCCGGCGGGTCTAAGAGCCGAACGTCCGTAAACCGCGCTTTCGATTCCGGGCCGGGAAGAAGGACAGACGACAAATGACGGAATCGACGGAGGCCTGATTTTCCGTGGCTCGTTATCGTGAATCGGTTTGCCGGCTGTGCCGGCGCGAAGGAATGAAGCTGTTCCTCAAGGGGGACCGCTGTTTCACCAACAAGTGCGCCGTCGAGCGCCGCAACTTTCCCCCGGGTCAGCACGGCAAGCGCCGCTCCAAGATCCTCGGGTACGGCATCCAGCTCCGCGAGAAGCAGAAGGTCAAGCGCTTCTACGGAGTCCTCGAGGGCCAGTTCCGCCTCACGTTCCAGCAGGCCGAGCGCATGCGGGGCGTCACGGGCGAGAACCTGCTCTCGCTGCTCGAGCGCCGTCTCGACAACGTCGTCCACCGGCTCGGCTTCTCGGGCTCGCGCCCGCAGGCCCGCCAGCTCGTCCGTCACGGCCACGTGCGCGTGAACGGCCGCAAGGTCAACGTTCCGAGCATGACGGTGCCGCAGGGCGCGGTCGTGTCCATCAAGGACAAGAGCCGCACGAACCCGCTCATCGCCTCCGCGGTCGAGACCGCGAAGGGCCGCGGGATTCCCGCGTGGCTCGAGCTCGACGCCGCGCAGTTCCAGGGGAAGGTCGTCGCGCTGCCGAAGCGCGAGGACGTCTCGATCCCCATCAGCGAAAAGCTGATCGTCGAGCTGTACTCCAAGTAACGCCGCCAACAGGAGCTCTCGCGCGCCGCTCAGCGGATAAGTCGCAGGGCCAGGAGAAGACACCATGCTGTGGAAGGGCTTTCAGCGTCCCAACCGTCTCGAGGTCGAAGAAGAGAAGGGGAATTACGGCCGGTTCACCGCCCAGCCGCTCGAGCGCGGGTGGGGGACGACCGTCGGCAACGCGCTCCGGCGCGTCCTGCTCTCGTCGATCGAGGGCGCGGCGATCATCGCGGTCAAGATCGAGGGCGTCGAGCACGAGTTCACCGCCGTGCCGGGCGTCGTCGAGGACGTGACCGACATCATCCTGAACCTCAAGAGCCTCGCGATCCGCCTCCACGAGGACGGCCCGCGCTCGCTCAACCTGGACATCAAGAGCAAGGGCCTCGTGACCGCGGACGCCTTCGAGGACGACGCGCAGCTCGAGATCCTGAACGCGGAAGCGCCGATCGCGACGCTCGCCGACGGCGGCCGCCTGCGCCTCGAGGCCACCGTGACGAAGGGCCGCGGCTACGTCCCGGCAGACCGCAACTTCGACGCGGAAGCCCCCATCGGGACGATTCCGCTGGACTCCGCCCACTCCCCGGTGCGCCGCGTGAACTATCACGTCGAGGCGGCCCGCGTCGGCCAGGCGACGGACTACGACAAGCTCGTCCTGGAGGTCTGGACGAACGGCACGATCACCCCGCGCGACGCCGTCGGCGTGGCCGCTGTCCTCATCCGCGACCACCTCGCGATCTTCGTCAACGTCGAGACCGACGACGCGGCCGTGGCCGCCGGCGCCGAGATGCCGCAGAGCGAGCTCGACGCCCTGCTCGACACGAACGTCGAGGAGCTCGAGCTGTCCGTGCGCAGCGCGAACTGCCTGAAGAACGCCGGCATCCGCACGCTCCGCGAGCTCGTCCAGAAGACGGAGAAGGACATGCTCGAGACGAAGAACTTCGGGCGCAAGAGCCTGAATGAGATCAAGGACATCCTGCGCGAGAAGGGGCTTGCCTTCGGCATGAAGCTCGAAACCCCGAACGGCGCGGGACGCTGAGGATTCGATGCAGCACAATCGCGCGGGCCGCAAGCTCGGCCGGACGACGGCGCACCGCAAGGCGTTGTTCCGGAATCAGCTCTCGTCCCTCATCACGCACGAACGAATCCAGACGACGCTGCCGAAGGCGAAAGACCTCCGGCCGCTCATCGAGAAGATGGTCACTCTCGGCAAGCGGGGCGGGCTCCACGCGCGCCGGCTGGCGCTCAAGACGATCCCCGAGGCCGTGACGGTCAAGAAGCTCTTCGAGGAGATCGCCCCGCGCTTCAAGGAGCGCACCGGCGGCTACACCCGGATTCTCAAGCTCGGCCGCCGCCAGGGCGACGGCGCCGAGATGGCGATCCTCGAATTCATCGACTTCGACTTCGCGCAGCGCCAGGCCGAAAAGAAGGTCGCGACGAAGGCTGCCGACGAGAAGAAGGCCTCCCTCCTCGAGAGGGCCAAAAAGCTTGTCTCCGGCAAGGGCGGCGACGAGAAGAAGGCCGAAGGGACCGAGGGCGGCGACGCGGAGGCCGAGAAGAAGGCCAAGCCTGTCGAGAAGCCCAAGGCCGCGAAGATCAAGGGCCCGAAGGGCGGCGGCGGCCCGAAGGGCGGCGGCGGCCACGCCGGCGGCCACCGCAAGGTCGGCAGCTAGTATTCCCCAGCTCAGGTCGAGGGCCCCGGTTCGCCGGGGCCCTTTTCTTTTCAGCTGAGTGCTTTCTCGATCTCCTGGACGAGGACCTTCGTCGAGAACGGCTTCGTCACGTAGCTCGCCGCGCCGAGGCGGAGGCCGAGGTCGCGCTCGGCGGGCAGCGTGCGGGCCGTGAGCATGATGATCGGGATGCCGGCCGTCGCCGGGTTCTCCTTGAGGATGCGGCAGACGTCGAAGCCCGTGAGCCCCGGCGTCAGCGACACGTCGAGGAGGACGAGGTGGGGTTCGACCTCGCGGACGAGCCGCAGGGCCTCCTCGCCGCTCGACGCCTCGACGGGGTCGAGCCCGGTGAGGCGCAGCTTGAACGACAGGATCTTCTGGATGTACGGCTCGTCGTCGACGACGAGCACCCTCCGGCCCGCGAGCGCGTTTGGAAGTCCCGTCATGCGGGCGCCATTCTAGAGGGGCCTGCCCGTGAGGAGCACGACGGCCACCGCGATCTCCTTGCCGTGCGTGATCGTGACGTGGGCGCCCGTGACTCCGAGCCGCGCGCCGTGCGCGGCCGCGCGCCCGAAGAGCGCGAGGCGCGGCGGCCCCCCCGGCACGCGCACGATCGCGAGCTCCCGGAACGCCACGCCGCGCATCCCGGTCCCGAGCGCCTTCATCGCGGCCTCCTTGGCGGCGAAGAGGCCGGCCACGTGCTCGGCGTACGCGGGGGACGTCGGCGGCCGGCGGACCTCGCCGGGCCGGAACAGCCGCTCGGCGAACCGCGCGCCATGCCGGCGGATCGCGGCCGCGACGCGCGGGATCTCGCAGACGTCGATCCCGAGGCCGACGACGCCGGCCCCCTGGGGAAGCGCGTCCTCCGCCGAGACGCGGTCCGTCACGGGGCGCCCCCGGCCTCGAGCCGCATCTCGCGGCGCCAGGTCTCGATCTCCGAGACGGCGGCCCAGAGGTGCAGGAGGCCCACGCCGACGAGGAAGCTCCGGAAGTACGGGGAGGCGAGGAGGCCGCGGACGGCGGCGGGCGAGCGCGCGACGACCCGGAGAGACCAGAGGCGGCTCCACGGCGCGAGGCTCAGGAACGCACCGGCCTCGAGAACGTAGAGGATGAAGAGGGCTCTCAGGAGTCTCGAGCCCACGACCGTGACGCCCACGGCGGGGATTGTAGAGGCGTCGGGGAGAAGGAGCCCGGCTACCGCTCGCGGGCGGCTGCCGCGGGAGCCTGCGCGGGCGCCGCGGCAGGCGCGGGCGCGGGCGCGGAAACCGGCGCGGGCGCCGGAGCCGAGTAGGCCGGGGCGGAGTGCACGGGCGCGGGGGCGGAATGGGCCGGCTCGCTTCGCGCGGGAGCCTCGCGGCCGGACGGCGCGGAGTCGCGGCGAGCGGGCGCGTCGTTCCCCCGGGTTACGGGGCGTTCGCCCGACCGGTCGCCCGACCGGTCGATGACACGCGGCGCCGGAGCGCGCCAGCCCGAATCGCCCGCCCGCTCGCGGCTCTCGCCGCCACGGCGCTCTACGGGGACGGGCAGCGCGGTCGTCGACGCGCGCCAGCCCTCGTCGCTCCGGGCGGTCCGGGCGCGCGCGGGTTCACCATCGCCCCGCGGCGGGACGGGGGCGGTTCCGCTGCGCCAGGAATCCGCACGCTCGCGCGAGCGAGGCACGTCCGGCGCCGCCCGCGCGCCGAAGTCCTGGCTCGGCCGGAGGGAGCGGCGGAGCTCCTCCCGGGCCGCGGCGTCGAGAACGCGGTCGCGGCGGAGGATGGACGTGAACCCCTCGTTCATGGGGCCGCGCGCGGACTCGGGGGAGAGCGACGCCCGGCGGATCGCCTCGGGCACGGAAACGGACGGGCTCGCGCCGCGTTCGACGCGCAGCGGCGCGGTCGTCACGACGACGGTTTGCCCGCGGGGGAAGGCCACGCGGTCGCCGCGCGTCACGTCGCGCGACTCGAGGCGCGAGCCGATGCGCGACGTCGGAGCGAAGTTCCAGCCGCGGCGGTCGATCTGCGTGACCTCGACCTTGCCGCGCAGGTTCGGAAGCCACGGCCCGCCGCGCTCGTTACCGTACGTCGGGCGCGTCGAGCGGTAGTACGAGTCGTAATACCCGCCATACCAGCCGACCGGGCACCAGCCCGTCCACTCGTCGGCGTAGGACCAGTAGACCCAGGCCGGGGCATACACGCTGCCGGGGATCCAGTACCAACCCAGCTCCGGGTCCCACGCCCACATCCCATAGTGGTAGGGCAGCCAGCCCCAGGACTCGTAGGAAACCCACGTCAGTCCGGCGGGCGTCCGGCGCCACGTCCCCAGGGAGTAGGGCGTCCAGTCGGGCGGGACGTTCGGGCGCCAGCAGGTCGTGCCGGCGGACGGAACGTACACCCACATGCCGTTCGACTCGAAGTCGGCGGCGTCGAAGTCGTAGCTGTACTCGGAGTCCACGTAGCGCTTCACGTCGCGGCGGTCGGTGCGGTCGTACCGTTCCTCCAGGAAACGCGTGAAGCGGTCCCGCGGAACGGCGGCGGCCTCGACCTCGACGTCCGTGTCGGCGCTGACGTAGGCGTATTCGCCCGCGCGCACGAGGACGCGGCCTCCGCGGCCGTTCAGCTCCACCCGGCCCGTGAGGACGTAGACCTCGGTTCCGCGGCGGCCCGCGTCGACCCGGAAGAACGAGCGGGCCGGCGAGATGATCGTGGCGTCGTCGGTGTCGAGGCGCAGGGCCCGGTCCGGCGCGGCCTCGCGCACCTCGACCGCCACGCTGCCGCGGGTGAGCACGAGGATCGTGCGGTCGTCGTCCGACTCGTACGTGCGGTTGAGCCGCTCGAACCGGAGCTCCGAGCGCCCGTCCAGGCGCACGACGTTGCCGTCCGAAAGCACGGCCTCGACCCGCGAGCCGCTGCCGGTGACGAGGACGTCGCCGGGCAGGACGGGCATGTTGAGGCGTGCCGCCGCGTCCTCGTCCGCAGGCGACACGAGGGACACCTCGGGGCCGACGAAGGACAGGTACGTGTATCCCTCCCGCTGCGCCCGAGCCTGCCCCGGGGCGAGAAGCGCGCCGGCGAGGAGGAGGAACGGGATGGCGGGTCGGTGCGTGGGCGGCTTCATGTCGCGTCTCCGTCCCGTCCCATGCGACTCGCGTACCAGCGCAACCTTCCTGTTCTCGTCCCCCGGCGGGGACGCTTGACCGGGACCGGGGGCCACCGGCACTCTCGGCGGCCGGGACCGCTCCCCAAAAGGGGATTCCGGGCTTCGGGGAGGGAGATCCGGTTGGCCATCCGCGACATCGTCAAGTACGGGGACCCGAGGCTCGTGGCCCGGAACGAGACCATCACGAACTTCGAAGACCCGTCGCTGCCGCAGCTGATAGAGGACCTCAAACAGACCTGCTGGGCGGCGCCCGGCCTGGGCCTCGCGGCCCCGCAGATCGGCGTGAACCTCCGGATCGCGATCGTGGACCTCTCCGTGGGCAAGGACCCGTCCCAGGTCCTCGTCCTCGTCAACCCGGTCGTCGTGGACACGCAGGGCTCGATCCGGGACGAGGAGGGATGTCTGTCGCTGCCGGACTTCGTCGAGACGGTCGAGCGGCCCGAGAAGGTCACGATCGAGGCCCTCGACGAGCGGGGCGTGAAGCGCGCGCTGGACGGCCGAGACCTTCTGGCGCGGGCGTTCTGCCACGAGATCGACCATCTCGACCAGCGCCTCTTCGTGGACCGGCTCTCGTCCCTGAAGAAGGGCCTCGTCCTGAGGAAGGTCCTGAAACGCCAGAAGCAGGGTTCCTGGTAGGTCAGGCCCCGGCCTTCGCCCGCAGCTCGTCGAGGACCTGAACGCGCCTGAGCGCGCGGGCGAAGTGCCCCGCGAAGTCGAGCAGGTGCTCCAGCTCGTGCGAGGCGCCGGGCGCCGGCGCGGGGCCGCGGCGGTGGACGCGGAGCGTGCCGATGAGGTCGCTGCCCGCGAAGAGCGGGGCTGCGGCCACCGTCCATTCTTCCCCGGGCGCTCCCGCAAGCCGGGGCGCGCGCCCGAACCGGGGATCCGCGTCGAGGGCGAGCGCGGCGACGTACGCGGGGGGCGCGCCGCCGGGCCACGTCGTGGAGGCGGCCGCGTGCAGCTCGGCGACGCCCGGGCGCCGGACGTGGAGGGTCGCGCCGTCCGCTCCGAACACCGAGGCGATCCGGTCGAGCGCCGGAACGAGGAGGCGGCCGCGCAGCTCGGCGACCGAGATCGCCTCGTCGTCGAGCCGCGAGGCGATCTCCTGCTCGAGCTCGAGCAGGTGCGCCCGGGCTGTGAGCGTGTCGACGAGCTGCTTGACGCGCAGGGCGTTCTTCACGCGGGCCTTCAGCTCGCGCGCCGAGAAGGGCTTCGTCACGTAGTCGTTCGCGAGGGCCTCGAAGCCCTGGAGGAGGTCCTCCTCTTCCGTCCGGGCGGTCACGAAGATGACCTGGGTCCCCGCGGTGGCGGCGGCGGTCTTGATCCGGCGGCAGACCTCGTAGCCCGAGAGGTCCGGCATCCGCACGTCGAGAAGGACGACGTCGGGCCGCCTCGCGTCGACCTTCTGGAGGGCCTCGGTGCCGGACAGGGCGCTCTCGAAGTCGCAGCCGAGCTCGTACGCAATGTAGGAGGCGACCTCGGCCTGGTACGGGTCGTCGTCGACGAGGAGGATCAGCGGCGGGGCCGCAGCTGTGCGAAACATGCGCGTTCCGGCTTTATAGCACGGGGTTCGAGCCCGGCCGCTGGCGGCGAAGGCCCGGATGCCCGACAATTCGGCCCCGTGGCGCTTCGCCTTCACAACACGCTGACCCGCTCGCTGGAAGAGTTCCGGCCCCTCGTGCCCGGAAAGGTGGGCCTTTACACCTGCGGCCCGACCGTCTACGACCGCGTCCACATCGGCAACCTCCGGACGTTCGTGTGGGAGGACGTGATGTGCCGCGTCCTCAGGGCCCTCGGTTACGAGGTCACGCAGGTCATGAACCTCACGGACATCGACGACAAGACGATCCGCGGCGCCGTCGCCGCCGGAGTGCCCCTCCGGGAGTTCACGGAGCGGCACGTCGCGACGTTCTTCGAGGACCTGAACGCGCTCGGCGTCATTCCCGCGGCGGTCTACCCGCGCGCGACGGACCACATCCCCGAGATGGTCGAGATCGTGAAGAAGCTCGCCGCGCGCGGCCACACGTACGAGAGCGAAGGGTCGATCTGGTTCCGCATCGCGACGTTCCCGGACTACGGGAAGCTCTCGAAGATCGACCTGACGGCCGTCAAGCGCGGCGCGCGCGTCGCCGACGACGAGTACGAGAAGGAAGACGTCCGCGATTTCGCCGTCTGGAAGGCGGCCAAGGAAGGCGAGCCCGAGTCTGCGACGTGGACGACGGAGCTCGGCCGCGGCAGGCCGGGCTGGCACCTCGAGTGCAGCGCGATGTCGATGAAGTATCTCGGCGAGACTCTCGACATCCACACGGGCGCCGTCGACAACGTCTTCCCGCACCACGAGAACGAGATCGCCCAGAGCGAGGGCGCGACGGGGAAACGGTTCGTGAAGTACTGGCTCCACGCCGAGCACCTCATCGTGGACGGCGAGAAGATGGCGAAGAGCAAGGGCAACTTCTTCACGCTGCCCGCGCTCGTCGAGAAGGGCTACACGCCCCGCGCCATCCGCTACCTCTTCCAGTCCGTGCCGTATCGCATGAAGCTGAACTTCACGTTCGACGCGCTCAAGGGCGCGGCGTCCGCGCTTGAGCGGCTGGATTCATTGGATCTCAGGCTTTCGGAGAGAGAGAAAAGCGGAGAGAAGACCGAAGAGAAGATTTCTTTGAAGGTGAAGAGGGAGGCGGGAGAGGGCTTCCCGGGGCGGGTTGCGGCCTCGCGCGCCGCGGTGTTCGCCGCTCTCGAAGACGACCTGAATACCGCTGGTGCTCTCGGGGCGCTCTTCTCCTTCGTCAAGGCGACGAACGTCGACCTCGAGGCTGGGCGCCTCTCGCCCGCCGAGGCCTCCGCAGCGCGGCATCTCCTGCGGGAGATCGCAGGAGACATCTTCGGCGTCATGCCGGGCACGGCCGCGGCCGGCCTGCCCTCTTCGCCTTCTAAGAGATCTTCCTCCGAATCCTCTTCTTCCTCCTCCGACGAGGCGTGGATCCTGGACCGCATCGAGGTCCGGAAAGCGGCCAAGAAGGCCCGGGATTTCAAGGCCGCCGACGCCATCCGGGACGAGCTCCTCGCGAAGGGGATCGTCCTCGAGGACACCCCCCAGGGCGTCCGCTGGAAGCGGAAGGCTTGACAGGGCGGGGCCTGCCGGGGTTCAATCCGCGTTCCATGACGTCCGCTTCGCGCCACTGGCACAGCCACCACACATAAGCCGGCAGCGCATCGCG
>Ga0315271_10000328_pt1 | contig 25312 bp, 24 predicted proteins | sample C3_top_MG_FD_204664 | JGI IMG/M metagenome (GOLD analysis project Ga0315271, IMG submission 204664) | Sediment microbial communities from Yellowstone Lake, YNP, Wyoming, USA - C3_top | ecosystem: Environmental > Aquatic > Freshwater > Lake > Sediment | place: USA: Wyoming | collected 2017-08-01
TCCGCTCCCATCGCCATGCCCGCTCCATCCTTTTTTAGATGTTGCAAGAATGCGGAAATTTTATTCAGGCGACAAGCTTGGGGATTGTGGAGCGTTTACGGATAAACGACATGGACACTGCTAACGCCTGGTTACCAGGCTACATCGAGGATTACAACCGGCGCTTCGCGGTGATACCCAAAGACCCATATGATGCGCATCTGGCCTATCCGGGCACACCGGCAGAATTGGTGCGCACCCTGTCTGTACAGGTGACGAAAACGCTATCGAAGAACCTCTCCTGCCAGCATGAAAACCAGTTGTTGCAAGTCAAAACAACGGGCACAGGGCTGGGGCTGAGGAAGGCGAAGGTCACGGTGCACGAGCACTTTGACGGAAGACAAGAATTGCTCTGGCGAAAGCGCAAATTGACCTATACCGTGATGGACAAACCACGGCGTCAGGCACCCATAGCGGACAGCAAGGCGGTCAATGCGAGAGTGGATAAAGCGATGGCTCGGCGCGATACTGGACACAAACCCGCAGCCAATCACCTTTGGAGAAACATGCCCATCGGTAAACCCGCCCACGATGGGCAGCGCGCGACACCATAACAAAAGGGAAACAAGAAGAGCGGACATTTCTACTTTGCAGAAAACCGGACATTTCTATTTAGCGTTGACAACCATTTTACCGCTCGGTATGCAATGCTCAACGATGTAACAAAACTTCCAACACGAATTTTGTGCCCAGATATGCCAACAACAGAAAAGCGTAACCGCTCATCGTCCAGTGCACGGCCGTGCGCCCACGCCAACCATAAAAATGGTGCCCGGCCAGCAAGACTGCAAAGACGCACCAAGAAATAAAACCAAACAACATTTTGTGGTTGAATTGCCACGGCTTGCCAAAGACCTGCTCGGAAAAAACGATGCCGGAAAGCAGTGTCAGCGTAAGCAATACGAATCCTACGCCAATGATGCGGAACAACAATTTCTCCATAGTCAACAGTGGCGGCAGCGCTTGCAACACACGGGGCAGCGTGGCGTGATGCAGGCGTTTTTCCACCAAGGACATCAGCCCCGCATGCAATGCTGCAATCGTGAACAGGCTATATACCAGCATTGCCGCCAAAATGTGCGCATCAAATGCAAACGAAGTATTGCTTAACTGCGGATGCACCTTAGGAAACAGGGCTGGCAGCAACACCCCTGCTGCCGCAAGTGGCAACACCAGAGTTTGAAGACTGGCAATCGGATAAAAGAAACGCGCTACCCAGTACACTAACATGGTTAGCCATAGAATCAGCGAGATCACATAAACCAAACCAAGATTCATCTCGCTGCCGACAAACAATTCTGCGTACAGCAAGTAACCGTGCATGGTCAATGGCAACAACACGACATGCCCTATCAGCCCGCGGCTTAACGCCTCTCCATTCCCAGCCGTCTGCACACGCCAGAAGTATGCGGCCAACGCTCCATAGGAAAAAAAAGCGATCAAATAAAGGGGAAGGTTCGACATTGTTAGCCAAGATGTTTTAGACTTCGTTAATTCTACACCATCTACTCTGACACAACTATGCTGGACAACCTTACACAACGACTTTCCGGAGTCCTGAAAAACCTGCGCGGACAGGCACGCCTGACCGAAAGTAACATTCAGGATGCACTACGCGAGGTGCGACTGGCTCTGCTCGAAGCGGATGTAGCGCTGCCGGTAGTCAAAGAATTTACCACCCAGGTGAAACAGGCTGCGCTCGGACAGGAAGTATTGGCCAGCCTGTCACCGGGGCAAGCGCTGATAGGCATCGTGCACCACGAACTGACGAAGTTGATGGGTGAGCACAACTCCGCGCTCAATCTGTCTGTCGTCCCGCCTGCAGTAATCCTTATGGCGGGTTTGCAGGGCGCTGGCAAAACCACCACCAGCGGCAAACTCGCCAAGCTTCTGCGGGAGCAGATGAAGAAAAAGGTATTGCTGGTCAGTTGTGACGTGTATCGTCCTGCTGCAATCGAACAGTTACGCACATTGGCACAACAGCTGGATATCGACTTTTATTCCTCTGACATCAGCCAGAAACCGTGCGACATTGCGCTGGCGGCCCTAGATTTTGCGCGCAAACACCATCACGACATTCTGATTGTAGATACCGCAGGTCGTCTCGCTATAGACACCGCGATGATGGAAGAAATCCAGCAACTGCATGCCGCGCTCACGCCGATTGAAACCCTGTTCGTGGTGGATGCAATGACGGGTCAGGATGCGGTAAACACCGCCAAGACATTCGGCGAAGCACTACCGCTTACCGGCATTGTCCTCACCAAACTTGATGGTGATGCGCGTGGCGGTGCGGCATTGTCGGTACGGCACATCACCGGCAAGCCAATCAAGTTCGTCGGCGTCAGCGAAAAGCTCAATGGCCTGGAAGCCTTCCACCCAGAGCGCATGGCCTCACGCATACTGGGCATGGGCGACGTTCTATCGCTGATTGAAGAGGCACACCGCGGCGTTGACCAGGCCGAAGCTGAAAAGCTTGCAAAAAAAGTCAAGAGTGGGCAAGGCTTCGACCTCAATGATTTCAAATTGCAGATCGTGCAGATGCGTAAAATGGGCGGCATGTCTGCCCTAATGGACAAGCTGCCCGCTCAACTCAGCCAAGCTGCAGCAGGCTCCAAAGTTGACGACAAGTCCATCAACCGCATTGAGGGCATAATCAACTCGATGACCCCGCAGGAACGCAGCAAACCGGAAATCATCAAAGCTTCGCGGAAACGCCGTATCGCGGCAGGAGCAGGCGTGCAGGTTATGCACGTCAACCAGTTGCTGAATCAGTTTGAACAGACCCAGAAAATGATGAAGATGTTCAGCAAGGGCGGCATGGCCAAGATGATGCGCGGCATGAAGGGGATGCTGCCCGGCACGCGCTAATACAGTCACCGAACTGGGCAGCAACGCCCGTCAAAAACATCTTATAATTTCAATAATTCATCAATTCAGACCATGACTATAAAAGCCATTATATTCGACGTGGACGGCACACTGGCCGACACCGAGGATGGACACCGCAAGTCGTTCAACAAAGCCTTTGCCGAGTGCGGACTAATCTGGGACTGGGATGTTGTCCTATATGACAAGCTGCTCAAGGTTACCGGCGGCAAGGAACGCATCAAATATTTCGTCGAAAGTTTTCTGCCCACGTTTGAAAAACCGGCTGACTATGAAGGCTTTGTGAAAAACTTGCACGCGATCAAAACGCTGCACTACACCACAATGCTCGGCGAAGGCCACATCCCGTTACGCCCTGGCATTAAGCAACTAATCAATGATGCCAAGCAACACGGCATACGTTTAGCCATCGCCACCACTACCACCCCTGAAAATGTGACGGCCCTATTGCACCAAGGCTTGGGTGCCGATAGCGAGGATCTCTTCGAAGCCATCGGCTGCGGCGACATAGTGCCGCACAAGAAGCCCGCACCCGATATTTATTTTTGGGTACTGGAAAAAATGGGTTTACCTGCCACCGACTGCATCGCTCTGGAAGACTCAGAGAACGGCTTGCGCTCCAGCCTAGCCGCCGGGATTAAAACGTTCGTCACCACCAACCATTACACGCGTAATCAGGACTTCTCGGGAGCGGCTGCAGTTTTCGACGACCTGAGCGATCTTGACCCTTTTTATCGCATGAGCGGACTAGGTCTTTCCAGCTCATAAACTTCCGTTTAGCATCCCACGCTACATAAGGGGTCAGTTCAGCAGGAAGAGTGTTACGTTCGCAATCGCCCCTCTTCCGCTCCACCAGGTTTTTGGCCAGTCAATGCACGCTGTGGCTATGTGCGTAGGCGTCATATTTTTTATTATCCAGCAGGAATTCAAACTCCTCCGCCGATACCGCCTTGGAAAAATGAAACCCTTGCCCAAAGTTGCAATTTGCGTTGGTCAATAGGCTTCTTTGCTCCGCCGTTTCCACGCCCTCCGCTATCACCGTAATACCTAATTTGTGGGCCATTGCTATGATGGCTTCTGACAAAACCATATCATGGTTGCCATCCACCATATCCATGATGCAAGACCTGTCAATTTTTAAATAATCAGCATCAAATTTATTCAGGTAGGAAAGTGACGAATATCCGGTACCAAAATCATCTATGGATATTTGAATTCCGGCTTCTCTATACTTCAAAAGTTGATTGAGTATATTGGGACACTAGTGTAAATTTATCTAGATCAATTCCTAGCAATCCCACACTTATATTTTCTTCATTCGCCCTTTTTATTTCTCTATCCAAATGCTCCCAAAACAACTGACGATTGGGTAATAAATTATGCGGATCCAGGATGTTTTGCTGTAATCGCGTTTGTTCGGCTGGCCTCTGTCCCGCAACTGGAGAAAACAAAGCAACATGTTTTGCCGTTTGCTCATTTTCATCATAAACATGATTAATCGACAGCCACTGCGGAAGCTCCGCCCCATTCTTATGCCGAGTCCATATCTCCCCCTGCCAGCGCCCCTCAACTAACAGTGCTTCGCAAATACTATTGAAAAATGAATGACCATGTCGATCAGAGCTGAACATCATGAGATGTTTGACCGATTATCTCTTCTTGACCGTAACCTACCATTTTTGTGAAGCCCGAATTGACTGCTACAACAAGACCATTTTGATCTGTGACTAAAACGGCCTCGCCGATTGCCTGATAAACCATGGTGGCGCATTGCAACTCTTTCTGTGCTTGGTGCCGTTCAATCACAACGCCTGCCAACCGAGCAAAGTATTCCATCAGTTCGATATCACTCGTCGCGGGGACTTTTGCACTATTGTGAAATATGCTAAAAACGCCCAACAACAGCCCCGCAGAATTCATTATCGGCTCAGACCAGCAAGCATGCAGTGCTGCATGAGCAGCCGCAACCCTTGCGCTTTTCCAATTAGGGTGGATCTGGATATCTTCAACAATATGCCTACCACAAACACATATGGCGGAATCACATGAATCGGCGTTGCAACAAACCGTCATACCATTGATAGCATCTTTGAACTGCTCCGGTAATTTGGGAGCCTCGGCTGTATAGAGGTGTCTTGCTTCGTTATCCAGAAGCATGACCGAGCTGCTTGTTCCTGGGCATTCTTCTTCCTCGAAACTCAGCACCGCACCAAGCGCATCTCCCAGCGATGCACCCTGCATAACATGTTCGAGTATGTGAGCGCGCCACTTTTCAAGTCGATCTGTGCGCTGACTATCGGTGATATCGACAAACGAAACAATGACGTTTTCCAGAGCCTTAAAGCTATCGTGAACAACCTCCCAATAAAGTAAAAAATGCTTACGCCCCCCAAGAAGCGTAAGCATTTCAATTTCACAGCTAAAGTTCTGCCCCCTTGGGCTAGGGAAATTAATCTCTTCCTAAATCCTACCCACGACTTTGCGGAATAATATCTGGGTAAATTACGCGGAATATCCTCGCCATTTGCAGCCTGAAACAAAACGACACTGGCTTTGTTGGTGCTTACTATATGCACAAGCCCTGCACAATAAGCGACCTCCTCCGGATTACTTGAAAAAAAGCTTTCCCAGCAAGACACCCCTGTGGCGTGCAATTCATCTAGTCGAGCGTACACCAGCGAGTAGTCCTCAACCCATTTGGGGATCGGCGAACATTCAAAAAGTCTTTTAAGTTGCGTTTCTATTACTCGTGGACTATTAGACATTTAATCTTATTTTTGAGCCGCAAAAATAAACGTATTTAAATATAACATATAAGATTAGATGTTTCCAATAACATCATGTTTTATTTATCTTGTTGTCATGTCACATGGAACATATTTTCAACTCAGCGTAACCACTTTAAAAGACATAAACTTTTTTAATCTCTAGCACTCCAATGACGAGAGTGCTAACATTTCGCACAAGGAGATTATTGATATGAATCATAGCTGGGTTCTACCTATGCCTTCTGTAGCAGGAAGTCTGGAAAGTTATATCCGTTCTGTAAATTGCATCCCAATGTTAACGCACGAGGAAGAGCGGGATTTATCTGGCCGCTTCCGTCGCAATGACGATCTGGATGCGGCACGTCAGCTCATCGTGTCACACTTGCGCGTTGTGGTTAGTGTGGCGCGTGGTTACGCTGGCTACGGCCTGCCGCATGCCGACCTAATTCAGGAGGGTAATATTGGCCTGATGAAAGCGGTCAAGCATTTCGATCCGGAGCGTGGTATTCGTCTAGTGTCTTTTGCTTTGCACTGGATTAGGGCCGAAATGCATGAGTACATACTGCGCAACTGGCGCTTGGTCAAAATCGCCACCACCAAAGCGCAACGCAAACTATTTTTTAATTTGCGCAGTCTGAAGCCAGGACTAGATACGCTCAAGCCTTGCGAAGTCAATTCGATTGCCCAGAAACTGAATGTCAGCACTAGCGATGTAATAGAAATGGAGGCTCGCTTTAATGGTCATGAGATTGCCCTTGAGCCAGCAACAAGCGATGAGGAGAACACATATTCGCCCATAGCGTATCTTGAGACGGCTTCAGAGGAAACCCCCCCTTTCCAGCTTGAACAGAAGCAATTGGAAAGATTGCAGAGCGAAGGGCTAAAGTATGCACTGGCAAACTTGGACGAGCGCAGCAGACGCATCGTAGAAGCACGTTGGTTGCGCGAGAATGCTTCGACAACGTTGCATGAACTGGCGGACGAATTCGGCGTATCGGCCGAACGTATAAGGCAAATAGAACAGAAAGCCATGGTAAAAATGCGGGGTGCGCTACTATCTTTTAGATAATGTGCATCTAAATTGCATCATTCAAAGGGCCGCAGGAAAATACTGCGGCCCTTTTATTTAACAACCCTGAGTTGAGGTTTAGGCGGTGTATTGCCTCCGTTCGGGGATACCCCTCCAGTGATAACAGGAGGGGTTGGCGTAGATTCCTGCCCTTGGAACACAAGCCCTTGCCCGGTTTCCTTTGCGAAAATTCCTATAACTGCAGTGATAGGCACAAATATTTCATGGGGCACCCCCCCGAACCGTCCGCCACAGGTTATCTCTTCATTACCCAGATTCAAATTTCGAACCGCATCCGCACTAAGGTTAAGTACGATTTCACCATCCTTAATGTAAGCGGTAGGCACTCTGGTCTGAGCATCCACCCGTATCGCTAAATAGGGCGTCAAACCACTATCGACGCACCAGTCATAGATAGCACGGATCAGATATGGTTTGGTGGAAAGTTCGACCACTTATTTTCGCATAGCCTTTTCGGCTGGAGTCATAGCCTCGATAAACGCAGGACGAGAAAACAAACGTTCCGCATATTTCATCAACGGCGCAGTTTCCTTGGCAAGTTGAATACCATAGTGATCCAGCCGCCACAATAGCGGAGCAATCGCAACATCTAGCATGGAAAATTCATCACCCAGCATGTATTTTTGCTTGGCAAACAAAACCGAAATCTGTGTCAAATTGTCGCGCACAGCCTGACGAGCCTTGTCAGCAACCTTCGGCGCACCATGTTCTATGGTATCTATATGGCAATACAATTCATTCTCAAAACGGTGCAGAAACAGACGCGCTCGCGCGCGCATAACCGGGTCGGCAGGCATCAATTGCGGATGCGGAAAGCGCTCGTCGATATATTCGTTGATGATGTTTGCCTCATACAAAACAAGATCACGTTCAACCAGTACTGGAACCTTGTTGTGCGGGTTGATTACAGCAAGATCTTCAGGCTTGTTGAACATGTCCACATCAATAATCTGAAAGTCCATGCCCTTCTCATACAAGACAATACGGCAACGTTGGCTGAATGGATCAGTTGTTCCCGAGTAAAGCGTCATCATAGCGCGGCTCACCCCTTGATCAGGTGATCGCGAAGCATCGCCCCACGCACCAGCACATATGCAATTGTTGACACTACTGCACCTACCACGATAAAGGCCAAAACAGGAATCGTTCCTGTACCATGAATGCCCGCAATCCAGTTAAAGCGTTCAAACATTGTTCCAGTCATGATACAGCAGGCTACAGTCAGAATTACGGCCGGTGTATGGCGTGATGCCCTCATTGCAAGCACCGTAAATGGGATAACAAATTTGAGCACGATCATAGACCACCACAGCACGCTGAAGTCACCATCTTGCATTCCCATCACGCGATCTTTTTCATCCGGCAAATTGGCATACCAGATAGTCAGGTATTGAGCAAAAAATGTATATATCCACAGCAAAGTGAAGGCCAACATCATCTGCGCAAGGTAGTTATAGACATACTCATCAACCTTGCGTACTAATGCACCACGCGTATTCAATGTATAAATCCACACAACCAAAAATGAGAGGAACATGTTGAAATTGCTGATGAGGTGTTGCAAGCCATAAATTGCACTATGCCATTGCGGCACCTGGGTCATCTCGAAGTCCCACGCCACCATCGTTGCGTACAACACGAAGGTATAGGGAACCGTGCAGGCTATAAAATGGAAACGCTTCCTATCCTCCTCGCTGCGATCGCTCACCTTCTGGCGCTGGATAAACACCCAAAAAATCCCCATGACAACCAGCATGCCTAGCACTTGGCGCGCAACCAGGAATGTGTAGTTATGCCAGGCAGGCAAATGATGCCCATGCTCGAGTGGCGCATTAAGCCATTGAAAGGTGTTTGAACCGCCTGCCAGCAGGATAATCAGCAACACAAACGCGAGCGGAAACAATCCGAACATGGCGGATGTCAAGTGGCGTATCTCGTTCCTCCATTTTGCACCGGCCAGATAAAGCACCGCACACAATACGGAACCGCAAAGTGTCAGATATGTCACCACCAGAAAACTGACCGTTAAAACAGACCAATTGCTATAAGAAAACATTTGCTGCACTCCCTATTTATTGGCTGACGAAGTGGCCTGTACAGCAGCTGCACTTTTCAGGCCCTTGCGCACATAGTTGACCACATGCCAGCGTTCCGTGGCGGACAGGTCATTCGCGTAAACTGGCATTATCGCGCCGCCAAATGTCATCATGCCCCAGATATGGCCGTCGGGCAGACCGCTCAGCCGCTCCGAGGTCAAATCGAATGGCCTGAGTATCAGTTTTTCTCCGACAAAACCGTCTCCGGTTCCGGATTTTCCGTGGCAAGGTACGCAGTAAATACCGAACAGCTTAGCTCCGGTGGCAACGGATTTTTCATCCGCTGGAACTGGATTGGCCATCTTAACAGCCGCATCCATGTCCTTGGCAAAAACGGTTGTTCCCGCAACCGGAACTGAGCGCTTCGGCAGTACCTGCATACCTGGCTTGCTTGTATCAACGCTCTCCTGCGGCTTAATGCTGATCTGATTCGCCATGTCCATAGACCACGGCCAAGCTTGCGCCAGTGCGGGTGCCAACAGCAATGCTAATGCTAAGGATAGCTTCTTCATTTACCTACCTCTTCCTGAATCTCCAGTGCCTTGTGTTTCGAAAATATAGCCTTAAGTGCGGCGACTGCATTTTCATCACCCCTCACCAGTATGCCGATCTGATCCTCCGAAACTTTGGCGCTGTATAGCGGCGAACGTCTTGCCGGCAAGCCTGCGCAGATTAGAAAACCAAGTATCGTTATATAGACGCCACCCAGAATAAACATTTCATAGGTCAACACAAAATTGGGTGGCAACGGCACAATAGGCTTTCCGCCCTTCAGCTGCGCATAGAAATTCGCTTGGGACGATGAAATGCCGGTAAAAGCAAGTAAACCGCCCAAGCTGGCTCCGATCAACGTAAACCATTGTACATACACCGGCTTGTCGCCCAGCACACGTTCCACCTCAGGGTGCTCAATAGGCGATTTGAGTATCAAATCATCTATATTGAACCCCTTAATATTGGCTACACGCAATTCAGCAATAGCAGCTTCTGCTTCGTCAAAGTCGTTGAACAACGCGAGTAAGTGGCGCTGGCTCATCAATGTGCTCCCTTCGTAGCAAGACCATCCTTCTTCAAGGCCAGAGTGCGGTGATATACCATTTCCTTCACTTCATACATCGAAACCGATGGGAACACCTTACAGAACACCATGAACAACAGAGTGAACCAGCCAAAACTACCGAACACGATACCCCACTGCACAAAGCTGGGCCATTGATCGTGATCCCAAGTCCACGGGTAGTAACCATGTGAAAACGTAGGTGCCACAATCATCCAGCGTTCCAGCCACATACCCAGGTTGAGCAGCAATGACACCGCAAACATCACCGGAATGCTGGTTTGAAAACGCTTAAACGCCATCAAGAACGGAACTATCGAGCCGCAGAAGTTCATCGACCACCAGAACGGCGCATAAGGTCCAATTGCTTTCTGAATCAGCAAATCCTTGGCAACCTGGTCATGTCCATACCACACCGTTGCATATTCGATCAGATTGAGATAGGTCCATACCATCGCGATGGCAAAGGTCAGCCGCGTCGTCTTCTTCAGGATCGACAGCGTCATGTATTCCTCGAACTTGAACACATAGCGCAGGATGATGAACAGCGTAATGATAGCCGCGCAACCGGAATACAGCGCACCTGCCACAAAATACGGCGGGAACGAAGTTATATGCCACCCCGGCTGCTGAGACATAGCGAAGTCTGAGGCCACAATAGAGTGCACAGACACTGCCAACGGAATCAGGAAGCACGCAACAGTCAAATATGTGATACGGAAATTGCGCCATTGGCGGTCAGTTCCTTCCCAGCCCAATGACAGCAAGGTATACAACTTTTTGCGCCAACCCGGATGAATGTTATCGCGCACAATGGCAAGATCCGGAATCATACCAACGTACAGAAACAGCACGGACGAACTCAGATAGGTGAATATGGCCATCGCATCCCACAGCAAAGGGGACTGGAAGTTAGGCCACACCCAGCGCTCGTTTGGATATGGTATTGCATAATAAATTTGCCATACACGGCCCAAATGAACTGCCACAAACAAGCCGGCGGTCATCAGTGAGAAAGTTGTCATCGCCTCGGCGAAACGGTAAATCGGCTTGCGCCAGTCGGCATGCATCAAATGCAGAATCGCTGACAACAGAGTGCCGGAGTGACTCATCCCAATCCAGAAAATGAAGGTGGCTATATATAAACCCCACACATGCGGATTGTCCATATTGGCCACGCCCATACCGTTTTGGTATTGGTAAATTTCACACCCTACCGCCACCCCGATCATGGCAATGGCAACACCAATGATTACCCAAAACAACCTTCTAGGTGACTCCAAGCTTTTGAGCACATCTGTGTTGATCTGCGCCCATGCTATATCTTCGCGAATATCTTTTCCCATTATTCTCTTTCCTTCCCTTGTGCCTTAGATGGCGCTTTCGCGAACCCGCTCCAAATACATCACCGATGGATAAGGGCGTAACTCCTCCAAAATGCGATAGCCACGCAAATCAGTCCCCCCTTCTTCGGCATCCTTAAGCTGCTTATCTTTAGCCAACTCAACTTTCTGCTGCTCCCATTGTTTGGCGACCTTGGATTGAGGATCGACCAGATTACCAAAAGAAATTGCGTTAGTCGGGCAAGCCTGCTGGCAGGCAGTCTGAACTTCGCCGTCGTGCACCAAACGGCCTTCGGTGCGCGCATTGTTTTTAGCTGAATAGAGTCGCTGTACGCAGAAAGTGCACTTCTCCATCACCCCCTTGGTTCGCACGGTCAAATCTGGATTGAGCTGTTGCTGCATCGGCTCCGGCCACACATTTTCTGTTGTGGGGTAGTTATACCAGTTGAAATAACGCACTTTGAACGGACAGTTTGCTGAACAGTAACGCGAACCGATGCAACGGTTATATATTTGCGAGTTCAGGCCGTCTGCGGTGTGATTGGTGGCACCTACCGGACAGACAGTTTCGCATGGAGCCGCCTCACACTGCTGGCACATCATCGGCAGGAATTGCGCGCCCTGATCCGCAAATTCGCGATCATCCTCATCCCAGTATCGCTCGATACGAATCCAGTGCATGGCCTGACCATGAGCAAATTTTTCCTTGCCCACTACCGGCAGATTATTCTCCGCATAGCACGCCACGCTACAAGTATTACATCCGGTACAGGCATCGAGATCTATGCTCATTGCCCACTTGTATTCCTCGTGCGGCTTGTCATTATTCGGATGCTCATGGCGAAACTGCGACCAGTTTTCTAATAGATTGCTGAGGGACACTTTTTAAACCTCCTCCGAAAGATCAACTTCATCTGCTGACAGCTTCACGGCAATTTTCCTGCCCATCTGCTTGCCACCGGCCGCGCCTTCATCCTTGACCACTATTACGCGCTGCCCGGTCTTGCTGACTTTGACGCGTGTTTCGTTGATCGCCAATTCACCCGTCTCCTTGTCCATCACTGGATCAAGCATCTTGAATACGTTGGCACCCACACCCTTGGCATAACGCCCCATCGCCTCATGACCATAGCCCAGCGGTACCGAAATCGCATCGGGATGAATGCCAGGAAACACATAGGCTTGCGCCTTGATCGAGCCACTTCTGGATGTCACCTCGAGAATATCACCTTCAACTATGCCAAGCTTGGCGGCAGTTTTTGGATGCAATTCAACCCAACTATCCCACACGATAGTGGTCAGCGGATCAGGTGACTCCTGCAACCATGACAGATTGGCATGACGCCCATCGCGCATACTCGCGCTCACCGCAGGAATCAGATGCAAAGGATAGGATGCATCTTCTGCCGCAGGCGCTGGCAACACTATAGCTGCAGCGGAAACCTTGGCTAAAATGCTCCCAGCAGCACTTGGCAACTTAACGATGCCACTGCTCAGCGTGGCGTTCCAGAAACTATCGTCATCTGCAACCGCTCCGCCCAGCGCCGCCTTGTTTTGCACCATCGCTCCGCGCAAGTAAGAGTAGAAATCCTCGTAGGCTTTGTAATCTTCGGCACGGCGTTGCTTGAGCAGCGCCAGCAAGATATCGCCGATACCGCGCGTATTGGGATACAATTTTTCCATCAGGGGCTGCTGTATGCTCAACTGCGCGTCGACCAGGTACTCCGGCACTGACGTACCCCAATCTTCTAACGCCGAATCTAATGGCAACACCAGATCGGCCTGCAGTGCAGTCTCGTCCAGATAATGCGCAAATGTCACTTTGAACGGCACCTTCTGCAAATTCTCCACCAGCTTCATCGAAGCAGGCGCGGTGTAAACCGGATTGGCGCCGTAACTGAACAACACTTTCACCTTGCCTTGCGCCATGCTGTCGTTAAGAACCTGCAATGAAGCGCGGCTGCCCGTTGTTGGTGCAATCTGCGTGAACTGCAAGGTATCCGAAGCATCGATAGTTTTACCGACATTACCCAGCACTTGGTTCAGCAGCGCGATGGCAGCAGCGTTTTGCGAACCGTGCGCATACCCCTCTGCCGCCCCACCTGCCAGTACCAGGCTGGGGCTACGCTCCTTGAGCAGCGCTGCGAGCTTGCCAACTTGCTCGGCTGGCACGCCGGTATCCTTGCTTACGCGCTCCGCAGTGTAATCTTTCGCAACTGCAGCGGCATCTGCCGGAACACTTGCCCCCAGAGCATTGATGATACCCAGCGCGAGTATGCCTTCAGTGCCAGGGCGAATCGGAATCCAGTGATCTGCATTGGCACCGGTCAAGGTCATCTTGGGCTCGATCTGCACCAGCACACCGCGCCCCTCAGGGCGACTACCCTTGCGGAACTGCCCATACTGCATCGAAAAATGCACCGGGGACACCCACGCACCCAGGAAATCCGCACCGAAAGAAACGACCACCCGCGCCTTATCAAGATGCAAGCGGGGCATTTCTACGCCGTAAGCCTTCTTATTCGCGGCACGCACCACACCAGGCGACACAGCCTCATAAGCGTAATGATTCTTGGAGCCCAACACTTCCAGGTAATTATTCAGCAGCACCTTCGCATGACCGCTGATACCGCCTGTCAGAAACGCAACTTCTTCACCCTTGACGCCGCCAAGCTTCTCGTTGATCAGTGACAGCGCCTTTTCCCAAGTCAGCGTTTCTCCTTTGTTGCCGTTGCGCAACAAAGGCTCACGCACGCGGTCCGGGTTGTAATGCGCCTGCACCCCCGCCTGCCCCAAGCCGCACATCTTGCCGCGATTAATGGAAGAGCCCGCGTTGCCCTCAAGCTTCAACACACGGCCTTCACGTACCCGCCCCATGATGTTGCAGCCAGCATCGCACTGCGCACAAGTCGAATTAAAATAAACACCTATACTGGGAATTTCATAGTCTGCCGGTTCGGAATATGAGGTTACAAATTCCTTACCATCCTCAACAGACGTGTTACCGCATCCGCTTAATGCCACTGCGGTTCCGCCCCAGCCCAACACCTTCAGAAAATCTCGTCGATTAAAACTGTTTTCAATCATCACAAACACCCCTTGAAATCTATCTCTTCGTGGACAACGTGCCGTTTTCGATGTTTATTTATGGCACGTGAAGCAATCGTTCGGGCCATGCGATGTCTTGCTTGACGTCGCATCTACCGGATGATCCTTCTGGTGACAACTTACACACCAGCCCATGCTTAACGCCTTCTGGCGGCGCGCAACCGTCATTGTTTTCACGTCACCGTGACAATAACCGCAAACCTCTTGCACCGGCTTGCCTTGCTGAAAATAGAAACGCTGGATATGACGCTCATGATTGAAGCGGACAAAATCCGGCAAGTCATGCACTTTCTTCCAAGGCACAGGCTTCTTAGTTTCCCAGTATTCAAACAGCTTCTTGATACGCGGCGTCTCCTTAACAGACTCGATGCTCTGGTGACAGCCGATACACTTGCGCAAAGGCGGAATACCCGCCGCCATGCCACGGCGCGCATAGGTGTGGCAGTACATGCAATTGATTTCCATCCCCCCTTTTGCAGGCTTGGATGGATCCGCAGAGTCAGCGGCCTCATGCAAACCGGCGTGACGGCTGTGTGGAAACTCAATGGGCTGCTCAACCTGAGGGCCCAAATCGTCAGCGGTGGTTAAGGACGGTGCCGCATCGATGGCATAACTACCAGCAGCAGCGAACATCCCGACTAGCAGAACAGATAAACGTAAAATACGGTGCATCGTAAGTGGCTCCCCCAACAAACAATTAGACAGCCGGCAGGGACAACGCCGACATGCATTAGTCATCACAACGGATTATTTAAAACTTTTGTGTAACGCGGTGAGGTCGCTTTATTATTTTGACTGCACTAAAAACCAGACCGCGAGGGATTAGGCGCGACAACACGACGGCAATAATGTCCAGTTTAAAAAATAAAGTCAACACCACAAGTGCGACGGACTCTGTGATTCCAAAAAAAAACCTTTTTTGGCAATAAATTACAGTGTTTGCTTATATACCTCTCGCGTATAAAATCCGACTAAAGGCCACGCCAATTAAGCCCATAAAGATAAAGTGGAATATTTACTTTTTGTTGTTGATGACTGGGAATAATCGAGCACCTTGGGACCGATTAACGACTTCTAAGTGTCTAATACCTGCGCAATTTACACAGTTGTTTGCCACAGCAAGGGGTGTATATTATTGGCACAGGTTGCGAGCGTTTTTAAGTAACAATTATTTATTTCATTTCTACAAAGGAGACTTAATGATGAATATTCTTTATATGCCCATATTAGCAGCAAGTTTAGCACTTTCAGGCAACGTCTTCGCCGCAGACGGCGAGGCACTTATGAAGAAAAGCAATTGCACGACTTGCCACACTATTGACCAAAAACGGCTCGGCCCGTCATTCAAGGATGTAGCCGCAAAATACAAGGATGACAAGGGCGCGCAAGATGCGTTGGAAAAGAAAATACGCAATGGCGGCGGTGGTGTATGGGGCAAGATGCCAATGCCGGCCACAACCAAAACGGTCAGCGATGACGACATCAAAGGCATCGTGCAATGGGTGCTGTCGCTCAAATAAGCGTCTTCGCTCAGCAGTGAAAAGGCCAGCTTTACGCTGGCCTTTTCACTGCTGAGCTTAAGTAAACATGCAGCCCTTAGCTGCGAGTATTATTTTTTCACAGCATTTTTGCGGCGCATATTTTCCATTGCGGCATTCAGCTCTTCGCGCGTCAACTTGCCATCATGGTTAGCATCCAGTGTCGCGAAATGCCCGGCCAACATCGGCATTTTTTTTGCCTCTTCCTCGGTCAATGCGCCATCATGGTTTGCGTCTGCTTCGTCAAAACTTTCATTGAGGCTCTTTTTACTCTTTTCGACCACTTTTTTACGCTCAGCCAGCATCTCTTCACGCGTAATCTTCCCATCGCCATTTGCATCCAGCTCTTTGAAACGATTTGCATTAAACGCATCAAATTCCGCCCGGGAGATCGCCCCGTCAGCATTGCTGTCCATCGTACTGAATATCATTTCCTCCGCCGAACCACGGCGCTCCGCAACTTTTTTCCCGGCTTCCGCGTGGGCCATCCCAGCCCCCAGAGCAAAACAGCACGTTATGACGAGGGAAATAACAGTTTTCTTCATACAATTGGCTCCTGGATATTTAAACTTGCGCAAATAGCCGGACATAACTTGCCCGACTCAGCGCTTATGATACTTGCTTATGACAAGTTTTGGTTAACCCCAGCGAAGTCATAGTGCCGTCAACGGTGGGGTATAATCGCGCCACTTTTTTCGCCGCACCCTCAATGAACACATTTTACGAAGAAGACGGCACTTTCAAAGTCGGCAGCATTCTCACCGACAACACGACATCGCTGCAGGTAGAAAGCACGCACGGCAAGCGCAGCAAAATCAAGGTGGCTAGTGTGCTGCTGCGCTTCGCCCAGCCAGCCCTGAGCGAATTCATGGCACAGGCGGAAAGCATCGCGGCCGGAATAGACGTTGAATTTTTGTGGGAATGCAGCCCTCCGGACGACTTCGGATTCGACCAGATGGCCAGCGAATATTTCGGCCACGCGCCCACCCCAGTCGAAGCGGCCGGAGCGCTGATTCGCCTGCACACTTCACCAATGCACTTCTACAAGAAGGGCAAGGGCCGCTACAAGGCCGCACCGCCGGAGGCGCTCAAAGCGGCATTGGCCAGCGCTGAGAAGAAGCGTCTGCAGGCCGAATTGCAGGCTCGTTACACCGAAGAATTGACCAGCTTCAAGCTCCCTTCTGAATTCGCCAACAAACTACCTCAGCTGCTGTACAAACCTGATCGCAATACGCTGGAAGTAAAGGCGCTGGAAGCTGCCTGCAGCGCCACGCACTTGTCCAGCGCTCATCTGGTACATCGCTGCGGTGCGCTGCCCTCAACGCAGGCTTACCATGTGCAGCGTTTCCTGTTTGAAAACTTCCCGCACGGTACGGGCTTTCCCGATGTTGTCGTGGATCCGCATCCCGAACTGCCGCTGGCTGAAGATACCGCCTTCAGCATCGACGATGCCACCACCACGGAAATCGACGATGCGTTTTCCGTGCGCAGGCTAGCCAACGGCAACTGGCGCATCGGCATCCACATCGCCGCTCCAGCACTGACCATCCCGCCTGGCTCGCCGATAGACGGCATAGCAGCGCAGCGTCTGTCGACGGTGTACATGCCCGGCGACAAGATCACCATGCTGCCGGACAGCGTAGTGCAAGCCTATACGCTGAGCGCGGACACCGTCTGCCCGTCGCTGTCGATGTACCTCGAGGTAGAAGCCGACACCCTCGCCGTGATCAACACCGAAAGCCGCGTCGAGCGCATCCACATCGCCGCCAACCTGCGTCACGACACGCTGGAACCGCTGTTCAATGAAGACACGCTGGCCGCAGGCAAGCTGGATTATCCCTTTGCACCAGAACTGCGCCTGCTGTGGGATCTCGCGCAAAAGCTGGAAGCGGCACGCGGCAAATCTGCCGACAACAGCACGCAGCAGGTCGACTACAACTTCCACGTGGAGGACGACCATGTCACCATCAGCACGCGGCAACGCGGCTCGCCGATTGACAAGGTGGTGTCAGAGCTGATGATTTTCGTGAACAGCGAATGGGGCAAGCTGCTGGCCACACACGACGTAGCCGGCATCTACCGCACGCAAAACAACGGCAAGGTAAAAATGAGCACCGTGGCCGCGCCGCATCAAGGATTGGGCGTGGCTCAGTACATGTGGTCGAGCTCACCACTGCGGCGCTATGTGGACTTCGTCAACCAACGCCAGATTATCAGCCTGCTGCGCGGCGAGCCTCCGGTCTATGCCAAAAATGACACCGCACTGTTTACCGTAATGAGTAGTTTCGATACAGCCTACTCGCTCTACAATGAATTCCAGCGCAACATGGAACGCTACTGGTGTTTGCGCTGGCTGCAGCAGGAACAGGCTGCGATGGGTGTCCTCTCCCGCGCTACGGGCGAGGAGGCAAGAATCCCCTCACCTCAATCCTCTCCCGCAAGCGGGAGAGGAGGCGAACGAGAAGGGCAATTATCACCATCTGAACCGCGACACGGACTTGCCGTTGAAGCGCTGGTGCTGCGCGAGAACCTGGTCAAACTTGCACGCATCCCATTGGTGGGACGCATCCCTTCGATGCCGGAAACGCCCCCCAACACGCGCGTCGTGCTGGAAATCGGCGAGATCGATTTGCTTGATCTGAATTTCAACGCACGCTTCATTTCCGCGATTGAGGAGGTCGCCGCTTGCCCTCCTTGATCCGACAGCCGCTGGCAGCCACCCTGGCTTTCTCGCTGGCGCTGCATGCGTTTGCGCTGTTCGGCATCGGCTTCGTGCTGCCCGATCCGCGCAAGGCTGCCGATTTTCTGCAGCCGCTACAGGTGGTGCTGGTCAACAGCAAATCCAAAACACGTCCCACGCAAGCCGACGCGTTGGCGCAGAACAACCTCGATGGCGGCGGCAACACAGCAGAAGATCGCCGCGCCAAAAGCCCGCTGCCCACGCTGGACGATGGCAAACAGTTCACACCGGAGCAATCCGCCCGGCGCGTACAGGAACTGGAGCAGGAAGCCCAGCGCCTGCTCACGCAGAACAAAAGCAGCTACAGCGTAGCACCGGAAAAAATCAAACAGCCGCAGCAAGATATCGAACACATCAGAGGTGAAGACCTGGCGCAGCGCAGCCTGGAAATAGCCCGCCTGGAAGCCCAGATCAACAAGGATTTCGACGCCTACCAGAAAATGCCACGACGCAAATTCATCGGCGCGCGCGCGCAGGAATACCGCTTCGCGCAATATGTCGAGGACTGGCGCATCAAGGTGGAACGCTACGGCAACCTGAACTACCCCGAGGCCGCGCGCCAGAAAAAAGCGTTTGGCAGCCTGCAGCTCACCGTATCGATCAAGGCTGATGGCAGCCTGGAAAGCGTGGAAGTCAGCCATAAATCTGGCCACCCCATTCTGGATGCGGCGGCAGTGAACATTGTCAAAAATTCTGCGCCTTTTTCCCCGCTGCCGCCGGCCATCCGCCGCGACACCGACATCCTCAGCATCACGCGCACTTGGACGTTCACCCGCTCAGATCAGCTGGAAAGCGAATAATTTGGAGTGCGCGGTCGTGCCCGCGCACTCCAAATCGTGTTAAGTCCACTTCTTGGTAGCCAAGGCCATCACCAGAGACAGCGGCGATTTCGAATTCTGCAGATACGTAGCGGCGCACATCCGCCAAATATTTTCTCTACAAAGTCTTCAAATATTCCACTAGCGCGCTCTTATCCTGTTCAGGTAGCCCGGTGCCGAAATCGTGGCCCATGTTGCCGTTTCCGCGCAAGGTGGTATCGTATTTTGTTCCAGCCTTTTCTGCTTGAGGGCCTTGTGAGACAAAGCCTACATTGACGGGGTCATATACATCGTAGCCACGCCAAAATACCTGCGTTCGCTGGCTGGGTGGTTTTAGCATATCGCTGAGCGACGGCACGGAACCGTTGTGCAGAAAAGGAGCGCGCAGCCAGATGCCGTCGAGATATTGGGCGATGTAACCGACCAGCGGCTCTTCCACCAGGCCCACACGTTGCAAACCCATGTCCCGAACAACTTTATTTGATTCAATTGCAGCCTGTTTTCCCCACGTGTCCATTCGTCCCCGGTCGGTGCCGACCTCGGCAAGGGGAATGGGCGTTCCGGTGCGGGCGGAAGCATGGCATTGCATGCAATTTGCATCAAACACGGCTTTGCCCTTGGCTGCTAATGCCTGGTCGATGGCGTAAGGATATTTCGGCGCAGGCGTGTTACCAAGGTAGTCCAGCAACCAGTCAACCTGTTGCAAAAAATCCTTCTTGTCATGCGGTGCCGCGCCCAGCACACCCAGCGCGGAATCCATGACGACTGAACGCGGATCATGCGAATCACCGGCAAAATTCATGCGCTGGCCCTGCTCGGGTTTGTATTTTTTTAGATTCCAGATTGAGGGCATATCGGTGGGGCCAAATGTGTCATCCATTTTCCAGCGGATCATAAAATATTTGGTCAGGTTCATCGCGTCATCCCGCCCTCGTCCCCATTCAGGAAAATCGTGACGGTAGATCCACTGGAACTGGCCTTCGCGCTCCAGCAGTCTTTTTTTGGTGATGGGGATAATGAGGAAGCGGTATGCCATGCGGTCGATCCAGTCGAGCGTGGCAACGCTGTTGATCGCCGACATCATGTTGTCGGCATTGAACCGAGGGTCTTTCGCGCAATCGACCAGAAAGCGAAAATAGGCTTCCAAATCCAGTTTCTGGTTGGGTCCGGTGGCGACATACACAGGCGTCTCGTCGTGCGTCTTGCGGTAACTGGCCACATGACAAGCGGCGCAGTTGTTGGCCACGCGGTCGAAGCCAATGCGACGCTTGGAAAAACCGATAGGGAGTTCCTTCCCCTGCTCCCAGTTCACACCCAGTCCGGAAAGACCACCCGGTTGCGGTAACTTTTCCGGGAACATGGTCGGCAGCACATAGAAAATCCAGTAGGGCATACCCGCATCAAACTCAGCGCCGATAGAGCCGTATTTGAAGCGCTCCTCCGCGCTGGAGAAAGGTGCTTGTCCATAATCGCGGAAAAAACGATCCCAGCTGATATAGCCGAGCACCGCCCCTCCCAAGAGGACAATAATGCCGAGGGAGATCGCCCAGCGAGGGCACTTGCACAGTTTGGTCATCATTATGGCTACCTTCCAAAAATCAGAATGTCTTGAGGTATTCGATCAGCGCCCATTTCTCGGCATCTGGCAGTTCAGTTCCGAAAGCCTTGCCGGTATGGCCTTCCTTGTTGTTGCCCGGCTTGTCTGTGTCATAGGCAAAGTAGGTCTTATCGCCTTCATTTGCGACGTCAGAGACGAAGCCCAACTTCACCGGATCATAGAGATCGTCGCCGCGATAAAAGCGGGTCGGGCGCTGAGCCGCCGGTTGCAGCAAGTCCCATAATGTAGGCACAGATCCATTGTGCAAATACGGCGCGCGCAGCCACAGGCCATCCAGCGGGGCGTTGGCATAACCCCATGTTTTGCGGAAGTGAGAGAATTTATAGGCTGTTCCGGCGTAAGGAGTGCCCAGGTTTTCGGCCAGCTCAGGGGTAAAGGAATTCAGCCGGTTGGGGTCGGTGCCGATATCACTGAGCGGAGTGACTTTGCCGACATATTGCCCGGAAAAATCGCTGCCACTCGCGCCGTGGCAAGCGGCACAATATTCTTTGTATATCGCTGCACCTTGCTGAGCTTTGGCGGAATCTACGGTAAAAAATTTCCCGAATTTCGGCGGCGTGGCGCTGGCGTTCCATGCCTGGATGCGAGCCATGGCGTCGTGGTCCAATGTGGATGGCGTGGCGCCGGTGCCGAAGGCGGCATTCAGATTGCGCTCTTCTACGTGGTTATTGTTGCCATCCCAATGCAGCCGCATGTTTGTTTTCTTGCCCTGATTCCAAATTGTCGGGAAGTCGGCGGTACCCAGCAGCTCTTCATGCGGCAGCCTTTCGAGGGGAAAATTGAACAAAGCTTTAGCGGAGTTGAAAGTATCGACCCGACCAGGACCCCAATCAGGTTGTTCTTGGTGGAAGCGCAAGCGATACATGAGTGTATTAACCCTGTCGCGCATTAGAGAAATTGCAACTGGGTAAACCACGTAGCGATCCAGCAGCGAAAGCTTGGGGCCTTGCGCATCAATAATCGGTACTAAATATTCGGCACTGAATTTCACATCGCTTATGCAGCTATTGACGAATTTTTCGAAGGCCATCAGATTGAATGTGTTCGCTCCCATGCCGGCTATCAGTATGGACGTTGCATCGGCTTTCACACGCACGGTTGAGGTATGACACACGGCGCAATTGAGAAAAGTGCGGTCTATCCCCAAGTGCCTGCGCTGAGACATGCCGACCGGCAGATCGTGGCCAGGCTCAAAAATCATTCCCAGCGACGCATAACCCTTGCCAGGAAGATATTGGCCGCAGATTTCCGGCAACGCTAAAAACACCCGTTTTGGAAAACCCATCACGCGGTCTCCACCCGTAGAGCCGTATTTGAAATGCTCGACCGGGTCTGCATACACCACTGGTTCGTCTCGGCCAAAATGAAGTGCTGCGGACAGCAGCAAGAGTGCAACCAGGACAATACCTGACCACATCCAGATACGGCAAGCAGTACAAGAGGAGATAGTCATAAGGGGAAGCCTCTTACATGTCAGTTTACGGTGTCACAGCAGGAGGCAATTTTCCTGCCATGATTTCGCGCTTGGGCAGACCTAATGCGGCTTGCAATTCGGCGAGCGCGCGGCTACCGTCAAAAATACTTGCCGTCATAATCGGCAAGTGCGCCAACGCAGGCCGCACGACGACGTAATCATCGATCAGCGTAATTGTTGCGGAACCTTGGTCGGTGGGAAGTGTGTTGAACTGCAGCCGTGACCAGCGGCGACCGTCAGACAAACGAATCCACCCCGCTCCGCGCTTGGGCATGAACTCAAATTGCCCTGGTTTAGTCGCTCGTCCGGAGAGGGACAAATCCAGTGCAGTCTGCGCATGGCCCACCTGCAGTCGGTCAATCTGTGCACTGATTGTGCCACCGGCGTTTTGCGCCACTCCAGACAGATGCATGTCTGAATTGGCGCAATCGAAAATCACACGTTCCGGTTTGCGCGTGAAGCGACAGGGTAGCGTGACCGTTTGTGCCTGCGCTTTGGTGTGCACTCCCAGTGCGTCATCAAATGCCTGCACGTCCGCCTTATTTAGCAATCCGGCCAGCCCCGTTACCATTTGATTTTTATCCGGAGCAGCCCAGCGTTGCAGTGTGGGGCGCGGAATAAGCGGTTCAAATGGGGCGGGGATTTGTGCCAGCTGCTCCAGCTCCACCAAGTTACTGGGCAGCGCCGTTGGTGATTTGACGGGAGCCTCAAGGATAGTTGCGAACGGGTTGTGATTGGGAATACTGGAACTTGATATGCCGAGCCCCTGCGGCCAAGCCTTCGTCCAGCGTGTTTCCAGATCAGTAAACTTCAAATCATCGGCGTCAGGCAAACTTCCAGAAATGGCATAAGCCAGAGCGGCAGCGAGCCATTGCGTGCGGCAATCATTGCTGCATGCTTCGCGCCATATCTGCAGCCATATCTGGAACAGATTGGCGCGTGCTGCTGCAGCATCAATAGCGCTGGAGATGTCGGTACCGGAAATCGGGATGCCATAAAAGTCGCGCCCCGTGGCCTTGAGGCGCGAGGCGATGGCAGGATTGGCGGGCGTTTCGTCCCACAATGCACGTGAGAAAATTGGCGCATTATTCTGGTGGCAGGCGAGACAAAGTGCGCGGTTCGCATAGTATATTTTCGGCCGCGTGCCGGATCGGTAATCCTTGACGATCTGGAATTCAAACCGCCCGGCCTGCTCGTTATAGCTGATGATCTCCACGGTTTCGGCGCGTTCGTTATAAGCTAAAAAGAGCTGGTCACGCATTGGCCCATAACCGGCTTTGGCGTTGCCATCCACAGCAGCCACCACGCTGGGGAAATGAAAAAAATCGGGGGCAGCAACGGAGCGCCGTAGTGAGCGTCCTATCGGAATCAACGTGATTTTGATCGGAGACAAGCCGTCGCCTGAAGCTTCGAGTTGCGAACGGATGTAGGTTATCAGGCGCGGCAGGGGATAAGGTACAGGCGCATCGCCAGCCAGAAAATCAAAGCGAGAGCGGCCTGTCGGGGGCAGGTCGCCCCCATCGGCAACAGCAACAATGCTCGTACAGCTCAGCAATGCCAGGAAGCCAGCTATTAACCGACTCAAATGATGACGTTGCGCCATGCCAACTATGTGCCTGACCAGCAATCCTGAGCGATTTTTCCGGCAAGAAAATCGGTTTCGCCCGCTTTAGCCAGTGCTTTATTTTCCAGCACGAAATTAAGCCCGAAAGCACGATCAAGATAGGCGCGACCCAGATACAGGCCGGGCCGTATCATGCGTATTTCATCACGCACCTTAAGCCCGTTACGGCCAGCCAGCGAATCCGGTTTCTCACGATAGCCGGGGAGTTCATCGGTAAAGGCATAGTCGATGATGATGGATTCACGCCGCGAATCGATCAGGCTTTGACCACAGTACAATTTGGCCGGGAACAACAGCCATGCATCCCGGCCATTAACACTGATTTTGGGAATCTCACCCATGCCCACGATGGGACGAAGAATGGCCAGATCATCAATACGATTGCGCAGCACTTTTTCATCGCGGTAAAAGACCTTACCCTTCCACAGGGTCTCGCCGATTATTTCGAGCTTTTTGCCCTTGAACTGCGCGGCCAATCCTTGCAGACCGCCCAGTATTTCAGCAAGCCGCAACTTGCCGCTACTCCCCTTGGGAAAGACAATGCTGCCGTCAAATGCGCCATCGGGGATGGGCCCGGCAGGCAGGCGCGCGTATATCTGGTCGAGTTGTTCCTGCGACAAGGTGTTGAGATATGCCGGCGTAACCTTGGCAAGTTCTTTAGCCGACAGCGGATGTTCATATTCCAGCTGCGCCAGATCGGGCTTGGTGGCATAGCCCTCGCCATAGGCCACAAAGGGAATATCAGGTTTAGCTGCAAACAAATTTTTGATTTGGTCACAACCAGACAACGGCAACGCGGCAGCAATGATAAGCAAGGGCAAAATGCGCATGTTGATTTTCCTTATAGCGTTGCCAGAAAGGCGATCAGGGCTTTTTTGTCGGCGGGTGACAGATCCTCGCCAAAACGATGGCCGTCATTTTCGATTTCAGCAGTGCATGAGGAATACATCTCGCCCAACAATGGCAGCCGCGTGCTTGCCGCATGAATTGCGTCTACCAGCTTGCCGGGGTCCAGCACGATGGCGTTAGCCGTTTCCTGCATGGCTAATACCAGCTGGTGGGCATTGGCTGCCCCTACTCGTGCCGTGTAGTTTTGTTCGAGTTGCTGCG
>Ga0315271_10000329_pt1 | contig 25209 bp, 21 predicted proteins | sample C3_top_MG_FD_204664 | JGI IMG/M metagenome (GOLD analysis project Ga0315271, IMG submission 204664) | Sediment microbial communities from Yellowstone Lake, YNP, Wyoming, USA - C3_top | ecosystem: Environmental > Aquatic > Freshwater > Lake > Sediment | place: USA: Wyoming | collected 2017-08-01
CCCGTCGGGTCCGCGGAACGTCGGGAGGCCGCTCTCGGCCGAGATCCCCGCGCCCGTGAGGACCGCGAGCGGCCGGCCCGCGAGGAGGTCCGGGACGAGCGCCGCGAGGCCGCCGAGCTCTCCGCCGCTCACGGCGCGTTCCCGGGAGCGATGCGGTCGAGGCCGCGGGAGTGGAAGTCCGCGGGAATCGCGAAGAGCGCGTCGTCGGACGCGGTGCCCTTCCTGACGACGAGGTTCGTCAGCCGCCGCGTGATCGTCTGGCGCGCCTCGGCCGGCCTCGGCGGCGGCTCCGTTCCCGAGGGCATGCCCGCCTGTTCCGACACGACCTTCGACGTCACGTCGAGCGCGGCCGACACCGGCAGGCCCGGGAGCTTCGCGAGCTCGGCGTCCAGCGCCTCGGCGGCCTCGGCGCGGGCAGGGACGAGGCGCCCGAGGCCGTCGAACGGCGACCGCGCGGCCGGCTCGTCGACGGTTTCGATGACGCCCTTGATCTCCGTCGTGACGCGGGCGACGCGCCCGGTCGTATTCAGGACGAGCGTCCACCGCGCCTCGAGGAGATATTTCGACGTGGGACGGCCTTCGAACGAACGCCCCCTTCCGTCCGGCGCGAGGCGCACGGAGACGTCGCGCAGCGACGCCGCCGCGCTACCTTCCGTCGCGGGCCGCCCGCGGAAGAGCGCCGTGAAGTCGTCCGCGGTCGCCGACGCCGCGAGGCGCTCCTTCGGGTCGAGGAGCGTCACGAGCGCCCCGTCGGAGATCGCCACAGAGGCGCTCGAGCGCGGGAACGACCCGTGCGGAAGCTCCCAGCGGGCGCGCCCTCCCGCAACTCTCACGGAGCCCGCGGTGCCGCTGGTCCGCTCGCCGGCCGGCGTAACGCTGCGCGTGGATTCGATGACGTCGTAGGAGGCGAGGTCGAGCCTCTCCGGGGCGGCCGCGGGCGCGGCGCCGGTGAGGAGGGCGGCGGCGAGGACGAGGCCGGCCGGCACGAGTCGATCATCGCACGCGGACCAAGGTGGACGCCGGGGCGCGCCGACAGCGAGAATGTCCGCGTGGAACCCGCCGCCAACGCCATGGCACGCCCGATGCGCGACGGCGTCCTCCGGACCGTCCGGCTCGTGGGAGAGCCCGAGGCGATGGACTGGGTCGCGCGCACGCTGGCCGGCTCGGGCCTCCTCGTCGAGAGGCACGACGAGAAGGACGTCCACGACCCGAAGTTCTTCCACCACTGGCCCGTCGTCTGGGTCACGCGCCCGGACGCGTTCGGGCGCGGCTTCGCGCTCGCGCGTCCGCCGCTCCTCGACGTCGCGAAGGCGCCGCCGCCCTGCCTCGTCGTCGTGCCGCCCGGCGTGGAGATCACGGACCCGCTCGTGCGCCGCATCCCGCTCGAGTCGTTCGAGGTCGTGCGCGAGCGCGACGAGGGCCCGCTCCTCGCGATGCGCCTCGAGCGCCTGCTGCTCCTGCACCGGCGGCGCTCGGCGAGCGAGGAGAACGCGTTCAAGGAGCGCCTGCGCGTCGAGGCGAAGCGCAACGAGATCCTCGCGTCCATCGCGCTCGCCGCGCGCGACTCGCTCGACCTCGAGGAGATCCTCGACTCGGCGACCGAGCTCCTCGGCACGCGCTTCAACGCGAACTCCGTCGAAATCTGGTTCCTGAACGACGACGGCGAGTCCTGCACCGTCCTCATGGACTGGAGGCCCGGCGACGTCCCGACGTCGTTCGTCGGATACGAACGGCCGCTGCCCGAGAGCGAGCCGTTCCGCGCCCTCGTGACCTCGACGGACCCGTACGTCGTCGCCGACCGCGGCGCGCTGGGTGAGACCGACCCGCTCGCGGCGGAGGCCCTCGAGGCGCTCGGGGCGGAGAGCTTCCTCGGCATCCCGATCCACCGCGAGGGCGAGGCGATCGGCGTCCTCGGGATGTCGTGGGAGGCGCCGCGCGCGTTCCCGCAGGACGAGCTCGTCTTCTTCGGCCGCGTCGCGGACCAGCTCGCGCTCGCGATCCGCGCCGCGCGGCTTTACGGAAACCTGCAGAGCCAGGTCGAGGAGCTCGCGCTCGAGCAGCGCCGGCGCGCGCTCGCCGACCGGGACCGCTCGCGGCTGACGGCGATGCTCGTGCACGACATGAAGAACCCGCTCTCGGCGCTCTCGGCCGCGCTCGAGCTCACGCGCGACAAGGAGCGCCGCGGGGGCGACGAGCGCCTCGCAAAGCTGCTCGACGGCTCGCTCGCCTCGGCGCGTGGCCTGCAGGGCCTCATCGAGGACGCTCTCCTCGTCTACCGCTCCGGGGACGCGCCGGATCCCGAGCGGCGGCCCGCGTCCGTGGCCGAGGCGCTCGCGCTGCCCCTCGAGGAGGCCCGGTGGATGGCCGTCCCGCGGGGCGTCGCCGTGGCGGTCGACGTCCCGGCGAACCTGCCCCACGTGCGGCTCGACACGAAGATGTTCCGGCGCGCGGCCGCGAACCTCCTCGGGAACGCCGTGAAGTTCAGCCCGAAGGGCGGCACCGTCCGCATCGCGGCGCGACTTGTCGACGAGGACGGCAAGGCGTTCCTGAGGCTCGACGTCTCGGACGAGGGCCCCGGCTTCCCGCCCGCCGAGAAATCGCGGATCGCGACGCCTTACATCAGGTTCCAGGGCTCCGAGACCGTGCCCGGCACGGGTCTCGGCCTCACGGTCGTCCAGAAGGTGCTGCAGGCGCACCGCGGACGGCTGGACGTCGCAAACAACGACGGCCCCGGCGCGACCTTCACGCTCTGGATCCCGGCTTAGGTCAGTCAAACTCGCGCTTCGGCGGCGCCTGTTTCAGTCCGACGCGCCCCGCGACGATGTCGGCTTTGAAGTAGTTCTCGCCTTTCATCTTCACGCCCGCCATCCGGCGCAGCATCGCGAGCTGCCCCGTGTGCGTGAGCGCGTCGGCGACCGGTCCCGCAAACACTTTCGTCGCGGGCTGCGCGAGAGGCCGGCCCGTTGCGAGCCGCGCGTCGAAGCGCTCGAGCGCCGCGAAGAACCGCGCGACCTCCTCGCTCCAGGGGAGGGGCGACGCGTCGCGCCACACGGCTTCCCCGTCCGCCATCGTGAGCGCCCAGTCGAAGAGGTCCCCCATGTGCGCGAGGATCTCGACGGAAGTCTTCCCGCCTTCGCCCACCCGGAAGCCGCCGAACGCGGGCGGCGCGTCGCGCAGCACCTTGCCGGCGCGGTACGCGAGCGTCGCCACCGTGTGGCGGAGCATCGGGAGATCGGCGTCGGGCGCGCTCACCCGGACACCTTCACGACGATCTTGCCGAGGCCGTTGGACGACTGCATCCGCTCGTAGGCCTTCCGGCCCTCGGCGAGCGGGACGACGGAGTCCACGACCGGCACGATCCGCCCCGCCGAGACGGCCGCGAGGAGCGCCGTGAACTCCGCGTCGGTCCCCATCGTCGAGCCGAGGATCGAGAGCTGCTTCCAGAAGATGTGGCGGATCTCCTCCTCGGGATTCGGGCCCGACGTCGCGCCCGGCGTCACGATCCGCCCGCCCTTCGCGGCGGCCACGAGCGAGTGCTTCCACGTGGCGGCGCCGACCGAGTCGACGACGACGTCGACGCCGCGCTTGCCCGTCAGCTCGCGGACACGCTTGCCGACGTCGTCCTTCGAGTCGAGGACGTCGTCGGCGCCCATCTCCTTCGCGCGGGCGCGCTTCTCCTCCGACGACGACGTGACGATCACGCGGGACGCCCCGCAGAGCTTTGCGATCTGGAGCGCGAACGTCGAGACGCCACCGCCGATCCCGTGGATGAGGACCGTCTCGCCCGGCTTCAGAGCCGCGCGCGTGACGAGCAGGCGCCACGCCGTGAGCGCGGCGAGCGGAAACGCCGCGGCCTGCTCGTCCGTGAGGCCGGCCGGCGCCGGGTAGACGTTCGCGGCCGGCACTGCGACGAGCTCGGCGAACGTGCCGGAGAGGTGCTCGCCGAGGATCCGGAAGGCGATGCACAGGCTCTGCTGACCCGCCCGGCAGAACTCGCACGCGCCGCACGAGAGCCCGGGCTGAATCACGACGCGCGTGCCGGGCGCGGGGCCCTTCACGCCGGCGCCCAGCGCGTCGACGACGCCGCAGCCGTCCGCGCCCGGGACGTGAGGCAGGGCGATCGGAACGCCGGGGATTCCGGCCAGGACGAAGAGGTCGAGCCGGTTCAGGGCGGCGGCGCGGACGCGCACGAGGATCTCGCCGGGGCCGGCGGTGAGGTCGGGCCGGTCGCCGTACTGGAGCACGTCGAGGCCGCCGTGCGCGGCAAGGAAGAGAGCCTTCATCGATGCCTCCGGGGCGGAGGTTACCGCCCGGCGGGTATCATGCCCGCCGACGGCGCCTCGCGCGCCCGGAAGGAGCCGCATGCGGGCCTGGGAAATCAGACAGAAGAGAGCACAGAAAAGGGCGCGCGAGCTTGCGCGCAAGGAAAAGAACAAGAACGCCAAGGAAACCTCCACGTTCCGTCTCGTCGTCGCGGGCCGCGAGCCCGCCGTCGTGGAGTCCGTCATCGTTAAGAACCCGGACGAATCCGTCCTCGAGGCCACGTTCGACGAGATCGAGACGGGCATGACGCTCATCGTGGAAGGCGAGCGCGGGCTCATCCAGCGCGCCTCCGTCGAGGAAAAAACCGAGGTCACGGAGCCCGAGCTGATCCGCGAGGTACGGGTCCGGATCCTCTAGCTCCGCGACATCCCTTTCCGGCGCCGGTGCGTAGAGGCTGGCGGAGGCTTCATGCACACGCCGATGGCCCGACGCCTGATCCTGCTGACCGGCGCGACGGGTTACGTGGGCGGGAGGCTGCACGCGGAGCTCGAGCGGAGGGGCGTGGCATTGCGATGCTTCGTCCGCCGGCCGGAGGAGTTGCGCGGCCGTGCGGCTGCCTCGACCGAACTCGCCGCCGGAGACGCGCTCGACGCTCCGGCCGTGGCGCGGGCCCTCGCGGGCGTCGACGTCGCCTACTACCTGATCCACTCGATGGGCGGCGAGGATTTCGCCGCGCGCGACCGGGAGGCCGCGCGGATCTTCGGCACGGCCGCGCGGGAAGCAGGCGTGAGGCGCATCGTCTACCTCGGCGGACTGGGCGAGGCCGGGGGCGGGCTCTCCGAGCACCTCCGGAGCCGCCACGAGACGGGTGCGATCCTGCGCGAGTCGGGGGTCCCGGTCGTCGAGCTCAGGGCCTCGATCGTTCTCGGCTCCGGCAGCCTCTCCTTCGAGATGATCCGCGCGCTGGTCGAGCGGCTCCCCGTGATGATCTGCCCGCGCTGGGTCGCGGTGGAAGCTCAGCCCATCGCCGTCGAAGACGTGATCGCCTTCCTGGCCGCGGCGCTCGATCTCCCGGAAGGCGCCGAGCGCGTCTACGAAATCGGCGGCCCGGATCGGGTGACCTACGGCGACCTGATGCGCGAGTACGCGCGCCAGCGCGGCCTGAGGCGGCTCCTGATTCCCGTTCCGCTCCTGACGCCCCGGCTGTCGAGCCTCTGGCTCGGCCTCGTGACCCCGCTCTACGCTCGCGTCGGACGCAAGCTTGTGGACAGCATGCGCAACCCCACCGTGATCCGGGACCCCGCCGCCGCCGAGGCCTTCCCCGTCCAGCCGCGCGGCGTGCGCGAGGCGATCGAGCGGGCTCTCGTGAACGAAGACGACGCCTTCGCCCGGACGCGCTGGTCGGACGCCGTCTCCGCCTCCGGTCTTACGGAACGCTACGGAGGAGACCGGATCGGCACGCGCTTCGTGGACAGCCGGAAGGCCGTCGTCGGGGTGCCCCCTTCCGCGGCCTTCGCCCCGGTCCGGCGCATTGGAGGAGACACCGGCTGGTACTACGGCAACGCCCTCTGGCGGCTCCGCGGGTTCCTCGATCTCCTCGCCGGAGGCGTCGGCCTGCGCCGCGGCCGCCGCAATCCGGACGAGCTCCGGGAAGGCGACGCACTCGACTTCTGGCGCGTCGAAGCCGTCGAGCCGAACCGCCTGCTGCGCCTGCGCGCCGAGATGAGGGTTCCGGGCCGAGCCTGGCTGCAGTTCGAGATCACGCCAGTTCCGGGCGGCACCGAGATCCGCCAGACCGCCGTCTTCGACGCCTCCGGCCTCCTTGGCCTCGCCTACTGGTACGCGCTTTATCCGCTCCACCGCTTCGTCTTCGGCGGCATGCTCCGCGGCATCGTCGGGTCTGCGCTTCGCGCCCCTCAGACCAGGACGGCGCCGGGGCTGGCGGCATGAGAACGGCGCCGGGACACACGCACCGGCTCGTGAGGACGCAGAGCATCCCGCGACCCCGGGAGGCCGTGTTCGCGTTCTTCGCCGACGCGGGGAACCTGGAAGAGATCACCCCGCCGTTTCTCCGCTTCCGCATCCTCACGCCGGCGCCCGTCGAGATGCGAACCGGGGCGCGCATCGACTACGCGCTCTCCCTGTTCGGAATCCCGCTCCGGTGGCGCACCCGGATCACCGCGTGGGAGCCCGCCGTGCGCTTCGTGGACGAGCAGGAATCCGGCCCCTACGCCTTCTGGCACCACGTCCACGAGTTCGAGTCCGGCGGGGCGTCCACGCTCGTGCGCGACGTCGTCGACTATTCCGTGCCGATGGGACCGCTCGGGGTGCTGGCCCACGCCCTCTTCGTCGAGCGCACGCTCGGGCGCATCTTCGATTTCCGGCGCGAGGCGATCCGGCGGCGGTTCGACGCCGAAGAATCCGCGTGAAGATGCGAGGCGTATCCCTTATCGTGCCTTCCGTGCCTGCCAGACGACGCCCGGTTTCAGCCCGCCCGGACCGGCCCGACTGGGGTCCCCTTCTCGTGGCGCTCCTCGCGGGCGACGAGTCGGCCGTGCAGGCCATCTTCGACCGCGCGCGCGCGCACCGGATGGATCTCGCGGCCGTCGCGCGGGACCTCGTCGAGCCCGCCCTCGAGCAGATCGGGGCGATGTGGCAGCGCGGCGAGATTTCCATCGGAGAAGAGCACCTCGCCACGGCGCTCGTCGCGCGCGCCTTCCAGCTCGGCGCGCGGGACGTCCCCCTGCCCGGCCTCGGCGCGCCCCGCCTCGTGCTCGTCTGTCCGGCCGGAGAGTTCCACGACCTCGGGGCGCGCATCGTCGCCGAGATCGGCCGCCAGGAAGGCTGGCAGGTCGAGTTCCTCGGCGCGAACCTGCCGCGCGAGGCGGCGCTCCACTTCGTCTCGATGCGCCAGCCGGACGCCGTGGGGCTCTCGATCGCCCTCGCGGCGCACGTCGTCGGCTGCGCGCCGCTCGTGAAGGAGATCCGGAAGGTCGTGCCCGGCGTCAAGGTGCTCGCGGGAGGGCTCGCGTTCCGTCTCGACCCGGCGCTCGTTCCGCTCGCCGGCGCCGACGCCTGCGTGAGCGACGCCGTTGCGCTGCGCGACTGGCTCCGCGCGAACCGCCCGGCCGCGCGCAAGGCCCCGCGGCTTCCGAAGCTGCTCCGCAAGCCGACGCGCGCCGCACGCTGAGCGGAAACGCCCCCCAAGCTCATCCGGATTCCGTCGACAGGCGTATTTGGATCCGTGGGGGTGCGCTCCTGGACATCGCGGTGATCGGCACGGGGATTTCCGGCCTGTCGGCGGCCTGGCTGCTGTCGCGCCGGCACACCGTCCGCGTCTTCGACCGTGAGTCCCGCCCGGGCGGGCACGCTCACACGCAGGAGGCGCCGGCCCGAGGGGGCGCCGTTCCCGTGGACACCGGCTTCCTCGTGTTCAACCGCGAGACGTATCCGAACCTCTGCCGGCTGTTCGAGGCGCTCGGCACGCCGCACCACGAGAGCGACATGTCGTTCTCGGTCCGCTGCGAGGCCTGCTCTCTCGAATGGTGCGGCACGGGCCTCTCGGGCCTCTTCGCGCAGCCTTCGAACCTCGTCTCGCCGTCCTTCCTCAGGATGCTCCGGGACATCGCCCGCTTCAACCGCGAGGCCCCGCGCCTCCTCGACCGCGCGGACGCCGACCGGATCACGCTGGGGGCCTTTCTGCGCGAGGGCCGCTACGGCGACGCGATGAAGCGGCACTACCTCGCGCCGATGGCGGCGGCTGTGTGGTCGTCCGGACCGCTCGGCATCGAGGAGTTTCCGGCGGGCCTCCTCGTGCGTTTCTTCCGGAACCACGGCTTCCTCGGCGTGACGACACAGTACCGGTGGCGGACGGTCACGGGCGGCAGCCGACGGTACGTGGAGGCGCTCACGGCGCCCTTCCGCGACCGGTTGCATCTCGCGACGCCGGTGCAGTCCCTTTCCCGCGACGCGGCGGGCGTGACGCTGCGTTTCACGGACGGCGGGACGCAGCGGTTCGACACCGCCGTCGTCGCCACGCACGCGGACGAGGCGCTCGGCCTGCTGGCCGATCCCTCGGACGACGAGGCGCGCCTCCTCGGCGCGTGGACGTACTCCGCGAACGACACGGTCCTGCATTCGGACGCGTCGTTCCTGCCTTCGCGAGAGAAGGCGAGGGCCTCGTGGAACTACCGTCTCGCCGACTGCCGGGAGCCCGGGCAGCAGGCCACGGTGACGTACGACCTGAACCGACTCCAGGGCGTGCCGGGCCCCGAAAAGTACCTCGTGACCCTGAACCCCGGGCAGCGGGTGGCCGAAGGCGCGCGGATCGCGAAGATGCTTTACACCCATCCCGTCTACACGACGAAGAGCCTCGCGACGCAGGCCGAGCTTCCGCGCCTCTCCGGGGCGCGGCGCACGTACTTCGCCGGCGCGTACTTCGGGAACGGCTTCCACGAGGACGGCCTCAATTCCGGAATCGCCGCGGCGGCGGCCCTCGGGGTGGCGTTTCCATGAGCCTGCCCGTCCCTTCGCTCTACACCGGCGTCGTGCGGCACGAACGTTTCACTCCGAAACCGCACCACTTCCAGTACCGCGTGTACGAGGCGCTCGTGGACGTGGACAACCTCGACTCTCTCGAGAGGGAGATCCCGTTCTTCTCGCACGGCCGGACGAACCTCACGAGCCTCCACGACGGCGATTACATGGGGAAGGGCGAAGGCTCGATCCGCGAAAAGGCGAACCGCTGGCTCACGGCGCGCGGCGTGCCTCCGCCGGCGCGGCTCTTCCTGCTGACGCACCTGCGCGTCCTCGGCTACGCGTTCAACCCGGTCAACTATTACTACGCCTTCGACGGGGCCGGGCGCTTCGCGTTCGCGATCGCCGAGATCAACAACACGTTCGGCGAGGGGTATGCCTATCTGCTGCGGCGCCCGGACGGCGACGATGCCGAGACGATCTCGGCCCGCTTCCCGAAGGCGTTTCACATCTCGCCGTTCATCGGAATGGACACGACGTACACGTTCGTCGTGACGCCTCCCGGGGAAACCCTGCGCACGCACGTCGACGAGTTCGCGGCGGGCGCCGAAGGCGGCAAGTTCTTCGAGGCGTTCTTCGCGGGGCGGCGCTCGCCGCTGACGCCGCGGTCCCTCCTGGGCGCTCTCGTCCGGCACCCCATGCTGCCTCTGCGCGTCATGGCGTGGATCCACCTGCACGCGTTCTTCCTGCTCCTGAAACGCGTTCCGTCCTTCACGAAGCCCGCGCCGCCCGAGGGCGCCCTCTACGCCGGGGCCGTGCCCCGGTCCCCGTTCGCAAGGAAAGGCCCGGAAGCGAGGAGAAACGCTTGAGCTCGACCCCGTTGGCCGACGACCGTGCGCTCGCCCCCGCGGCGGGGGCGCCCTCGGCCGCCGACCGTCTCGCCGTCCGCCTCGTCCTCGGTCAGCTGGCGGGGCTGAAGGGCGGCGCCCTCCGCCTCGTCTTCCCGGACGGCGCCGTCCAGCGCTTCGGCGATCCCGGCGCGGGCCCCTCGGCGCGCGTCGAGGCCGTTCGCTGGCGCGCGTTCCGGCGGCTCGCCACGGGCGGCGACCTCGCGGCGGCCGAGGCCTTCATGGACGGCGACTGGAAGACCGACGACCTCGTCGCGGTCGTCCGGCTCTTCATCGTGAACGCCGATCGCTTCGACCGCGACACCCCTCTCTCGCGCCTCCGGAACTGGGGCCATCGCCTGCTTCACGCCGCGCGGCGCAACTCGCCTGCGGGCGCGCGCCGGAACATCGCGGCCCACTACGACCTCGGGAACGCGTTCTACCGGCTCTTCCTCGACGAGACGATGACCTATTCGTGCGCGCTCTTCTCCCGGGACGACGAGTCGCTCGAGGACGCGCAGCGCAACAAGTGGCGAAGGATCGCCGACCTCGCCGGCCTCGGCCCGGGCGTCAACGTGCTCGAGATCGGCTGCGGGTGGGGCGGCTTCGCGGTCTGGGCCGCCCGCACCTACGGGTGCCGCGTCACCGGCCTCACGCTCTCGACGGAGCAGAGAACCCTGGCCGAGGAGCGGGCGCGGGAGGGCGGCGTTTCGGACCTCGTGGACATCCGCCTCGTGGATTACCGGACGCTGCCGGCGGCGGGAAAACGGTTCGACCGCATCGTGTCGATCGAGATGCTCGAGGCGGTGGGCTTCGAGTACCTCGGGCGTTTCTTCGCGACCTGCGACGCGCTTCTCGCGGCGGACGGCCTCGCCGTCTTCCAGTCGATCACCGTGCCGGATCATCGGCACGACCGGCTGCTCGCGCGGCCCGATTTCATCAAGAAACACGTCTTCCCGGGCAGCCACGTGCCCTCGCTGACGGCCATCACCTCGGCCCTTTCGCGCCACACGACTCTCTTCGTCGACCGGCTCGAGGAGATCGGGCCTCACTACGCCGAGACGCTGCGCCGCTGGCGCACGCGCTTCCTCGCGCGCCGCGCGGAGGCCGCGGCCCTCGGCTTCGACGAGCGGTTCCTCCGCATGTGGGAGTACTACCTCGCCTACTGCGAGGGCGGATTCGTCGAGCGCTACGTGAACGACGTGCATCTCGTCCTGACCCGTTCCGGCAACCGCTCGCTCGGGCCGATTCCGGCCTACCGGGGAACGCCGTGAACGGACCCGACGCGCTCCGCCTCGTGCTCCTCGCCACGGCCGTCGCGCTCACGATGATGGCGGCGCTCTGGGCGTGGCACTTCAAGCTGAAAGACGCGGGGATCGTGGATCCCGGATGGTCCCTCGGCATCGGCCTCGTCTCGCTCCTCTACGCGCTTCTCGGCACCGGCTGGCCGCCGCGCCGCGCCGCGGTGGCCGCGATGGCGCTCGTCTGGTCGGTGCGCCTCACCGTCCACCTCGCGCGCCGCCTGCACGGCGAGAAGGAGGAGGGGCGGTACCGGGCGCTGCGCGCCGAGTGGTCTTCCAAGGGAGCGAACGTCTCCCGGAGATTCCTGTTTTTCTTCCTCTTCCAGGGGCTGCTGGACGTCTTCCTGTCGCTGCCGATGCTTCTCGCCGTCCTGAACCCCGAACCGCGCTTCTCGGGCCGGGAGATCGCGGGAGCCGCGCTCTGGCTCGTCTCGATCGCGGGCGAGAGCCTCGCCGACGCTCAGTTGGCCGGCTTCAAGGGAAATCCCGCGAATCGCGGCCGGACCTGCGATACCGGACTCTGGCGTTACTCGCGCCATCCGAACTACTTCTTCGAATGGCTCGTCTGGGTCGCATGGTTCGTTTTCGCGCTCGGATCGCCGTGGGGCGCCATTGCCGCGCTCTGCCCGGCGCTCATGCTGTTCTTTCTGCTCCGCGTGACCGGCATTCCGGCCACGGAAGAGCAGGCCTTGCGGTCGCGCGGGGACGAATACCGCCGGTACCAGCGCACGACGAGCGCGTTCGTGCCGTGGTTCCCGAAGACATGAACGCCGACCGTCTCGTCTCCTCCGGCCTCGTCCCGGACGTCGTCCTCCGGGCCGCGATCCGCCGGCTCTGCGCCCGGCGCCTCGTGGAGGAGCATGCCGGCGACGCCGAAGAAGTCCAGCTAAGGCACGCGGCCTTCGTCGCCGCGATGCGGCAAAGCCCGATCGCGCTCGAGACCCGCGCCGCGAACGACCAGCACTACGAGGTGCCGCCCGCGTTCTTCAAGCTCGCGCTCGGGAAGCGCCTCAAGTACTCGAGCGCGCTGTTCCCTCCCGGCGTCACGTCCCTGGACGCCGCCGAGGACGCCATGCTCGACCTCACCTGCCGGCGCGCGCGGCTCGATGACGGACAGGACGTGCTCGAGCTGGGCTGCGGCTGGGGCTCCCTTTCGCTCTTCATGGCCGAGCGGTTTCCGAACTCGCGGATCACGGGGGTCTCGAACTCCCGCGACCAGCGCGCCCACATCGAGGAGGAGGCCCGCCGCCGGGGCCTCGCGAACCTCCGGATCGTCACGGCCGACATGAATGACTTCGCGCCAGGGACGACGTTCGACCGGGTGGTGTCGGTCGAGATGTTCGAGCACATGCGCAACTGGGAGGCGCTCTTCGCCCGCGTCGCGGCGTGGATGCGGCCCGACGCGCGGCTCTTCCTGCACGTCTTCTCGCACCGGGACGCGGCCTACCCGTTCGTCGCGGACGGCGAGGCCGACTGGATGGCCCGCAATTTCTTCACGGGCGGCCTCATGCCCTCCGACCGCCTCGCCTTCTGCTTCGCCGACGATCTCACCGTCGAGGAGCACTGGCGCGTCTCGGGCGCGCACTACGCCCGGACGGCCGAATCGTGGCTCGGGAACCTCGACGCGCGGCGCGAGGAAGCGCGCGCCGTTTTCGCGGCGCAGGGCGAAACCGCGAGGGCGCGCGTCGAAGCCTGGCGCGTCTTCTTCATGGCCTGCGCCGAGCTGTTCGCATTCCGCGGCGGCAACGAGTGGATGGTGTCCCACTACCTCCTGAAACGGCGGAAGCCCGGATGAAGTCCCGAACCCATTAAGATCCCATCCGGTGCAGGATTCCGCCGCCGACCTCGATCTCCTCGCGCGGATCAAGCAGGGAGACTCGGCCGCCCTCGACGCGCTCTACGCGCGGTACTCCTCGCCCGTCCATTCCTTCGTGTGGAAGATCCTCCGGAGCGCCGAGGACACCGAGGACGTCGTCCTCGACGTCTTCTGGCAGATCTGGCGGCAGGCCGGCCAGTACGACGCCTCGCGGGGGGCGCCGCCGGCGTGGATCTTCGCGGTCGCGCGCTCGCGCGCCATCGACCGCCGGCGCCAGCGCCACCGCCGCGAGGACCGCACGATCTCGTTCGACGATCCCCTCGTGAACCTCGACCCCCTCGACGAGCAGGCGCCGCCCGACCAGGTGGCGTCCCACCGCCAGGCGCGCGACCTCATGCGCGAGGCCGTCGCGACTCTTCCTCCCGCGCAGCGCGAAGCCGTCGAGCTCGCGTTCTTCCAGGGCCTGACCCACGTCGAGATCGCGGACCGGCTGAAGAAGCCTTTGGGCACGATCAAGACGCGGATCCGCCAGGGCCTGATCCGCCTGAGGAAGACGCTCGACTGAAGGGCCCCGCTCCCGGCGGAGCGCCTACCCCTCCAGGGAAAGAAGCGCCGCGAGGAGCTCGCCGCCGTCCGGGTAGCGCTCGGGGCGGTGCCGGGCGAGCGTCTTCATGAGAATCCGGATCTCTTCCTCGTTCAGGAACGGCGCGTACGGACGCGGGTCGTCGGGGTCGCGCTCGAGGCGCGCGACGAGGACGTCCTCGCCGACGTACGGCCAGCGGCCGGTCGCGAGCGTGTAGAAAGCCGCGCCGAGCGAGTAGATGTCGGACGCCGGGCTCGGCATCTCGCCGCGCAGGACCTCGGGCGGGAAGAACGCGGGGCTCCCGATGAGCTTCGACGTGCCGCCCGCGTCCGCCTGCGGAAGGGCGAGGCCGAAGTCGAGGATGCGCAGCGTGCCGTGTTCGTCGAGGATGAGGTTCGCGGGCTTGAGGTCGCGGTGGAGGATCCCCTTCGCGTGGGCGGCCGCGACCCCGCGCGCCGCCTGCGTGAACCAGTTGCGCCAGTGCTTCCTCACGCGCTCGGGGTCTTTCTTGATGAGCTTCTGGAGGTTCGGGCCCTCGAGGTACTCCATCGCGAGGTAGAGCGAGCCGAAGCCGTCGCCGTAGTCGTAGAGGGCGACGATGTTCGGGTGCTTGAGGGCCGCGATCGCCTTGGCCTCGCGTTTGAAGTAGCGCATCGCCGTCTCGTCGCCGCGGAGCTGCCACGGCAGGATCTTCACGGCGACGAAACGGTCGAGCTTGCGGTCGAGCGCCTTGTGGACGACGCCCATGCCGCCCCGGCCGAGCTCCGCGAGAATTTCGTAACGGTCCTCCGGCGTCTCGGGAAGGCCCGACCCCGTCCGGAACGCGGGCGGTGGCGCGGCCGGCGGCGGCGGCGGCGGCCCCGACGCGGGCCCGGGTCCGGCGATGGCCAGCCGCGGCGGCTGGACTTTCTGCGTGACCGGCGAGCGCGTGACGGCCGCGTACGGCCCGGACTTGTGCACCGCGGGCGTGCGGATGAGCGCGGACGGCATCGAAGAGTCGATCTCGACGTCCCCGAAGGGGAGCTGCGGCACCACGCTCGACCCGTCGAGGACGGACGGGTCGAAGGCGGCGATGCGGCCCAGCTCGATGCCCTCGCTGGAGTCGCCGGCAGCCCGCAGCGCCGCGAGGAGCGTCATGTGGAGCGGCAGGTTGTCGGCACGGACCGGCCCGCGCGGCAGGAACTCGCGCAGGACGTGGATGGCGTCCTTCGGCTCGTTCACCGCGAGGTGCGCGCGCGCGAGGTCGTGGAAGAGCTCCCCGAGCCCCTCGTCGTTGCGCGGCACGCTCGTGAGGTACTCCCAGGCCTTCTCGCGGTGCCCGCCGAGGAGGGCGCAGCGCGCGGCCTCGAGGCTCCGGCCCGTCCGGTGGAAGAGCTGCGCGGCCTCGTCGTACTGGTGGTCCGCCTGCAGCGCGGCCGCCGCGGCCGGGAGACGCCCCGCCGCGCGGAACAGCGCGGCCGCCTTGTCGTACTGCTTGAGCTCGACGTAGAGCGTCGCCGCCTTCTCGCTCTGCGAGTTCGCCTCGAAGGCCTCCGCGGCGGCGGCCGTGGCGCCGCCCTTCTGGTAGAGAGCGGCCGCGCGCTCCGGGCGGCCCGCGTCTTTCCACGCGTCTCCCGCCTTCACGAGGTCCCCGGCGCGCTCGTAGAAGCCGGCGGCCCTGAGCGGCTGGCCCGCGCGCCTCCACGCGTCCGCGGCGGACACGAGATCGCCGCGCGTCTCGGCCTCGCGCGCGAGGAGCTCCTGCGCCGACTTCTCGTCGCCCGCACGCGCGGCGGCAAGCGCGGCCTTCGTCAGCGCGCCGCTCTTCTCGAAGCTCTGGACGGCCTCCGTCGTGCGGCCGCTTTCGACGAACAACTCTCCGGCGAGCAGGTACTCCTGCGCCGCGCGAAACGCCTCGCCCGCCTCGCCGGGCCGCCCGGCCACCCGGTACGCCTCGCCCGCGCGCTTCCAGAGCGCCGAACGCACCGGACCGCTCGTCGTCGCCTCGGCAAGTTTGCGGCACGCGTCCGCGAGGGTGCCGTTGTCTCCAAGGGCCTCCGCGATCTCCGCGAGCCGGTCCCATCGGCCGCCCGTGCGCGCGAGCTGGAGCGCCTTGAGTCCCGTCTCCTCCGCGGCCGCCGAGTTGCCCGCCGCCAGCCAGGCGCGCGAGGCCTCCCACAGCCACGCGTCGCCCGCGTCCTGGAACAGGCGGGCCGCCTCGGCCGGGTCGCCGTCGCGCATCTCGAGCGCCGCGAGGCGCGCCCACGAGCGGCCCTTCTTGAACATCCGGCGCGCGCGGCGCACGTCGCCGGCCTTCAGGTACGCGTCGCCCGCGCGGACCCAGTCCTTCGCCGACGCGTATCCACGCGCGAGCTGGGCGTCGGGCAGAGGCGGTTTCCCGAGCCGGATCGCGAAGAGGCAGCAGAGGAGGCCAGCGAGGTCGATCGCGAACCGCAGCGTCGCGGTGTGGGAGAGCAGGCGCGAGAAGGGCGACGTGGCGACGTCCTGCGCGGCGGCGTGCAGCGTCGGGATCCCGAGGAGCTCCGCACCGAGGGCGAGGATCTGGTCGAGGTGAGCGGCCACGAGGCACCCGAGACCGAGGACGAGGAGCAGGGCCGAGGAGCGCAGCCAGTCGCCGAGCGTGACGCCCCGTAGGTTCAACGCGTTCACGACGAGCCGCGCGAAGAGGAAGACGACGAGGAGTGAGCCGATCTGCGGCGCCCAGTAGAACCGGTTCTCGACCAGCGACCGCGCCAGATCGTGCGTGGCCGTATTCGCGCGCGCCCAGTCCACCGCGCGGACCAGCCCGAGCTGCGCGGCGAGCGCGAGAATCAGAGACGGGAGGTCGTCCTTCCAGGTTCTGCCGGCCACAGGTATCGTGATTATGAGCGATCCCGGGTCCGGGCGCGGTAGAGTCCGCCCCCGATGCCGGGCCGCCCGATCGTCCTCGCCTGCGCCGCCACGGCGCTCCTCGCCGCCGCCTCCGTGGCCGCCCAGTCGAACTCGGATCCGGACGCGCAGTGGGGCGCCCACGTCGGCGTCGTGACGGGCCCCGACGCCGACGGCGCGCACCCCTCCTTCGGCCTGCACTGGCGCCCGCGCCTGACGGGCGCCCTCGGCCTCGAGGTCTCCGCCGGTTACGAGCGCCTGAGCTGGTCGGGCGCGAGCGGGACCGTGGACGCGGACCACGTGCCCGTCGAAGGCTCGCTCCTCTTCTTCTTCTTTTCCACCCGCCGCGTGCAGCCGTACCTGCTCGGCGGGATCGGCTATCACTGGGTGAACCCGTACGGCGGGAATCCCCCGGCCGGGGCGACGTACCAGTCCCAGAACCTCTTCGCGCTGCAGTGCGGCGGCGGCGTCGATGTGCGCGCGGGCGGGAAGCTCTCGCTCTGGGTCGATGGCCGCTGGACGTTCCTCGACGTCGCGGCGGTCAAGGACCTTGGCCTCACGTCCGGCACGCTCCGCGTAGCCGCGGGCGTGAACGTCGCCTTCTAGACCGAGCCCTCGGGCAGCCCCGTCACGAGCCGGCCGAACGCCTCGGGGTCGACGTTGCCACCCGACAGGACGACGCCGATGCGCTTGCCTGCCGCGTCCCGGACTCTCCCGGCGAGAAGCGCCGCGAACCCGGCCGCGGCGCCGGGCTCGACGACGAGCTTCATGCGCGCGAAGAGGACGGACATCGCGACGCGCAGCTCGAGGTCGGAAACGGTCAGGATCCCCTTCGCGAGAGCCGAGACGATCGCGAACGTGTGGACGCCCGCGCGCGTCGTCTGGAGGCAGTCCGCGATCGTCGTGGGGACCGCGATCTCGACGGGGTGTCCCGCCGCGAGCGAGCGCTTGAAGTCGTCGCCGGCCTCGGGCTCGACGCCCCAGACGCCTATGCCGGGCCGGAGCGCCGTCGCCGCGACCGCGACGCCCGAGAGGAGGCCGCCGCCGCCGCACGGGACGAGGACGACGTCGAGGTCCGGCGCGTCCTCGAGGAGCTCGAGCGCCGCCGTGCCCTGTCCCGCGATCACGGCCGCGTCGTCGAACGGCGGGACGAGGATGCGCCCCTCGCGCTCGACGATGTCCTTCGCGATCGCCTCGCGGCTCTCTCTCGCACGGTCGTACACCTTCACCGCCGCCCCGTATCCGCGCGTCGCCGCGAGCTTGAGGGCGGGCGCGTCGTGCGGCATGACGATCGTGGCGGAGACGCCGAGCGTCCGCGCGGCGAGGGCGACCGCCTGCGCGTGGTTGCCCGAGGAGAACGCGACGACGCCGCGGCGCCGCTCCCCGGGCGTCAGGAGCGTCAGGCGCGAGAACGCGCCGCGCGCCTTGAACGCCCCGACCTTCTGGAACGTCTCGCACTTGAAGAAGAGGCGCGCGCCGATGCGCGCGTCGAGGCTCGAGGACGTCAGGACGGGCGTGCGGTGGACGTGCGGTGCGATCCGGAGCCGGGCGGCCTCGACGTCCGCGAGGGTGACGGGAAGCGTCATGCCTTCTTCAGCCTTTCGCGCGGCGCGTTTGCGACGCCGCACAGCCGGTCCGCCTCGTCGGTCACGGCGTCGATCCCGGCGGCCGCACGGGCGAGGAACGCCTCCTCGGTCTCGCCGCTCCCCCGCTCGAGCGGCGGCCCGAACACGACGACGCACCGCGAGAACGGGAGCGGCATGAGGAAACGGTCCCACGAGTTCAGGAAGCGCGGGCTCGAAGAGGACGAGGACGACGGCAGGACGAGGCCGTTCCCCTGCTCGGCGAGGACGAGGATGCCGCGCTTGCACGTCCGCGCGGGCCCGCGCGGGCCGTCGGGCGTGAGCGCTCCGCCGGGAGCGGTCTTCAGGGCTTCGAGGAACTCGTTCGACGCGACGTCGCCGCCCCGCGACGAGGAGCCGCGCGCGGCGACGAAGCCCCAGTACTTGAGGAACGTCGCGATGATCTCGCCGTCCTCGCTCTTCGAGGCCATCGTGACGTAGCCCTCGCCCGGGTGCGCGAGGATCCCCCCCACCATCCGCTGGTGCCAGATCGCGTGGAGCGGCTTCTTGCCCTTCGCGCGGATCGCTTGCCGGTTCTCCTCGCCGACGATCGTGATGCGCAGCGTCGCCTTCCACAGGGAGATCGCGAGAAAGACGACGAAGCCGAGGAATCGCTGCAGCACGGGAGGGATTATCCTTCCGACCGCATGCGGCTCGTTGTCGATGGCCTGACGCGATCCTATGGCGCCCGGAGAATCTTCGGACCGCTGTCGTTCGAGGTCCCGAAAGGGAGCGTCCTCGGCGTCGCGGGTTCGAACGGGAGCGGAAAGACGACTTTGCTCAAGACCCTCGCCGGATTGATTCGGCCGAGCGGGGGGGGCACGAAGATTTTCCTGGAAGGTGAAGACGCCAGGGCGGGACACGAGCCGCGCGACGTTCCCTGGTGCATCGGGTGGGTGGCGCCCGACCTTGCGCTCTACGGCGAGCTGACCGCCGAGGAGAACCTCGATTTCTTCGAAAGGGTCCGCGGGCGAGCGACTTCCCGCGCGATAGAGCTCCTCGCGGGGGTCGGCCTTCCCGAAAATTTACACTCGAAGAAATCTCTTTCTTCTCTCTCCACGGGCCAGCGGCAGCGCGTGAAGCTCGCCTACGCGACGCTCCACGATCCCGCCGTCCTTTTCCTCGATGAGCCTTCCTCGAACCTCGACGCAGACGGCGTCGAAGTCGTCGCCCGAGTCGTCGCCGCCCAGCGCGCCCGGGGAATCGCGATCATCGCCTCGAACGATCCTCGGGATCTCGCGCTGGCCGACGAGACCGTGACGTTATGAAGGCCCGCTCGCCCGCACCCCTCCTCGGGGCCGCGCTCGCCGTCTTCCGCAAGGACCTCCTCGCGGAGTGGCGGACGCGCATCGCCGTGAACGCGCTCTTCCTCTTCGCGTTCGCGGTTCTCGTCCTCGTCGGCTACGCGGTCGGCCCGACGCGCCTCGCGCCCGAGGACCGGCCCACCGTGAACGCCGTGCTCCTCTGGATCGTCATTTTCTTCTCGGCGATGACGGGCCTCGCGCGCGTGTTCGTGAAGGAAGAGGAAGGCGGCACGGCCGCCGCCCTGCGGCTCGCGGCGCCGCCTGCCGCCGTCCTCCTCGGCAAGTATCTCGTGAACATCGTCCTTCTCTTCGCGGTGACGGCGTTCATCGTGCCGCTCTTCCTCGTCCTGACCTCCTTCGACATCGCATGCCCGCCGCTCTTCGTCGTCCTGCTCGTCCTCGGGTGCCTCGGCCTCGCGGGAGCGTCGACGTTCACGGCCGCGCTCGTCTCGAAGGCGTCAGCCAAGGGAGCGCTCTTCGCGGTCCTTTCCATTCCGCTTCTCCTCCCGCCGCTCATCGCCGCGGTCTCGGGCACGCAGGTCGCGGCGCGGGAGGCGGACTTCTCCGCCGGCCTCGACTTCGTGCGGGTCCTCGTGGCGTACGACGGCGTCGTCACGACGGCGGCCTTTGCGCTCTTCGACGCCGTCTGGCGGGAGTGACCCCTCGGGCGAGTCCGGAGCGTTAGCCGGATTCACTCTCAATGAAAGGCCGAGTAGACTCGGGCATCCGGATCCGTGTTCCGAGGGCGTCTCCGCTCAAGAATCGAGTGCGACCCGGGACAAATCGGCATTTTTCGAAGGAGTAGACGGGATTGGACTACGCAGGAGAAGGGCCCCCGGGAGGGCGCTCGTGAGCACCGTCCTCCGACTCGTTGCGCCGCCGAGCGCGTCGCCCATACCCGCGGGCCCGGCGCCCATTGCCGTCGCGTCGACGCAGCAGGCCACTTTCGTCTCGATTCCCGTGATCGGGGTCTTCGACGAGACCCCCGACACCCGGATCCTCCGCATCGCGCGACCCAAGGGATTCGACTTCCGGTCGGGACAGTTCCTGAGGGTGGCGACGAAATTCGACGGAAAGTGGATGATCCAGCGATACCCGATCACTTCGGCTCCGGAGTCGTTCGCATATCTCGAGATTTCGGTCCAGCGGCAGGGCCTTGCTTCGAACGCCCTGCACTCGCTGGTGGGCGTGGGATCGCTCATCGAGGTCGCTCCCCTTGCGCTTGCGGCCGCGCCGGAGCAGGTCCTTAGCGTTCCGAGAAAGGAGCAGGTCAGGGAGATCCTTCGTTTCGCCAGAGGGGAGATGCTCCTCCACTGGGCGATCGCGCTCCCCTTCATGACCTGCTTCGTGACGGGCGCGATCGTAAAGTTCGGCTACAACCTTCATTCCGACAGCCTCTTCCGGGAGGTTCTCCAGTTCCTCCATCGGGTCGCGGGCGGGTGCCTGGCCGTCCTTCCGGCGCTGGCCATCCTCCACACCTGGCGCGACTACAAGAAGCACCTCTACAACATCAAGATCGGCTTCTCCTGGACGATCGACGACCTGAAGTGGCTCTTCCTCTTCGGACCCTCGACCGTCAACAAGAAGATCGTCCTTCCGGAGCAGCGCAAGTTCAACGCCGCCGAGAGGCTGAACTTCATGATGGTGATGGTCACCTATCCGCTGTTCGTCGCGACCGGCGTGTTTCTCTGGACACACGGCGTCGACCATTTCCTGCCCTGGGTCCTTCACGTCAGCATGTCGCTGGTGGCCCCGCTGCTGATGTTTGGTCACATCTACATGGCGGTCGTAAACCCCAGCACAAAGGTCGGCCTCAGCGGGATGTTCTCCGGTCACGTCGACCGTGAGTGGGCGAAGCACCACTACCAAATCTGGTATCGGGACCACTTCGAAGAAGACGGCACCCCGAAGAAGTGAGGACCCACCTCGCGCAGGAGAAGGAGCGGACTGCCCGACTGAAGTGCCTGAGGCGACACGTGTTCTGCGCGCCGGATCACATTCTTTGGTTCAGTGAGCCAGATCACAGGTTTGAGAATGGGTCTCAACGTTAGACACTTTCACTGCACTGAGAGCAAGCTAGACAAACTCTAAAAAGTGAGTTAGCGCCTTTTCGGCATTTTGTTCGTTTTTAGGGCGGCTTCAGCAAACAGAACGGCGCGGATCGAAGGGAGTACGGGGCGTGGACTATCCGGCGTACCCGAGGCGACGCAACGGAGGCCTTAGGGCTTCTTTGGGGCGCTGGGTGACACGAGTCCTCCCGGTCGGGCTGGCCCTCGCGGCACTCGCCCTTTCTTCGCACGCGGGTGCCCAGAGCATCGGCAGCCTCGTCTCCCCCGGCAAGCTTTCGAAACCGCACGCGAAGGTCGAAGGGATCGACAAGTGCCAGAGCTGCCACGAACCAGGCCGCCAGGTAACGGCAGCCCGGTGCCTCGAGTGCCACAAGCCAGTGGCCGAACGCATCAAGGCGAAGAAGGGCGTCCACCGCGCCGTCACGAACGCGTGCGCGAAGTGCCACATCGAGCATGCGGGGCGCGACGGCGACCTCCGCCACTTCGAGCCGAAGGGCTTCGACCACAAAGGCGAGGCCGGTTTCGCTCTCGACGGGCTCCACGTGCCCCTCGACTGCAAGCTCTGCCACAAGACGCGCACGTTCCTCGGCCTCAGCGCGGAGTGCGCGACCTGCCACAAGGACGCCCATAAGGGCACCCTCGGCGCGACCTGCCAGACGTGCCACCCGACGAGCCTCGCCTTCAAGGACACGCGCAAGGGCTTCGATCACTCGAAGACGAAATACCCGCTGACGGGCAAGCACGCGACGCAGCCCTGCGAGAGCTGTCACAAGACGAAGGGCGAGTACCGGATCGCGCGCTTCGCAGCCTGCGACGACTGCCACAAGAACCCCCACGTCCCGGCGCTCGGGACGTGCGCGACGTGCCACGTCACGGCGAGCTTCAAGACGCTCGCCGAGGGACAGAAGTTCGACCACGCGAAGACCGGCTACCCGCTGAAGGGAAAGCACGCGACCATCGCCTGCCAGACGTGCCACGTGAAGCCGGCGACGCTCGTGAGGCTCAAGTTCGCGCGCTGCGCCGACTGCCACCAGGACGCCCACAAGGCCCTCTTCCCCGCCGAGGACTGCGCCGCCTGCCACACGGAGAACGGCTTTGCGTCCGCGAAGTTCGACCACAAGGCGCGGACGAAGTTCGCCCTCGACGGCAAGCACGCTACCACCGCGTGCGCGGCCTGCCACAAGTCGGCGGGGGGGCAGACCAACGTTCGCCCGGCACAGCGGATCGCCGACTTCCGCGGCGCGAAGCAGCAATGCGTTTCCTGCCACGCCGACGTCCACAAGGGCAAGCTCGACGCGACCTGCCAGACCTGCCACGGCACGTCGTCGTTCAAGCTCGCGGCGTACCAGCATCCGCGCCAGACCGAGTTCTTCCTGGGCGCGCACACGGGCGTTCCCTGTGAGAAGTGCCACCTCGCCGAGCAGGCTCCCGCCGGCGGACTCGCGAAAGGGGTCGCGCCGCCCGCCGGCTCGCGGCAGTACCGGGGCGTCTCCTTCCAGTGCGCGGCCTGCCACAAGGACCCGCACCTCGGCCAGGTGGGCCCGGACTGCGCGAAATGCCATGGACTCGCCGTCAAGGGTTACAAGGCGGACCTCTTCGCCCACACCAGTTCGAACTTCGCGCTCACGGGCAAGCACGAGGCCGTGCCCTGTGCCAAGTGCCACGCGAAGGAGACGGGAAAGTTCCCCGCGGGCACCGGCACCACCGTGCGCCTGACGGGCATCTCGAGGGAGTGCCGGACCTGCCACAAGGACCCGCATTTCGGCCAGCTCTCGCCACGTTGCGAGACCTGCCACGACGCGAAAACCTTCAAGATCGCGAAGTTCGTCCACCCGAAGAAGAAGGAGACCGAGGAGTTCTTCGTCGCCAAGCACGCCACCATCGCGTGCGCCCAGTGCCACCGAAAGGAGACGAGGGACTTCCCCGCCGGACGCGGAACCACAGTGAGGTACTCGGTCCCGGCCTCCTGCGTTCATTGCCACGAGGACTTCCACCGCGGCGCCCTCGGGCGCGACTGCGCCTCCTGCCACAACGCCGTCATCTGGCGGACCGCCTCGCGCGCCTTCCACAAGACCGCCGCGTTCACGCTCGAGGGCAAGCACCTCTCGGTCCCGTGCGCGTCCTGTCACGTGAAGGGCGTCCTCAAGGGCACCCCCACGGGCTGCTACGACTGCCACTGGGTCCGCAAGCCCGACGACCGCTTCAAGACGGCGCTCGGGGGCGACTGCCAGACCTGCCACCGGCCGATCACCTGGACTGCCGTCACGTGGAGCCACTCGGCCGCGACGGGATTCACCCTCGAAGCGCCTCACAAGACGCTCGACTGCGAGACCTGCCACAAGGGCCAGGTGTTCAAGGGCACCTCGCGCGACTGCTACTCCTGCCACCGCGCGGACTACGAGCGCGTCCAGAACCCGGGCCACGTCGCCGGCGGCTTCCCGACGGACTGCACGGGCTGCCACAAGCCTTCCTCGCCGACGTGGCAAGGTGCGACGTTCACCCACACGACGTTCCCGCTCGCGGGCGTCCACACGGCGCAGGCCTGCGCAACGTGCCACAGGAACAACGTCTTCAAGGGCACGCCCCGCGACTGCTATTCGTGCCACCGGACCGACTACCAGAATTCGAAGAACCCGCCCCACGCCTCGGCGGCGTTCCCGACGGCCTGCGAGACCTGCCACAGGTTCTCGGCCCCGAACTGGAAGGACGCCGGGTTCAACCACAACGTGACGACGACGTTCGCCCTCGGAGGCATCCACATCACGCAGCCGTGCACGGCGTGCCACGTCAACAGCGTCTACAAGGGCACGCCCCGCGACTGCTACTCCTGCCACAAGACGGACTTCCAGGGCTCGAAGGCCCCGCCGCACGTCGCTGCCGGCTTCGCGACGACGTGCGACAGCTGCCACAAGTACACCGACCCGGCCTGGAAGCCGGCGAGCTTCAACCACTCGACGTCGACGACCTTCCCGCTCGCCGGCACGCACACGACGCAGCTCTGCTCGGCGTGCCACGTCAACAACGTCTTCAAGGGCACGCCCCGCGACTGCTACTCCTGCCACAAGACGGACTACCAGAACTCGAAGACTCCGTCTCACGCGGCCGCAGGGTTCCCGACGACCTGCGACACGTGCCACAAGTTCTCCGACCCGGCCTGGAAGCCCGCGAGCTTCAACCACTCGACGTCGACGACCTTCCCGCTCGCCGGCACGCACACGACGCAGCTCTGCTCGACGTGCCACGTGAACAACGTCTACAAGGGCACGCCGACGACCTGCGCCGGGTGCCATCTGAGCAGTTACCCGAAGAACTACAACAATTCGTTGAACCCGCCGCACCTTGCGGGCGGCTTCCCGACGACCTGCGACACCTGCCACCAGTTCTCCGCCGCGGGCTGGTCGCCCTCGACCTTCAGCCACTCGTCGATGACGCCGTTCCCGCTCGCGGGCGTTCACACGACGCTGACCTGCGCGCGCTGCCACACGACGACGCCGTACAGGACCGCGGCGACGACGTGCTACGGGTGCCACCAGAACGACTACAACACCGCGAAGTCTCCGGTGGATCACATCGCCTCGAGCTTCCCCACGACCTGCGACACGTGCCACAAGTTCTCCGACGCGTCCTGGCTCACCCCCTCCTTCAGCCACTCGACCTTCCCGCTCGTCGGCGTCCACGCCACGACCGCCTGCGCGGTGTGCCACAACCCGCCGTACGCCCCCAGCGCCAACAACAACACGACCGTCCCGACGAGCTGCTACGGCTGCCACGTCAGGGACTTCAACGGCGCCACGACTCCCGTGCCCCACACCGGCTTCCCGACGACCTGCGACTCCTGCCACAAGAACACGGACACGACCTGGAGCCAGAAGTCCGCCTTCAACCACTCCGCGTACTTCACCCTGGCGGGCACCCACGTCACGGCGCCCTGCGCCCAGTGCCACAACCCGCCGTATGCCCCCAGCGCCAACAACTACCTCAGCGTGCCCACGAGCCCCTGCTCGGGGTGCCACATGAACG